>Ga0209175_10000509_pt1 | contig 22674 bp, 19 predicted proteins | sample JI91814C2DNA_FD_187506 | JGI IMG/M metagenome (GOLD analysis project Ga0209175, IMG submission 187506) | Wastewater effluent complex algal communities from Wisconsin, to seasonally profile nutrient transformation and Carbon sequestration -... | ecosystem: Engineered > WWTP > Effluent > Algae...
GCTGGTGCTGGCGGGCTGGGCGATTTGACCGACTGACCTTCCCTCGGGAGCCGGACATGCTGACGCTGGAAGACATCGTTTCGCGCGCGCTGGAGCAGGGCATCGCCCAGGTGCAGGCGGCGGGCTCGCCCCTTCACGCGTTCCTGCTCGACGAAACCGGCACAGTGATGCGGCTCTACGACGACACCGGTGGCGTGGATCCGATGGAGCTGGCGCTGCAGGCCATCAAGACCCAGCGCCCCGGCATCCAGCGCTGCGCGCTGGTCATCGACAGCCGCGTCACCTTGGGCGACGGCAAGAAGTGGGACGCCATCGTCGCCATGGCCTGCGACCGCAGCCAGCCGCTGGGCGTGGTGATGGCGCAGCGCTACGTGCCCAAGGGCCTGTTCCGCAAGTTCCGCAGCGAAGGCGCGCCCGAACAGATCGGCCAGGCCAAGAACTTCATCGAAGTGGCGCTGGCGGACGATTGACGCGCAGCCGGCGCGCAGGCCTCAGCCGAACCCGCCCGGCGCCAGCCAGGAAAACGGCGGCCAGGGCAGGTTGCGCAGCACCGCGTAGCCAATCACGACAACGGCCCAGGCGCGGGCGTTGCCCAGGCGCTTCGCCAGTGGAGCCAGCGACTTGGGCAGCAGCTGCAGCTCGTGGGCCAGCAGCACCGCCACGGGCGGCAGCGACAGCACCATCAGCGGATTCATGGCCAGCGCGCCCGGCAGGTCGCCGTGCAGCAGCGCGTGCAGGGCGCGCGTGGTGCCGCAGCCCGGGCAGAACAGCCCCGTCAGCCACAGCGACGGGCAGGGCGGCAGCGGGTTGCCGGCCTCATTCGGATTGACGTGCCAGAGCACCGCCGCGCCCACCGCCGCCGCGGCCAGCAGGCCGAACAGGGCCCAGGCGCGGTGCATCAGCGGACGCGGCGGCAGGCGGTCACTGCATGCCGCCGCCGATGACAGCGGCCATCACCAGCAGCAGGTAGCCCACGATCAGGACCAGGATGAAGCCGGCCGAAATCCAGCACCACAGCTTGGCCTGGTCGGACGCGTACTGGGCGCCGGCCACGTCGCCGGCCATGAACTTCGAGTCCACCTGCGCGGCGTAGACGATGGCCACGATGCCGCCGGGCAGGCAGCAGAACAGCGTGGCCAGGATGGCCCACACCAGGTGGTTGGGCGGGCCGACCACGCGGGTGCGCGGCGGAGGGTAGTTCGGCGGCGGTGGAATGGCGTCCACCGGCGGCCTGGTGATGGGCACCAGGATTTCACCGCAGGCGGCACATTGGAGCGCCCGGTCGCTGTTCTCGTGGCCGCACTTCTGGCAGTACATGGATTCCCCTGGGTGGCGCTGATGCAGCGCCTTGCGCACAAGCCAGCCACGTTAGCGGCATGTGACGACAGAGGTCAATCAAGCGATTTGCCAAAGCAGTGGGCGTTGGACTTCAGTCCGCCTGCTCAGGGATCGGTGGCCAGGGAATCGTGCGCGGCGGCGGCGAAATCTGCGCCAGAGAAGCGCGCAGTGTGGCTTCGTCCGGGCTTTCCGCGAGTGAACCCAGCAGGTGAGTGAGCTGGGCATTTCGGGAGCCCTCCGGCGGCGACCAGGTCCTGGCGCAAGTGTTCCCGGCCCGGAAGAAAAAGGTCGTGCCGTCCGCGCCAGCGGCGCCATGGACAAGCGCGGCACCGATCGAGCGATGCCATTCGGACTCGAGCTGGCTTGCCGTGTCCGCCGACACCGGGAACTCGATCACGCGTGCGGCCGGCATATCCCGCCGATGACTGGTTGGTGGGTCTTCCTTGCCCGCACTCCAGTCCTCCGGCGTGAAGCCGACGATGCCAATGAAAGTTCCATCGTCGCGATCGTAGAGCTGAACCTTCCAGGGCGCACCGCCCCAGGACGGATGCACCGACGCTTCGAGGCGTGGCACCAGCGGCTGCGCCGACTGGAAGGCCTCGCGCGCCCCGCCGTCGTCTTCCCACAGCTTATCCTCGGGGCGACAGGGCTCGAGCACCCATCCGTGGGGTAGCGAATGGCTGCTTGCCGCGGCGTCTATGGGCAAAGCGCCGGGCCAGCTCACCTCGTCGCGCCAGAGCAGCGGCAGGAGGATCGCCGCACCCACGGCCATCGCCAGGACAGCGGCGGCCAGGACGATGCGGCGGGCTCGAAGGGTCATGGCCTCAGGCCTTGTCACCGCGCAGCTGGCGCACGGTGGCTTCCAGCGCCTCGGCGGTGGCGGTTTCGCCGGGCACCGCGGGCACGGCCACCACTTCGATGCGGGCGCGGAAGCGGCGCGGCAGGCGCAGGCGGCGCATGCGTGAATCCTGGCGGCTCCACATGCTGTCCCACATGCCCTTGAGCGCCATCGGCACCACCGGCACCGCGCGGCGCTCGAGGATTCTCTCCACGCCGCCCTTGAACGGCGCGATGTTGCCGTCCTTGGTCAACGCACCTTCGGGGAAGATGCACACCAGCTGGCCGTCGGCCAGCGCGGCGTCCACGTCGTCGAAGGCCTTGCGCATCATTTCGGGGTCTTCGCGCGCGCCGGCGATGGGGATGGCCTTGGCGGTGCGGAAGATCCAGCTCATCACCGGGATCTGGAAGATCTTGTAGTACATGACGAAGCGGATTGGCCGAGGCACCGAGGCGCTGATGATCAGCGCGTCCATGTAGCTGACGTGGTTGCACACCAGCAGCGCCGCGCCTTCGTCCGGCACGTGTTCCTCTATGCCGTCGGTGCGCACGCGGTAGAGCGTGCGCACGTAGATCCACGCCACGAAGCGCATGAAGAACTCGGGCACGATGCTGAATATCCACAGCGTCACGATGGCGTTCATGATCGCCACCGCCAGGAACACCTGCGGGATGGACCAGCCCAGCTTCTGCTGCACCAGCAGGCTGCCCATCGCCGCGGCCACGATGAAGACCGCGTTCTGCACGTTGGTGGCGGCGATCACGCGCGAGAGTTCGTCGCGCGGGGTGCGGCTCTGCACCAGCGCGAACAGCGGCACCACGAAGAAGCCGGCGAACATGCCGATCATGGTCAGGTCGAACATGATGCGCAGGCTGCCGGGCTGGGCGATGAAGCCGCCAACGTCCAGCCCGCCCACCGGCGCCAGGCCGCTGCGCGCGAAGTAAAGGTCCAGGGCGAAGGCGGTGATGCCCAGCGCGCCCATCGGCACCAGGCCGATTTCCACCGTGCGGCCGGACAGCTTCTCGCACATCAGCGAGCCCACGCCGGTGCCGATGGAGAACAGCGCCAGGCACAGCAGGTAGATGGTGAGGTTGCCGTCGGCCGCGCCCAGGTGCAGCTCGGCGTAGTTGGGCAACTGCGCCGACAGCGCCGTGCCCACGAACCAGAACCAGGAAATGCCCAGCACCGAGTTGCTGACGGCCTTCTGCTTGCGCATCAGGCGCATCACGCCCAGCGTTTCCTTCACCGGGATCCAGCTGACCTTGAGGTCGGGGGCGCCGGCCGGCGCGCGCGGGATGGCGCGGCTCACCAGGTGGCCCGCCACGGCCAGGCCGATCACGGCGGCGGCGGCGTACACCGGGCCCGCTTCGGCGTTCATCAGCAGCACGATGCCGGTGATCATGCCCAGCAGGATCGAGATCGAGGTGACCATCTCGATCAGGCCGTTGCCGCCGGTGAGCTCTTCGGGCTTGAGCACCTGCGGCAGGATCGAATACTTCACCGGCCCGAACAGCGTGGACTGCAGGCCCGTCAGGAACAGCACCACCAGCAGCAGCGCCGGCCAGCCCATCACGAAGCCCACGGCGGCCAGCGACATGATGCCGATCTCCATCGCCGTGGTGACGCGGATCAGCGCCGCCTTCTCGTACTTCTCGGCGATCTGCCCGGCCGTGGCCGAGAACAGGAAGTAGGGCAGGATGAACAGCGCCGGCGCCAGGTTGGAGTACATCGCCACCTGTTCGTTGCTCAGGCCCAGGGCAATGATCAGCCCGAGCATGGCGTTGCGGAACACGTTGTCGTTGAAGGCGCCCAGCGCCGCGGTCAGGAAGAAGGGCAGGAAACGCCGCTGTTTCAGCAGCTCGAACTGGTTGTGGGCCATGGGTCCCCCGGAAGCAATGCCCGGAGCCTACCAGCGGCCCCCATTCCCGCCTAGCCAAAAAGGAAGGGGCCGGTTTCCCGGCCCCTTCCGGATGACGCTTTGTCGCGTGGCTTAGAACTGCTTCTGCACGTTCACGCTCACGCCGTTGTCGGACTCACCGTCGCTGCCGACCTGGCCGCGGTACTCCAGGCGCCAGCCCCAGCCGCTCTTGAGGTCGAACAGCGCGCCCAGGCCCACCATGAAGCGGTTGTTGTCGAAGCCCGTGGACGACAGCCCGTACACCGGGCCGCCGATCAGGTCGGCGTAGCGGATCACCGCGTCGGAGCGGCCGCTGAAGTCATGCTGGTACTCCAGCCGCACCTGCGGGGTGAAGCGGCCCCAGGTCTGCTCGAGATGCCAGTCCACGCGCATGCCGAGGTTGCCCGTGGTGGTGTCCACGTCCATCTCGTCGAAGCTCAGCGCGTAGATCGCATCACCGGTTTCCGTGTAGGCATCCAGGCGGGCCTGGGCCACGTCGAGGCGGGCGTACGGGGTGAGCAGCATGCCCTCCCGCACGATGTCCGCGCCCACCGACACCGAGGCGAACTTCTGGCTGCCGTCGCGCTGGCCGTTCACCAGGCCACCGGTGGCGGTGACGTAGCGGCGCAGGTCGTAGTCCAGCGACTGGTAGCCCAGCAGCGTGTCCATGAACCAGCGGCCCGGGTGGTAGCTGGCGTAGATCGCCACCGTGCGGGCGTCGCCTTCCAGGCGGGAGCCGTCGTTGCCGATGGCGTTCTCGTCCGTGCCGTAGCCGAAGCCGCCGCCGATGACGAACTCATCGTTGATCCGGTAGTCGATGCCGGTGCTCAGGCCGTCGGTCTCGAAGTCGATGTCGGCACCGCCGTTGCGGCCGTCCTGCGCGCCCGAGCGGATCATGCCGCCGATCCACGTGCCCACCGGGCCGCCGCTGCCGCTGCCGCCGGCCGAACCGGTGGCGCTGGCCGAGTTGCCCGGGCCATTGCCGCCGCGGAAGCCATTGGCGTCCGGATTGCACGGATCAATGCTGTAGCCCACCAGCGGCTGGATGCACGGACGGTCCATCGCGAAGCCGATGCCGTTGTCGAAGCCGCCCTCGCCACCGTTGTGCAGGCGCTCCAGTCGCTGCTGGAAGTTGTTGATCTGCGTGGTGGCGAAGCGCTTGGTGGATTCCACCTGGGCGTCCACCAGGCCGCGCACCTCCGCATCCAGCGACGGATCCGGACGCGGCTGCACGGTGATGGTCACCGTGGCCGGCACCGAGGTGGTGAAGGCATTGCTCAGCGTGTAGGTCACCACCGCCACGCCGCTGAAGGCGCTGTCGGGAGTGAACGTGAGCACGTAGTTGCCACCCGAGGCCGCGATGGCCGTGGTGCCCGAACCCGCGGGCGACAGCGACACCACCGACGCACCGGTGAACGGACCGCCCGCGGCACCGCTGTTCAGGGTCACCTGCACCGGCGTGGCCGGCGAGGTGGTGGCCGTGAGGTTGGTGGCCACCGGCAGCGGATTCACCGTCACCGTCACGGTGGCCGGCGCGGAGCTGCCGCCCGGACCGCTGGCGATGTAGGTGAAGGTGACCGTCGGCGAGGCCGTGGTCGGCGCCGTGTAGACGATGTCCAGGCCCGACACCACCGCCGTGCCCTCGGCGGGCGGCGTGGCGATGGCGATGCTGGTGATCGGCGCCAGCGAGACGTCGTTGGCGGTCACGGCGATCGTGATGGCCTGGCCGGCCAGCACCGTGGCGGTGTCGTTGGTGGCCACCGGCGGCGCGAACACGATCTCGATGCTGTAGGCCTGCGCCACCGTGGCGGCGGTGCCACCCGTGCTGTCGGTGGCGGTCACGGTGAAGTTGGAGGTGCCCGCCGTGGTCGGCGTGCCGCCAATCGTGCCGGCCGCCGAGAGCGTCAGGCCCGCCGGCAGCGCGCCAGCCGTGACTGCGTAGCTGTAGGGCGCCACGCCACCGGCCGTGCTGAACGACTGGCTGTAGGCGACGCCCACGATGCCCGAGGGCAGCGTGGCCGGCGTCAGCGTGAGCACCGGCACCGCGATGACCAGCGAATAGGCGCGCGAACCGGTCTGGCCGTTCGCATCCGTGGCGGTCACGGTGAAGTTGAACGTGCCGCTGGCGGTGGGCGTGCCCGACAGCGAACCGGCGGACGACAGCGTCACGCCGGCGGGCAGGGCACCCGCCGTCACCGCGAAGGTGTACGGACCCACGCCGCCGGTGGCCGACAGCGTGTCGCTATACGCCTGCGCCGCGGTGCCGTCGGCCAGCGTGGCCGGGTTCACCACGATGGTGGGCGCCGGCACGTCGAGCGTGTAGTTCTGCGCGATGGAGAACGGCGCACCCGCGCCGGTCAGCACGGTGTCGGTGGCGGTGATCGTGATCGGGTAGCTGCCCGGCACGGTCGGCGTACCCGACAGCGTGTTGCCCGAGAACGTCATGCCCGCGGGCAGGGCGCCGGTGAGCACGTAGTTGAACGGACCCGCGCTGCCGCCGGCGGTGAAGGCCTGCGAGAACGCCACGCCGTAGGGCGCGTTCAGCGTGCCCGCCGCCGGATTCATCGTGAGCGTCGGCGCCGCGATGGTCACCGTGTAGGCGCGCGAACCGGTCTGGCCGAAGTTGTCGGTGGCCGTGACGGTGAAGTTGAACGTGCCCACCTGGTTGGACGTGCCCGATATGGCGCCGCCGCCCGAGAGCGTGATGCCGCTGGGCAGCGCGCCCGCCGTCACCGCGAAGCCGTAGGGGGCGATGCCGCCCGTGGCGGTTACCGCCTGGCTGTAGGCCGTGCCGGCCGTCGGGTTGGGCAGCGTGGCCGGGTTGACCACGATGGCGGGCGCCGGGACGTCGATCGTGTAGTTCTGCGCCACGGTGAACGGGGCGCCCACGCCGGTGGAGCCGGTGTCGGTGGCGGTGATCGTGATCGGGTAGTTACCCGGCACGGTCGGCGTGCCCGACAGCGTGTTGCCCGTCAGCGTCACGCCCGCCGGCAGGGTGCCGGTGACCGCGTAGGTGTACGGACCGGTGCCGCCGCCCGCGGTGAACGCCTGCGAGTACGGCGCACCGTAGGCGGCGGTGAACGTGCCGCTCGCCGGCGCCAGCGTGAGGGCCGGAGCCGCCACGGTCAGCGTAAACGACTGGCCCACGGTGTACGGGCCGCTGCCCGTGCTGCTGTCGGTGGCCGACACGTTGAGGTTGAAGCTGCCCGCCTGCGTCGGCGTGCCCGACACCGTGACCGTGTTGGCGGTGGTGCCGGTGATGCTCAGCCCGGCCGGCAGGTTGGTGACCTGGTAGCCGCTCCAGGGCTGCGCGCCGCCGTTGAAGGTGAAGGTCTGCGTGTAGGGCGCCGCGACGGTGGCCGCGAAGCCGCCGCTGGGCGTGATGGTGACCACCGGGTCATTCACCGTGACCGTGACCGTGGCCGGCGCCGACGTGCCGCCGGTGTTGGTGGCGGTGTAGGTGAAGCTGTCCGTGCCGGCAAAGCCCACGTTGGGCTGGTAGGTGATGGTTGCACCGGACGCGATGGCCGTGCCGTTGGCCGGTGCCGTGCCGATGCTCACCGAAACGGCCGCGCCGCCGGTGATGTTCAGCGGCACGTTGGTGGCCGGCGCGTTGTAGGCAACCGTCAGCGAGCTGTTGTTGGCCACCGGCGCCACGTCGATCACCGCGATCGAATAGGCCTGGGTGGCGGTGTACGGGCCGGTGCCCGTGCTGCTGTCGGTGGCGGTGATGCTGAAGTTGAACGTGCCCAGCGCCGACGGCGTGCCGGTGATGGCGCCGGTGGCGGGGTTGACCGTCAGGCCGCCCGGCAGCGCGCCGGCGGTGACCGCATAGGCGTACGGCGAGGTGCCGCCCGACGCGGCCGTGATGGACGCCGAGTAGGCCGAACCCAGCGTGCCGCCCGCCAGCGGCGTGGCCGGCAGGGAAATCGTCGGCGCCGCAATCACCACCGTGTACGCCTGGCTGCCCGAGAACGGACCCGGGAACGGGCTGCTGTCGGTGGCCGTGGCGGTGAAGTTGAAGGTGCCGCCCGCGGTGGGCGTGCCCGCCAGCGTGCCGCCCGGCGCCAGCGTCACGCCGGCCGGCAGCGCGCCGGCGGTGATGGCGAAGGAGTACGGGGCCACGCCGCCCGACGCGGTCAGCGTCTGCGAGTACGCCGCCGCCACGGTGCCGTTGGGCACGGTGGCCGGGTTGACCGTCACCGGCACGTCGTCGTTGGTGACGGTGCCGATGCCCTGGTTGTCGGCGATGGTGGCGTTGACCGCACCGCTGAGGTTCACGAAGAGGGTTTCGTTGGCCTCGGGCACGGTCTCGCCAATCACCGGGACCGTGATGGTGCGGGCGGTCTGGCCGGGGGTGAAGGTCAGCGTGCCGGACGTGTTGGTGTAGTCGGCCGGCTGGACGGCGGTGCCGTCGGCGGTGGCGTAGTTCACGGTGACGGTCTGGCCGCTGGCGGCGCTGAGCGACACGGTGAACACCGCATTGACCGTACCCGCATTGCCCTCGAACACCGTCACGTCATTGATCGAAAGCGACGGCAGCGGGTCGTCGTTGACGATGGTGCCCACGCCCTGGCCGTCCACCACGACGGCGTTGATCACGCCGGTGACGTTGACGAAGAAGGTCTCGGTCGGCTCATTGAGCGCATCGCCGTTCACCAGCGCGGTGAAGGTGTAGGTGCTGGCACCGGCGGGGATGGTCTGGCCGGTCAGGCTGCTGGCGACGTAGTCCACGCCGGCGACGGCGGTGCCGTTGGCGGTGGCAATGTTGAACGTCACGCCGCCCGGGCCCGCCGGCGCCGACAGGCTGACGGTGAAGGTGGCGTTGGTGATGCCCGCGTTGCCCTCGTTGAGGGTGACGTCGTTGATGGTGAGGTTGGGCAGGTCGTCGTTAAGGACGGTGCCGGTGGCGCTGTTGGGCACGCCGACGGTGTAGCCCGCGCCGGCGGCGAGGGCGAGGGTGACCGTCTCGTCAGCTTCGATGTTGGTGTCGGCAGTCGGGTTGACGGTGATCGTGCCGGTGGTGTTGCCGGCGGCAATGACCAGCGGCGAGGCAATGGTCGCGTAATCAGTGCCGTTGGCCGCGGTGCCGCCGATCGAGAAGTTCACCGACGTGGCGCTGAGCGAGGCCTGGTTGAGCGTGACGGTGTAGACCAGGTTCGGCGCGCCGTCCTCGGCCACGGCCGCCGGCGACACCGAGAGGGTGGCGCTGGGCACGTCGTCGTTGAGGATGGTGCCGGTGGCGCTGGCGGGCGCGCCCACCGTGTAGCCGGCGCCGGCCGCGACGGTGATGATGACCGTCTCGTTGGCTTCCACCGTGCCGTCCACCGTCGGGTCGATGACGACCGTGGTGGTCGTGGCGCCCGCCGGGATGGTGGCCGAGACCACCGAGCCGGCGAAGTCCGAGCCCGGCGTGGCGGTGCCGCTGAAGCCGAGGTTCACCACGGTGGGCGAGGTGATGTTGAGGCTGCGGGTGACGGTGTAGGTGAGGTTGGTTGCACCGTCTTCGGACACCGAGGCCGGCGCCACGGCGATGGACACCGAAGGCGGCGGGCTGACGGTGAGCATGAAGGGCTCGAGTTCGAAGTAGCTGCCGGGGCCGGTGCTGGCGTCGGTGACGCGCAGCGTGACCGGGTAGTTGCCCGGCGCCGCGGCCGTGGTGCCGCTGACCACGCCGGCCGGGGAAATGGTGATGCCGGCGGGGAAGGTGCCGGTTTCAAGCAGGTACGAATGCGGCGCCACGCCGCCGGTGGTGGACAGCGCCTGGGAGAACGCCACGCCCTGCACCGCGGTGGCCGCGTTGGGCACCAGGGTGAGCGAGGGGCTCTGCACGGTGCCGTTGTAGCCCTTGATGGCGAACGCGCCGAGGCTGTCCTGCGAGCGCACGTCGAAGGCATAGCCGCCGCGCTGGGTCGGGGTGCCCGAGAGCACGCCGGCCGAAGACAGCGACAGGCCCACCGGCAGCGTGCCGCCGTTGAGCGTGTAGGTGTAGGGGCCGGTGCCGCCGCTGGAGGTCAGCGTCTGGCTGGAGGGCGTGCCTGCCGTCAGGGTCGCCAGGCTGGCCGGGGAGACCACGATGGTCGACGTGGCCGGCGTGATGGTCACGTTGACCGTGATCTCGTCGCTGAAATCATCCAGCACCACGAAGGTGTCGGTGGTGCCGGTGGCACCGTTGTGGCTGTAGGTATAGAACTCCGAGGGTTCCGGGCCTGCCGCCGCGGTGCCGTGCACCGGCGCCGTGGCCAGCACGCCCAGGCCGAAGGCCTGGCAGGTGGACAGGTCCACGGTGACGTTTCCGCCCCAGGCCACCGTGACGCTGCGCGTGGCGCAGCCGGGGTAGCTGGAGGGCGCGGCGGATGCCATCGAGCCCCACAGCAGCGCCAGCAGCATCACCAGCGACACCCATGGCTGGAAGCGGGCGGTGGACCGGAGGGCGGGCACGCCCGTTGAACCTGTCGTTGTCTGACGCATTGCCTAACTCCCCTGTGTATTCCCCGGAATGCCGGTGGCGCAGCCACGGCCAGCCTGGGGGTCAACGCGGACGCCCCCGGCACCCGGCCACCTTAATATCCGGCCCGCCCCGGCGCCAGTCTCACTTTCGGCGTTCAATGCCGGTGCGGGCTTGTATTGGCCACGGCCTCGCGTCAAAGTGACCGTCGGGGATGGAACGCAGGCGCACGTGCACACGGCGGCCTGCCAACCAGCGCACAGCCACGGGGGAAGGGAACATGAGCGAGTTCTTCATCGGCCAGGTCATGATGGCCGGCTTCAATTTCGCACCGAAATTCTGGGCGCTCAGCAACGGCCAGCTGCTGCCGATCAACCAGAACCAGGCGCTCTTCTCGCTGCTGGGCACCCAGTACGGCGGCAACGGCACCACCAACTTCGCGCTGCCCGACCTGCGCAGCCGCACGCCGATCGGCTACGCGTCGTCGGTGGATCCTTCCTGGCAGCCGCCGGCCGTGCAGATCGGCCAGTCGGCGGGCGTCGAGAACGTCACCCTGCTCTCGACCAACCTGCCGGCGCATTCGCACACCGTGAACGCCATTTCCACGGCCGGCAGCACGCGCAACCCCAACAACGCGCTGTACGCCAGCACCGCGGTGAACCTGCACGGGCCGTCCAATGGCGGGCTGGTGCCGCAGAACCCGCAGTCCGTCCTGCCCGCAGGAAGCAACCAGCCGCATCCGAACCTCCAGCCCTACAGCGTCATCAACTTCTGCATTGCGCTGAGCGGCATCTACCCGTCCCGGAACTGAGCCCGCCCCACGGACCCGCTGCGCGAGCCGCGCGCGCGTCCCATCCATGCACCATCGGAGCCCTGCCCCATGAGCACCCCTTACATCGGTGAAATCCGCATGTTTTCCTTCGGCACCCGCGGGGCGCCCAACGGGTGGCAGGCCTGCGACGGCAGCCTGCTGCCGATTTCCCAGTACGACGCCCTGTTCGCCCTGATCGGCACCACCTACGGCGGCGACGGGCAAACCACCTTCGGCGTGCCTGACCTGCGCGGCCGCGTGCCGATGCACCAGGGCACGGGGCCGGGCCTGAGCACCTACGTCATCGGCCAGAGGGCGGGCACCGAAACGGTGACCGTGCTGGCCACGCAGATGCCGGCCCATACCCACACCCTGGCGGCCACCAGTGCGGCGGCCAGCACCGGCACGCCCGGCAACACGGTGCTGCCCGGCGCGGTGTCCGACCAGACGGCGTACCTGACCGACATCACGGGCGCCACGCCGTTTTCGATGTCGCCCCAGGCCACCAGCATCGCCGGTGGTTCGCAGCCGCACGAGAACTGCATGCCCACGCTGACGGTGCAGTACTGCATCGCCACCCAGGGCATCTTCCCCTCGCAGGGCTGAGTACGCCCCCTCATCGCGTCCGGCCGGCGGACAACCACTGCCGGCAACACTGGAGAGCCACCCCATGACCCAGCCCTATATCGGTGAAATCCAACTCTTCGGATTCAACTTCAATCCGCGCGGGTGGGCTTTCTGCAACGGCGCGACGCTTTCGATCGCGCAGAACACCGCGCTGTTCTCGCTGATCGGGACCATCTACGGCGGCAACGGCCAGACCACCTTCCAGCTGCCCAACCTGGCCGGCCGCGCGGGCTGCCAGCAGGGCAATGGTCCCGGGCTGTCGCCCCGGAGCCTGGGCCAGTCGTTCGGCGTCAACACCGTCACCCTCACCAGTACGCAGATCCCCCAGCACAACCACGGCGTGCGCATATTCGCGCAGAACAACGTGGCCCTGCGCTCGGGGACGCCGCAGGCCAATGGCGGGCTGTCGGTGTCGTCCAACGCAACGGCCACCTCGTTCCGTCCCAACACGGCGCCCAACACGACCTTCGCCCCCAACATGCTCCAGCCCAGCCAGGGCGGCGGGTTCCCGCACGAAAACCAGCAGCCCTACCTGGGCTTGAATTTCTGCATCGCGCTGCAGGGCATCTACCCCTCGTTCCCCTGAGCCGATGGCCGGGCTTCCCGCGTTCCCGGCGGCCACGCGTGCCGGCCTGGAAGCGCCGGCCCTGCTGACGTCGCGGGGCTTTGCGCTGCGCCACGCCACCGACGCCGACCTGCCGGCCCTGCAGCAGCTGTACGCCGACACCCGCGCCGACGAAATGGCCGGCGTCCCGTGGCCGCCGGCGGCCAGGCAAGGCTTCCTGGCCCAGCAGTTCGCGCTGCAGCACCAGCACTACGTGTCCCACTACGCTGGCGCCGATTTCATGGTGGTCGAACGGCAGGGCGTCGTGCAGGGCCGCTACTACCTGCTCCGCGCCGAGCCCGAGCACCTGGTCATTGATATCAGCCTGCTGGCGGCGCAGCGCGGCCAGGGCCTGGGCCGCGCGCTGATCGAAGCCTCGCAGGCGCAGGCGCGCCTGCTGGGGCGGGGCATGACCCTGCACGTGCTGCGATCGAACGTGCGCGCCCGGAAGCTCTACGAAGCGCTGGGCTTCACCGCCTGCGAGGGCGGCACGCCAACCCACCAGCGCATGCGCTGGCCGGCTAGTTGAAGATGGCCTGGTAAAGGAAGCCTTCGCGCTCGCGCGCGATTGGCACCAGGAAAATCCCCACGCTGCCCACGCGCGGATGGCGCATCTGGTAGATCTGCTGCGGGAACAGCAGCGCCGCGCCGTTGCGGAACAGCAGCGAGAAGGGCGCGCGCGCCATGGGCGGGGCCGTGGCCGGCACGGGGATGGCGCGCGCCTCGACCAGCACGAACTCGATGTCGCCGTCGTTGAGCGCCGCGTGGAAGGTTTCGTTCACGCATCCGGCGAAGTGGTCCAGCGTCAGCAATTCCATGGTTCAACTCCCCGGGGCAGTCGCCATTTTATTCATTTGCACGCTGCGTGTGGCGGCCTCCACCACCGCCAGCTCCGGTGCCGTCAGCGGCGCGGGCGGAAGGTAGTCGTTGTGGCCGTGCCGGGTGTCCAGGCCCTGCGTGAGGTTGTTGATGCGCTGGTCGAGCACGCGCGCATCCACGCCGGCCACGCCCAGGAAGGCCTGCAGGCGGGCGAGTTCGGGCGCGGGCTCGGCCACCAGCGATTCGAACGACAGCGCCAGCACCGGATGGTCGCGCTGCCACTGCTGCATGAAGGCCACGCCCTGCGCCCACTGCGCGCACAGCGCCTGCAGGTCGGGCAGGCTGGCGATGGCGCCCCAGGCCTTGGCCGAGCGCGCGGTGTCGGCCAGGTCGCGCACCAGGAACACCACGCGGGTGCCGGGCAGGTGTTCGAACAGCTGGCGCGTGAGGTGCGGTGGCCAACCGGGATACTTGAAGCCCCAGACCGGCCGGCCCGCGGCCTCGGCGCGCTGCCGGCAGTAGTCGAGCCCGGCGAAGGCGCCGCGGTGCAGCGCGTCCAGGTAGCCGTCCACGTCGGGCATCAGGTCCAGGATCCAGTCGCCGCTGTCGCCGGCCAGCACCCGGTCCAGGCTGGCGGCGAAGCGCTGCCGCGAGTGGGCATACACCAGCTTGCGCGAGGAGTAGATCTGCAGCTGCAGTTCGAGGTCCTTGCCGACCTCCTCGCCGTAGACCAGCGCGTCGGGCGACGAGCACAGCAGCCGCTGCAGCAGGGTGGTGCCCGACCGGATAGTGGGCGACGTGACGAGAACCGGCGACAGCCCGCGCATCGTGGTGACGCGCGGGCCGGGGACGTCAGGCGGTCGCGAGGGCCATCACTTCACCGGCGGCACGCATGCCCGACAGGGCCGCACCTTCCATGAAGCCCTGCCACTCGTAGAAGCTGCTGGTGTGCTCACCGGCGAACAGCAGGTTGCCCACCGCCTTGCCCTCGTTGTGGGCGTTGGTGGTGAAGTAGCCGGGGCGGTTGCAGCTGTGCGAGCCCTTGCTGAGCGGATTGTTGGTCCAGTTCTCGACGTGGGCCAGCACGGTGCCGGCACCGTCGCGCGCCGCGGCGGCGTTGGCGCCGGGCAGCACGTGTTCGAGGCTGCCCAGGAAGGCGTTGGCATCGGCCTGCAGGGTGGACGCGTTCATGGCCCGCGCCTGCGCGCCGCCGAAGTGGCCCGCCAGCACGGCGCGCGTGGCGCCCGAGCGGCCGGGGTTGGCCTCCCACGTGGCCTGCAGGGCCGCGCGGTCGCTGAAGCCGGTGCCGTTCAGGCCGTGGCGCGTCTTCCAGATGGCCTGGTTGAAGCCGACCAGCAGCTTGCTGTGGTCGCCCATGTCGGTGGTCTTGATGGCCAGGCGCTTCCAGGCCGGAAGGTCCAGGCTGGCGTGCAGTTCGATGTCGCGCAGCACGCTGAAGGGCAGGGTCATCACCACGGCCGGGTGGTCGCTTTCGACCGTGCGGCCGCCGGCGTCGAACACCAGCCGCAGCTTGCCGCTGCCCAGCTTGCGCACCGACACCAGGCGGTGGCCCAGCGCGACCGGCGCCGGCAGGCGCTCGGCCAGGCCGGTGGCGATGGCGTCGTTGCCGCTGGCCACGCGCAGGCGCTGCGCGCCGCCCGTGCCCAAGGGTGCCTGCTTGCTGCGGTTGTCGCCGTACACGAAGCGCAGGAAGCTGATCGAGCTCAGTTCGTCGATGCTTGCGCCGTACTCGGCCAGGTAGGCGCTGCCGATGACGTTGCGCAGCAGCGAACCCGCGCCGTGCAGCGTCAGGTATTCGTCCAGGCTCATGAAGTCGAACACCGCGTCGCTTTCGGAGAACTGGTCGGCGGTGGGGTGGCTCAGCGCGCCCAGGTCTTCCTGGATGGACGACGCGAAGGCGCGGTACTCCTCCACCACCTGGGCCTCGGAATATTTCTGGCCGCCGAAGTAGTAGTAGGCCGAGCCCGGGAACGTGCTGTAGTCCTCCAGCGGCAGGCCCAGGTCGCGCGCATAGCCGATCATGGTGTGGTGCGAGGCGCCGATGAACTCGCCGCCGCGCTCGACCACCTGGCCCGGGAAGACGCTCCGCAGGCTGGCCACGCGGCCACCCACGCGGTCGGCCGCCTCGTACACGCGCGAATAGATGCCCAGGCGCGCCAGTTCGGTGGCGCAGGCCAGGCCGGCCATGCCGGCGCCGACCACGGCGACGTTGCCCGACAGGCTGGGGCGCAGCGCCGGCAGGCGCGAACCCGCGACGGCCGCCAGCGCGGCCGGTGCCACCGTCCAGGCGGCCGCGGTGGTGGTGGCGGCCAGTACGCCCTTGCCGAAGTCGCGCCGTCCCGGGCTGTGCCCGTCGGCGTGGCCAATGGCCTCCTGCGGGCTTTCGCCGGTGCGCTCGCAGCGCTCCGACAGGCGTGCCATGCGAAGCAATCTCGCCATCGTGTCACTGCGGCTCATAAACACCCACCCCCCTGAGTAGTCCGATTAGGTATAGCGCGATACCCGCGCTGCTTCAAGTCAGCCGCGGGGCCCCGGCAAGGGGCTCCCGATGCGGTGAAAACACGTTCGAGGCCGAACCGGCGCGCGCCGGAGGCCGGTTCAGGGCAGGTCATCGTCCACCAGCGTGGCGGTGGCGGATGCGCCGGGTGTGTAGCCTTCGCCGGGCAGCACGACCAGCACCACCGTTTCGTCCGGCTCGGCCACGGCGTCGGGCCGGGCGCGGATGGCGATGGTGGCCGAGGTCGCGCCGGCGGGTATCGCCACCGTGGTGCGCGCCACCGTGCGGGCCGTGCCCTGCCAGGCCAGGTTCACCAGCGCGCCCGAGTCCTGCCTGGCGCTGCGGGTCACGGTGAAGGTCAGGATGGCGCCGTCGTCCTCGGCCACGGCGGCCGGGCTGACCGACGCCGACACGCTGGGCGTTGCGCCGGCGCTGACGACGGCGGTGAAGGTCCTGAGCTGGAAGTGCGTGCCGGTGCCCGTGCTGCTGTCGCTGACGCGCAGCCTGACCGGGTAGGCACCGGGCGAGGCCTGCGTGGTGCCGCTGAGCACGCCGGTGCCGGACAAGGCCAGGCCCGCCGGCAGCGCCGCACCGGTCTCGAGCTGGAAGCGATACGGCGCGACGCCGCCGGTGGCGGCAAGCGCCTGCGAAAACGCCACGCCCTGCACGATGCTGGCGTGGTCGGGCGCGATCGCCAGCGGCGCGGCCGACACGGTGCCGCCATACGCCTTGTCGGCGGTTGCACCCGCGGCGTCACGTGCGCGCACCGCGAAATTGAACGGCCCGCGCTGCGTGGGCGTGCCCGACAGCAGGCCGCCGCTGTCCAGCGACAGGCCGGCCGGCAGGACGCCCGACGCCAGCGTGAAGCGATAGGGCGCCTGGCCGCCGCTGGCCGACAGCGGCTGCCGGACCGCCACGCCCGCGCGCATGGCCGGCAGCGCGGCGGGCGCGGTGGTGATGGCCGACGCGCCGCCCTGGATGGTGACGCGCACGGTGATGAAGTCGCTGTTGTCGTCCAGCACCACGAAGCTGTCGGTGGCGCCGGGCGCCACCGCGCCGCCGCCGTGGCTGTAGACGTAGCTGTCGATGGGTTCGCTGTCGCCGGGCGTGGCCGTGCCCTGGGCCGGTGCCCGCGACACCACGCCCAGGCCGAAGGCGTGGCAGTCGGCCAGGTTGACCTTGACGCTGCCGCCCTTGGCCACGGTCACGCTGCGCGAGGCGCAGCCCGGGTAGGTCGAGGGCAGGCCCACCGCCGACGCCGCGGGCAGCCACAGGCCCGCCAGCACGAGCGCCGATGAAGCGACCCGGAGCGATGCAGTGCGCGCGATGCCGGCGTTGCGGTGCGACGACGACTTCATGAGCTTCATCCCCTGTGCTGGACGCGTGGTTGGGCGGTCGCGCGACGACCGACGAGCGCCGTCACTCGTCGCGTTCGCGCGCAATCGCGCGCCAGCCGATGTCGTGACGGTGGAACTCGCCTTCCCAGTCTATGTTGGCCACGGCCAGGTAGGCGCGCTGCTGCGCTTCGGCCACGGTGTCGCCCATGGCGCAGGCGCACAGCACGCGGCCGCCGGCCGTCACCACCTTGCCGTCCTTGAGCGCGGTGCCGCCGTGGAAGACCTTGGCGCCGTAGCCGGGGTTGGCGCCCAGGCCGCTGATGGCGTCGCCCATGCGCGGCGTGCCCGGGTAGTTTTCCGCGGCCATCACCACGCCCAGGCTGGGGCGCGCGTCCCAGTCGGCCTGCACTTCGTGCAGGCGGCCGTCTATGGCCGCTTCCACCAGGTCCAGCAGGTCGCTGCGCAGGCGCAGCATCACCGGCTGGGTTTCCGGGTCGCCGAAGCGCACGTTGTACTCGATCACCTTGGGCGCGCCGTCGGCGGAAATCATCAGGCCGGCATAAAGGAAGCCGGTGAACGGGATGCCGTCGGCGATCATGCCGCGCACGGTGGGCTCCACCACTTCGCGCATCACGCGTGCGTGCACTTCCGGCGTCACCACCGGCGCGGGCGAGTAGGCGCCCATGCCGCCGGTGTTGGGGCCGGTGTCGCCGTCGCCTACGCGCTTGTGGTCCTGTGAGGTGGCCATGGGCAGGGCCGTGCGGCCGTCCACCATCGAGATGAAGCTGGCCTCTTCGCCCTGCAGGAACTCTTCGATGACCACGCGCGCGCCGGCCTCGCCGAAGGCTTCGCCCTCGAGCATGTGCAGGATGGCGGCTTCGGCTTCCTCGATCGTCATCGCCACCACCACGCCCTTGCCCGAGGCCAGGCCGTCGGCCTTGATGACGATGGGCGCGCCGTGGTCGCGCACGTGCTGCAGCGCCAGCGCGGTGTCTTCGAACACGGCGTAGTAGGCGGTGGGGATGTTGTGGCGGGCCAGGAAATCCTTGGCGTAGGCCTTGCTGCCCTCGAGCTGCGCGGCGGCGGCGCTGGGCCCGAAGATGCGGCGGCCGGCGGCGCGGAACGCGTCCACCACGCCCTGCACCAGCGGCGCCTCGGGGCCCACGACGGTGACCGCGATGCCTTCGTCGGCGGCCAGCTGCAGCAGGCCCGGGATGTTGGTGGCCTGCACGGCGGCGTTGCGGCAGCGCGGCTCCGTGGCCGTGCCGGCGTTGCCCGGCGCGACGATGACTTCGCTCACGCGCGGCGACTGCGACAGCTTCCAGGCCAGCGCGTGTTCACGGCCGCCGGACCCGATGACGAGGACTTTCATGTGATGGCGCCCTGTGTGGTTGCCGGCGCGCTCATGCGCCGGGCGCGCCCGCCTGGCAATCGCTTGCGGCGAGCGTGATGTCGAAGAAAAGCCGACCCTGGGTGTCGAGGTAGCGGCGGCGAAGGGTGACGCCCTGGTCAATCAGCGCGCGCACGTCGCGGTTGGCGCAGAAGGGCAGCATCAGCGCCTTCTCGTCGCGGCGCGCCTGTTCGAAGCGCATCTTGTCGCGCGCGGCGGCGTCCAGGCCCAGCTTCGTGCTGCGGATGACCATCTCGATCTGCGTGCCCTGCAGCGTCACCGACTCCAGCACCAGGCCGTTGCCGTAATCGCGCGGCAGGCCGCGCTGGAACTCCGCCACCACGGCGCGGCTGGCCAGTTCGACCGGGCCGATCGGGGGCACGCGCAGATAGATCCACAGCGCGCCGGCGATCACCGCGGCGCCGAGCACCAGCACGGCCCAGGCCAGCCACGGCAGGCTTCGGCGCGCAGGGGGCGTGGGCGTGGCGCTGGCGGGCGTGCGGGTCATCGGCGGGGTCAGTGGCGGAAGTGGCGGCGGCCGGTGAACACCATCGCCATGCCGGCTTCGTCGGCGGCGGCGATGACTTCGGCGTCGCGCATCGAGCCGCCCGGCTGGATGACCGCGGCGATACCCGCCTGCGCAGCGGCGTCAATGCCGTCGCGGAAGGGGAAGAAAGCATCGGACGCCATCACCGAGCCCGGCACCGCCAGCCCGGCCTCTTCGGCCTTGAGGCTAGCGATCTTCGCGCTCACCACGCGGCTCATCTGGCCGGCGCCGATGCCCACGGTCTGCAGGTCGCGGGCGTAGACGATGGCGTTGGACTTGACGTACATCGCCACCTTCCACGCGAACAGCAGGTCGCGCAGCTGCGCGTCGCTGGGCGCCACTTTCGAGACGACCTTGAGGTCGGCCGCGGCCAGCGCGTCGGTGTCGGCGTCCTGCACCAGCAGGCCGCCGGCGATGCGCTTGTATTCATAGCCCGACGCCGCGCGCAGCTCGCCGCAGGCCAGCACGCGGACGTTCGTCTTCTTGGCGAAGTGCGGCAGGGCGTCGGCGGCGATGGACGGCGCGATCACCACTTCGACGAACTGGCGCTTGAGGATTTCGGCGGCGGTGGCGGCGTCGAGTTCGCGGTTGAAGGCAATGATCCCGCCGAAAGCCGAGGTGGGGTCCACGGCGAAGGCGCGGTCGTAGGCCGTCATCAGGTCGGCCGCCACGGCCACGCCGCAGGGGTTGGCGTGCTTGACGATGACGCAGGCCGGGGCGTCGAAGGCTTTCACGCATTCCAGGGCGGCGTCGGCGTCGGCCAGGTTGTTGTACGAGAGTTCCTTGCCCTGCAGGAAGCGCGCGGTGGCGACGATGCCCTGCGGCGCGTTGCGCTCCAGGTACAGCGCGCCGCGCTGGTGCGGGTTCTCGCCGTAGCGCAGCGAGGACGCCAGGCCCAGCGACAGGTTGAAGGTGTGCGGCCAGGCTTCCGGCGTTTCCGGATTCGCGGCGCGCGGCGACAGCCACTGGGTGATCTGGCCGTCGTAGGCGCTGGTGTGGGCGTAGGCCTTGGCGGCGAAGGCGCGGCGCTGCGCGGCGTCGGTGCCTCCGGCCTGCAGTGATTCGAGCAGGCCGGCGTAGTCGGCCGGGTCCACCACCACGCTGGTGCGCGCGTGGTTCTTGGCGGCGGCGCGCAGCATGGCCGGGCCGCCGATGTCGATGTTCTCGATGGCGTCGTCGTAGCTGCAGCCGGGCTGGGCCACGGTGGCTTCGAACGGGTAGAGGTTCACCACCAGCAGGTCGATGGGCGCGATGCCGTGCTGCGCCATCACCGCGTCGTCCACGCCGTCACGGCCGAGCAGGCCGCCGTGGATTTTCGGGTGCAGGGTTTTCACCCGGCCGTCCATGATTTCGGGGAAGCCCGTGACGTCGCTGACGTCGGTGACCGCGATGCCGGCTTCGCGCAGGGCCTTGGCGGTGCCGCCGGTGGACAGCAGGTCCACGCCCAGCGCGGCCAGGCCGCGGGCCAGGTCCACCACGCCGGTCTTGTCGGAAACGGAAAGCAGGGCACGGCGGACGGATTGGCGTTGCGCGGTCATCGGGCACCTCGAAGGGAAGCCGCGATTATAGAGGGAACAGGTCAGAGCAATAACGGGGTCAGATCAACTTCCCCGGAGAGTGCCGCCGCGTTTCTCGCCTTTCTTGCCCGGGGAAGTTGATCTGACCCCGTTATTGCTCTGACCCCTAGGCCAGGTCGTAGGACTTGAGCTTCTTGCGCAGGGTGGCGCGGTTGATGCCCAGGCAGGCGGCGGCGCGGCTCTGGTTGCCTTCGCAGTAGCGCAGGACTTCGGCGAACAGCGGGGCTTCGATCTCGCGCAGCACGACTTCGTACAGGTCGTCGAGTTCGCAGCCGTTGATGTCCTGCAGGTAGCGCCGCACGGAGCGGGCCACATGGTCACGCAGCGGGGTGTGTGCGGTGGCGTGGCTCGGGGTTTCCGCACGCGCAACGTGTTGGGCATTCACTTCGGGGAAGCTCCGGAAAGGTTGTGTCCGCTTCCTTGCGGGCCCCGGGCTGGTGCCTTGGGGGGGAGGCAGTCTACGTCAAAGCATTCCGGCGCGCGAATGCGCTGTTTCGCCCGGCGGCCGGCGCGCGGCGGCCGTGGTTTCAGTGGAAATCGAAGGTGAAGGCGACGGCGCGCTTGCCCGGGTCGAGAATTTCCAGCGTGGCGATGGCCGACTGGCCGGGCGCGATCAGGGCCGAAGCCGGCGGGCTGCCGAGGTATTCCGCGGGCTGGAAGCGGCGCAGGCCCAGGGCCTGTCCGTCCAGGTCGTGCAGCGCCACTTCCATCAGTGGCCAGGCCTGCGGCCAGCGGGCGTCGTTGCGGAAGCTGGTGGTCACCAGCAGCACGCCCGGCGCCGTGGGGTGCGGGCGGACTTCGCGGTTGGTGACGCGGAAGGCGTCGGGCTGGTGCCAGGCTGGCAGCGAACAGCCCAGCACGCCGCATACCGCCAGCAGCCGCGGCCGCCACGCCGCGTCAGCGGCCAGGCGCGCCCGGTCGGCCAGCACCAGCTGCAGCAGCAGCGCCGCCGCCAGTCCCAGCGCCGCGGTCCACCAGCCCCAGGGCAGTGGGCGGGCGGGGGCAGGGGTTTGGGCGACGGCGAATCGCGGGGCGCGGGGGGGCATGGGGCAAGGATAGCGATTTCAGGCGCGGCGTACGCCCGTGATGCGCATCCAGTCGCCGTCCTGCACGGCTTCGAGTTCGTCGAACCAGGCGGCGTAGCGCTGCAGCAGCGGCCCTTCCTGGCCGTGCAGGATGCCCGACAGCGCGATGACGCCGCCGGCTTCGACGCGCGCCGCCAGGGTTTCAGCCAGCGCGTCCAGGGCCGAGGCCAGGATGTTGGCCACCACCACCGGGTAGGTGGCCGCGGGTTCGGTTTCCGGCGAGTACACGCTCAGCCGGTCGCCCACGCCGTTGCGCTCGGCGTTGTCGGCGCTGGCGGCCAGGGCCTGCGGGTCGTTGTCCACGCCCACGGCGCGCGCGGCGCCCAGCTTGAGCGCGGCCAGCGCGAGGATGCCGCTGCCGCAGCCGAAGTCGAGCACCGCCTTGCCGCGCAGCACCAGCGAATCGAGCCAGCGCAGGCACAGCGCCGTGGTGGGGTGCGTGCCCGAACCGAAGGCGAGGCCGGGGTCGAGCCGCACGATCACCGCGTCCTTCGCCTCGGGCGGCGCGTCCATGTTCCAGGGCACGATCCAGGTGCGGCGGCCGAAGCTCAGCGGCACGTACTGGTCCATCCAGGCGCGCTCCCAGTCCTGGTCGGCCACTTCGCGGAAGTCGGCCTGCGACAGGTCAATGCCGTCGTCAAACGATTCCAGCGCGTGCAGCACCAGGTCGGGCAGGGTGTCGCCGGGGAACAGCGCGATCATCGTGACCTCTGGCCACAGCGGCGTCTCGCCCACGCCGGGCTCCAGCACGGCCTGTTCGTTGGGCGTGGCGGCATCGGCGTCCATCAGCGTGACGGACAGCGCGCCCAGGTCGTTGAGGGCGTTCTCGACGCGGTGT
>Ga0209175_10000512_pt1 | contig 22453 bp, 17 predicted proteins | sample JI91814C2DNA_FD_187506 | JGI IMG/M metagenome (GOLD analysis project Ga0209175, IMG submission 187506) | Wastewater effluent complex algal communities from Wisconsin, to seasonally profile nutrient transformation and Carbon sequestration -... | ecosystem: Engineered > WWTP > Effluent > Algae...
GGATGCTTGCGGTGCTCAACGAGGCGGTGCGTGGCGAGCGATTCGGGAGTGACGCGGTGAAGAGATCGGCGGGGTCACACATCGCAGAAGGGCACTTTGCGGCGGGCGCGAGCGTGGAGCAGGTGATGGCGGAGATGGGACGCGCGCGAAGCACGGTGTACGGCTACCTCGCGGAGTATGTGCAGGACGTGCGGCCCGAGTCGATCGCGGCGTGGGTGGATGACGAGACGTACGCCAAGGTTGCAGCGGCGATGGACGTGTGCGAGAAGGAACTGGCGCCCGAAGAGCGGGGCAGGCTCGGGCCTGTCTACGCGAAGTTGGATTCGAAGGTGGGCTTTGAGGTGATTCGGCTGGTGGCGGCGCATCGGGCGGGGCGCGGATAAGAAGACCCTCACCGCCCTCGAAGACTCGGGCACCTCTCCCAGCAGACTGGGAGAAGAGGGAAAGAAGGAAGACATGCTGACCGACACGATCCTCCCAGTTCTCCAGTCACTCTCCGCGGTGGCGATTGCGGGGACTTTCATTTTTTCCGCGATCCAGTTCCGCAACTATCGGCGTGCGGTGCATGTGACCAACTTCACGAAGATGGTTGAGTTGCAGATGCACCTGCGCGAGATGCGCGTCATCGACCCCGCGCTCGCGGGGGTGTACCGCCACGACGTGAAGGAACTGATGACGGACAAGGAGGTGAAGGAGTACTTCTTCAACCTCATGCAGTTGTCGGTGTATGAAATCGTGTGGTTCAGTTACCACGCCGGGCAGTTGCCCGAGGACTATTACAAGAGTTGGGAAGCACGCATGCGCGACATCGCGAGCGAGCCGAGCTTCCGCAAGATGCTCGCGAACCCGGGCATGAAGATCATGCACGATGGGTTCCAGACGTACATCAAGGAACTCGTAAAGCAGGTGCCGGAGAGGGTGTAGCGACTCGTTACTTCCATTCCCAGCGGATCTTCGTGGGATCGATGCGCTTGGTCAGGTCGCTCTCAAGGGCCTTCTTCGCCTCGGCATCGCCCTTGATCCATGCGTCGAGGAATGCGAGGGTGGCGGACGCCGTCGCATCGGTGATGGTCTTGATGGGCGTCTCGGTCTTCTCGTTGAGGAAGTCGGTGAGGCCTTTGCCCTGGTAACTGCCGTGCGTGGCGCCTTCGAGGAAGAGGAGGTACGCACCCGGACCGCCCTCTGAGCGCGACTTCGCATAGTCGTACGGATGGCAGCGGCTTTCGGGCGTTTCCGCCGTGAGTTGCGTCGTGTCCTTGGAGCCCGAGAGCACGAGGATCGGGCGCGTGAGGTCCTTCCACGAGTCCTTGGTGAACGCGGCGGAGGTCGTGCCTTGGCCTGAGATGATGAGAGCCGCCTTCAGTCGCGGGTCCCCCACTTCGTTCAACCCAAGGCCTCGCTTGCCCGTCACGCGATAGCCACGGACCCTGACGCCGATCGCGAGTTGTGCGGTGTACGCGCCCGCCGAGTGGCCCGCGATCGCGAGGCGGTCGGTGTCGATGTGATGGCGGAGTTCGGCCTTTGGAGCCTTCGCGTCGTCGCCCTTCGACGGGGCATCGCGCTTCGGTGCGGGGAGGACGCTCCACTCCGGAATGCTCGTCTCGATCGTGGAAATCGAATCGAGGATGCACTTCACGTCGGCGACGCGATCGCGTAGATCGACGGTAGCAAGGGCCTGGGCCTTGGCCGAGGGCTTGCGCGGGTCGATGACTTCCTTACCCTGTTCGCGGCGGAGGGCGATCGAGTCGGCGTGCGTGGGAAGGACGACGACGTACCCGTGCGAGGTCCAGTGGTTGGCGAGGTCGACGAAGGTGGACTTGCCTGCGCCGCCAAGGCCATGCGAGAAGATGACCATGGGGAGTTTGTCGCCGACCGACGCCGCGGCGTCCTTTGACGCGGCCCGCGCGATCGGGTAGCGCACGGTGACGATGAGGTCCTTGTCGCGCGCTACGTCCTTGAGGACGAGCCGTTCAACGACGCCGGTGGACCATGGGCCTGCTTCGAGGTGATAGCCGACGGCGGGCTGCGCTGTCGAAGGTGCTGCGGAGGCATCAGACTGTGCCCAGGCCGACGGCACGAAAACACTCAGCGTGAGCAGTGACGCGGCGAGGAGTTGGCATGGAAGCGTGGATCGATTCACCATGGAATCCCCCTTTGGATGCGTTCATCAGAACGTACAGGCTGCAAGATCATTGCGTTAGTGCGTGCACTCCGAGTTCGGGAACATCGGGAATACCGGCAACGGAGTGAAGGGCCACCCCAGACGCCACCCCGACCTCGGTTATCCGGCCTTGGCGAGCACTTCGACCACCCACGCTGGCGTGCGTTCACGGAAGATGCGGACGGTCTTGGCCTTGGAGGCGTAGTAGGCCGCCGTGAGCAAACATGTGAGCAGGCCAACGACCGCGACGCTGCCCCAGATGATGGGCGAGATCGAGTCGGTGATGTCGATGAGCATGGCATCAACCTCGGCGCTGCCGGTGGTGCCGCCGTAGGGGGCGAGGGGAGAGCTGCGTGATTGCTCGTACCACTTCCAGCCGGCATAGCCCGCGATGGCGACTCCCAAGATGAGTTGCCCGAGGGCAAGGCGCCTGGGGACGCGCTGGTCGAAAGCGCGGAGTTGATCGGCGCCCTTCAGTTCATTGAACGCGACGGCGGCAAGGGCAATGCCCACGGCGAGGTCGGGCCAGTTGCCAAAGACGCCGCTCGCGAGCGTGGCGAGCGCGAAGACGGCGAGGGACCAACCACTGATGCTCGCCATGGTGGCAGCCCGGCGGACCTTTCGCGCGTGCCGCCGACCCAGTTCGATCTCCGCGATCTGGTCCTGCGACAGCGGCGTGGGTGCGGGGATGGCTCGCGGTGTTGCAGGCGTGGTGTTCATGTGCGTGAGGCCTCGGCGGTCGCGGCCGCGAGGACGCGCTGCATGGTGCCGGGAAGATCGCGGATGATGGCGGGCGTCCAGATTCGCTCCAACCGCCACCCTTGTGCTTCGAGGATTCCCGTGCGGAAGAGGTCCCATTCGATGGGGTCCTGCCCTGGCGCGTAGCGGGCGAAGTCGCAGAGCAGGCCACAGGTAACGTCGTGGACTTTCGTCGGATGGCGGAGCGCAACATCGACGCAGAACCCATCGTTGCCCCAATGCACGATCGAGCCCGTGGCGTGGTCGTGCTCGAGCACGCCCGCGAGACCCATCGCGACCGGCGACGGCGCGTTCGACGGCTGCACGATCGCTTCCGTCGCGGCGATCGACGCTTGCGTCTCGACCTCTTCGGGAAGGTCTGCAAGATACTGGGCCCCCACGTCCTCGGCGTACTTGAGATACGCGAGCAGCAGCCAGCCGCCGGTGGGCGTGACGCCCTGCGGCACTTCGGGAAGCGCGAGACACTCTTGGCGTGGGATGCTCGTCACGAGATGGATCTCGTGGCGAGCGCGCGTGACGAGTACGTTCAACCGTCGCCCGCCGCCGGGCTGGAGCAGAGGCCCGAATCGGCGGTAGAACTTGCCGTGCTTGTCCGGGCCATACGTCGTCGAGATGATGATGTGGTCGCGTTCGTCGCCCTGGACGTTCTCGAGGTTCTTGACGAACAGGCCTTCGTTAGAGCCCTTCTCGCGACGAGAGCGGGCGGCGGCGAGTTTGGCCGCAAAGGCCGCGTCCTCTTCCGCGGCGACGTCGAGCGTCTCGACGATGAGGTCACGCTGGGCGAGATTGAAGCAGGCGATGCCGATGCTGGGAGGATCGGCTCGTTTCAAGAGGTCCTTCACGATTCGGACGACTTCGTCGGCCTCTCGCTGGTTGGTGCGATCCTCATAAACGCCATCCACGCGCCGCAATGACAAGGGCGGGGCCACGGTGCGATTGCGCGGATGCCCGGGAATCGCCTGCAGGCGTTTGGAATAGAAGTGCTGGTTGCTGAACTCGATGAGGTCGCTGTTGCGCGAGCGATAGTGGACGTCGAGGTAACTCTCTTCGATGTCAAGGTTGAGGGCGGCGGAGAGAAGGTCCTCGACGCTCGTCTGCTGCGCTTCGAACAACTGTTCGTCGGTCTCGATCGTGTCGTCATCGGACGCGGCGGCCCCGGACTCGAAAAACCTCGTCGGCGGGAGTTGCTTTGGGTCCCCTGCAATGACGACGCGCTTGGCGCGGGTGAGGACCGGGAGAGCATCCTCCAGACGACACTGGCTTGCCTCATCGAACACGATCACGTCGAAGATGGCGTCTCGCGGGAAGCACTGCGCGACGGTCTCCGGGCTTGCCATCCATACCGGGCGCAGGTCGAGGATCGGATCGCCCCCCTCGATGCTCGCGCCCAGTTGCAGAACCTGCCTCAGGCGCAGCGCCTTGCTCCCACGCGTGAGCAAGCGCTGACGGACCTTCGCTCCTTCGCTGTTCAAACGCGAGCCCGTCGCGGCCATCAGTCGCGTGCGCTGCAGAGCACGCCAGTGCGCCAGCACCTTCTCGACCGAAGCCTCCCGGCGCTTCTCAGCGAGCGACTCCCATCTCGCGAACATGCTGCGGACTCGTTCCGCATCAAACGCGTGAAGCCCCGGCGTTGACTCCTGGATCTCTTGTGCGCGGGCGCTGACGACTGAGAGGCGCATGGCTGCCACGCCGAGTTCTGGATCTGCCCCGGCCGCGAGCAGTTCACGCACGCGCGAGGCGGCCTGCGCGCCGAGCGAGAAGTCGAGGCGCGATAGAGAGTCCTTGAGGCGCAGGACGCTTTCCAGCGTCGGCAGTCGATCGCGCAGCGCGTCAACCGTCGGCCTTGCAACGCCACCCTCGCGCCAGGCCTTCTTCTGCTCCGCTCGCCACACAGGCGCGAACCACGACTCGTTGGAGGCCGCGGAAGCGTCGATCTGTGATTCGATCGCTTCGAGCGCCCTCGCACGTGGCCCGGACGCATCAAGTCCATGCAGCCACTCTGCCACGCCCTCGCCCGTTCGCAGGACGGCGAGTCCCCGTTGTGCGCAGGGAGCAAGGGTTGGCTCACTGTGAAGCCGCGAGAGGATGTCGAGCACGTCGCGCGTGGCCGCTGCATCGGAAAGGGTTGCCTGTGCATCTGGGAACGTCGCTGGTGCAAGCGCCACGGCAGGCGATCCGGCGAGCGAGTCGAGTGTCGTGCGAATGACCAGCAGTGCTCGCACGCCCGCGAGGAACTGGCTCACGCGCTGGGCATTCTCCGGCGTGAGCGCGAGGCCCAACGGCTGCAACACCTGCAACGCGGCCTTCTTTTTGCCGAACGCCAGGAAGTGCAGGAACGACTTGCTGCTCGCGATGTATGCCTCGAGCGCACCGATCGACGACGCGAGTTCTGCCATGCCCATCATGCGCGACCGCAGCGTGAGCGACAGTTCCACGTCCAGCGTCTCGCGCTTGGCCTGCTCAACCAACGAAGAGATCTCGGCGAGCGACTTTGCAGCGCGGGCGATCTCTTCCTTCGTTCGAGGCGTCCAGAACGACCTCGCACTCGCGTGCGACGCCTGCATCACGACATCCCACTGCGTGCGCAACGTCGCGCGGGCCACGGCCTGCTCCGCGAGCGGCGATGTTGTGGCAAATGGCGGGATCGCGTCGTGACGCGTCTCGTCGGCGTGCATGGCCGCAGACACGAGCGCGTCGATCCTCTGCCGCACCGACTCGCCTGAGGTCGACAGGTAGATCGCCAGAGGGACCGCCGCCGCGGGCACCCACGGGTTGCTCGCGTACCCCACGCCCTCGCCACGCTTGAGCGCCTCGACGATATCGAGTTCCGCGGCCTCGATCTTGGCAAGGGGCACGCCCCGCAGCGGTGAGACAGGAACTGGGCCACCCTTCCCCACGCGCACCATCAGCGCGAGCATTTCTCCCACGAGTTCATGGAGCGAGTGCGAGCCTTCGCGGTCCTCGCTGAGCAACTTGCGGAACGCCGACAGATCCGCGTGGATCTGCTTGATCTCCGCATCGATCCTCTCGATGGCGCGATCGGCATTCTTCGGCGTCTTGTCCCCCAACCCATCGAGTTGCTCGCGGATGGACATATATAGATTCTTCTGGTCGCGCTGCGGATCGTGGACGAGTGCGCAGAGTTCAGCGAGGCCCGAGGCGTTGAGACGATTGGCGACGACGTCGAGAGCCGTGCGCTTGTCGCAGACGAAAAGGACGCGCTCCCCCCGGGCGAGGTGGTCGCCGATGATGTTCGTGATCGTCTGGCTCTTGCCTGTGCCGGGCGGGCCATGGATGACGAGGCAATCGTGCGATCGCGCCCGCGTGACGGCGTGGGCCTGGCAGGGGTCGGCATTCGCAATCAAGAACGCAGGATTCGGGCCGGTGGCCGACGCCACCGCGGCTTCGCTTGACGCGCCCACTGCTGTTGCCGCTGCCTGCTGCGTCGCGAGCGACTCGAGCGCCTTCGCCGAAGTGACGAATCGCTGGATCGGGCCACGCGATGTGGTTGCCTGCGGCTCGGCGACCATCTCCTTCGTGTCGCGGATCAGCCCCTGCTTCGATGCAGGGAAGAGCCCCAGCACCGCCGCGACGAACACTTGCGCCCGATCGCCCGCATCCTCGGCCTTGGGCGCGTCGACAAGCGAAACTGACTCGGGCATCTGCTCGCCAGCAAACTCGGGGGGCACGGCGATCTCAAGGACCTTCGCAGCGTGGCGCACGATCTCCGCGATCTCTCGCCAGGGGTTCGTGCCTTCTTCATCATTGAACTTTGACTCAAACGCCTTGCCTGTCTGCTGCTCGAGCCACGAGAGCAATGCCTCATTGGGCACGACGCGATCAACCTCATCGCTCTGGCACTCGATCTCGATCGAGGGTGATGTGCCGCCCTGCACGCGCAGCGCGACAGGAATGAACGCGAGTGGCGCGAGGATGCGTCGTCCGCCGAAACCTCGGCCCACGCCCGACGCGGGCAGGCTCAAGAGCGGAAAGCCGATGTTGAGGACGTGCACGCCCGTGTCTTCTTCGTAGGTTCGAGCCTCATCGATGATGACGCGGAGTTTGCTGATGAGATTCTGCTGAGCGGCGAACGCGACGCGTGCTGCGCGATCTTCTGGAGATTCTGGCACTGCGCTCTTCGCGGCACTCGCCGATTCGATCGTGGTGTCGTCGAGGCTCAGGGGCGAAGCAGCAGTCCTCGCTCCACTCCCCCACTTCACCTGCACTCCACCTTTGGGCATGGGCACCTTCGCGAGGATCTTGGTCGACGCCTCCGATGACAACAGCGAGCGCAATGCCGCCCCGGGCGCGAGATCGCGCAACCCCGCGAGCGACGCCACATCAATGCGCTGGCGGCTGCTGTGCGGGCGGCAGTTCAGGCTCGGGCCATTCGCGATCCCCGCAAAGAGCCGCTCCAGCATCACAGTCAGAATCTTCGAGGACGTCGCGTCGGACATGGCTGCTCCAGTGGATGCAGCAAGTGTACACGATGCCAGCGGCAGGCCCGCTGCACGCCCGCGGGACGGACTCAGCGCACGAAAAACGCCCCCGAAGGCGGGGGCGTTCGCATCACGTTCTGGATTCCACCCCCACGATGAGTCTTCGATTCGCGGCGCTCTTGGGGACCCTCACTCTCCGAGTGAGGTCTTCCCTTGCGACCGGGCGACATCACACCATCGCCGGCTTCCTGCTCTCGTTCAGCAGCCGCCGCAGCACGGTCTGCAGCACGCCGCCGTTCTTGTAGTACTCGGCCTCGACGGGCGTATCAATCCGGCAGCGGGCGTTGAAGGTGGTCTTCTTCCCGTCCGCGGCGGTCGCCGTCACCTTCACCTCGCAGCGCGGCTCGACCAATCCCTCGCCGCTCACCGGCACATCAATGTCGAACGTCTCTTCACCCGTGAGGCCCAGCGACTTGGCGCTCTGCCCATCGGGGAAGCACAAGGGCAGCACACCCATGCCCACAAGATTGCTCCGGTGGATGCGCTCGAAACTCTCGCTGATGACGGCCTTCACGCCTAGCAGCAGCGTCCCCTTCGCCGCCCAGTCGCGCGAGGAGCCCATGCCGTAGTCCTTGCCCGCAAGCACCACCAGCGGCGTGCCTTCTTTCTTGTAGTTCATCGCGGCGCTGTAGATGTAATCGACCTTGCCGCCGCCGGCCTTGCTCATGTCCTTGGTCCAACCACCTTCCCGCACCTTCCCATCCGGGCTCTTGGCGAGGTTGTTCTTGACGCGGACGTTGGCGAAGGTGCCGCGGGTCATGACGCGGTCATTGCCGCGGCGGGAGCCGTAACTGTTGAAGTCACGCTTGGGTACGTTGAGCGTCTTGAGATAGTCACCCGCGGGGCTGGCCTCGGCGATATCGCCCGCGGGAGAGATGTGGTCCGTCGTCACGCTGTCGGCGACGAACACCAGGCACTTCGCCCCCTTCACGGGCTTCGGGGCCGTGGGCTTCTCGGTGAGACCCTCAAAGTATGGCGGGTTCTGGATGTACGTGCTCGACGCGTCCCACTTGTAGAGATCGCTCTTGGAGACGGGGACCTTGTTCCACGTCGGGTTGCCCGTGAAGACGTTGGCGTACTGCTGCTTGAATTGCTCGGGCGTTACGGCCATCGCCTTGACGCTCTGCACCTCGGCGTGCGTGGGCCAGATGTCCTTGAGGTACACCGGCTTGCCGTCCTTGCTCGTGCCGATGGGGTCCTTGGAGAGATCGATATCAACCGTGCCAGCGATCGCATATGCGACGACGAGTGGCGGGCTCGCGAGGTAGTTGGCTTTCACCACCGGGTGCACGCGCCCCTCGAAGTTGCGGTTGCCCGAAAGGACGCTTGCGACGACAACGTCGCCCGACTTGATGGCGGCCTCGATCGCGTCGGGCAAAGGCCCGGAGTTACCGATGCACGTCGTGCAGCCATAACCAACTGTTTGGAAGCCCATCGCGTCAAGGTCCGCAGTAAGGCCGCCCTTGTTGTAGTACTCGGTGACGACCTTGGAGCCGGGGGCGAGGCTGGTCTTCACCCAGGGCTTGCGCGTCAGGCCGAACGCGCGAGCCTTCTTCGCGACCAGGCCCGCCGCGATCATGACGTCGGGGTTGCTGGTGTTGGTGCAACTGGTAATGGCCGCGATGACGACCGCACCGTGGTGCAACTTGAAGTTCTGCCCATCGAGCGAGACGGGCGTCCCTTCGCCCGCGTCGGGCTTGGCGAATGACTCGTTGCGTTCCTTCGTCCACGTGGACTTCATGTCCTTGAGAAGGACGCGATCCTGCGGCCGCTTGGGGCCAGCGAGGCTGGGCTGCACCGTCGAGAGGTCGAGTTCCATCACGTCGGTGCACTCGGGCTCGGGCGTGCCCTTGGTCCAGAAGAGGCCCTGCGACTTGCAGTACGCCTCGACCAGCGCAACGGTCGCCTCATCGCGGCCGGTGAAGCGGAGGTAATCGAGCGTGACCTGATCGACGGGGAAGAAGCCCATCGTCGCGCCGTATTCGGGGGCCATGTTGGCGATGGTGGCGCGGTCGGGGATGGACATGGACGCCATGCCGTCGCCAAAGAACTCGACGAACTTATCCACGACGCCCTTCTTGCGGAGCATCTGGGTGACAGTGAGAACGAGGTCGGTCGCCGTGGAACCTTCGGGGAGTTTGCCCTTGAGGCGGAAGCCGATGACTTCGGGCGCGAGCATGTAGATCGGCTGCCCGAGCATGACGGCCTCGGCCTCGATGCCGCCCACGCCCCAACCCACAACGCCCAAGCCATTCTCCATGGTCGTATGGCTGTCGGTGCCCACACACGAGTCGGGGAACGCGATCGTCTCGCCCGTCTTCTTGCACTTCTTAGTCAAGACGCCCTTCGCGAGGTACTCGAGGTTGACCTGGTGCACGATCCCCGTTGCGGGCGGGACCACGCTGAAGTTCGAGAGGCTCTGCTGCCCCCACTTGAGGAACTGGTACCGCTCGATGTTCCGCTCGAACTCACGCTCCGAGTTGATGGTGAGAGCGGTTGACGAGCCGAACGCGTCCACCTGGACCGAGTGGTCGATGACGAGGTCACATGCGACGAGGGGGTTGATGGCGTTGGCATCGCCGCCGAGCTTCTTCATGGCATCCCGCATCGCGGCGAGGTCCACGACGCAGGGGACGCCCGTGAAGTCCTGCAGGACCACGCGCCCGGGCATGAAAGGGATTTCTTCTTTGGCGGGGGCCTTCGCGTTCCAGTTGGCCAGTCCCGCGACGTCGTCCTGCGTAACGACAAAGCCATCCACGTTTCGGAGCATGGATTCGAGGAGCACCTTCACGGAGAATGGCAGGCGATCCACGTGACCAATGCCCGCATCCTTCAGAGCCCCAAGGGCGAAGTAGGTGTAGGTGCCAAACTTGGTGGCAAGCGACTTGCGGCTGTTGAACGGGTTCTTCATGTCAGGCTCCTCGGAAATGGTGCGGCTCACGACTCGGCATTGCTGGATCAAGTATCGCAAGGCCAAATCAATGAAACCAATCAATCAATATGCTCATTTACATCAGCGTGATTTATGAAACAGCGCGTCAGGTCGAGAACAAACACCCTATTTGAGGAACACTACCCTAAATCGGACCCCGACGGCTGGATTTTGCCCTATGCTCGCGTACATCAGAATAGTTGTTTCCACAGAGAACACTTCGCATAAGGACCCGTGTCATGCCCAATAGCACCGAAATGGACTTCGCCCAGTGCATTGGTTCGAGCCAACTTTGGAGCGCGCTGGAAGCCGATCCCCTCGTCGGGGTCATGGTCGTGTGCTCCAAGGGACGGATCATGCACGCGAACCAGCGCGTGGCGGAAGTGATCCTCGGCGTCGATGGCGAAGCGGGCACCATGGTCAACCTGCCGATCACCGAAGTGTTGCCACCCGTCGCTGGTGAGTTGCACCTGCACATGGGCCGACAGGCGAAGGAATCGGGTCAGCCCACCATGCTCCGTGAGATCTGGCGCGGAAGGCAGGTGCTGACGCGCTTTACCCACATCAAAGGGGAGAACTGCGAAGGAGCGGAGTTTGAGGATGGCGGCTTCCTCGCGGTGTCACGCCACGTCGATGGCAGCCTTGCCGACGCGCTCGGAGCGGATGTTGCGCAGAAAGTCACGATCGCGAACTATGTGAACCTGGGCTCTCTCGATGTCTTGAGCGATCGTGAGATCGAGGTCCTGTCGTTCCTGTGCACTGGACTGACGGCGAAGGAGATCGCCGCGAAACTGGACCGGTCGTTCAAAACGGTCGAGAACCATCGTTACGTGATCGGCCGAAAACTCGACGCGATGGACCGGCACGCGCTGGCGGCGATGGCGATCCGGGCTGGCCTGACGTCGATGGATGCACTGCGCGATCGGGTCTAATCGAGCACACGCCCCACGCCAAGCGTGGATCGCAACGCCTTCTCGAACGCCCCCACCGCCATGCTGGGTTCGCGATCGCTCCGGCGGACGATCGCCAGTTGGCGTGACAGGCGCTCATCGCGGCAGGGCAAGCCTTCGTTGTCCTTGAGAGCGAACTGGCTGACGAAGCCCACGCCGATGCCGGCCGCCACCATGCTTTTGATCGACTCGATCGAGCGCAGTTCCATGACGAGGTTGAGGCGGACGCCCTGAGCAGCGGCGGCGCGGTCGATCATCTCTCGCACCGCGGCCCCTGCTTCAAAGCCCACAACCGGCTCGCCCACCAGGTCGCGCCAGACGAAGGGCTTGTTCAAGCGGTGTTTCGGCGGCGTGATCAGGCGCAGTTCATCCTCGACCAGAGGAATCGCGGTCAGTTCGGCTTCGCGCGCGGCTTCGATGGGGAGCGTCACGATGCCAAGGTCCAGTTCGCCGGTCGCCACCGCGTTGGCCACGGCGGCGGAACCTGCTTCTCGCACATAGAACGTCAGTCCCGGGTGCTGCCTGCGCACGCTCGAGACCACGCGTGGCAGGAGATACGTCGTCGCGGTCGCGCCGCCACCCACGCGGATGCTGCCCCGTTCCAGCCCGGCTAACTGGCGCACGGCCTGAACTCCCGCTTCGGACGCGCGGATGGCCTCCTCGGCGTGGCTGAGGAAGAGGCGTCCGGCTTCGGAGAGTTCGATGCGCCTGCCCACGCGGAGGACCAGTTCCGCCCCGACCTCCGCCTCGAGTTTCTTGAGCATGGCGGAGAGGGCCGGCTGAGTGACGCCCAGGACCCGGGCGGCCTGGGTCATGTGCCCGGTCTTCGCCAGGACGCGGAAATAGCGCAGCGGGGTGAGTTCCACGGGGTCAGGATATGGGAATTTGCGACGGGAGGCGTTGGGGCGGGCATCTCGGGGTGGGCATTGCGGTATGCTGCGAGGCGGTCTGACGCTGCCGCCGCAACCGACCCATCCCCTTCCTGCTTGTGGAGAACTGACATGTCCCTTCGCCGACGCGTGTTCTTGCAGTCTGCCCTGGCCGCCGGTGCTGGGCTTGCCCTGGGTCGTCGCGCGTTTGCGGATACACCTGACACCAAGGCAGACACGAAGGGGTCGGGCAAGGCGAACACGCCACTGAAGATTCTCATCCTGGGCGGGACTGGGTTCCTGGGGCCGGCGTGCATGGAAGCGGCTCTGGCGCGTGGGCACACGCTCACGCTCTTCAATCGCGGTCGGCTCGAGACGATCCGCAAGGACAGCGGGCGTGCGGGCGTGGTGCCCGAGGGTGTCGAGGTCCTGTATGGCAACCGCGACCCGGAGAAGTTCGCCGAGGATTGGAAGGATGACGCACGGCAGAACCCCAAGGGGTTGGAGAAGCGTCCTGACAACCCGAAGGGCCTGACGCAGTTGCAGGGGCGTCAGTGGGACGCAGTGATAGACACGTCCGCATATTTCCCTCGCATCGCCAAGGCGTCGGCGGAGTTGCTCGCGTCCAACGTGAAACAGTACGTGTTTGTGTCGACGCTGTCGGTGTATGCGGACACGAGCAAGGCGATCACGGAGGGAACGCCGACCGCGAAACTCGCCAATCCCTTGATTGAGGACTTTGGCGCACAGTTCGAGAACTACGGACCAGGGAAAGCGGCGTGCGAAGATTTGATCGAGAAGGTGATGCCCGGGCGCGTGACGAATATCCGCCCCGGCTTCATCGTGGGCCCACGCGATTCTTCCAACCGATTCCTGTTTTATCCGATCCGCGTGCGTCGTGGCGGGGAAATGGTCCTGCCCGGCTCACCCGACGACCCGATCCAGATCATCGACGTGCGCGACTTGGGCGCGTGGATTGTCAAGACGATCGAGGACAAGACAGTGGGCGTGTTCAACGCGACTGGCCCGGCGGAGACGCTGACGATGAAGGCGATGGTCGAGGGGTGTCGCGCGGGTGCGAGCACCAGCACGACCTTTGCGTGGGAAACTGAAGAGGCTCTCAAGGCGCTGGGCAACGGCGCAGATGGCGAACCTCTGTATCAGGAAGGGTCGTATCCGCTGTACGTGCCGCCCGCGGGCGAGGGGGCGGGGTTCCACAAGTGCGATTGCACCAAGGCGATTGCAAAGGGGCTGGCGTTCCGCTCGGTGGAAGAGACGGCTCGCACGACGTTGGCGTGGTACGACTCGATCCCGGCCGAGGTTCAAAAGGGGATCACTCGCTTCCCGATGAGCGAGGAGAAGCAGGACGCGCTGCTCGCCGCGTGGAAGGCGTCGAAAAAGAAGTAGCCATCCCGTTGAATCCTCCACGCGCCCGCTTCACACGCCCACGATGAGTCCTCGAATCGTGGCGCTTCTTCGCGCCCCAAAGAACCTTCCCCCAACCCCTTCCTGGAAGGAAGGGGAGTGAAGAAAAGACCGGGTGCTTTGGCACCTCGGCTCTGATCGAAACCCGGATGATGTTTGGGCGGTACGCTTGTCGTGCAACGACACGCCATGACATCGCCGCCGACACATGCTGAGGACTCACACGCTGGAAGCGCCGGTGCGCCGAAGTCGTGCGCGAAGTGTGGCGTTGATTGCACGTCGATCGCACGCGTGAAAGACGAGCGCGGTCGTTACTTCTGCAAGGCGTGCTACGACAAAGCGATCGCGGCGATGGCGTCCAAGATCATCGAGACGGCTCCGCCAACGCGGAGTGAGTCCGCGACGAAAAGAGCGGTGCCCGTCGCGAACCAATCGCCAGCAACCCCCGACGCGATGGACGAGCCGGCGGATCTGTTGAGCGAGACGGCGGCGCCAGATCCAGCATCGCGCGACGTCGAGATCTACGCGCTCGCTGAACCAGAGAAGCCCAAGCACATTGAGACGATGCGGGATTGTCCGTCGTGTGCCCGCGAGATGCGAGAGCGTGATTCGCTGTGCCCGCACTGCGGGTTCAACACGGTGCTAAACGTCGAAGCCGAGGACGATTTGCCGACGGTGACGGCGGTCTTCAAATCGGGCAAGGCGTGCTGCGGAAAGTGCGGCTATTGCATCGAGAAACTCGGCTCGCTCAAATGCCCGGAGTGTGGATCGCCCAATCGCATTCCGCGGCGCAGCGCGTGGGAGCAGGAGGATTCGGAGAAGATCGCGCGGATGCAGTTCATTCGCCCGGGCATCTACCTCGCTGTGGGAATCGTGGGCTATGGCGTGATTGCGATCCTCGAGAAGAGCATCGGCGCGTTCCTGGGGATGCTCATTATCTACGCCGTGTCGCTGCCCGCGGTGATCGGGGCGTTTCTTGCGTGCTCATTCCTGTGGCTGGGGTTCAACGATCGCCTGCGAAACGTGGTGTGGAAGTTGGCGGGGATTACGGCCCTCACGTTCCTCCCGCTTTTCTTCTTTGAGGGGACGTGGTTCATCCCGATGGTGCTCGCAGGGCTCACGTTTTCCACGCTGATCCGCATCGAGTTGGACGTGGACCAGGGCGATGCGTGGCTGGTGGGCCTTGCGGTGCTTATCGCGCAGTTCGCGATGTTCGCCGCAATGGTGTGGTTCCTGAGGTGGATCGGGCAATGGTGAAGCGGTGCGCAGCACAACACCCACCTCGGGCGAGGTGGGCGTTGTGCGCGAACCCCGGAAGGGTCACTCAGGCGAAGAACGGCCGGTCTTGATGTCTCTTACTTCTTCAGGTCGGCGAGCGCCGCCCCGAAGTTGATGTGATACGTCTTGCCATCCAGGACGAGCGCGGGGACGGACTTGACGCCGAGCCGCTCGGCCTCGCCCACACGCTGCTTTGCCTGACCGAGATGCACGATCTCGACCTGCACCCGAGCCGGGTCCAGGAACCCCGCCAACTGCTTCTCGGCATCGACGCAAACCGGGCAACCCGCATGGAAGAACTGGGCCTTGACCTTCATAGCATGTCTCCTGATGATGGCGTATCGTCGACGTGACGATCACGACCGATCTGCATGAAGGTACCTCGTCCGACGGCGTTGACAATCCTCCACCGTTGCGTGGGGTACCCACCAAACACACCCAAATGCGACGATCCTCGACTCAGAAAAACTTGGAAAACACTCGCCCGGAAGCGGCGAGCGTCGGTGCCATGCTCGAGAGCATCGTGGGCTGCAAGTGGTCCATGCATGTCCTGCTCCAGATTCGCAAGGGCGTTTCCAGACCCGGAGCGCTCACGAGGACCGCTCGCGGACTCTCGGGCAAAGTTCTCGCGGAGCGGCTCGACAAACTCACACGCTTTGGAATCGTCGAGCGTACGGCGTACCCAGAGGTTCCGCCGCGCGTTGAGTACACACTGACGGAGTTTGGGAAACGGTTCGTGCGTGTGCTCGATGCCGTCGAGGAACTGGAGAACGAACTCACGAGCCAATAGCCGCGCTTCATTGCGCAACGGTGCGATGAGGATTTCGTGGCCGAGTGAGCCCTCGATCGGGTTCCCGGGCGGGCCCTCTCTCCAAAAGAAAAGCCCACCCCTTGCGAGGTGGGCCATCAGCGTCCCTGCTGATCTTGTGAACGCCAGCGCCTCCGCTGGCAACGATCAGGGATCAGTGATTGGAGTGCTCGTCCGCGTGCGCGTCCTTGACGGGCTTGGTCGCTGCGGGGGTAGCGGTCGATTCGCCGTGCGTGGCCTTGGCGGTCGTCGCGTTGTCACCCGCGGAGTTCATCGCCTGGAGCAACTGGTTTTGCCAGGGGTGCTCGCCCAGGAACTGGACCTTGCCCGTGCTGATGTCGCACACGGCGCCCACGATCTTGACCTTCCCCTCGGCGACGTGGTTGCGGACGATCTCGCTGTTGCTCAGGAGTTCAAAGACGCTCTGCCACACGTTCTCGTTGATCGCGAACTCGACCAACTGCTCGGGGGTCGCGTCGGGATTGGCGGCCTTGGCGCGGTCCACGGCAGGGGTGATTTCGGTGAGGAGCGAGTCGATGCTGCCACCGACGTGCCCGCCACCACAGGCGGCCTTCACGGCGCCGCACTTGGTGTGTCCCATGACGACGAGGAGTGGCGTGTGCAGGTGCTCGACGCCGTACTCGATGGTGCCGGTGGAGTGCTCGCCGATGACATTGCCCGCGATGCGGAGGACGAAGACGTCGCCCACGCCACGGTCGAAGATGCGTTCAACGGGGAGGCGCGAGTCGGCGCAGGTATAGATGGTGGCGAAAGGCTGCTGGCCGTTAGCGGCGACTTCGGCGCGGCGATCGGCGCTGGTGTTGGGAGCGATGGTTTTGCCGCTGAGCCAGCGGGCGTTGCCATCCTTGAGGGCTTCGAGCGCGGCGTCGGCGGTCTTTGGCGCCTCGTCGCTCATGGAGCGATTCGAGTCGGCCTTGGGTTCAGACTTGGGAGCAGGCTTGGTCTCGACGACGTGATCGTCTGCGTGATCAGCCTTGGGCGCCGCCTTGGACGCGGGCTTGGCTGGCGCGTGGTCGTCATCGTCGTGCTTCGCCGGTGTTGCGGCGGGCTTTGTGGACTTGGCGGCAGCCTTTGCTGCGGGCTCCTTTGTGGTGGCTTTGCCGTGGTCATCGCCCGAAGCGAGTGCAAGCGAGCCAGCAACACTGGCCCCGATGAGCAGGGCGCCGGCGATGAACAGTTGACGAGGATTCCGCATGTGACATCTCCAAAGTGAGCGCTTCGGCGACATGCCGGGAACGCGTGTGGAGGAAATGTCGGCGTGGGGTGATCGGACGTTGAGCGTGGCGTCCAGAACGGGGACAATTCCGAGAAATCGGTGCTGGTGATCCAACCAACAACACCTGCTTTGGGTGTACGGATCGGCAGTTTTGGCGCGTCGCGGTGCCCTTCCCCTGAAAGGAGACGACCACGGGGTCAGTGCCCGATTTGGAAAAACCCGCCCTTGATGATCGCCCCGCGCTCGACCTCGAGGGATGCGGCGGTGCAGTCCCCCTTGAAAATCGAGTTGCCGCCCAAGCACACCAGCCCTCGGCAGGTCACTCGCGCGGTCAGGTCGCCCGCGACATCGACCGACTCGGACGCCGCGACGTGGCGGGTGGAAAGGCGGGCACTGGGGCCTATGACGACGCGGCCACAGGTTTCGATCGGGCCTGACCACATCGTGGCGACCTCGATGATCATGTCATCGTGGACGAGGCGCTTGTGGCAGTGTGGGCAGGAGGTGGAGCGGGCCGAGGCGGTCGATTCGATCCCTTCCCCGCAGTGGTAGCAGGTGACGAACCGCGGGGCTTGGTTGGTCAGGGGGATCATGGGGAGGCGATCGAGTTGGTTATTCCTGACGCGGCTCGCCGCCGGTCATCCAGGCGGGCCGAGCGACCTGGGCACCTTGCCCCGCCCAGTCGGGCATGCGCGTCAGTGGCGTTGTGATCGGGCTGAGGTTGTTGAGGGGCGCGGTGACGGCTTCGGGGAGCCAGTCGGCGTCGGCCTTGGTGCGGGTTGAGCGATTGGTGCTCTTGTGGGCCGAGGGGCGGTCGGCCTTGGGGTTGGTGTTCACATCGGGCCCGACGCTGACATGCCCGACGAAGGCGGCGCCTTGCACCACGACGAGGGACTTGGTCAGGAGGTCGCCACGGACGTCGGCGCCGGCGAGCAGTTCGAGGCGGTCGGTGGCGGTGAGGTCACCCTCGACCTTGCCGTCGATGCTGATGATGGCAGCGTGGATGTTGCCCTTGACGTGGCCGCCTTGGTCGACGCGGACCTCGCCCTTGGAGGAGATGGTGCCCTCGACGACGCCATGGATGCGGGCGTCACCCTCGAAGGCAAACTCGCCCTTGAAGACGGCGGATGAACCAAGAACCGAGGTGCTTTCGCGAATGTCCACTGGATCCTCCTGTGGGGCCTGCGTGGGTCGATTGCGTGACCCGTTGAGAGTGTCCGGAATCCTCCGGATCATGGCACATCGGCCGGTGCTCATGAAAGAGTGCAGATTTCGAGAGTTATTGAGCGGAATGAGTGATTTCGCCCCGCGGGATCGGGGGATTCGAAGGGCTCCCGCCCTCATCCTCCACGCCCACGATGAGTCTTCGAATCGTGGCGCATCTTCGCGCCCCGAAGAACCTTCCCCCAACCCCTTCCTGGAAGGAAGGGGAGTCAGGAGTCGTACACTCGACCCTATGGCGAAGATTCAGTCACCCTCCGGCACGCGGGACATGTATCCCGCCGACCTCCTCAAGCGGCGTTACATCGAGAAGTTGTGGCGGGACACGTCCATTCGCCATGGGTTTGAGGAGATCGACGGGCCGACGTTTGAAACGGCGGATCTGTACGCCGTCAAGAGCGGCGAGGGGATCCTGAACGAGGTCTTCCAGGTCTATTCGGGGAAGGACGAGGCAGAGGTGTCGCGCATTCGTGGCGGTGCGAACGCGCCGTATGCCTTGCGCCCCGAGTTCACGCCGACGCTGGCGCGCATGTACGCGGCGAAGGCGGGGAGTTTGGCGAAGCCGACGAAGTGGTTCTGGCAGCAGAACTGCTTCCGGGCGGAGAAGCAGCAGCGCGGAAGGCTGAGGGAGTTTGGGCAGTGGAACTGTGACTTTCTTGGCACGCCTCCACTCGACATTGAACCAACAGCCCAGTATCCCGCGGAACTTCACGAGTTCTTGGGCACAACCATGTCAGAGGCCGATGCCATCGCCGTCTTGGTTGGTTCGTTGGAATTGTCTGGATTGCTTCCCAAGGACGTGAAAACCCACATTGGCAGCCGTCCGATGGTCTCAGCGATAATGGGCGAGTGTGGGGTTGCCGACGATCAAATTGGAGCCGCGCTTCAACTTTTGGACAAGCGATCCAAGTCCAAACCCAGTGACTTCCGAGCCCTCGTTGAAGCGACGGGTCTGCGACTAGACGAGTTTGATGCCAGGTCCAAGCAAGTCGCTGGCAACGTCGCTGAAGGATGGGCCTTAACAACATATAGCACACCAAGTGGCACCAAAGACGTTCAGCGGGCAGTTGCTGAGTTGTTTTCCTTGCAACGACATCTCCGATCCTCCGGAGTCTCGGATTGGTGCCAAATCGATTTCGGAATCGCTCGCGGCCTCGCGTACTACACCGGCACCGTCTTTGAAGTCCTCGCCGATGGCGAGCGCGCGATTGCCGGCGGCGGGCGTTACGACAATCTCATCGAACTCTTCGGCGGGCCTGCGACGCCCGCGGTCGGCTTCGGCATGGGCGATGTCGTACTGTCGCTGGTTCTGCAAGATCGCGGCCTGATGCCCGAGGGTGATGCGTTGATGGATGCGCTCTCGCGGCCCAGCGCGAGTTACCGTCCTGATGTGTTCGTGATTCCCGCGGGGCAATCGCCCGAGGAACAGGAGGCGGCGGCGAAGGCCGTGCGGCCGCTGGTGGCGAAGTTGCGCCGCGGTGTTGAGAGCAAGGCGTATCAGGACAACGAGCAACGCAAGCCGTGGGATGCGAATCGGTACGAGGCGGCGAGCGGCGGGTCGATGCCATTGCACGCGAGGGCGTCGAGCAAGGCGACCAAGAACATCGGCAAGTTGCTGCAGGACGCCGCGGGGCAGAAGGCGAAACTCGCGGTGATCGTTGAGAATGCGGAGGAGGTCACGATCAAGGACCTGCGGACGAACCAGCAGGACGCGGCGCGGACGAAGATCGTGGAGTTGGGACGCGTGGTGGCGGAGCGGCTCGATTCTTGATTGTCAGAGGCCCGGGCGCAAGCCCGGGCGTCGGAGCGGGCAGGGTGTATCGGCAGCCGCGCCGCCCTCGCTGCGTCGCGTGCAACATGGCGCCTTGAACGGCACTGGACGACATGTTGGACTGTTTGCAACGCCGACGCCAGGGCTTGCGCCCTGGCCTCTGATGAGGCTACTTCTCCGCCGGTTGGCGTGGCTGCACCGACAACACGCGGGCCTTGAAGAGGTCGATCGCGGACTTCACGAGTGGGTGCTCGTTGATGCTCGTGCGCGGCGTGGCTGATTCGGCCTGCACCGGCGCGTCGGCGGTGGGTTCGATCTTGATCGTGAGGCCTGCGACGGCGGAGGCGATTGATTCGAGTTCGCTGACGCTGCCGCGTGCGGCGGTCAGGACTTCGGCGTGGACCTTGATGCGGAGTTGTGCGCTCTTCGCATCGGGGCGCGACACGTTCTCACACGTTGAACCATCGAGGATGATGCGGACGCGGCGGTTGGTCGCGGCAGCGGCGAGGACGGCGGGCCAGAAAGCGGGCGAGTTCACGTCGACCTGTGCGGGGCGAGGCGCGGCCTGCGGCTGCGCGACAGGCACTTCGCCCCTCGACGGCGTTGGCGTCGTCGGCTTTGGTTCGACGTGTGCTGGGTGGGCAATCGGCGTCGGGATCGGGGGGCGTGTTGGCAGTGCCCCGGCCGCCGCCGTCAGCGTTTTTTTGCGGCGGACGCTCCCGAACCGGCACCGGCACCCGCGAGCGCGGGGGCCTTGCTCGACACGACGGCTCGGCCCGTGACGATCGCCGTCACGTCGGCGAGTTTCTCGGTCAGGGCGAGGCGCACGACGAGGGCATCGAACAACGCCCGCGGGCTCGCGCTGCTCTTGCACGAACGCTGCACGTTCTCCGTCAGCGCGATCATGTGCGTGAGGCCCGCGGCGTCGAAACGCTGGGCACGCTTCGCATCGCTCGCGCGCGCGGCGTCGGTGATCTCGACGAGGTCGGTGTCGGCACCGCAGGCGGCCATGACCATCAGATCGCGGAAGCGGAGGAGGAAGGCCTCGAGAGATTGGTCGATCGACGTGCCACGCTTCAAGAGTTCGTCGGCCTTGAGGAGGGCCGCGCCCGCTTCGCCATCGGCGAGAGCGTCAACAAAAGAGCCAATGAGTTCGCGATCAGGAAGGCCCAGCAGTTCTTCCAGGAGTTTGCTCGTGAGTTTCTTCTCGCCCACGGCCATGAGGCGGTCGAGGAGGCTGAGCGCATCGCGCATCGAGCCATTGCCCAGGCGCGCGACCATGTGCAGGACTTCGGGGTCCGCGCTCGCGCCTTCCTTCTTGACGACGGCCTTCAGGTGCTCGGCGATCTGCGCGGTCGAGATGTTGCGGAAGTCGAAGCGCTGGCAGCGGGACTGGATGGTGGCCGGGACTTTGTGCGCATCGGTGGTGCAGAGGATGAACTTGACGTGCTCGGGGGGCTCCTCCATGGTCTTGAGCAGCGCGTTGAACGCGGCGGTCGAGAGCATGTGGACTTCGTCGATGATGTAGATCTTGTAGAGCCCGCGCATGGGCTTGTACGCGGCGTTGGCGATCAGTTCGCGTGCATCATCGACGCCCGTGTTGCTGGCGGCGTCGAACTCGATGGTGTCGGTGTCGCGCCCCTGCATGATCGCCTCGGCGATCTTGGGATCGTTCTTGGGATTGTTGAGTGCGTTGGCAAAGAGGCGCGCGGTGGACGTCTTGCCGACGCCCCGCGTGCCGGTGAAGAGGTAGGCGTGCGCGACGCGCTTGGTGTCGATCGCGTTGCGAAGCGTGCGGGCGATGGGCTCCTGCCCCACGACTTCGTCGAAGGACTGGGAGCGATACCGGCGGGCGAGGACGGTGTAGGTCATGGGGGAGGGTATGTGGCCTTCCGGTTCGGTTGGAGCAAATAAGTTGGGAAGCGTCTGGGGGACCGGGCCCGCAGCTCACGGATAGACCGAGAATCCCCTATGAAAGGCATGAAACTCCGGTGTAGTGTTGTGAGGGAGACCTGTCTCGAGTACTGTACTTCACTGGGGGCGGCACTCATCGTGAGTTCCCGATTCCCGCTCGCGTCCGCCGTGGCACGCGATGGCGATTGAGCGGTCAGATCGCGAGGTTGTGCGCATGTCGTCGAAGTTCTTAGTCTGGGCGATGGCGGCCAACTTGCTCGTGCTGGCCGCGTCCACCTCGTTTGGACAGTCGGCGAGATTGGTCAACCTCGACTTCACTCCTATCTGCGCGAGCGCGGATGGATCTGTCGTGCTGGGCTCGCGATACGAACTTGGATGTTCGACTGCTTGCGCACTGCAGATCTGTCGCTGGACTGCGGCAACGGGAACTGAAATCATCACGACCACACCCGACGGAGCCAACGGCCCTATTACAGCACAAGACTGTTCATCGGATGGCTCGGTGTTTGTTGGATTGTGGCGTGACCAGTCCACTCGACGATGGTATAGATGGGCAAACGGTGTGTTTGAGGTCTACGGCGAGATCAGAAGTCCATTCAGCATAGATGACGCCGTAGACGACACGCCCA
>Ga0209175_10000513_pt1 | contig 22432 bp, 19 predicted proteins | sample JI91814C2DNA_FD_187506 | JGI IMG/M metagenome (GOLD analysis project Ga0209175, IMG submission 187506) | Wastewater effluent complex algal communities from Wisconsin, to seasonally profile nutrient transformation and Carbon sequestration -... | ecosystem: Engineered > WWTP > Effluent > Algae...
AGCTTTAGTTGCCCTGCTTTAATGGCAGGTTTCAGTCAGGTTCAGGTATGGAGTGGTAGTTCAGTTGGTTAGAATACCGGCCTGTCACGCCGGGGGTCGCGGGTTCGAGTCCCGTCCACTCCGCCAAAGTAAACGCAAAATAGGAGCGAAAGCTCCTAATTTGCGTTTACGTGTGCGCATTTTTCATGCCTCGGCTCGCCAGTGATTTTGTCGGAAAAATTTACACTTTTTGCAAAGTATTGTTTCGCTTCGGCTTAGTGCACTGATTTTTTTGAATTTTGTTTGTGGCTTGTAACTTGCTTGTCTGTGACGGTTTGGTTTTCCGTTGTTGCGGCGTTGCGATCTCAAGTATTGATGAATGTGCATGCAACGGTGGTATCCGTCACATGGTATGTGGGTTTCTTCTAACGCGACGTTTGCAATATTCTGTAAAATACAGCACGGTGCTTAATGCAAGGCGGTTCAGTTTTGGGTGCGAGAGTCGCGCGCTATCTGGATTTGAGTTGTTCCCTCGATGAGTATTAGGTCGAGCGGATCGCGGAGAGAGTGTGCTTGCGGCAGGAGTTAGGTGATGTTTTTGCTGGTGCTGTTTCTGCTCGGTTTTGCTGTGTCAGCGGTAGCTATTAGTTACGCAGTTGCTGCGGCGCACAGACGGGGTATTGTCGATAGGCCCGGTGGGCACAAGGCCCACGATACGGTGACGCCGTTCGTTGGGGGAGTCGGGGTTCTAACCGCCACGTTGTTCGGACTGGTGGTGGTCGGGCAGTTTTACGATCAGGTTGGCTCTCGCATCTATGCCTTCCTGTTTGGCGTCCTCGCGATGTTCTGCACCGGCTTTGCCGATGATATTTTTCATCTCAACTACAAGATTCGGTTCGTTGTCCAGACTGCCGTCGGTTTGGTCATGGTGTTCTGGGGAGGGGTAGTGATTTCCGACCTGGGCTATCTATTTTCCGATCAACCGGTTCAGCTTGGGATTGTTGCGGTGCCGCTGACGGTTATTGCGACGATAGGGGCAATAAACGCCCTCAACATGATCGACGGCATCGACGGCTTGTCCGGTTCTCTGTCCATCGTGAGCCTTTTGCTGATTGCGGTTGCCGTTTATCTGTCCGGCGATGCGGCCTACTTTTCATTGGTGATTGTCATGGCGGGTGGGGTGGCAGGTTTTTTGTATTTCAACCTGCGTTACCTCAGTCGGCGCCGTGCGCGTTGTTTTCTCGGTGATAATGGCAGCATGTTGTTGGGATTTGTCTTCGCTTGGTTGTTGGCGGATTTGTCCCAAATGAATGACGGCTCGCCGCGAGCGATCACGCCCATCACGACCCTGTGGTTGTTCTCGGTTCCGCTGATTGACACGCTTTGTGTGATGTTGCGACGGATGTGGATGGGGCGCTCCCCGTTCCATGCCGATCGCCATCATCTACACCATCTTTTCCTGAGGGCGGGTTTCCGTGTCCAGGATACGGTTGTGGTGCTCGCCTTTTTGCAGGCATGTTTCGGTGCTACCGGATTGCTCGGAATGTATGCAGGAGTGGGTGAAGGCAATATGCTGATTGCCTTTATCTGTGTTTTTGTAATCTGTTTCTATGTGCTGTTGCGTCCGTGGCGGCTGGTCCCCCTTCTGCGTCGCATACAGCGGCTGCTTGGGTTCACATCCGTTCATGCCGTCGGAGTGCATGTGAGTGGCCTGAAGGAAGGCGGTTTGGCTGAGTTTTCGTCACTTCTGAACTCCACTCTCGGCCCTTATTCCGATTTCCGTTTTACTGCTTACCGTCCTGAGTCGGGGCGCGATGCGGCGTGCTACGGCCTCATCGAGTTGCTGTGTGACGATCAGGATCAAACTCAGGCGCAGATCAGTCGAATTATCGCTGCCTTGCGCCGCGAGGTGCGTGGTGAGCCTGGGATTCGGATACGGCAGTTTGTCGAACGTAAGGATGTGCACGAAAGGCGGGTAGGGCGCAAGGGAGTTGCCAGTGAGCGTCGTCGTGCCGAACGCCGCTCTGCCGGAAAGGCCGCCATGATTTACTGCGTCGATAGTGCGGCCGGCGAAGCCAGTGTGCTTGAACGGTAACGGTTGAGATCGGAGTCTGCCTTTTGTACGAACGTATTCTGGTTGTCTGTACCGGCAACATCTGTCGTAGCCCGATTGCGGAATTTCTGCTGCGCGACGCGCTGGTGAAAGCCGGACGAAATCCCGAGGTGCGTTCTGCCGGAGTGGGCGCGTTGGTGAATCATCCCGCCGATGCGATGGCTATGGAGATCATGCAGGAAAGAGGGCTTGATCTGGGCTCTCACAAGGCTCAGCAGGCAAACGTGACCTTGTGCCGTTGGGCCGAACTGGTGTTGGTCATGGAGGCGCACCACCGGGAAGAGCTCGGGAACATCGATCCCGCGGTCCGGGGCAAGACTTTCCTGCTGGGGCACTGGCAGAAATTCGAGGTGCCTGATCCCTACCAGCGTCCGCGCGCCGTCTGGGACGACTCTATCAAGCTCATTGACGAAGGAGTGAATGCCTGGGTGAAGCGTCTGTGATGTTTTCACCTTGCTGCTCCAGGCGGTTCATCGCAGCTCTGAGTTCGTCCATTGCAGTTTCGTGCGCCGATTCGTGTCCTACTGCCTTGGTTGTAATGCATTGTCAATTATCATTCTGGGTGTCGTCTTATCACCAGAATCAGGGAATCCATGAAGCAAGTTTTTGATGGGTGCGGTTCAGCGCCCGAAGTGTCGCTCGCTCGCCAACCGCGGCAAAGCTGCGTTGGCCATGTCCGGGGGTGGCTGCTGGCTGCTTTGTGCGCATCGCTTGGTGCCTGTTCCATCGTGCCCGGTGATCGCGCTTATGCCTTGCGTGATGAGCAGTCTTCGGTAAGGTTGCCTGTCAAGTCTGCCGATGCCAGCGAACCGATGCCGGCCAATGTGGCTATAAAGCCGATCACTGCCGAGTTGATCATCGAGCAGTTGAAGGCGGCGGCGCCCCCGAGCCAGAAAGCTACCAACAGCAACCTCGCAAATGCGGCGAAAGCCGCACTGACTCCGGTTGCTCCCGACTACAAAATTGGTCCCGGCGACATCCTCAGCATCATTGTGTGGGACCACCCGGAGCTCACCACCCCAGCCGGTCAGTACCGTGCCGCTGATCAGGCCGGCACCGTCGTCGCCGAAGACGGCACCATTTACTACCCCTATGTGGGTTCCTTGCAGGTGTCCGGAAAAACCACCCGTCAGGTTCGCGACCTTCTGGCAGCCCGGCTTTCCAAGTTCATTGAAAAAGTGCAGCTCGACGTGCGCATGGCGGCGTTCCGCAGCAAACGTGTGTACGTGGTTGGCGAAGTCGCCAAGCCGGGGCCGCAGGACGTCACAGACATTCCCATGACCGTACTCGAAGCGGTCAATCGCGCTGGCGGTTTCAGTCCGGAGGCCGATCATAGTCGCGTGCTGTTGACCCGAAAGGGCACCACCTACCGGGTGGACATTCAGGCGATGTACGAAGCCGGCGCGACCGAACAGAACGCGCTGCTCGAATCGGGCGACATCCTCAACGTGCAGGACCGCAGCTTCAACAAGGTTTTCGTGCTCGGCGAGGTTGCCAAACCCGGCTCGCTCGTGATGACCAAGAAGCGCTCCACATTGGCTGAAGCGCTCGCCGATTCCGGCTATATCGCCCAGGATCGCGCCAATCCCAAGTGGATCTACGTGATGCGCGGAGATTCCGACGTACCCGAGCTTTTTCATCTGGATGGCAGTTCTCCCGACGCGATGTTGCTGGCAGATCGCTTCTCGCTCAAACCACGTGACATCGTCTATGTGGATGCCGCCGACGTGGTGCGCTGGAACCGCGTGATCAGCAACATTCTGCCCACGGCAACGACCCTCTACCAGACCAGCTTGACCCGCTACCCGTTGTTTGGCGGCCGGCAATAAGCGCATGACACCCGCCCGCCCGCAAACTCCGCTGCTCCACCCTTCCTATGCCAGGGCAGGGCAGGGCGCGGGTTTGCCGCCGCTCGCCCAAGCCACCCCGCGCGCCGGCTCAGGCTCTTGTAGCTGCGGCTTCAGCCGCACACCCACCCTGAGCTCCACCCTACAAATAAACAGGCACTCTGGGGTTCCCCCCGTCCCCTGCCGCCCAGCACCTGTAGGGGCGAACTTGTTCGCCCGCGGAAGCCAATCCAAGGAACCACCCGTGTCCTCCCGCCCCGAGCGCCCAGTAGATGCGGCTTCAGCCGCATGCAGATGCCAAGCCAGGGAGCTCCGGTGTCTCACCGGCTAAGGCCGACTCAAGTCGCCCTCACATAGCCGCCAGGCACTCCAGCCCCACCGGCACCCGAACACAATTCCGGCCCAGACCCACATTAGCCCACACCCCCGACCATGGAAAACGAAACCCTCAAATCCAAGGCCTCCATGCCCGGCCAGCAGATAGCTCCCGGCGCCGAAGAAGAGCAAGGCCTCGCCATCGGCGAAATCGTCGCGGTGGTCATGGAATACCGCTGGCTCATCGCCGCCATCACCGCCTTCTCCATCCTGCTGGGCGGCGCCTACCTGTTCGTGGCCAAGCCGGTCTACAAGGCCGACGGCCTGCTGCAGGTCGAAGAGAAGAGCGGTGGCGGCATGTCGGCCGCCCTAAAAGACCTCCAGCCCCTGCTGGGCGACAGCACCACCGTGTCTGCCGAGCAGGAGATCCTCACCTCCCGCATGGTGCTGGGCCGCGTCATCAACCGCCTCAAGCTCGACATCGAAGTCCAGCCCAAGACCTTCCCCATCATCGGCGCCGCCATCGTCCGCCGCTACAAAGGCGCCGAGCCCAATAGTCCGCCGTTCGGCTTCGTCAGCTACGCCTGGGGCGGCGAAACCCTGCAGGTGGACGCCCTGGATGTGCCCCGCAGCGCCGAAGATCAGCCGCTGATCCTCACCGTGGGCGACAACGGTAGCTTCGAACTCTTCGATGAAGACGGCAATCCGGCCCTCAAGGGCGCCGTCGGCACCCGCGCCACTGCCGGCAAGTTCTCCATCTTCGTCTCCAACCTGGTTGCCCGGCCCGGCACCCGCTTCGTGCTGGTGCGCCGCTCCACCGAATCCGCTGTCGAGCTCATGCGCAAGAACTTTGCCGTCAAGGAGCGCGGCAAGAAGTCCGGCATCCTCGAAACCAGCCTCACCGGCCCGGATCAGGACAAGATCGGCGTCGTCCTCGACGACATCCTCAAGACCTACGTGCGCCAGAACGTGGAGCGCCGCTCGGCTGAAGCCGAGAATACCCTCAAGTTCCTCGAGACTCAGCTCCCCGCCCTCAAGCGCGAAATGGATGCCGCCGAGACCGCCTACAACAGCTATCGCCAGAGCCGTGGCAGCCTGGACCTCAACCTCGAAACCCAGAGCGTGTTGCAGTCCCTCGTCGAGGTGGACAACCAGATCGTTGCCCTCAAGCAGGAGCGTGACGAGCTGCGCCAGAACTTCACCGCCGAGCACCCCCGTGTGCAGGCTGTGGACCAGCGCCTGCAGCGCCTCAAGGAGCGCCGCGGCCAGTTCGACGCGGATGTGAACAAGTTGCCCGACACCCAGCAGAAGGTGCTACAGCTGGCTCGCGACGTGGAAGTTTCCACCACCCTCTACACCAATCTGGTCAATACCGCCCAGCAACTCAAGGTGTCCAAGGCGGGCACCGTGGGTGATGTGCGCATCCTGGACCAGGCCGCAGTCTCCCGCCAGCCGGTCGGCATGAAGGCTCCGGCCGTACTGGCAGTTGCCGCACTGCTCGGCCTCATCGCCAGCCTTGGCGTGGTGTGGGTCATTCGCTCCCTGCGCGTGGTGGTCGAAGACCCCGAAACCATCGAATCCCAGCTCGGCCTGCCGGTTTACGCAACGATCCCCCATAGCCCGGAAGAAGCCGCCATCGTCCGTCGGGCCAAGGGCAACAAGGCTGGCGAACTCCTCGCCATCCGCAACCCCGAAGACGACGCCATAGAAAGCCTGCGCGGCCTGCGCACCACGATCCACTTTGCGCTGATGGATGCGCCCCACAATTCCCTGCTCATTACCGGCTCCAGCCCCGGCCTGGGCAAGAGCTTCATCTCCAAGAACCTAGGCGCCGTGCTGGCCAACGCAGGTCAGCGCATCGTGATCATCGACGCCGACCTCCGCAAGGGTCACATCAATAAGGAGTTTGGCCTGCGCCGCGAGACCGGCGTAAGTGAATATGTGGCGGGCTCGGTGAAACTGGAAGACATCGTCAAGCCGACTTCCGTGCCTAATTTGTGGGTGGTCACCACTGGACAGATTCCGCCGAATCCGTCTGAGCTGCTGATGCACCAGCGTTTCGAACAACTGCTTGAGCTGTTGGGTAAGCAATTTGACACGCTGATCGTGGATGCGCCGCCGATCCTGGCTGTTTCCGATGCGGCGATCATTGGTCGCATGATTGGCGCTACGCTGATGGTGGCCCGTGCTGGGTGCCATCCGATTGCAGAGCTTGAGCAATCAGTACGGCGGCTGAATCACGCTGGTGTTCATGTTAAAGGATTTGTGTTCAACGATCTGAATACGGATCGTCAGCGTTATCGATATGGATACAAGGGGTATGTTTATCGTTACTCCTACAAGGGACAGTAAATTTTAGTGACAGAAAATAATGGCGAGCTCAAATTGTCGCTTGAGTTATGTGTGCGTGGCATTAACTGTATTTTAAGATTTAACTTGTGAAGAATTTATTCTTGCCTGGGATGCTTTACCTTGGTCTTATCGTTGGAGGCCTCGTGCCGCCTCTAGCGGAAAGTGAGCTACATCTCGTTGTAAGATGCGTATTCTTTTGTGGCGTGGCATTTTCTCTGCTGAAACATGGGGTTTCGCCAAAGCCGCTTAAAATTGTAGGCGTATATTTTTTAATTGCATCTCTGGGCTTGTTGCCACTTCTATTTTTTACTACAAACCATTTTTACGCCGCGCAAAAAATTGAAGCAGTTTTGCTGGGGACTGTTAGTTGTTTTTTGTTTCTATCTATTATTGTTCGAAAGCATGGTTGGGATGGGTATCGCATTCTCGCCATTAGATTTGGATTGCTTGTCTTGATTGCGACTCTAGGATATAAGGCGGCTTTCGGTTTCTGGGATCGGGAAGTCCGTTTTTTTCTGAATGGGCCTATTGTTTTCGGGTGGCTCATGGGTATGCACGCATTGCTTTCTTTAATGCTTTGGTTTTCGCAAAAAAGGCGCATGTACGCTGCTGGCTACATATTGTTTTTTGCTGCGGTAGTATGGACGCAGTCAAAAGGACCACTGCTTGCCCTGATTCTTTCTAGCTTGCTCCTCGGTATTCTCTCAGTAAAAGAAAATCCTAAAACATTAAGAAATATTATTGTTGGGATGTCTCTCATAGGAGGGGCTGTTTTTTTTCAGGCTGATGAGATTCTCTTACTTTTAGAGGGTTCTCGTCTGCAGTCAATATCGGCGCTGGTTACTGGTGATACACAAGAAAGTGATCAAGGATCCATCGGCTCACGTGGCGAAATGTTATCTGAGGCTGTCTTGTTTATTTCTAAAGAGGCTCCTTTTGGAATCGGAGTCGGAGAGTGGGCGAACAAATCAAAAACTGGAGCAGATTATCCCCACAACGAGCATCTAGAAATTCTGGTCGAAATGGGAGTTCCCTGGTTCCTAATGCACTTGGCGTTTATTGGTTATGCTTTTATAATTGCAGGAAGAGAGCTAAAGGTCTTATTAATCTTCTTTTCTGTTGCCGCCAGTTTTAGCGGCGATGTTTCATATCTTCGCTATATTTATCTTTTTTCCCTTGCGTCGATCTCATTTTATGGCTTCCGTTTTCCTAGAGCTGCGTCGCGGCGTAGTAATGAAGCTTCTCGGGTTGGGGGCTAAAGCAGCCTTCATTCTCGTTTATGCCCAGCAACTTGATGCAGGGGAGTTCACTAAATACTTTCTGGGTTTCTCTATAGCGGTAATTATTTCGCGCATACTCGGGATGGGGGCTGATGATGAATTGCCCTATCGAGTCAGAGGACGAGGGACGACAGCAGGCCGATATTTAGGACTCTCTTTGGCATATTCATTTGCTGGATGTATCGCTCTTGCATTCTCATTGATTCTCAATGCGTTAAATTTTGAATTGCTTGTTTTCGCCGTCTCCCTTTTGTTGGCTGGTAATGCCGTTGCTGCAGGGGCCCTCCGTTCAATAGATAATTTTTACCAGGAAATTAGACTTAATTTTCCATGGATACTGATGTGCATTTTTTTAACTTTTTTGTCTTTTAAAAATGCAAGTCATGTTTTATACGGGATTTCCATATCTTATTTGATTATTCAGATTTTTGAGTCATGGAATGTCAAAAAATCTGGGGGAGTATCGCTTTCTCCTCACGTTGCGGCTACCGCTCGCTATCACAGTAAGAGAATCGTTTCGTGGTTGCCGAAGGCATTATCTACAGCCGCCCTTGCTGCGTCGTTGCGTGCGTTTCCCCTATGGATTGGATTTCTTAATCTTGGTGTAAACGATCAACTTGCGTATTCGTTTGCTATTGGCGAAGTGTCGTATCAGCTTGCGATGACTTACGTAAACCTCCTGCATTCATCGAAGCACCTTAGAGCAGCCAGTGCAGGACAAAGATTTTCAAAAACGGTTGGTGCATTTTTGTTGCTGTCAATTGCTCTTAGTGGAACGATATATCTCCTGTTGCAGCACCTGATTAAAAACAAGGTTGGTGTTGGTTTTGAGATGTTAATATTCTCCTCATTTTATTCAGTTTCCATTGCTTTGTTTTCTCTTTTCAGAGTTCGGCTCTGGGAGTTCGGGAGTGCCTGGCAACAGTTTAAGGTATTGCTTTTATCGCAGTCGGCGATGTTCGTTATACCCGGAGTGATGCTGATCTTGTTCGGTTTCAGTGCGGGACTGATCGCGATTGCTGCCTTTTTGAATATGATTTTGATTTTTTTGATGAATAATTTAAAGAGTAGCGCCAGTTAGAGTTTTCCCTCTGAAAAGTTCAGCGGTTAAACTATGCCTGACTTTCAATAAAATATAGATTGCCATTATGAGTGTCAAAAATATAATCGTTTCAGTAATCATTCCTTTCTATAAAGAGATTTCACTCATTGGTCGTGCGGTAGAGTCTGTATGTATTCAGTCCGTTGAGGAGTATGACGTCGACTACGAAATCGTCATCGGTAATGATGGAGACTACAGCACGGAAGAGATCTTCGCGGCAATTGATGAGAAATTTCGTTGCAAGGTTAAAGTAATTAAAAACATGGGTCCTAAAGGTCCAGGTGGAGCGAGGAACTGCGCACTCGAAGCATCTACTGGTGAATGCGTAGCTTTCCTAGATGCTGATGATTATTGGCTTCCCGAGAAAATTGCGGCTCAACTAGCGCAGTATTCTAAAGGTGCTAAGTTCATTGCTACGGCGTACCGGTTCGAGGGGGGCATAGTTCTATACCCTCCAAAAATTTCATCCGGAAAAAAGCTAAAAGTATTCAAGAATTTAGGACTCGGCACTTCAACTGTTATGGTTGCGAGATCGTTGATAGGAAATCTTCGGTTTCGAGATATAAGGTTTGGACAGGACATCGATTTTTGGCATAGATTGTCACAGATTGAAGGTTTTCAATATATTTCGATAAGTGATTGTTACGTAGTTTACTCAACTTCCGGAAGTACGAAAAATAAGGTTCAGCAAGCAGAGTACTTTTGGAAGGTTCTTTCTTTGAACGATCTTCCTTTTTTTTACAAAGTGGATGCCTTTTTTCGGTATGGAGTGAGGGGCGTTTGGAACCATTTTATCAGGTAGGTATGAAATAAAGGCAAGAGCTTAGCTTGCTAAAGCTAAAAAGTTGATTCTTCTCTGGCTCATGCTGTGAGGTTATAGATGAAGAGGTTCGTTCAGTATTATTGCTTTAGCGAGCCTGAGTTGAGGAATGCAGCAAAAATGTCCTCATCTCTTAGGCTTGGTTTTTTGCCGCCCGTGTCGAAGAGAAATTTTCTGCTTTATTTGGTTTTAATCTTGAGAATCGTTGAGAATCCGATCGGGTTTCTTAAAAATGCAAGATCTTTTAGGTTGTTTGGCATATGGATCGACTCAGATCTGGTCGGTGACTTGATGTTTTTCCCACCCTCCAGACTAAGGGACAACATTCTCAATAATTCAGTGGAGATGTCTTTCTGTCTTCTTGAGAAGTATCGGGGGCAGGGACTGTCAGCACCGGCGCTATCGTTAGGGAATCATGAGGCTTTGCAGGTGGGCACCAATCCTATCGCGCTTGTTCGATTGGAGAATGTTTTTTCCAATCATGTCTGTCAGAAGCTTTATAAGAAAAGAAGTCTGTGCGTACGAAAAAAATTTTGGATCTTTAGCTACTATCGGCTAGTTGTTGACAAGCAGATTTAATCTGTTTTTTCGTTTTTTATGTGCTGCTATTCTATAGTCTTTGTAGGTGGAGTATATGACTGATAACATCATATGGTTTAAGGGTGAATTGGTTCCGCAGAGCCAAGCGTTTGTGCCTGTATTGTCGTCAACTGCTCAGTTCGGCCTGAATGTTTTTGAGGGTATTCGTTGCTATTGGAATAAAAATGAAAAGCAGCTTTACGCATTCCGTTTGAAAGACCACCTTGATCGTCTGCAGATGTCTTGTAAGCTGATTCGGATTGAATGCCCATATGACTTGAAACAGCTTCGGGACTCGCTCATTGCGAGTGTTCGAGCAAACGCATTTAAATCCGATTGTGCTGTACGTATGACCTTGTTTGTTGAAAGCGAAGGGAGTTGGAGTTCCGAAGGTGGGAGCGTAGGAATGTTTGTCGCGCCGATTTTGCGAACTCGCACGCAACTTCCGGTCAAAGTAGGAAAGAAGGCTTGTGTTTCGTCGTGGGAGCGGATTAACGATAACTGCTTACCCCCCCGGGTAAAGGCTGGATCAAATTATATAAATGGGCGTTATGCTCACATGGCTGCCTTGCGTAGCGGCTATGATCTCCCAATTTTTCTTGATCATGCTGGTGTGGTAGCGGAAGGTGCTGGTGCCTGTATTTTTATTGTCAGGAACGGAAAGCTAATCACTCCGCCGATGGCTGCATCTATTTTGGAAAGCATTACTCGGCAGACCCTGATTGATTTTGCTGGCGATCTCGGTCTTGAGGTCGTGGAGAGAGATATTGCTCGAACTGAGTTGTACGTTTCTGATGAGATTTTCTTTTGCGGGAGCGCTGCTGAGATTACGCCGATTGTTTCTGTTGATAATTATGATGTGGGAAGCGGATGCGTCGGCGCCATAACAAATAGGTTGCATGCACGTTATCTAGAGATAACTACCGGCGAAATTGAAAAATACAGGAACTGGCTTACTCCAATTTACTGATTTTTAATTGAGTCGAACGCTTAACTTGCAAATTAAGTACTTGATGATTTTTGGAGAAGATGTTGAATATCACTAGATCTATTTTAGATAAGATCGCATCCGAGTGCGGGCATTCATTTTATCTCCTCGATGTTGAACGGTTCTGTCTCAATTTTTCTAGGCTTACGGCCGCGTTCCGGAATTATTACAAAAAAACAACTATTGCATACTCATACAAAACCAATTACATACCTCGTTTTTGTGGTTTGGTAAGCGAATTGGGAGGGTATGCAGAGGTTGTATCTGATATGGAATGTCAAATTGCTCGAAAAGTAGGTGTGGGGCACGATAAGATATTTTATAACGGTCCGTACAAAAATCCGCTTGCGATTGAGGAGTTGCTCTTGGGGGGCGGCGTTGTAAATGCAGACTCGCTCACTGACTTGAATGCAATTATTGAAACAGCTACCCGATTTCCTAATTGCAAGGTAAGAATCGGATTGCGCTGTAACTTTGATGTTCAAGATGGAGTGATGTCTAGATTTGGATTTGATGTTGAAGGAGAGGATTATCTCAAAGCTAAGAAGCTAATTGCGGACTGCTCGAATGTTAGTTTAGTCGGCCTTCATTGTCATTTTGCTGCTAGAAATATTGGTACTTGGATTAATCGTACCAAAGGCATGCTTCAGGTCATTGAGGATCACATGCGGACAGCTTTATCGCCGCTTGAGTACGTTAGTCTTGGCGGTGGAATGTATGGTGATATGCCTGATGTCTTACGAGCTCAATTTAATGTTCCGATTCCCTCTTTTGAAGAGTACGCAGAAGTTGCAGCAAAGCCATTCGCGGATTTCTTCGCAAAAAACCCGCAGTGGGGTGAGCCAGAGCTATTGGTCGAGCCTGGAACCGCTCTAGCGGCAGATGCCGTGAAATTTGTGGCGCAAGTCATCGGGATTAAGGATGTTCGAGGTAAAACGATTGCGACCCTTGCAGGAAGTATCTATAACATTAATCCGACGCCTAATAGAAAAAATCTTCCTATTATGGTAGTGCCTTCTTTGAGTTTGACGCAGGAGCGTTTTGTATTCGATTGCGTGGATTTTGGTGGCTACACGTGTATCGAATCTGATTATCTGTATAAAAACTATCGAGGGTCGTTGGCTGTCGGGGATTACGTGGTTTTTGATGATGTGGGGGCCTACTCTGTGGTTATGAAGCCACCCTTTATCCTTCCGAATTTTGCGGTTGTTGAGTGGGACGTCGAAAAAGATAGCCCTAGAATTATAAAGCGACGTGAAGTGTTTGATGATCTCTTTCACACCTACGCGTTTTGATGAGGTCCAGATGGACGGTCTTAACTGACCGTCGCATCAATGGTATTTCTAAAACCCCCTTTATTGGATCAATATGTCTATTAAGCTAATGTATATTACAAATAGGGTCGATGTCGCGAAGTTAGCGCAGGACTGCGGCGTAGACTGGATTTTCGTTGATCTTGAATTCCAAGGTAAGGCCGATAGACAAAGCGGACGGGATACGGTTATCTCTTGTCACAATGTGGATGATGTTAGGGCTTTGCGCTCAGTCGTTGATCGATCCAGTCTGCTTGTTCGGATCAATCCGATTGGCGAATGGTCTGAGATTGAGGTTAATAAAGTGATCGAGAGTGGGGCTGATATTGTCATGCTTCCATTTTTTAAATCTAAAGAAGAAGTAGAGAAGTTTGTCGCGTATGTCGGGGGTAGAGCTAGGACATGCCTTCTTTTAGAGACCCCTGAGGCTGTCGATGATATAGAAAATATCCTTTCGATCGGGGGAGTGGATTATGTGCATATCGGGCTCAATGACTTGCATATCGCTTACGGCATGAAGTTTATGTTTGAGTTGCTTGCGGACGGAACTGTGGATCGACTGGCAAAGATAATTGGTGGGTTTGGGATTCCTTTCGGCTTTGGCGGTGTGGCACGAATGGCGGAGCGCGTTCCTCCCGGAGCTAGCATTATCGCGGAGCACTATCGAGTCGGGTCAAGCCAAGTTATCCTCTCTAGGAGTTTCTGCAATACCAATTCAGCATCTTTGGAGGACGTGGCGGACTCGTTTCGTAGCGGTATCGAGGAGCTGAGAGCCGTTGAGAGAGCGCTAATTGAAAAGCCTGCTGAGTTTTTTACAGAAAACCGGCTTTATGTCCGCGATGAAATATTTAGAGTTGCACGCGAAGGCGAGCGCGTTGAGGCGTAATTCTTTCTAGCGTCTTAAGTTTTATTTTCCGAGACTTGACTTGCTTTAGGTGTTTCAATGGGAAGTTTTATTATCCGTTTCGTCGATATTGTTTTTTCGGTAAGTGTCTTAGTTATTCTGACTCCTTTGTGGTTGATTGTCGTTCCTCTTTTGAGGGTGACTGGGGAGGGGGATGTTTTTTATCGCCAAGAAAGAGTGGGCCGTGGGGCAAAGTCATTTTATCTTCTGAAGTTTGCGACGATGAAGAGGAACAGCTCCTCTTTCGGCTCCGGGGAAGTTACCTTACGAAATGATCCTCGTGTTCTTCCTGTTGGACGGTTTTTGAGGAAAACAAAAATTAATGAGCTTCCACAGCTTATAAATATTCTGAATGGAGATATGAGTTTGGTTGGTTGGAGGCCCCAGACTCCCAAGTACTTTCGAGCGTTTTCTATAGAGATCCAAACTGTCCTGTCGATGTCAAGGCCAGGTCTTTCGGGAATAGGATCGATAATATTTCGAGACGAGGAGGAGATCCTTTCTCGAGCTGAGAGTCCAGTGAGATTCGACTTGGATTTTGTGGTGCCATACAAAGGCGAGCTAGAGAAATGGTTTGCTGAGAGAGTCTCTGTTGCTACATATTTTTTGATCATAGGTTTGACTGCGTGGGTAGTTATTTTTCCAAGAAGTCGATTGATTTGGCGGGTTTTCCCAGATTTACCGAGACCGCCGGGTGAGTTGGCTGAGGGGCTGGGCTTTTGATCAAATAGGCCAAGTTTTTTAAATGTTATTTCGAGGTTCGACGTGAATATTCTTGCGCTTATCGGAAGGTCAGATCAATTATTTGGCTGTGATGTTAGAGTTTATGAAAATGTGTTGAGGTCAATCGTTGCGGAGTCACGATTCCTCGTTATCGGCGGTGCCGGCTCCATCGGCCAGGCTGTCACGCGTGAGATCTTCAAGCGCAAGCCCAAGACCCTGCACGTGGTTGATATCTCCGAGAACAACATGGTCGAACTGGTGCGCGACGTGCGCAGCACCCTGGGCTATATCGACGGCGATTTCAGCACCTTTGCCATCGACTGCGGCACGATTCAGTACGACGCGCTTATCAAGTGGGCCGGCGGTTACGACTACGTGCTCAACCTGTCTGCCCTCAAGCACGTCCGCAGTGAGAAAGACCCTTTTACTCTGATGCGGATGGTGGACGTGAACGTCCTTAATACCATCTCCACCATCGAGTCGGCCAAGGCCTTTGGGGCCAAGAAGTATTTCTGCGTGTCCACCGACAAGGCCGCCAACCCGGTCAACATGATGGGTGCCAGCAAGCGGATCATGGAAATGTTCCTGATGCGGGCCAGTGAATCGCTGCCGATCTCCACCGCGCGCTTCGCCAACGTGGCGTTTTCTGATGGCAGCCTGCTGCACGGCTTCAACCAGCGCTTTGCCAAGCGCCAGCCGATCTCTGCCCCCAAGGATGTGCGTCGTTATTTCGTGACGCCGCAAGAGTCCGGCGAGCTGTGCCTGATGTCCTGCCTGCTGGGCGAGAACCGCGACATCTTCTTCCCCAAGCTTAGCGAGAAGCTGCACCTCATCACCTTTGCCGATATCGCGGTGCGTTACCTCACCGCGCTGGGCTACGAGCCCTATGAGTGCGCGTCCGAAGACGAGGCCCGTGATCGTGCCGAAGAGTTGATCGCCCAGCGCAAGTGGCCCTGCTATTTCTTCAATAGCGACACCACCGGCGAAAAGGACTTTGAAGAGTTCTTCACCGACAAGGAAGTGCTCGACATGTCCCGTTTCGAGTCCCTTGGTGTGATCAAGAACGAGCCGGTTTACGAGCAGGAACTGCTCGACCACTTCCTCAAGGTCGTCGCTGACCTCAAGGCCCAGGGTCTGTGGGAAAAGGTGGATCTGGTGGACCTGTTCAACAAGATGATCCCGGACTTCAAGCACAAGGAAACCGGCAAATACCTCGACGGGAGAATGTGATTATGCAGCGATTGCTGGACATTCTTTTTTCAGGCGTGGCGCTGCTTATCCTCGCGCCGCTACTCGTGCCCATCGTGATTCTCCTGCGCTTTACGGGGGAGGGTGAGATCTTTTATGTGCAGCAGCGAATCGGGCGGGGCGGCAAGATGTTCGGGCTGCTCAAGTTCGCGACGATGCTCAAGAACAGCCCTAACCTGGGCACAGGCACTGTCACGGTCAAGAACGATCCGCGCGTCCTACCGATGGGCGGCTTTCTTCGCAAGACGAAGATCAACGAGCTGCCTCAGCTTATCAACATCCTCTTGGGCGACATGAGTATTGTTGGCCCGCGCCCGCAGACCCAGCGTTGCTTCGATGCATTCCCGAAGGTGTCTCAGATCGAGATCATGAAGGTGCGGCCGGGCCTGTCGGGTATCGGTTCCATCTTCTTCCGTGACGAAGAGGATCTGATGCACGCGGCCAAAGACCCCAACCGCTTTTACGACGAAGTGATCATGCCCTACAAGGGCGCGCTCGAAGAGTGGTATGTGCGCAATGCGTCGCTGAGCACTTATCTGCTGGTGATCTTCGTGACGGCGTGGGTGGTGATTTTTCCGAAGAGCCGGATTGCTTGTTCGGTGTTTTCGGGATTGCCGAAGCCGCCTGCGGAGCTGCCTGAGCTGGCTGTCGTTTGACCGGAAGCCTTCGGCCTAAGAGCGTTGTCGATTTTCCGGCTGGAGGTAAATTACTACCTCCGGGCCGTGAGTTTTGTAATTTTGCGTAGGCACAAAGGAAGAGTTGACGACGATCGCGGGGAGCTGGATGGGTGCATAGGATAGTGCCATGGCAGGCCTTTCTGGTGCCTGGTATGTCGACCCAATGTGAATCGCCCGAGGCGGTAAGGATCTTGCAAATTAATAGATGTTTTGCGTGATTGCCAAAAAATTCAAAGAGGTTGTTCATGAAAATTGCTGTTGTCGGCTCGGGCTATGTAGGTCTATCCAATGCGGTGTTGCTTGCGCAACACAACGAGGTGGTTGCTCTGGACATTATTCCCGAGAAGGTGGACATGCTGAATCGCCGTGTGTCCCCTATTGAAGACAAGGAGCTGGAAGAGTACCTGCGTGACAAGCCGCTTAATCTTCGAGCGACCCTCGACAAGCATGAGGCCTACGAAGGTGCCGAAGTAATCATTATTGCCACTCCAACCGACTACGATCCTGAGACGAATTATTTCAACACCAAGTCGATTGAGTCGGTGATCAGGGACGTGATGGCCATCAACCCCAAGGCGATGATGGTGGTCAAGTCGACGGTGCCGGTCGGGTACACGGAGCGTACTCGGGCAGAAGTCGGTTGTGACAGCTTGGTGTTCTCTCCTGAGTTTCTTCGGGAGGGGCGTGCGTTATACGACAATCTGTATCCGTCACGGATTATCGTAGGTGAGCGCTCAGAGCGTGCAGAAATGTTTGCGCGTCTTCTGCAACAGGGGGCTATTAAGCAGGATATTCCGGTGTTGTTCACCGACAGCACCGAGGCCGAAGCAATCAAGCTGTTTGCCAACACCTATCTTGCAATGCGGGTGGCGTTTTTCAACGAACTGGATACCTACGCCGCGACTCACGGGTTGGACACCCGCCAGATCGTGGATGGTGTTTCTCTTGATCCGCGAATCGGCAGCCATTACAACAACCCGAGCTTTGGCTATGGTGGTTATTGCCTGCCTAAAGATACCAAGCAGTTGTTGGCCAATTACAGGGATGTGCCTCAGAACCTGATTCACGCCATCGTCGAGTCGAACACGACCCGTAAGGACTTCATTGCGGACGATATCATTGCTCGCAATCCCAAGACTGTTGGGGTGTATCGCCTCATCATGAAAGCGGGTTCGGACAATTTTCGTGCATCCAGCATTCAGGGGATCATGAAGCGGATCAAGGCGAAGGGGATCGAGGTTATCGTTTATGAGCCTGTTCTTAAGGATAAGGAGTTTTACCACTCTCGCGTGGAGAATGACCTCGAGGCCTTCAAGCAACAGGCGGACGTTATTATCGCGAACCGTCGCACTGAAGCTTTGGATGATGTGCAGGATAAGGTCTACACCCGCGATCTGTTTGGCAGCGACTGATTTTCAGCATCGTATTTGCCTCGCTGGCCAGGGGCTTCTCTTCCTCTATTAAACTGAGGTGTTGTTTTGGCAAAAGGAATGATCCTGGCAGCAGGTCAGGGAACGCGGGTTCGGCCGCTCACGAAGAACATGCCGAAGCCTATGGTGCCGATTTTGGGCAAGCCACTTCTCGAGTATCTGATCGAGCATCTAGCTCGGTTTGGCGTTCGAGAGATTATGCTCAACGTGGCTTTCAATCACTACAAGATCGAGAACTACTTTGGCGATGGGCATCGCTGGGGTGTGGAGATGGGCTATTCCTACGAGGGTCGGAGGGAGCATGGCGACATTGTTCCAATGCCCATGGGCTCAGCGGGCGGGATGCGCAAGATCCAGGATTTCGGCGGCTTCTTTGACGAGACGACGCTCGTGTTGTGCGGCGACGCGATTGTGGATCTGGACATCGCCGAGGCACTGGCCGAGCATAAGGCCAAGGGTGCTTTGGCGAGCGTGGTGACCGTGGATGTACCCCGCGAGCAAGTCAAGAATTACGGAGTCGTTGTAAGCGACGCGGATGGGCGCGTGGTGTCGTTTCAAGAGAAGCCGGCGCCGGAAGAGGCCAAATCTACGTTGGCCAGCACTGGTATCTATATTTTCGAGCCGGAGGTGATTGGAATGATTCCGCCGGACTGCGAATTCGATATCGGTAGCCAACTCTTTCCGATGCTTGTGGATAAGGGGGTGCCCTTTTATGCTCAGCGCCACGAGTTCAACTGGATCGACATCGGGCGATTGACGGATTATTGGGATGTGCTGCAGCGGGTGCTGCGCGGTGAAGTTTCCCAGATGCTTATGCCTGGCAAGGAAGTTCGGCCGGGTGTGTGGGTTGGACTGAACACGTCGATCGCCTGGGATAGCGTGCAGATAGTCGGGCCGGTGTATATCGGGTCTGGAGTAAAGATCGAGCCTGGTGCCTCCGTGATTGGGCCTGCCTGGATTGGGCATGGCTGTCACGTCCGATCGTCGTCGAAGGTGGAGCGGAGCATCCTTTTTGAGTACACACGCATAGCAGAAGGCCAAACGTTCGCTGAGAAAATCGTTTCGCCTCAGTATTGCGTTGATCGAGGTGGGCATGCGATCTACGTCGGTGATGATGCTTGCTCATTGCGGTGGGGTGATGCACGAGGTTAATGAACATACGCTCCAAGATTAATTTGGCTTGTTGAGCTGGTTTAGTATGTTTTGAGAATACGTGGGCTAGCGAACTCGGAGGTGATTTTTGTTTTTTGTAACGAAACCGATCGGGTGTTCTTGATGGCTGACGCGGCTTGATAACCAGTCGATTGACGCTATTGGCGTAGAGAGGAATTGTGATGTTAAACGCAGCTCGGGTTCGTTTGTTTGTTTTTGCAGTATTCTTTTTGCCGCTTTCGTGCTTTTCTGATAATGGGTCTGGTGCTCCAGGCGGCAAGGCCTTTGCAATCTACGCCTTCATTCCTTGGCAGTTTCATGTGGAGCAGGGGACTCCAGTCAAGTCGCCTCCGTTGCCGGAGTACTTGGAGCGGCTCGGTATTCTCAGAGTTAATGTTGTGTATGATAAATACTACCTAGACGACGAGGAGAACCCCGACGAAGGAAAAATAAAATCGTTGGCAGAGAAGATGGCCGCTACCCCAGAGCAGCCAGTGTCCTTTGATACGGAGTTCGGAAATCGGTCTCTACCTAATACGGTAATCCCTCGAGTGTTGAAGGTTATTGAGATTTTTAGGCGGTACAACTCGAAGAACCCTGTTGGAGTCTATGCAACGGCGCCTCAGAATACCTACGGTTGGCGAAACAATAGTCTCATCTACGATGCCCTTAATCCAGCATACGCACCAGTGGCTGAGAAGGTGGACTTTTTGAGCCCTGTTTTATACAACTATACGGGGAAAGATCTGGAGAAGTGGAAGAAGAGTGCGCAGTACAATATGGATGCGGCGAAGGCCTATCGGACAGGAAAGCCTATCATTCCCTACATCTCACCTACGCACTATCCTCCAAAGCTGCCCAAAGAGTTCAATAGTCCGGTGAATGTTGAGCATTTGACCGAAGAGGAGATGCGTGAGCGAATTCGTTTTCTGCGAGAAAGTGGTGCCTCAGGTTGTATTGTTTGGGCAAGCAGCAGGGAAAGAGACCTTTCAGGTAAGCCTGTTGTTTTTGATGCAGAAAGTGGCTGGGGAAAAGCGCTTGTTCAGTTTGCTCGAGATCGTCGTTGACCTAGTTTGTGGTTGACGTTCGATAGTGGGCAGATGGAAGGCGCATGAGTTATTCGATCGCGTAACTTTATTTAGCCTTGACGGCATTTGTTGTTTTGCAAGTATTTTAAGCGTATTCCCTATGTCAGTCATTACTTCCGCAGCATGGCATGCCCTGCAGGACTACCGCTGCGCGGTAACGCCCGTCCATTTGCGTGACCTCTTCGCAACAGATCCCGCCCGCTTTTCCCGCTTCTCGATTGAAGTCGAAGACCTTCTAGTCGATTTCTCCAAGCAGCGTATCGATGCGAAGGCAATCCAGCTTCTTACGGCTTTAGCCGAGGCGGCAGATCTGGCTGGCTGGCGTGAGCGTTTGTTTGCCGGCGAAAAGATCAACGCCAGCGAGGGGAGGGCGGTGCTGCATCCGGCCCTTCGTCATCTCAAGCTGGGGGCTTTCCCTTCGGCTGCGTGGGATGTGATGCCTGAGGTGCGCGCGGTGCGGGAGCAGATGCGCGTTTTTTCCGATTCGGTGCGGGCCGGGTTGTGGCGGGGGTTTTCGGGTGAGGCGATCCGGGATGTGGTGAACATCGGAATCGGCGGTTCCGACCTCGGGCCGAAGATGGTGGTGCGGGCGCTGGCGGCCTATGGCCGGCCGGGTTTGCGGATGCATTTCGTGTCGAACCTGGACAGCGCGCAGCTGGCGCCACTGCTGGATTCGCTGGACCCGCGCAGTACCTTGTTCATCGTGGCCAGCAAGACCTTTACCACCCAGGAGACGATGCTCAACGCCCATACTGCGCGGCAGTGGTTGTGCGCCGCGGCGGGCGAGCACGCGGCGCGGGCGCTGCCGCTGCATTTTGTGGCGGTGACGTCGGCGGTGGATAAGGCCGCGGCCTTTGGCTTGCCCGAGGCCAACCTGTTCCGGATGTGGGATTGGGTGGGCGGGCGTTATTCGCTGTGGTCGGCGGTGGGCCTGCCGATTGCGTTGGCGATCGGGATGAACAGCTTCGAGCGCCTGCTGGCCGGTGCGCAGGCAATGGATGCCCATTTCCGAGAGGCGCCCTTCGAGCGCAACCTGCCGGTGTTGATGGCGCTGATCGGGATCTGGAACACCAATTTTCTGGGGGCGGCGACCAGCGCGGTGTTGCCTTACCACGAGGCGCTGCGCTTTCTGCCGTCCTTCCTGCAGCAGCTGGAGATGGAATCCAACGGCAAGACGGTGGGCCGGGATGGCAAGCCGCTGGCGTGCCAGGCCAACCCCATTGTGTGGGGCGAGATCGGCTCGAACGGGCAGCATGCGTTCTTCCAGCTGCTGCACCAGGGCGGCTGGCTGGTGCCCTGCGATTTCATCGCCAGCGCCCAGAGCGATTACCCGCTGCCGGGGCACCAGGCCCCGCTGATGGCCAATTGCCTGGCCCAGAGCGCAGCGCTGGCCTTTGGCAAGACCGAGGCCGAGGCCCGCGCCGAGCTGGAGGCGGGGGGCTTTCCGCCGGAGCAGATCGCAGCCTTGCTGCCCCACAAGGTGTTTGCCGGCAATCAGCCTTCTACCACCATCATCCTGCCGCGCCTCGACCCCTACCATTTGGGGATGTTGCTGGCGCTGTATGAGCACAAGGTGTTTGTGCAAGGGGTGATCTGGGGGATCAATTCCTTCGATCAGTGGGGGGTGGAGCTGGGCAAGCAGCTGGCCGGGCGTTTGCTGCCGGCGCTGAAGGGGGAGACCGGTACTGAAGGGCTGGACCAGTCTACTCGCGCACTTATCGCGTGGTGCCGCGAGCACGGCGATTTTTAATGCGTCGCCCCTGCAGGTCGGGCTGATTTCCGGCCTGCAGGGGTGGGGCCTTAGCTACCCCGATGGTGGGGCGACCGGCGGTGACGGTGATGTCGATGACGCGTTTCCAGCTGGCCGGGTCGATGGCCTGGGTGGACGCTTACGATTGAACGAAGAAGCGGGCGATTGAAATCGCCCCTACTCCAGCCTCTACATTCAACCCGCTTCCTGCCGTTTCTTCCACGCTGTGAATTCCGATGGTCGCAGGCCATAGCGTGCCAGTACGCCCTCATGCAAGCGTCGCAGTTCTTCCACGATAAGTGCTTTGACGTTGGTCTGTTCTGGCTTCGGGACCTTGGCGGAAACCGCTGCGTCGATCAGCGACAATCCCTCGGCGATCAACTGGCTGATCCAGCGCTGCGCTGTACGCCGCGCCACATCCGGGTGATGGGCCAGCAACTCGGCCAGCGTCAAGTCCACACTGGAAGCCGCAAGCATGTCGAGCAAATCAGCCGCAGTCGTCATGGCGCAGTTTAGGAAACCGCGCCAGCGCCCCCTACAGCCCGTGCCCCTGTAGGGGCGACTTCAGTCGCCCATCGGTGGTTGATCAACGAAAAACCGGGCGACTAAAGTCGCCCCTACAGCCCGTGCCCTTGTGGGGGCGACTTCAGTCGCCCACCGGTGGTTGATCAACGAAAAGCCGGGCGACTAAAGTCGCCCCTGCAGCCCGTGCCCTTGTAGGGGCGACTTCAGTCGCCCATCGGTGGTTGATCAACGAAAAACCGGGCGACTA
>Ga0209175_10000525_pt1 | contig 22071 bp, 28 predicted proteins | sample JI91814C2DNA_FD_187506 | JGI IMG/M metagenome (GOLD analysis project Ga0209175, IMG submission 187506) | Wastewater effluent complex algal communities from Wisconsin, to seasonally profile nutrient transformation and Carbon sequestration -... | ecosystem: Engineered > WWTP > Effluent > Algae...
GAAACCGCCTCTACTCGCCTTCTACGTGGCCTTATTGCGCCGCGATTGCTCTGGCCTCATTGCGCCGCGAGTCCAGTGGCCTCATTACGCCGCCACCGAAATGGCCTTATAGCGCCGCGAATTAACAGCGCATCCTGAAGATCGGTCGCTGCCAGACAGTCTCGGGGAAATCGACCCTGACGTATCACGTTGGCTGCACCCCCGAGTCAGTCATCAAGGTTCGCCTGTATGGCAACAGCGGCAATGGCTTCCTCAATCAGGACTGGATTCCCTGGACAGCCATTCAGGAGAGGCTTGAGCCGCAGTTGGGCGCGACCTCATTCACCTCGCAGGTGCTGCACTCGCTGTTTGATGGCAAGTCGCTGAACAGCCCCGGGTTCCTGATGGCGGTGCTCAAGGCGGAAGGCGTCGTCAGGGTCTCGACGGTAAAGCGCCGCTGCTATGAGCCGGTCAAGGACTCGGGGTTCCTCGCGGAGATCGAGCGGCTAATGGCGTCCGGCGTTGATCTCGACATCGATGGGGATGGCAAGACGGCGGCGAAATCCAAGCCCAAGAATCGGGCGCCAGAACCTTCGGCAACTGACCAAGTAGGCGCCGATGTTGAACCAGCCGAGTGATCGTCGCTCGCCGTTCGTTCGAGTTGTAGTCCGGCGGTGCCTCGCAAGTCGTGCCCGTAACTCGAAGAAGCGTAAGGCTTTCTCGGAGGCGTCACCGAGCCACCGCGCAATACCGACCCTATACCGACCCTGCACCGAGTTTCACTGCTTGGCCGGGCTGGTTTTCCACGCTTTGCCACTTCCACTTTCTCACTCAAAGGAGTGCCCGATGTTTGAACTTGCTATCGCTGTCCTTGTTGCCAGCCTGACTGGTTATGGCGCCGCTGCCGCTCGACTTCTCTGGGTCGGCGTCTGGCTTCTGCCGATGTAGCACCGACCGTGCCATCCATCCCTTCCATCACACCAAAGGAGCCATTCTCGTGCCTTGCTCGAACTACCTCATGAACGCCCTCGATACCGTCCTGACCTGGGACCTGTCCGACGCATCCTTCGGCTCAGCGCTCGCCGATCGGGCCAATCTGCTGGCCGGCGGCGATCCCGAGCAGCTCTGACTCATCAGCAGCATCACCAGCTTCACCGTCGGTCCCTTCTCGGCAGCCGCAGTAACCACTCCCGCAGTATCAATTCCCGATAGCTTCGTAGTGCCACGTATCCGCTTCACGCGGAGGGCTGCTGTCGTCCGGAGAAACGCCATTGGGAAGGGCGAGGCCGACGTTCCACCAACCTTTGTAACTTCACAGGAGTCCATCATGACCAGATCCATGACCACACGCATTACCGCCAAACCTGTGCCCGAATCGAGACGGCTGAGCATTGCCGCGACGTTGTTCGGCGTTCGCTTTTCGCTGCAACTGGAGCCAGCTGTCTATCAATTTGCCGAGTTCCTTTCTGGTGACTACCGCGGCGGCTACTGGCATTTCTACAGGCTCAGCAATGGCGGCTTTTATATGGCGCCTGCCGGGGAGAGCCGCTTTGCCGTCAGCGCCGAGAATGGCTACGAGGGCGAACTATCGGCAGACGCGCTGGGAGTGTCTGCCTGTCTGTATGCCTATAGCCACCTGTCGTTCGGTGAGGGCGACTTCGGCGAGTGTTGCGCGCGGCACTTTCACTGGCTGCGGGAGTTTGCGCTTGGTCATGCTGAGGCGGCGGCGATTCTGGCGGCGATCGACTGACGCGGGGGGCCGGGCGGGCGCGTGCGTGCGGGGCAGGGGGTGAAATCTTGCCGCCACGCCGCAACGTTTGCCCGGAACCGTTGCCCTGCAGGGGCTGCAGCGTTGCGGATGCGGTGGTGGCACCCCGCAACGCGCCCCGGAATCCGCAACGCCGGAGCCCTTGCGGCGCATGGACGTGGCGGCGTTGCGGCAGTTTTCGCGGGGCAGGGCAGCGAGGACGTCAGCGCGTGCCGAGCGGGCTGCGCCTCCGAGCCCCAAATCGCGCGGACACTAAACGATCCACGGGATGACGCTGTAGATCAGAAATAGGTCCTGTGTTCAGGCGACTTCGGCGAGTTAGGCTCGCGGCACATTTACCGACTGGGGGAGTACGCATTGGGCGATGCCGAAGCGGTGACGATCGTGACGGCGATCGACTGACTGAGCGGCCGGCCAGTGGGGCACGTCTGTTGCTAGTCGGTGCGGAAGGGTGAATTCGATCGAGGCGAGGGCGCATTTCGAACGGCCGCTTCCCACTCTTGCTGCGACAGCAAGGGACCCAAAGGCAACGTACGGCAGTCGGAAAAGCGGCCGGTTGAAGTGGTGCATTCGCAGGATCAACTTCATTGCCTGGGGGAGCTTCTCTGAAGTGGGGCTTTTAGGCAAATTGCCGTAGCCACCCGACTAATGGGCGAAGTAAGAAATATTCGCATGAAAGCTTGTCATCAAGAACACTTTTCCTTCGCTTCATTCTCGTAGCTTTTCCAGCTTTTCCCCCAATTAGTTTCGTTACTGAAATGATTCAATAGCGCATCAAGCGAATCACTATCGGCTGTAATCACTTTGAGTGTTTTATCCACGGGAACTCTGGCCGACAACTTGTGATCGAATACATCTCCGTAAGCTAGGTTTTGCATACAGATTTGGAAGTCATATAAGTAGCAAGACGCATCCGAACCCAGTTCGTGCATGGAATCCAAGACAAGCCTTCTATCATCGCTAAAACGAAGATCAGAAATATCGTAAACAATAGCTTCTAGAGAATATCTGAATGCTTTAAAAAGTTTTTGGTTTATTATTTCATGAGATTCTACTTTGCTGATGACGGCCAACAGACCATGGTTTAGCTTGGCCGAGAACGCCTCGTAGTCTGTCTGGCTCAGCTCAATTGGAGTGCCCGGAGCAGGATGCTGCCTGGCCAAACAAAAGGTATTTACTTCTCTTACGATTGAAGAAACGTTATCTAATAGAAGATTTATATCTTTAAATAGCTCAATTTTGGTGTTCCTTTTGGATTCTTCTTTCTGGGCGTCGAGTGTGTTTTGGTGTTGCTTGTCCAGTTGGGCGAATGCAAAACGAATAGAGAAGAATGCGATCAAGACAGCAATAATCGGGCCGGAAAAATCCTTAAAGATATCGTAACAGGAGACGTCCTGAAACAAAGAACAGCTCTTGCTGACGATTTCTTGTGATTTCACGTTCTGTCCTTTTGCTCGTAGCCCTAGCATAGCGGGCGCATAGAAATGCGGCGGGATCTTGGCGGAACCCAGGTTGCGTCGGCAGTGCAGGCGCCCGCGCTTATGGTGATGTCAGAGACCAGCTCAACGACGGTGATCCATTGACATATGATGCGACAGCTCGCAAGCTCTACGTATTTCCCCTGCCTTTTGGCCAATTCCAACTGTGCGCCTTCTCACGCTCTCTTGGACTTTCTCGAATATGATTATCGAAGTCGAAGTAAAGCGCATCGCCGAGCTGCGCTTGCATTTCGCGGACAGCTTTCCGAAACGCCAGCCCCTCTTCGGCGCAATGCACTTTCTCCGTCTTAGGGTGGTATGCAAAAAGACCCGCTTGTAACAGATCATCAGTACATCTGCAAAGACGTAAACACTGCAAGAAATACCGGCGATCTTGTTCCTGCCAAATATCTCGTGCGGTATCACGAAAGGCGACAGTGAGGATCGAAAGCACAGCAAAACCAAGCGCCCACCCAATTCTCGGCGCCCAACTGGAGTCGTTAGTCCAGACGTTCAATGCAGCCAGCGCCGCAACGCCCGACAGGACAGCGAAGAGGTGAGAACCATAACTATATCGCTTCGCTCGCACGCCCAACTTCCGAAAGGCGACGCACGACTTCAGTTTCTCCATTGATTGCTGTAGTTCGATATCTGAATCGATTTTTGGGTACCAGCCGGACCGATGCATCTTCCAGTCCTTCATCCACCAAACCGCCTTCTCAATGTGCTCTGGCGTCATCTCCTGACCAAAGCTATCAAGAGCGTCAGCGATCGCAGCTAAGCCTTTAATCGATTCATTCGGAGGACGCTGGGCCACCTTCTCGTTATCGCCAAGAAGCTGATTGTTTAAGGGTTCATCTTCACCAACAAGCAGGTCGTTGATTCGATAATCCCAGCGCTCGTAAGGCCGGTACTCGCTCATAATTAAATCTAAGTTTGTCATTTGGAGCAGGTCATGCTGCACGACTCCGCCGCTCGCCCCGGAACTAGGCGTCGCTCGGATCGCTGGAAGTCCCACCGAAGGAGGCTCTGGGGCCTGTGCTTGCCGATTCTACCCACTACTGGAAAATCGGGAAAGACGGCGCTTCGAAGGCTAGGTCGAAAGCATGCATCTAGGCCGCTTCAATGACTGCTTTCAGCGGACTTCCCACACGTCCCTTCCTAGCCGATTGTACGCATCCAGCACTTGACCAGAAAGCAGCCGTTGAGGCCACCAAAACGGCGGGCGCGGCGGGCACGGCGGGACCGACGGCGGCGGCGAGGGCAGCCCCCCGGGGCGCGGGTCGGGCCCGACTGGGGGCCGCGCGGGTCCGCAGCGGGGCAATCGCCGGGCCGGGATGACCACCCCCTTCCGGCGGCCCGGGCGCGTCCCCTGGGGCGAGGGCGCGAGCCTGAAATCCTGGAAAACTGAAATTCTGAAAACCTGGGCAGGTCCGCAGATTTTCAGGTTCGCAGTTTTCCAGGAATCCAGAATTTCAGCTCTCTGCCGCGCGCTCGGGCAGTGACCCAGACCGCGCACGCCGGCCGCTCGCGAACGTCGGGGGCACGGAAAGAATGCAAAAATATTCTCGTTGTAGAAAAACCCCGTAAAACCAGTCAGGTAGCTCAATTCACCGGATGGAAGCGCGCGCCGGTCGAGTGTGAAACAAACGCAGTTAGAGCAACGGTTTGGCGCGTTTAGTTGCGGCAGCCTGCGAGGAAGCTGCGCTGCAACAACGGCGCCCGACAGGCAATGCGCTGGTTGCTCGCCGAATTTGCCCGTAGTAAGATTTACGCACCTGAACACAGGCTCTGACTCATCGCTAGAAACCCGATGGGATCCAGCTGGCCTGCCTTACCAATGGCGCGCGCGCTTTGCGCATCCCGCGTCCACTGCATATCACGTTCGTGCCTTATGCAGTGCCCAGCAGAGTCTGGGCGGCAAGATCCCCCCTGAAGAGTAAGTCAAATTAGCCATGCTCGTTTCGTCCCCTTTGAGGGACGGCGGACGCGTTTGCCGGTTAGAGGTGTGACTATATCCCGCTTTCTACACACGAAATGCGCTCGCACTACGAGTTCATCATTTCGCTTGTAGAAAAGGAAGTTCTATGTCATATTTTGGTAACCAACTGCTTCAAGAAAAGTTCAAACTCCCGCGTTTTTCCAGTTGCTCGCAAGCTGCCTTGTTTTGGTTCGACTTCGGCTTCGCGGTGTTTCCGATCATCCCGGGCACCAAGAGGCCCGCCGTGGCGTGGGATCACTGGTTCAAGAAACTCTCTCGTTTGGAAATCGAACGGTACTGGCGCCAGCACCCCGATCACGAAGTAGGGTTCGTCGTTGGCCCGGAGCTGGTTGTCTTTGATGCCGATACCCCCGAAGCTGAGGCGGCGCTTTGCGCGATCGAGAAAAAGCACCGTGTTGTATCGGTCTTCAAAGTAAAAACTACACGTGGGTGTCATCACTACTATCGCTTGGCGCCGGGAACCTACGTCCGATCTGATTCCCATGGCAGTGCGCAGTTCCCTCACCGCATCGATGTCAAGGCCGATCGCGGCCAGATCGTGCTGCCGCCCAGTACCGGGAAGAAGCTCGCGACCTTGGATGCCTGGAAAGCCTCTGTGCTGACCGTCGTCGATCAGGCTGTTATCGATAGTGTGTTCGAGCACAACGGCCGAGAAGCTCCTCGCCCGGCAGAGGTAGGGGAAGCTGATGATTCACCGAAGAGCCCTGTCCAGATTGAAAAAATAGAGGCTCTTCTTGCGTTCATCGATCCAAGCTGCGGCCATGACGACTGGGTTCGTGTACTCATGGCGATTTTCCATGAGACTCAAGGCAGCGACGCTGGGTTTGTACTCGCCAACGAATGGAGCAGCCACGGGAGCACCTACAAAGGCCGCAACGAAATCGAAACAAAGTGGCGGTCTTTTCGTCTGGACATCGCTAATCCGGTCACCATTGGCACGCTGATCAAGATGGCACGCGAGGCCGGCGCGGACACCGACGCCATCATGCACGACTGCGAGAAATTCAAAAAGGTCCCCTTCACGGTCGTCGAAGTGGTCGTTGCTGCGCCCGCAAAGGCACGCTCGACCGGGACGCCCTTCGACAAGTTCTCGCTACTTGGGCATACCGAAGAGCTCGAAAAACAGCGTGTCGAGCAGGTTGCGATCCTCGGCAACGTAGTGGTTCAAGGGCAGGCATCGGTGATCTACGCGAGGCCGAACACCGGCAAAACGCTTCTGATATTGCATCTAATCACGGAAGCGATAAAGGGCGCTCGGCTCGACCCCTCGAAACTTTATTACCTCAACATGGACGACAACAGTGCCGGCCTCGCCGACAAGAACAGGATCGCCGACGAGTACTGTTTTCACATGCTTGCCGACGGACACCGAGGTTTCGAACGCGAGGCCTTTCGCCATGCGATGAACGAGATGATCGAGAACGACACGGCGCGAGGCGTGGTTGTGGTGCTGGATACGCTGACAAAGTTCGTGGATACCATGAGCAAAGACAGGGCCTCGGAATTCGCCGGTCTCGTCCGCCGCTTCGTTCTGAAGGGGGGCACAGTCATCGCCCTGGCGCATACAAACAAGAAGACTGCGCCGGATGGTAAGCCGATCTACGCCGGCACGACCGATATCATCGATAACTTCGACTGTGCTTACACGCTGGCCGCCGTTGACCAGCAATCCGAAGCTGCTTGTAAGGTCGTCGTCTTTGAAAACATCAAGCGGCGCGGCAACGTCGCTTTAAGCGCTTCCTACAGCTATGCCGTCGAACGCAAGATCACGTACGCCGCGCTCTTGATGTCGGTTGAAGTGGTCAGTGCCGAGCAGCTGTTGCCAATCCAGCAGGCCGCTGAGCTTCGCGGTGATGAGGCCGTCATCGCGGCTGTGACCGCCTGCATCAACGAGGGCATCAACACCAAGATGAAGCTGGCCGACGCCGCCGCCGACCGCGCCAAGGTCAGCAAACGCGTTGCTCTGGCCGTGATCGAAAAGTATAGCGGCGACGATCCTGCGGTGCACAGATGGACGTTCGAGGTGCGTGCGCGCGGCGCCAAGGTGTTTGTTTTGCTGGAGGCGCCAATGCCCGGCTTGGCAGCCGCTTGACCTGATGCGGCGCTCTCCGCAAGGGGGGCGCCGCAGCTCTCCAGCTCTCCAGATCCACAGAACTTCAGGTTTCCGGCGTGTCGCTTCACTTTGCTGTTCGAGGCCTTGACGCTGATGTTGGCGCCGACCATGTCGATCTTGGTGGCCGGCCGATTGTGGCGCGTGATCGACCACCATGCGGGCCGGATGCGCACCAAGGAAATTGATGCTGGTGTTCGCGCGACAAAAAGCCCGCCGACGGGACCGTCAAGCAACCCCAGACCCTGCACTGGTTGCCTCGGCAGAACGATCACCAGGCATCTTCCTGGCGTCCTCAAGGGCTTCCAGGCGGGCAAGCGCGTCGGTGTTGTCGAAGCGGTGAATCGAGCGCTTTAGGAGGCAGCGCGCAAGGGCATGCGGCGATTCTGGCGGCGATCGACTGTCTGACCGGCCGGCAGGGCAGGGGCGCGGACCTGAAATCCTGAAAACCTGCAGAACTGAAAATCTGGTCGCGGTCGCCGTGGCGCCCGCCCCGACGCGAGGGCGGGCCCGGGCACGCGGCCGCCCCGACTGGTGGCCGCGCGGTGCCGCTGCGGGGCGATCGCCGGGCCGGGATCATCGCCCCCTTTCGACGGCCCGGGCGCGTCGCCTGTGGCCGCATTTTGGCTCGGGCCGGGCGCGGCGGGCGCAGCGGGCGCGGCAGCGGGACGAGGGCGCGAACCTGAAAATCTGGGGAGCTGACCGGGAGGGGTGGCCATCGACGTGGCAGGTTTTCAGGATTCCAGTTTTTCAGGATTTCAGGTCTGCGCCCCGAGCTCGCCGCCGTCGCAGAGGACCCGCCGCGCCGGGGGCCCTTGCAGCGCATCGAATGCGGCGCCGTTGCACCCGAAACCCGGGAGGTGCCGTCGACGACAGCGGGGACGCAAGACCGTCGCCACCGCCCGGGGTCGCCACTAAGCGCGAGCCATGCAGGGCCATTCGGCTTGAGCAATACCGGACGGCCCTTTTCTTGATCAGCCTCGCAGCAATCGCCGTTGCTTCCAGGTTTTCAGTTGTTCAGTTCGTCAGTTCTCCGGGAGTGTCGCCACCGCCGTGACCTCTCCGGAGGCAGTCGGCACGTCACCTTCCTTTATCTTTCACTGTCTCAACCTCCAAGGAGTCACCATGCCTGTCGTCAAACTCACCCCAAGCTTCATTGCCCACAACCTGCTCTGCCCGGAAGGAAAATCCCGCATCGAGATGTGCTGCGCCGAAACACCCGGCCTGTACATCGAGGTGCGCGCAACCAGCCAGGGGCAGGGCACCTACTATCTGCGCTACAAGGATGCCAGCGGCAAGACATGCCATCAGAAAGTCGGCCGCACGATCGATCTCTCGCTGGCCGATGCACGCAAGCAAGCCAAGGCGCTCCGGACAGAGATCGCCCTCGGTGCCGATCCTCGTGGGCAGGCAAAGGCGCAGAAGGAAGTCCTGACCTTCGCCGAGTTCTTCGAGCAGCACTACCTGCCCTATGTCAAGCCGCGGAAACGCAGCTGGCTACGGGACGATGAACTCTATCGCCTGCGCATTAAGGAAGTCTTCGGCGGCAAGCGCCTGAACCAGATCACCCGCCAGCAGCTGCAGACGTTCCACACTGCCTTGCTGGAGAAGGGACTGGCGCATGCCACCTGCGACCATCACCTGAAGCTCCTGAAGCATGCCTTCAACCTGGCCATCGACTGGGGGCTGACCGACAGCAACCCGGCGGTGCGCGTGCCGATGTTCAATCGGGATAACAAGGTCGAGCACTATCTGGACAGCGTTCAGCTCGAACGGCTGCTCGACGTGCTGCGTAACGACCCGAATCGCGCCGTCTGCGGGATCGCCCTGTTCTTGCTCTCGACGGGCTGCCGGTTGAACGAGGCACTCTCGGCGAAATGGGAACAGGTGAACCTTCAGAATCGTGTCTGGCGCATCCCGGCGTTGAATTCAAAATCAAAGCGCATCCGCTCCGTGCCTTTGAATGATTCGGCGATCGCGATTCTCTCCGGGCTCGACACGGTGGGCGGGGATGGCTACCTGTTCGTCAATAGGCAGACTGGCAAGCCCTACACGACGATCATGAAGGTCTGGTCACGGTTACGCAGCAAGGCGGGCTTACCGCAGTTGCGCATTCATGACCTGCGTCACCAATTCGCCTCGTTCCTCGTCAATAGCGGCAGGACGCTGTACGAGGTGCAGAGCATCTTGGGGCACAGCGACGCCAAGGTGACCCAGCGGTATGCGCATCTCTCGTCGAAGGCGTTGCAGGACGCGGCCAATACGGCGTCGGTGATGATGACGCAGGGGAGCGTCGTCGGCGGGTAGGGCGTCGGCGGTGCGCGGTCGCCGGGAGTTCGGGCAGGGTGCCGGGCGCGGTGCGAGGTCGGGGTCTCGGGCGCGAGACTGCTCCGACTGGGTGCCGCGCTGGGCCGCTGCCGGGCGATCGCCGCGCCGGGAGCACCGGCCCCCTTTCGCCGGTCGGCGCGCGTCGCCTGGGACCGCGTTTGGGCGCGGGGCGGGCGCTGCCGCGCATTTACTAAGGAATAGCCGCCAGCTGAATCTGAACATGACGCCTGTCACGGAGCAGAAGGGGGAAGTAACTACGACGGTTCGCTTGATTCGGTTCAGCGTGTCTGTGCCACTCCAGTTACGCCCCCTCGCGCCGGACGGCAATAGGCTCAACCCCATTACATAATTTTCAGCGGCGATCTGAAGAAATTAATACATAACCCTACTCGAAGTGTAGTAGACTACCGACGATCTCCGGTGGCCGGCTCTTCTCGCTACCCTGCTGTCGAACGGCACAGCCAGAGCGGTATTTCGCAGAAGGCGCAGCGGCTCGCTAACACGACAACTATTCCTGCATTGGAGTATTATCTTGGTCCCTAGTTCGATTCGCACAGCATTGCTTCAAAAAAGAAGACTTCCGTCTTTGAAGCGGATTAGGCGGTTCATCGCCGAAACCCCCCAAGCGGTTGCGCCAAGTATTTTGGCGCTTGCAATTGCCCTTCTGATGCTTTTCGGCCAAACGCACGAGATTTTTAATAGCAGCGCACTAGATTTTCTCGCTAGGACCGGAACTCCTGTATGTATTCTCGGTTTGGGCGTGGGTGTGGTAATTGCCATGGGCGAAATTGACCTTAGCTTTGTAGGTGTTTCAAATGTGACCAGTCTGTTAATATTACTATCGTTTAACTGGCTTGGAATAGAAAATCCATTATCTTTCTTTTCTGTTATTGTTTTGTCAACCCTGTCGGCGACTATTGGTGGAGCCTTTGGGCTGCTCAATGGCTACTTAGTGTCAAGGTATCGTGCGCCTTCATTAATTCTCACCTGGGGTGTCGGTGGCACACTTTCCCTCATGGTGCTCGGTTTTGCGTTCGCCGTGAAGGATAAGCATATCGCTTTTGCGAATATAGAGGCCTCCACCCAAACTATTCAGTACGTTCTGGATAAGCCCACTGTTGAACAATTCGAGACCGCGGGAATCTACATAGGGCTTGCGCTACTTGTCTTCGTTTACTATACGGTTCGATCACTTGGGCTCGATCTCTACGCACGCGCCATTGGAGCTAACTCACTTAACGCTGCATCACAGGGCTTGCCCGTGCCTCTCATACAAAAAATGACTTTTGCATTTTCCGGCAGTTGCGCTGGCTTGGCTGGCTACTACTCTTCGGTGCTTCAGACTGGTAGCATTAGTACAAGTAGCTATTTTGTGCAAGAGTTAATAGTAATCGCAATAATTGTTCTCGGCGGCGCGTCATTGCGGGGAGGATACTATAGTGCGCTTTCGATAGTTTGTGCGTGCACTTTTTGGGCTCTTTGTAGCTACGTTGTGATGTATCTGCCTTCGACATCTGCGGTTGGAGCGTCGCTAATGCCCGGGGCCCTTGCATTGCTTCTTGTACTAGTGTCCATTTTTGCTGGCCGATCGCTAGCCGCGGATACATATACTGTTCATATTCCAGGCATTAAAAAAGAGGATGATCATGACGACTAAAAATAAGTATTCGTTTCTTTCTCGCGCACTTGCCAACTGCGCAGTTGCGTTCATTTTTGTACTTGCCCTAAGCTCATGCACGAAGAGTGATTCCTCTAAGCCGTTTGTTTTGCTGCTGCTGAAGTCAAGTAGTACAGAGTTTTTTCAGGAAATCGACAAAGGGTTTCGAGAAGGCTGGACAGACCCCGACATCAGCGTTCTGGTGCAGTCTGGCAGAAACACATCAGATATCGAGACTCAAAAAAAGGCGCTTGATATTGTGGCGCTAAAGAATGAGAGAATGCACAACCTCCGTGGTGTAGTCATAACACCATCCGCTTCGGGAAGGGAGTTGCTTCAGCAAATCAAGCGACTTCGGGATAGCGGTGTGCCCGTCCTGCTCGTGGATACCGGAATTGATCAGCAGTTGATGAGAAGCGAACACACTGACTACAATGCGTTTCTGGCCTCTGATAATATTGGTGGGGGCGCCATTGCTGCCCAGACGCTTTGGGAAGGAATGGGCAGCGGCAGCAAGTCTTGCCGTTTACTCGTACTCGGCGGTCACTCGGCAAGCGATACCGCGCAGCAGCGCCGTGATGGATTTCTGAAGGAGTTTGAGCGACTGCAAGTGGAGGCTAAGGCCGACTGTCCAACGCCCATCGAAAAAACCGCTGAGTGGGATCGCTCGCAAGCTAGAGAGATAGTAAAAGCCTTGTATGCCTCTGGGCAAATCTTCGACGGGATATTTGCGGCAAACGACGACATGGCATTGGGAGCTCTCGAAGCCTGGACGGCTTCCTCTAAAAGTAACAAGCCGATTATCGTAGGCTTCGATGCAATCAATGAAGCGCGAACACAAATTGATAATGGTCACATTTACGCGTCCATTGCGCAAAATCCATATGAAATGGGTAACCGCGCGGCAAAATCGCTCTTGCGAATTATCAATGATCACAGCTTAGAAGTTTTTTCTAAAATGGCAATTCCAGTAACCGTCGTGAAAAGGTGATCACGAAATGCATTCTGCCTATACGGGTACTGTCGCTGTAATTACCGACCAAGAAAAGCGTTTAAGAGCTGCGTTTTGCTTTGAGCAAGGGAAGATATACACGTTGCAAGGCGCTAACCAGATCGGTAAGACATTGCTTGTCAAGTTGCTCACTGGCGCTGTAAGGACGGCAAAATCAGACTTTCGTGTTGACGGCGCCACGGTGAAATTCGATTCGCCCGCGAGCGCAAACAGCCACGGAATTTGTGCTGTTTACCAGGACGACGACTTGCTTCCCACGATGCGAGTCGACGAACAAATCGCCCTAAGACACTTAACACCGTCGCTGCAGTATTTTTTTGAACTGTTTGTGCGGTTTGCTTTGCTTGTCCTGCACCAACCACTTCCTGCCTTTTCCTCTGCCGCGCACTGGGTCGAGTCTCATCTTCCGCAGAGGAGGTTGCGCGAACAAGAGATAAAGAAAGCTGCAAAGGAACTTCTGGCATCGTATTCCCCGGATGACGCTTCAACTAACTACGTCGCACATTTCACTTCCCGTCCGTCGGCGCTTTCGGGTGGCGCCAAAGCTGTGATAAAACTTGTTTCAGCTCAATTGACCCCGGGACTTAAATACCTATTTTTAGACGAGGTTTTTCGTGGTGTTCAGCCATCGGTTTGGCCCGGAATTATACGTTCGCTCAAGAATTGGGCTGCCACTGAAGGTATTGCTATTGTAGCGATCACTCATAGCGAGGACGAGGTTGTTCGGTGGAATCCTAAGCAACGGTTAATTCTGCGGGAAGCGACGAACAGCGAAGTAGTATTGGAGCCAATCCCGCCCGCATTTATTTCTCGGTTGGCGGCGGGCATCCCAATCCGTATTGGTAGTTACCCTGTGGTGGAAATAAACGTGGCTAGCGAATCGCTAAAGGAGCTGTGCAAAGACGGACCTTTTCATTTTCTGTTTGACGAGAAGCTGAAAGGCCAACCTCCGTACAGACGACTTCGGGAAACTCTTAATCCCGTGTCGGAAACTTCGTTAAGTGGTGGTGAGAGTGTGAAGGATTGGGCGAACTATGAAAAAATCGCTTTACAGTTAGTAAACAAATCACTACGCACGGACGGTTGCCTTGTCATTATTGGCGGGGGCAGCATTATAAATTTCGGCGGCTTTCTCGCCGCCACTCTTAATCGCGGGATGCGTTTCGTCCTTGTCCCGACGACCGTTATGGCAATCGCGGACGTCGCCGTTGGAAGCAAGACGTCGTTGAATCTTGGAGCCGCTCAAAAGGATGGCAGATATCTAAAGCATCCGATAGGACTTTATGCGAATCCAGATCACGTTATTCTTGATAGCGAATTTCTGGAGTGGTTGCCGTTAGACCAAAAAAAGATAGGGTTAGCTGAGTGCATCAAGCATGGGATTTGTCAGCACAAAGAGCTGTGGGAAAAAGCGACTGAGTTGCTTAAGGGTTCGAGTGGCAGTGCCGCCGATTGGTATGAAGTAGCTGTTGAAACTATGCACCTTAAATCAGACATGCTGAGCATTGACCCTTGGGAGACGGATGAATCACTAATACTTCTTTATGGGCACCTGCACGCGCACGCTCTAGAGCGGGCATTGAAATTCGATATGCCGCATGGAATAGCGGTGTACTGGGGCATGCTCATTGATCTGCACTTGGCAAAAGACGATCGATTCGACCTCCTCAAGTCTGCACTACTGCAGGGCTTCGGTAGCGATATACAGAAGGTAATGATGATCGAGGAGGTGTCGAGATTGGGAGATGATCCCGATCTTTTGATGGAAGCATACGAAAATGACACCAAAGTCCAGCACAAAATGGATACCGGCTATTCAATATTGATTTTGTCTCCATGGGGCCAGCAGATATCACGAGAGCCTCGGAAGAAGCAGGCGAAGAAGTTCTCCTTCGACGAAATACATACAGCGGTAAGGGATGTAAGCCATTTTCTAGGGTCGGGCGATTCTGTTGCGCAACATTGCAGCTATCGCGGCTGAGAAGCAGTAGGGGTGATCTAGAATAAGTGAGTGCGATGCGCATCGCCTACGCAGAAGACCGCTTGTCCTTGGTTTTCAAGGGCTTCCTCCGGGCGTGCGGGACACCAGGATCGCCGCCGCGGTACCAAAGTCCGGCGCTCACCCCGCGTGCAGTTCTGTTCCCGGTCGGTCCAGAACAGCGCTACTTTGTTGATCAAGTTCGAGTTTTGACAGTCAGAGAGCAACCGACCGAGCGCAGGGGTTCGGGATAGGCTCGGTGCAAAACGGTCGGGCGAATGCGAAGAAAAAATCCGTTAGAAATCTTCAGCTTGGCCGCCATAGAAAACGGTGTGAGTTCGACTGTTAATCCGTAGGTCCCTGGTTCGAGCCCAGGTCGGGGAGCCACAGAAAATTCCTAGTAGTACAAGCGCTTAGCTCAGCCCCCAAGGCTGGGCTTTTTGCGTTCTGGGAGGGCTTCCGGGCCTATACCGACCTGGGGGTGGTTGGCGGCGGTGTGGGGCAGGGGGCTTGCGCAAGGGAAGGCCTCGGGGGGCGGGGAGGCCATGTGAGTGTGCGGCTGGGTGGTCCGTGGTGGTGCCTCCGGCTGGTCGGCGTTCTGGCGGCACTGTTGCCAGTTGGCGAGCATCGATCTGCTGCCGGCCCTCCGGAGTTCATCCCTGCGGGCTAAATCCAAAAAAAGATACTTTCAGAGAAGGGCCGGCACTTCGGCCCGGTTTCTATGGCTCATTGTTGTCCTCGTCCATCCCTGAGAAGCGATCACGAAAATCGTCTTCGAAGTAGTCAACCGGATCAGTGTGAGAGGTGGCCGTGAAGGTTCCTCCAAGTCCGCAGGCGTTAAGCTTGGAATAGCCCACGATCTTTAGTCCACAAGCCTTGCACTCGAAGCTGGCAGGAAGCATAGGCTGACGCACGACGATGAGACCATCCTTGTAGGTTGAAGACTCCGCTCCCGCTGGTGAGCCGTGAAGCAAAGCAGTGCTCTCGCAGGCGGGACATTGGACGCGATGGCCATACACGCGCAGAGACACTGTTTCGGCTTGCTTGGCAAATTTCTCGCGCTCCTTAGGCGACTTTTCTTCCCAAATCGTCTTGTGCGCATTGATGGTCCCCTTGACGGACTTTGCCGCTTCGTCTTTAACCGCCTCAATCAAAGTCTCGGCGGTTTCCACCTCATCGCTGCCAAACAAGGCTTCAATCGATGACCCTTGCGTCGACAGGAGCAGGCTGCAGGCGACATAGAACTGCGGTAACCATGTTGACGTTTTCAGGCAATCGAAAGCCAGCGATCCAGAGTGGAGTTCAGCATTCCTCCGCTGAAGATGCAAGGCACAGAAGTTGGCAATCTCTCGGTTGAACCCCGGGACAAGTGCTTCGATCCTTGAGATCACCTCTGTCGCATCTATAGATTTTGGCGATAGCTTCCCCGTCAGGCCCCTGGTGCCCAGCGCGAAAAGAGTGTTATTCCAGTCCTTTCCGTCAGCGAGAAGCACTGGCGAGATCTTGGCCACCGCACCGCGAAGGATCATTTCCAGGCACAGTGCCGACCAGAATCCAAACTGCCATTCTTCACGATCTTGTTCGAGCATCAACTCGGCGTATCGCTCGGCCTTCGTTAGCAAGGCTTCGCTCGACCATTCATGTGGGGTCTTTGTTGCCATGTGAGGATGTCTCCAGGTAGATGCGGTCGAGTTTGCGATGGCTTGCGGTGGTTGGTACAGCACTCCTGCCGTGCAGGACGTTCCAGTTGTCGATCAAGAGCGTTCGCCCTGTTCCAGAGAGTACTACTTTTGTCAGCGGAAGCTCGGGAGCGATTTCTTGCATGCGCGCTGCTGCTGCGTGAGCAGCAGTGTTCTGCGGCTTAAGGAAGAGTTGATCCCAACGGAGCAGTTCGTCGTTCAGCATTCGTAGCAAGAACACTTCGCCGTCGAGTCTTCTGCGTGGAGAGAACAACGCTCTCTGCATGAGCGATGTGGGAATCCATCTTTCGAGCTGGCGACGGTTGAGAAGATGCGTCGCGACCGATTGGCTCCCGCTTATGCAGCGCAGTAGCACATATCGCGGTGGGCGATACCAGTGAGCCAGGTCCGTGTGCAGAGGCAACTGGCCGTAGCCGTAGTTGCCACCGTAAGTATTGGACGGTTTTAAGCCAGCAGGGCTTGCCACTAGGTTCTCTACAGATTCCCAAACTACTGCACCGATAGCGTCAGAAAGTTTGCGTGCCAACTCCAACGTGGAAACGTCGGGGTCCGTTTCGGCGATTTCAACGTAGCCATTGGAGTGAAGTAGGTTGGCGAGCAAGAGTATTCTGGCCTGCGCGGTCTGACGTGGAATTTATGGACGCTGCGCGGCTTTATCACGCAGTGTCCGTGTGTGGACCGCCGGGTTAGCCTTCACTTTCTTGCACGGGCTCATTGCGGAGTACTTCATCGATGCTAAGGTCCGGTGAGCTCTCTTTATCTAGCCGGTCGGCAAAAAATTCATCGACTTGCTCTGGTCGGTAGCGCAGAAAAATTGGGCCCATCCGACCCATATCGGATATGGTCTCGAATACTATTTTTCGAACCTCGGGAGAGAGCGTTACGAATTTTGCCCAATCTATAGAGGCTCGACTAAGGAACTCCTGAGACGTCCGCATATCATAGAACGTGCCGTCATTCTTAATTAATGCGACTCGCCCGAACATCCAGGGCCTCGGCACTCGGACAGCATATGCAAAAACATGCCGCAAGCGTCTGATTACAGAGTTATTCTTAGCAACTTCGCCCTCTTTCTTCCGGTGCATCACTTCCCAGAGTATTGGCACAGATTGTCGCAGCCCGATCTGTGGAGCATCGGAACGTCTATCAATTACGTGAAATACCAACATAAACAGGTGGTTGACGTATGCATTCCGAGTGCCGAAGCCCTGCCCGAACATCGGTCTTTGGTCGCGAATGTTTCTTACTTTGATAACGCCAGCGGCTTTTAGAAGCTCCTCAAACCCACACACGCCTTCGGTAACGATGGTGCGGTCAGGGAAACTCAATCCGGAGAGAAAATCTGTAAGTCGACGATATTTGATGACGCTCCTCGCAACATCTCTGCTTTGAGCATTACCTATGCTCGAAATGATCGCAGTCTTAATATCTTCAATTTGCTCAGATATAGTGAACAGCTTTCTACTATCTTGAGTGTGATCTCGTTGCTCTCTAAGCAGCTTCTGAAATAGGGCGCCCCACTGTTTCAATAGGTGGTTTTCGATATCTTCAATTCGCCCGAATGGAATTACTGAATTGCCTTTATTTCGCTGATGCAGAAAGCTGATAAACTCAAATATATACCGAGCACTCTGAGGAGTTTCAATGGAGGGGAACGTGATTTTTTCTACAAGGCCTTTGTTCTTCTGATAGACAAAATGATCATGCATTACCTTTTCATCTACGAAAGCAAAAACGGGAACCGTTGCGTCGATAGCCTTAAGGACTTCAAGCTGCGTGATCGATAACTTTTCTGGCTCCGTCAGCACGGCTACGTCGAAACTGGATTTGAGGAGATTCTCGATATCGATTGATCTGAGCGCCTCTGGGACAGCCTGGCCACCAAAGCGCGATCCAATTAAGACTACTACGATGTCAGCGTTCGGTACTTCTTGCATGCAACTCGTGTGAGTGTGCGTACGTGGGTCGTAAAGAACATCGGAGTATTCGCTAAGGATCGGGTCATATCCAAGACGTAGGAAGAACGACCGTAACTGTTCCCGCACCATGCCCAAGTCGTAGCAGGTGGAAGAGAGGAATATTTTCGGACTGGGCATAAGCGCTTTTTTTAGATGTGAAGGCTTTGGTTTATGGCGAGAGTTTGGCTGCGTAACATCGGAGCCAGCTCTTGAGATCGACGTCGCTCGGAACGCTGGAAGCCTTACCGAAACGGGTTCTGCTTCCTATGATGACTGCTTTTGGCATACTTCTCCACCGTTTCGTTCTGGCCGGTGGCTGACTCGCGCCGACCTGCACTACCCACTGCCCGGTTTGACTTCAAACTGGCCACTAAGGGGTCCACACGGTCGTGGCCTGACGAATACCCGTTTCCCGCCCGCCGACCTTTCTGTAGGTGGACGCACGCAGCGCCTCGCCTCTTCTTGTTGCCTGCCCTGGCCGCGCGCAAGTCCGCAAAAAAAATTCGCCCACCAAATGTGCAGCCGGCATTGCCATCAAGACGCTGCTTTGCCGCCAGTCCGCCCACCAGCAAGCCAATCCTCACCAAGGAGCTGCCCATGAAGAGAGCCCTAACCGCAACCACTATCACCATCGCCGCATCAATCGCCATGCTCGCCGCCGCCGCGACCCACCAATACCGCCCATCCGCCGCCGCCGAGCATCACCAATCCGCCCTCCAATCCAAGCTGCACGTAGTCGAGCAAACCCTGTCGGCGACCAAGCAGGACCTGCTCGGCTACACCACCTTTACCCAATACCTGGAGGTCACCAAGAAAGCAATCTCAGGCCGGGCGAAATTCCTGGCCGCAACTATCGACCGCAGCTACGTCCATGTCGAGCACATCAACAGGTCAGCGCTGGGCATCAAGTCGGACGCGACCATCATCTTGAACTACGCGGTCGAGTACTCCGTCGGCTACGACTTGAGCCCGGAGAGTTTCGCCGTCACTGCAGACGCCACCGGCATCACCGTTACGCTGAACAAGCCGGAGCTCGTGTCGTCGCCAGCCATCGGGGCGATTTCGCATGAGATCCCCGGCAAGGGGCTGCTGATTGATGAGAAAGAGCAAGTGATCGCTCTGCAGCAGCGACTGATCACCGCCGCGGCGAAGCAGGGTGACGCCATCAAGATGGAGGAAGCCGTCATCGCCCTCTTCGAGCGCAAGCTCGGTGAGTTCCTCCGCGACTTCCTGGCGAAGCAGCCGAATGTGCGTGCCGTCCCGATGATCAAGTTCGCGTAGGGTTTGGAGCGGCCAGCCAGACCACTAACTGCTGAGGCCGAGCGCCAACGGCCGGACCGGACTGAGAGCAGCCGCCCAGATTTTTCAGTCTACTGGCAGCGATCGACCCGAGGCCGCGCAAGCCCAAACCCAAACAACAACCGTCCGCTAACCGAAATGCGCCCTTAACGGTCACATTTCGGCGACGCAGGAACGGTCTGGCTTCCTACCATGGCAGCCATGACTCGCGCCTTCCTGACTATCCTCCTGGTGCCCGCTGCCTTTTCCGCGCAAGCCGCCTGCTTCGAAGAAGCCGGTCGCCGCTACGGCATTCCGCCATCGCTGCTCAAAGCAATCTCCGCCGTCGAGTCCAACTCCAACCCCGCCGCACGCCATCGCAATCGCGATGGCTCGGAGGACCTCGGGCACATGCAGATCAACAGCAGTTGGCTGCGCAAGCTGGGGTCGTATGGCATTGGCCGCGATCAGCTTTTTGATCCCTGCACCGGTACGTACATCGGCGCCTGGATTCTCGCGCAGAACATTCGTCGCTTCGGCTATGGCTGGGAAGCCGTAGGGGCCTACAACGCCGTCTCGCCCGACAAACGCGCGGCCTATGCCCGCAAGGTCGCCTCACGGGTCAAGCCATGGCGCTCCTGAACCCGGTCGCCGTCCTGCTGCTCACGACCTCGATACTGGTCGGGTGCGAGAGCTTGCCCGAAGCGCTGCCCAAGCCCCTTCCCGAAGCAGGTCCCAAACCCATGGCGAGCGGCAGGATCGCCTGGATCGAACGCCAGTTTAAAACCTGCAGCGGCACCGCCTGCCCGACGCCTACACGCAAGACGCTGGCCATCGTCGAACTGCCCGTGGCCACAAACGAGCCAGCGCCTGCCGTTCCTGGAGTCCAGCAGACTCTCATACCGGTCGCCTCTGTTTCTCCAGTCGCCACCGCTGCCGAGCTGGCAACGGCCACCATCCCCTTCGAGTACGGCCAGGACACTCCCACCGCCGATGGACAACGGGAGCTGGAGCGCCTCGCTGCCATTGCAGGGAAGTACCAGCGCATCGAACTCGTCGGCCGAACCGACGACATCGGCGGCAAAGCCTACAACGACCGGCTTGCCAGACGACGTGCCGAGTCCGTCCGCTCATGGCTCCTCGACAGAGGCGTCCAGGCAGAGATCTTCGTTCGTGCCGAGGGCCTGTGCTGCTACCTCGATCCGGCAGCCACCGAAGCGGCGCGCCGGAGCAACCGCCGCGTCGAGGTACGTCTCGCCGGCCCGCGCGATGGGCTCAGTGACAACAACCGCAGCAGCAACCGTAAAGGAGCGCAGTGACGTGAAATTACCGCATACCCACAGCTTCATCCGCGACGTGGTCATTGCCGGCGGCTTCATTGCCATCGGCATCCTCGCGCCGGGTTCGCCGATCGAAGGCGGATTCGAGGCCCATCTGGGCGGCATCGCCGTCGGCCTCGGCCTCGGATGGCTCATCAAGTCTTGTGTTGATCTCAAAGGGAATCGTCATGAATAGCCGTCGTAGCTGGATCAAGGGCGCCCTGGCGCTCGTCTTGCTGACCGCCGCCACCGGTGCGCTGGCGGGAAACACCGGCACCGAGTTCCAAAGTCTCTATAACTGGCTGACCGGCATGGTCCAGGGCTACTTCGGCAAGGCGGCGGCGATCGCCGCGATCGGCCTGGGCGCGCTCTTCTCGCTGGCGCGGCTCAACCCGATGCCGATTCTTTCCGGGGTCGCGTTCGCGGTGTTCCTGCAATACGCACCGACGATCTCGACCGGCATCCTCACCGCCACGATCTGAATCCGGAGAGCGCCGTGGACGAGATCGGTTACATCCCCAAGTCACTCGAAGCCCAGGAACGTTTCCTGTGGTGGGATTTTGATCAGGCCATCCTCTTCCTGCTGATCATGGGGACGGGCGTGATCTCGGGGGCCATGCTGGCCGGGATGATCTGTGGCGCGCTCCTCGCTTGGCAGTACGGTCGGATCAAGACCGGCAAGCACCCCAAGTTTGCCTTGCACGCGCTCTACTGGTGGCTGCCGAGCGGGATCGTCGTCCGCCTGCGGGCGACCGCGCCGTCGCATCTGCGCTTCTTTCTCGGCTGAGCCATGCGCCTTCGAACTTTCACCTCCGAGCGGGACAATCATCGCGCTGAAATCACCTTCATGCGCATTGCCGTCGGCGGACTCGTCCTGGCGCTGCTGGCCAATGCGGGCGTCTTGCTCGGCGTGGCCGGCTCGGAAAGAACCGTGCTCGTACCGCCGGAAGTTCACAAGAGCTTCTGGGTCAGTGGCGAGAAGGTCTCCGGGGATTACCTGCAGGAGATGGCGTACTGGTACGCCGGCCTGGCGCTCAACATCACGCCGCACGTCGCCGAGTACCAGAAGGATCTCTTCCTCAAATACGCCGCCCCCAGCGAATACGGCCGTCTCCAGGCCGAGTTCGGCGCGCGTACCGATTTCATCCGCAAGAACAACGCCTCGACCCAGTTTTCTGCGCAATCGGTGATGCCCGATGAGAGCGCCATGAAAGTGGCACTCGCCGGTGTCCTGATGACCTGGGTCGGGGACAAGAAAGCTTCTGAGAAGCAGACCACCTATGTGGTCGGCTTCCGTTACCGCAATGGGAGACTGCATGTATCCGAATTCAGGGAAACCAGCGATCGGGACCCGTTTGGCGTTGACGCTGCTGCTCGCTAGTGTCTAATTGCATTATTAACCAGTAGTACTATCATGTTTCTCCATTGCTTAGTGATGGAGGAGACGTGGTGGGACGTGTGGCGGTGGTGCTGTCTTGCACAGCGGAGGTGAAAGAGGAGTTGG
>Ga0209175_10000529_pt1 | contig 21904 bp, 19 predicted proteins | sample JI91814C2DNA_FD_187506 | JGI IMG/M metagenome (GOLD analysis project Ga0209175, IMG submission 187506) | Wastewater effluent complex algal communities from Wisconsin, to seasonally profile nutrient transformation and Carbon sequestration -... | ecosystem: Engineered > WWTP > Effluent > Algae...
GTTCATTCTCTTCGATCTGTTACGCACCGTTCGTAAGGAGCGGGTCACCATGATCGATTCGAAGGCTGCGCTGGCTGGAGGGATCGCATACCTGGTCCATCGCCTCAGTGGGACACCCTACATGGTCGAGTCGTTCGAGCCGCATTCGGATTATATGGCGGATTGTGGAATATGGTCACGTCACGGGCTATACTACAAAGTGTCTCGTTGGTTGGAGTTTGAGCAACGGCGCACGGCCAAGTGGCTCATCACGGTCACTTGGAACTATTACCGGTTCCTGCTGGAGAACGGCGTGCCCAAGGAGCGTATCAAGGTGATCCCCAGCATCACGGACCAAGTTCAATTCAAATTCAACCCGGATGCGAGAGCGCGTAAGAGGAGGGAATTGGGGTGGACCGATATGACAGTGGGGATCTACGTTGGGAAATTCGGCGGATTGTACTATGAACAGGAAGCCTTTTTGATATTCCGGCAGATGATGGACCGCATGGGGTCCAACTACAATTTGATCATACTGACGAATGAACCGATCGTGAACGTCCGCGAGTGTTTGACCCGCGCTGGGATACCTCATGACAGGGTCCTGGTCAAGTATTCGCCACACAACGAGGTCCCGGACTGGTTATCAGTCGCGGACCATGCGTTCTCCACCATCCGCTACAGCCCGAACGGGCTCTATCAGTCACCGGTCAAGAACGGTGAGTACTGGATGAACGGCTTGCCCATTCTCCTGACAGAAGGGGTATCTGATGATCACTTGCTGATCCGTGAGCGCCCTTGGTCCGGTGCGGTGTTCGATCTTTCCAAGGAAGGTTCGGTCGAGAAGGGCATCGAGCATATGGCAACCTTGCTTGTTAGCGGTGTGGACCGTCAAAGGATAATGGAGATGGGCAAGGAGTTCCGCTCCATGGCGATCGCAGAACATGTATATGAAGAGGTGTTCGGCGCGAAAGACCGACAGAGGTCATCTCCATAAACGGAGCAAGGCCTTGATCGCGGCAAGGGGGCGCATCTCCTTGAGATAGGACCGCAGCATGATGCCTTGAACGCGTTGACGTAGTGCCTTGAATTGACCCTGTGTTACCCCGGGTATCTCGTTGCGTACCAATAGAAGGAGCCGCACATAGCCGTTCAATTGTCCTTCAAGGTCGGACATCGCCGAGCCGTGCCCGGTCCGGTAACGTAGCACGACTTCGTTCGTCGATCCATAGTATCCCTCCCGGCCCAGAAGTAGGTAGAAAGCAAGGTCCTCGGAGTGGCTCATGCCGATGGGGAACCGGACCTCGGTCCCCGGTGATCGCCTGACCATCCACGTGTTCCCAATGAAGCAGGACGGGTCGATCCGGATAAGCCTTTCGAACGGTGGACCGGAGTAACCGGGAGTGACGGTGGTGATCAGGCTCGTCATTTCCGCGTTCCAACGTTCCATCGCACCATCCGCGAACTGCAACTCGGGTCGGGCAAGCAGGATGCTCGCCCGTGCCTCCAGTGACCGGGGTGGAAGCAGGTCGTCGGAATCGAGGAACGCGAAGAACGAACCTCGCATATTGTCAAGGCCCTTGTTTCGGGCATGGGCCACCCCTCGCCTATGTTCCAGGAAAGACCGGATGCGCGGGTCATTGAACTCCGAAACGATCCGTGCCGTGTCATCCTGGCTGCCGTTATCCACCACGAGCAGTTCCCAGTTCTGCCAGGTCTGGTCGAGTACCGAACGGATCGCATCGCCGATATGGGATGCCGCGTTCAACGCCGGCATGATGACGCTGATAAGTGGTCCGGTGCTCATTTTTCGCGGCCATTATCCACTTCGAGCAGGCGTGATAGGCGCTTCCCGAGATCGGGTCGTTCCGTGTTGCCGCCTTGGACCTGTCTCTCAAGTTCCAGGCCTTTCAATAACTCGCTCACGGAGTGCGCTTGGACCACCAGGCCCTGATCCACAAGTTCCGGATAGATGCTCTGGGCGTATGGGTCCAGTGCGATGGAGGGTATCCCCATCATGGCCGCTTCAAGGATCACGGAGGAGTATAGGGTGATGTGGATCCGTGCGCGTGCAAGGGACCTTGATAAGGGCACAGTTGCAGGCATCTCCACACATACACGATCGCTCAGGTGCTCGCGGGCGGCCCAGGACCTCACAATTTCCGCATGCCGTTCGGTTGAAGGATGGCAGCGGAAGACCCATTTCTCCTGTTGGTCGGTGTGACGTATGGCCTCCGCCAGGTGATCGGGGATGGGGCGGTCCACTGGCTGCATGGTGAACAGGATGCAGCGGTCCTGTACATCCACTGTGTCCACATTCCCATGCTTCGCCTCGAACCATGGCGACCCGCCTTCGAACACCTTTGGACCTGCAGTACCGGCCCAGGAGCGGATGTGCTGTGCGCTCGCATCATCCCAGCACCAGAAGGAGGATGGCATACAGGTCCACGCTTGCACCTTTTCCGTCACCCAGTGGCCATAGGCAAGATGCGCCTGACCCTGCACCCCGTGTTGAAGGTCGGTGCAAGGGATCCCATGTTCATGACAGGCCTGGGCCACGGCCATGTTCTCAATGGAATACCAGCACGTGACGAACGTATGTTCCGGTCGCAACGAGTTGATGAGCTTCCGATAGGTCCGGAGGTGCATGCGGTAGCTGTGCACGGCTTTCGCGAGATGATCGGCCACAGCATCTCCGAGCGTATCGGCAATTGAACGCACGATCTCAGTTCCAAACGGCAGACTTGAGAACGGGACCCTTCGTTTTCTCCAATGGACCAGGTCCTTGAGCGCAAGCATCCGCCCGATGTCCTGGATGTGGAGGCCATCCCGGTGTTTGAGTTCAGCATTGTGCCGCTTGGTCCTGACCAAGAGCAGGCTATCCTTGCACGAAGCTCTGGCCGGATCGATGAGGGGCTCGGCGAACCGATCCACCCAACCTTTCGCGGTTTGGGCCTGGTAGATCCGATCGGAGAAGAAAAGGAGCCGGCCACGGGGGTGTCGCGCAATGGCCAGTTCCTGGAGCCATCCTCGAAACATCAGCACAAGTACTTGCCAATGTGATCGCTTACTTGGCTGCGATGGACGCTGCATTTGGGGAAGAACGGCCCTGCTTCCGGCCACGATCCGGATCAGCGGCCAAAGGGGTGCTCCGTCGACCTGTAGGTGCTCCACGGGCATGGAACGCTCGATCGCCAGCAGTGCACCAAGTAGTTCAGCCCGGTCCCTCATCACCAGATGCGTGCACGTTGTACCTCGAGTTCCTGCCTGATGCTGGTAGATCTGCGCTGGAAGAAGTCGGCGATCCGCTCCTTTGCCTCGGGGTCAAGATCACCTTGTGAACGCATGGCATTGATGGCGCGCAAGTTTGGCGAACCCTTCAGTGTGGCGACCACATCCTTGAGGTCGGGCACGCCCGGGTGCAATGCGAAGATGGCGCGCATCAGTTCCAGGTCCTCCGGATAGTCCACGGTGAGTCGCATCTCCGGCAAGTAGAGGTCTGCTCCAGCTTCGAACATGACCACATTGAAAAGCTCGGGGCGGTTAAGGAAATACCCCCAGAACCCCGTGTCCTCCTCTTCCTTCAACGCCAGTATGGTCTCCAATGCTGCTCTGCTGATCGCATAAGGGGAGCATCCGATCGGTAGTCCTGTTACACGCACGAGATCGGCCCCTTCCAGGATCAGGTCGCGCATGCGAAGGCAGTGGTCCAGTTGGAAGATGGGGTTCTCACCGGTCTGCCCTACGAAGCCCATTGCTTTCCGTTCGCGGCAAGCGCCGCAGAGCCGAAGCAGGATATCCATGGGATGTCCGCGATGTACCTGTATCCCGTGCCGCTCGGAAACGTGCACGAGTTCCTCGTCGCTGGCCAAGGGAGATGTGCACAGGACCACCCGGTCCGCTCCAAAGGCCTTGATGCCACGCTCGATGACCTTGCTCACCACTTCGGTGCCATCCAGTTCCCGCAGAAGTTTCTTCGGTAGGCGAACGCTGCTCAAGCGCGCTGTGATGAGGAAGGGAACAATAGGACCGGAATTCATGGTCGGCGTCGGTTGGTTGCACGTTCCTCTCGCAAAGGAATGGATGGTTCAGGGTTACACAAAAGAACGGTCAGCGCCGCAACGGTTGGCGCCGATGTCAATGGGATGGGCCATCGTGCATGCCAGCGCGTTGCAGGTCATCGTGCCTTCCGATATCGAACCAATACCCTTCGATCGGGAACGCATGTACGCGACCCTTGCTGTCCAGTATGTCCTGGAGGAGCTCGGTCGCGTTGTAGGGGCGGCCCTTTGGCACCCGGGCCAATGCGCGATCGTGGATCAGGTAGATACCAGCATTGCAAGGATAGGAGAGCGATGGTTTCTCGCGCAGGGCCACGACGGTGTCCTCATCGAGGTCCATGACGGCGTAAGGCAGATCGACCACATGGGCCGTGGTGGCCACCACCAGGTCGGCATCGCGTTCCTTGAACAGGGAGTACATGGATGCCAGGTCGATGTCGGTGAGAAGGTCGCTATTCATCATGAGCACATGACCCGGAGCCCGGTCACGCAGCATGTCCAAGGCTCCTGCCGTACCCAATGGCATGTCCTCTTCCAGGTAGCTCAAACGCAAGCCATACTGCCGGCCATCCCCGAGGTGGTCCTTGATCATCTCCCGGAGGTAATTGACCGAGATCGACACGTCCTCGATACCGCTTCGACCAATAAGCTCCAGCGCATGTTCGATGATCGGTCTTCCCCGGACGGGGATGAGGGGCTTGGGGAGCGAGTCGGTGTAAGGCTTCAGACGCATTCCCCGGCCACCTGCCATGATCAAGGCGCGCAGAGGGAGCACGGAATCGATCGTGGCCAGGTCCACCACCCGCAACAAACGTTGGTTCCGGTCCACGATGGGGAGCGATCGGATGCCTAAGGCTGTGAGTTCCTTGACCAGTCCGATCGCTTCCTGCCCCTGCACCAGCTTTCGCGGAGCAGGGTTCATGGCTTTGGCCACGGAGGTGTCCATGGTCACATCGGACAGCATCGCTCTGCGGATATCGCCATCGGTCACGCTGCCACAGAGCCTACCATCCTCATCGACCACTAGCACGGTCATTGGACCATCGCTTTGGTTCAAGGCCTCCAAGGCTTGGCGTATCGTGGCACTTGGGGGAATGGTCCGGTGTTGGATCGCTTTCATGGTCAACGCAGCAACATGGATACCATCCGTTCGGCCGCATGACCGTCACCATAGGGCGAAGGGAACCTGTGAGCAGGTTCATGTTCGATACGGTCCGTTGCGGCAAGGATCGCAGGTGTTTCGATTGGACAGCGCACGATGTTCGGGGTGACCAAACGACCGGTCTGTCGATCCCCTACATCTATGACGCGTTTCCCAAGAAAGGATGCCTCCACATAACCGCTGGAACTATTGCCGAGCAGGAAGGCAGCGTGCTTCATGCAGGAGAGATAGCCAAGGGCACCAAGAGAATCCACGGTCATGATATCGGGTAACGCGTTCTTCAGTTCCTTCCACCGTTCGCGCAGGCGCAGGCCTCCGGTATCAGCGTTGGGGAGGGTCACGATCAAGGCATAGCGAGTTGCCAGCACCTTCAATGCGTTGGCCCACTCTTCCCAGAGGCGATCGGCCCGGTCCACATACACCGTTTCAGGATGATACGTGATGAGCACCGTGGGCCTGGCGAGGTCAATGCCGAAGCGCTGATGGATGGCCTCCACGCTCAATAGGTCCAGGGTCATCAGATTATCCACACTCAGCGCTCCGGTATTGAACACCCCCGTATCATGCCCCAGCATCCGGACCACGCGATCACGATAGGCATCTGCGCAAGTGAAGTGCATGTCGGACATATGGGAAATGGAATGCCTAAGGGCGTTATCGATCGCGCCCAACGTAACCTCCCCACCATGCACGTGCGCGACCGGGATCCCGAATGGCAAGGTCGTGGCAACAGCAGCGAACATCTCATAACGATCGCCCAATGCAATGACCCGGTCAGGCCGATACTGTTGCCATACGGATCCGAACTGTTCCATGGTTCGTCCCATTGCAGTGGCGATATCGCAGGGCAGGTCTCCTACGAGGACGGGCGGGAGTTCGATCAAGGATGTGGTGACACTTGCGCGAACCTCAGCGATCGTGGAACCAAATCGGGGGTCGAGGTGGCTGCCAAAGGCGATCACGTCGAGTTGGCATCTTGGATCGGCTTGCAGCGCCTTGATAAGGGGCAATTGGATGCCGAAGTCGGCCCTGCTGCTCGTGAGAAGACCGATCCTCATATCAGGTCGTTCCATTGGAGCATGTGACCGGCTTCAAGGTCCTTCGCTAGAATTCGTCCGATCACTTCATCCATTTGCATGGGTGAAATTCCGGACCCGGGTCGGAGCATGATCAGGTGTTGCTCCTCAAGGACTTGTCCCTTGAGGCCCCTTCCAGCTATATGGATGCTCTTCCGGGCGACCACGATGTTCGCTCGCTCGCTAGGCGATGGCGCTTTCTCGGCACTGCCTAAAGCCACGGAGATGTTCCGTATCGCATTGACCATCGCGTTCAACTCAGCCGGTTCCAATGACGCTCGATGATCGGGTCCTGGAAGGGCTCGGTCCAAAGTGAGGTGCTTTTCGATGATGGTAGCGCCGAGTGCCACGGCTGCGATAGGTACCTCTATACCCATCGTATGATCGCTGTACCCGACCCTGGTTCCGAAGGTATCGCGCATTGTGCACATGGCAAGAAGGTTCACATCGGACATCGGTGTAGGATACTCCGTTGTACAGTGGAGCAACGTGATCCTCCCCAAGGACGCACCAGCGGCCTCCAGCACCGCCAGCGCAGTAGCAACTTCGCGCATGTCGGCCATGCCAGTGCTGACGATGAGTTCCGGGAACGACCTGGCCATGGCGCGCAGGTAGGGTAGGTTCGTCAGTTCCCCGCTCGGCACCTTGCCCACCGTGATACCCATGGCATGCAACTGCTGGATACTCATAGGGTCGAAAGGGGTGGAGAGGAAGGCGATCCCGCGTTTCTCTGCATGGGCCTTGATCACCAAGTGGTCTGATGCACTCAGCTCCAATGCACGTATCATATCCAATTGGCTTTCTCCCGCTGCTGTGTTCTGTTGTTGATAGAGCGCCTTCGGAGCATTGCTCGAAACGAGTTGGTCACTCTTGAACGTTTGGAACTTCACAACATCGGCGCCGGCATCTGCTGCAGCATCCACCAAGGCCAATGCACGGGAGATCTCACCATTGTGGTTCACCCCTGCTTCGGCTATGATCAATACCCCTTGGTGGTCCGTGATCATCGGCGGAGAGGTTTTGCAGGTGATCCGACCATCGTGGAACCTTCGGGAACATCACGGAGGACCAATGACCCGGCGCCTATGACCACATCATTGCCCAATTGTACACCTTGAACAACGATCGCCCCGCTACCGATGAAACTGCCCCGACCGATACGGCAACCACCATTGACGATGGCGCCGGTGGACACATGCACATGGTCACCGATCACCGCGTCGTGTTCGATGAGGGAATTGGTATTGATGATGCAGTTGGCACCGACATGCGCACCCGTGTTGATGATGGCACTATGGCCAACGGTGGTACCAGGACCTACGGTAGTGCCAACAGCCAAATAAGCCGAAGGTGAAATGCAGGTAACGAAGTGACCGCCGGCCAGTTGCACTTGAGCAAAGAGACGTTCGCGCAAGTCGGAGCGGCCGATCCGACCCGCTGTGATGAGGAAGACGAACCTCTGCTGAACGAGGCTCTTCAGATCATCATCAGTGCCTATTACCTCGACGCCCATGACCTGCTCACCTACCAGATGGGCCAGATCAACGATACCATGGATCCTGCTACGACCTTCGGCAAGTACAAGGTCAATGACGGCTTTGCAATGACCGCCACCTCCAACTAGGACGATCCCGGATGAACTCATGGATGGGCACTACTTGGAATATTGACGAGTCTGTCCTGAATGCTGCGCGACATGGGCAAAGGTGCTTGAAGCGCTTGTTGATACATAGGTAGGTCGGTGGCCAATTCCCACGCGGGTCGGCATTGGATCCCGACGTTGTTCGCAGCCTCCAGGAAAGCATCTCGTTCCTCGCGGTCACGAAAGAGGATGGCATTCAGCCAATGATTGCTGATGGTTCCTGAAGGATCTCCCACGAGTGTCCATGGCGTGGAAGCAAGTAGGTGGGAATAGCGGTGATGGAGCTCCCGTTTGGCGGCCAGATTGTGGTCGAGCTTTCGCAACTGCGAACGTGCAAGAGCAGCGTTCAAGTTGGGCATTCTGTAGTTGTAGCCCGTGCGGTCGTGTGCGAACGACCAAGGATGGGGCACTTTGGCCTGAGTGGTGAGGTGTTTTGCCTGTGCCGCCAGCTCGATGCTTTTGAACAGGACAGCTCCCCCACCACCACAAGTGATGACCTTGTTCCCATTGAAGCTCAACGTTCCAATCGGTGCGAAGGTTCCTGCATGGCGTCCATTGCGGCTGGAGCCCAAGGCCTCGGCGGCATCCTCGATCACGGTGATCCTCCATTCCTCGCACAGGTTCAGGAGTTCAGTGATCCGCATCACCATCCCGAAAGTGTGCATGGGGATGCAGGCCTTGACCCATCGTCCGGTATCGCGGTGCCTGCATTTCCCATCGTGCATTTCGCATTGCTCCTCAAGCCAGCGCTTCACCGCTTCCGGCGAAAGACCCAAGGTGTCAGCGTCGACATCGATGAACACGGGCTGGGCGCCGGTGTACCGGATGGCATTGCAGGTGGCAATGAAGGTGAGGGCTTGGGTGATCACCAGGTCGTTGGTCCCCACGTCGGCCATCAGAAGAGCAGTATGCAATGCCGCCGTGCCATTCACCACGGCCACTGCAGCTGAACAACCGGTCCGTTCACAGAGATCCCGCTCAAACGCAACGATCTCCGGACCTACAGAGGACACGAAGCTCGATCGAACGCACTCAACAACGGCAGCTTCATCGTCGGCGTCGAACCATGGAGCATGCAACGGGATCTGTCCATCCACATGGTCATGTATACTTCGGATACCGGCCAACAACGTTTCAAACATTGTAGCGGTCCCATTTGTAACCGGCGCGATTGGTAGGTTCGTTGAACCAATCGATGGTCTCACGAAGACCCTGTTCCAACCCCACCAGGGGTTTCCAGCCGGTCAGTTCGTGCAACTTCACTGCACTGCCCAACAGCCGCTCCACCTCACTCCCAACGGGCCTTAAGCGTTCATCACTGGTCACTATGGGAGGCATGTGCCCGACCATACCCATGATCATTGCGGCCAGGTCCCCAATGCTGATCTCGTTCTGGGTCGCGATGTTGATCTCTTCACCGATGGTGCGGTCGCTCTCCGCAATTGCAATGAAGCCTTGAGCGGTATCCTTCACAAAGACCAGATCGCGGGTGGGGTGTATGGATCCAAGTCGAAGCTCCTTCACACCGGCCATGAGCTGGGTGATTATGGTGGGAATGATGGCCCGTGCACTTTGGCGCGGGCCATAGGTGTTGAATGGACGTACCACCGTTACGGGAGTACCGAAGCTCAGGTGGTAGGACAGGGCCAGGTGGTCGGCGCCGATCTTGGTGGCGGAGTAAGGGGATTGCCCTTGTCGTGGATGGGATTCGGTGATGGGGACTTCGCGCGCAGTACCGTACACCTCGCTCGTGGATGTGATCAGGACACGAGAGACATCCGCGTCACGTGCGGCCTGTAGTACGTTCAGTGTGCCCTTGATGTTGGTGTCCACATAACTGTCGGGCGCGCTGTAGCTGTAGGGAATGCCGATCAACGCGGCCAAGTGGTGCACGTGATCGATACCGTTCATGGCGACGCGCATGGCATTCGGATCGCGCACATCACCGGTCACAACTTCCAGCTCGGATCCGATCTCGTTCGGCACATGATCCAACCATCCCCAGCTATTGGTGGAGTTGTAGCGAACGAGCGCACGGACATCATGGCCTTGTCGCACAAGGGCTTCGCAGAGATGCCCACCGATGAACCCCCCTGCTCCTGTGATCAAGATCTTCCTGGCCATGGTCCAAATGTAATTGCCTTATACCGGGATGATGTCCCACGTGAACCGGGGTCGAAGAGCCCCTTTGATCACGTAGTGCGATGGAGATCGGGTCGAGGAGTTCAGATCGTCCATGATCTGGATGTTCATGACGTTCTCTTGGACCTGGTGTACAGTATGGGGTAACCACGTGGTAAGCCAGATACTGACATAATAGGTGTCCTCATTGAACAGGTCAGGTGGGAATCGGAGTATGGTACAGTGTGTTCCAAGTCCCTGACCCAATGGTGCATCGAGGCCTGCAAAGGAGGTGAATACGAGGTCCCCTTCAGAGTTGTGAAGGAATATCACAGGTTGCGGTCGAACGCCAGCCTTATGTACTTCATAAGTGATCTCGAGCCCCAACGCATCGGTCACCTTTGACCGGGAGATCGTGTTCCCTGACAGGTCGACCCAGCGCATGGACCTGAGGCTTGCAGCGCCGTCACGTGTGGGTGTTTTCTCACTGAACTCGCGTAGGCCGGTGGGAGCATCGTCGTTGAAGTGCACATAGCGATTGATGATGGTGCGGGTATCACCCTCGGCCTCGACCATTCCATCGCTGAGCAACATGCATCGCTTGCAAAGACTATTGATGGCGCTCATATTGTGGCTGACGAACAGGATGGTCCGGCCGTTGCTGGTCACATCCTTCATCTTGCCCAAGCACTTTCGCTGGAATTCCAGGTCGCCTACAGCGAGCACTTCGTCGATGATGAGCACTTCGGGCTCCAAATGGGCCGCTACCGCGAAAGCGAGCCGCACTTTCTGCCCACTGCTATAGTGCTTCACCGGATTCTCCAGGAAACGCTCCACGCCGCTGAACTCCACGATCTCGTCCAGCTTTTGTTTGACCTCCGCCCGCCGCATACCGAGGATGGTGCCATTCAGGAAAATGTTCTCCCTGCCGCTCAATTCGGGATGGAATCCGGTTCCTACTTCAAGCAAGGAACTGACCCGCCCATTGATACTGAAGCGCCCTGTGGTGGGCATGGTGATGCGCGAGAGAAGTTTCAAAAGAGTGCTCTTGCCAGCCCCGTTCCGACCGATGATGCCCAAAGCGTCCCCGCGCTCCACGTTGAAGCTGACATCCTTGAGTGCCCAGAAACTTCCTTGCGACCGTCCCAACAACGCCTTCGTGTTACGCTTCAGTCCTCCACGCAGATCAAGCCCCTTGTTACCTCCCAAGTGATACTCCTTGCCCAGGCCCTCCACGGATATCATCACCTCGCTCATCGTGCGCTATGGATCGGGACGATGGGTACGTTGCAACAAGGAGGGAGCGGCTCGGTGGCCCTTATGCGGATCCATGGGCCATGGCAGGCAGTATGGGTCATACAAGATCGGCTATGAACCGTTCCACGGAACGGAAATAAAGTAAGCTTGTGATCGCCAGGAAGAGCGTGGCCGCGTACGAAAGCAGACAAAGGCCGCCAGGGTCTCCCACGCCAAGGAGGCTCCATCGATAACCTTCAATAAGGCCAGCCATGGGATTCAGGAAATAAAGCACCTGTGCCCATTGCGGTAATGCCTTTGAGACCAACTGTGCCGGGTATGCCACCGGGGTGACGAACAGACCGAACTGGATCAGGAAGGGTACCACATGTTGAAGGTCCCTGAACCGTATGGTCAGTGCGCTGATCCAGATCCCGGTGGAAACCGATGCCAGCATGATCCCCAATAAGTATGGTATCGCAAGTAATGCGTTCGGCCCTGGCACGACCTGATGGTACACGAAGAGGGCGGCCATTACCAAGAGTGCAACGGACAGGTCGACCAATCCAACGGTCGCCTTGCTCAACGGGATGATGATCCTGGGGAAGTAGATCTTGCGCACCATTTCCTGCGCACCGATGATGGAATTACCTGATTCCTTGAGAACATAGGCGAAATACGCCCACGCACTGATCCCGGTGATGGCGAACAGCGAATAAGGTAGACCCGCGGTATCCACCTTCACTGCTCGGTCGAACACCAGGATCATGATCAGTAGGGTGGCCATGGGTTGCACAAGCGCCCAGGCGAAGCCAAGGAATGTTTGTGCATAACGAACGCGTATATCCCTGTAGGCCAGGGTCAAGAAGAGGTCACGATGCGCCAACAGCTCACGGAGGTCAGGGATGGGCTTCCAACGTTTCGCGTCGACTTCGATCCGCATGCTCATGGGGTCATCCAATGATGCGCGGCGAGGTGGCCGATCATCGAGGCGAAAGTACGATCTTTCACCACCATGGAACAGTTGGTCATTTGCACATCGAATGCCGGCAAGCTGGCTGAATTCAGGACGCTAATGCCGCAGGAGATCGCATTGTTGACCCTCTCCGAGGTGGGTATCACGGATGAATTGCCCGAGACCGGGTCGACCCTCGAGCAGAATGCGCTGCAAAAGGCGAGGGAGGCCCATCGCCGTTGTGGCCTGCCCTGTGTCGCGGATGACACGGGCCTTGAGGTGGATGTTCTGGAAGGAGCACCTGGTGTTCGGTCGGCCCGATACGCGGGTGAAGCCCGCAGCTCCCAAGCGAACATCCAACTGCTGATCGAAAAGATGAATGGCCTAAAGCCTCGAACAGCACGCTTTCGGACAGTGCTGGCCCTTGTTGATGAACAAGGTGAGTACCTCGTTGAAGGAGCCGTGGACGGATCGATCACGACCGCACCTAGAGGGATGGGTGGTTTCGGTTATGATCCGGTCTTCCTGCCGGTCGGTTCCGAGCGAACGTTCTCCGAAATGAGCGCCTCGGCCAAGAATTCGATGAGCCACCGGGCCCGAGCGGTTGCACAATTTGCAAAATTTCTGGAGGAGCGAATGACTAGAGGATCACTCACCTGAGGACCGGTCTTCCTCGTGGGTGGTAATTGTGCATCGTGAGGATGAACTGACGCCAACGTTCCATTTGGTGTTCCCAAGTGAATTCCATCAAGGACACCAGGTCCGGTTCGTGTGTATGCACGTGTCCGTTGCGCCACGAAAAGATACCATCCAACAGAACGTTCAATAGTGCATCAGCATCTGAAGCCACAATTCCTGTGCGGGTCCGCTTCAGGATCGCTTCCTGTATGTCATTTCCGGAACTGACTTGGATGATGGGCACCTCTGCGTGGATATACTCAAGGAATTTGAGTGGGACGATCCCTTTCTTTCCGCGGAAGCCCAAATGCAGAAGGCGGTCCGCGTCGCCCTGTGCCTTGATCGTGGAATCCCGGTCCATCCGTTTGATCGCTGTGATGCACGGTTCCTTATCGATCATTCGTTGGACACGTTCCATGGTCGGCACGTGTGTGGAGGTTGCCCCGATCAATAGGATATGCAAGTCCCGGTATTCGCTCTGGTGGCTTATCCTCATCCTGCTCAATGCATCGGACAAAAGCTCCCATTCCTGTTCCCAGTAGACAGAGCCGGTATAGACCAAAGTGAATCTTTCCGTGGGCGACGACCGACGGGGATGATGTATGGCTTCGTGGCCATTGAAGACCACTGCTGAAGGCCGGTCGCCGATAACGCTCAATGCGTTATCAAGAAATGGAGGAGTCGCTGCTGTGATTCCGTGGGCATGCCTCGTGAACCTCCTCTCCAAACGGCGCATACGATGTTCCCTCAGCCAAGCGAAAGGAGGTTTGCCATGGTGCGACAACACGAAGAGGCCTACCTCGGGCATGTCCACACTCCATGGATCCCGATAATCCGGTAGAAAGAGGCTATTCCATTCCCGGCTCACCAGGGCTCCGAACTCGAACATGGACCAACCGGGCCCAGTGGCTATGACCACATCGTGCCTCTTAATCCGCTGCTGAATGTCGTGGGGTCCGATATCCAGACGTGATCTTGGGTTCAACGGGAGGAGAAGATCAGTGATCAGATCAATCACAGGTCGCAGGGGGGTGAGGATCAAGCGCCAATGAACACTTAATAACCATCGTTGCCAGAAAGGGGCGCTTTTGAGTTCCCGTGACACGGGGAAGCGGACGACATCCATGCCTTGCAGGGATGTGTTCCAATCATCTCCAGGTCCTGTTTCCTGGGTCACCACTGAAACTATGTGACCTTTACTGGCCAGGTGCCTAGCGAGGTAGTATGGACGACGGGCAGCCGTGCGGTTGAGCGGCGGGAAGTGCTGGCAGATGATCAAAACGCTCGGTAGCTCCTCGATACCAAGCTTTTCGATATGCGGGTCCTTCATCAGTGATGTGTCAGGGCCCGGGAATTCGGCTGCACGATCAGGCTCTCCACCATACGCGCCAAAGTAGCTTCCACTCCCAGTCCACTTACTTCCAGCATCTTCGGATAGATACTTGCTTGACTGAATCCTGGAACGGTGTTGATCTCGATGGTCACGAGGTCGGATCCGGTCCAGAAGTGGTCCACACGGATCATGCCCTTGCAATCCAACGCCTTTGCAATACCCACCGATCGCTGTTGGACCAGGGCGGTCACATCCGAAGGTAGTTCGGCCGGAATGGTTTCAACAGTATCCTGGGCGTGATACTTCGCTTCATAGTCGAAGAATTCACGACTGGTCGATATCTCACAAACCGGCAATGGAGTGTACGTACGGTCCGTGATAAGGACCCCGCAAGTGAGTTCCCTGCCCTTCACGGCTGCTTCGATCATCACAGCATCACATTCGAGGAAGGCCTTGTCCAGTGCGGCTCCAAGGTCATCGGGGCGAGCGACTTTCGAGACTCCGAGACTGCTGCCACTCTGGTCCGGCTTGACAAAGCAGGGATAGCCAAGCTCGAGGGATCCGGGGTCGGGTCGTTGGCCATGTGAACGCACCAGGACGGACGGAGCGACATGGTAGCCCTGCTCGCGGAGCATCGCAGTAGTGGCGAATTTGCTGAACGTCATGGACATGGATAGGACGCCCCCGGTTTGATAGGGAACACCCACCATATCCAAATATCCTTGGAGTGTACCGTCCTCTCCAGGAGGGCCATGCACGGCGATCAATGCAGCATTGAACTGACGTGACCGACCCTCGAACATGACCGAGAGATCCGCCCTGTCCAGTGGGAACTCGGAACCGGCCGCATCGTGACAGGACCATACGTTGCGTTCGATGGTGACGAACAGAGGTTGGTATCTCGATGGGTCCAAGGCGGCAAGCAAACGTGCAGCGCTTTGGTGGCTGATCACCGACTCTCCTGAATAGCCACCACGGAAAACGGCGATGAGCGGTCGTTCTTGAGGCATGATCGATGGTTGACTTCAGTGGACGAAGATGAGCAACATCGGCCAACCGACAAGTGCGATGTTCTTGCCGGATCATGAACTCGACCGGGGCCGGTCTTGCTGGGATGCCTGAGACCTACATTTGCCGTTCGTCCATATCGTTCCGGGGCGAAACAGATGAGCCGGTTCCGATTTGCACTTCCGATCGTCCTGTCCGTGGTCGCCCTTTTCATCGGGTGCCTTTGGCTGCGGTCGTACACGCGGCATTCAACGGTGAGCATCGTGCCTGATCTTACCGGTCTGAACGTGGTGGATGCGCAGCAGGCCTTAGCGGATCGGGATATGGTGGCCATGGTGATCGATTCGGTGTATAATGATCAGGCCGTAAAGGGCGGGGTGGTCAGCCAGGATCCATTGGCAGGTGCCGAGGTGAAGCCGGGTAGGAAGGTCTATCTCGTGCTCAATGCGCAGCGGCCGCCTATGATCGACATGCCCGATCTTGTGGACCTTTCGAAACGCCAAGCGTTGTCCGTCATGGAGATCCTTGGCCTCAAGGTGAGTGGCTTGGAGTACAGGCCGGACCCTTGTGTGGACTGTGTCATTGAGCAACGCATCGACGGGGATCGTGTTGCGGCAGGGACCAGGGTGCGCAGGGGAAGTTCCATTGCCCTGGTGCTGGGCAGTGGCGACCAGGGTGAGCGTGTACCAGTTCCGGATCTGCGAGGTCTGACCTTTGCCGAAGTGGGGGCTGTTTTGAACATGGCATCGTTGAACCAAGGAGTGCTCGTCTCTTGTGAAGGTTGCAATACGAGCGTCGATTCCACGTTTGCCCGGGTGTTTCGCCAATCCCCGGGAGCAGGAGGTTTCGATCGGATCGCCATGGGTTCAAGCATAGACGTTTGGTTGACCATGGACACTGTCGGGTTGGCCCCGGTTAGCGGTTGGAACGATCCAGTGCATTTTGAACCCAATGAAACGAACGATACGATCCATTGAGCTGCTAGGGTCCTTGCTGGCCTTGTTCGCGACGACCAGTGTATACGCACAGGGCGAACGGTTGGAAGCGCTTTCGGTCAGGCCTACGGAAGTTCTTGAGCAGGCCGGTCGAAAATCCACGCTCAATACCCATTTCCTGTATGACGTTCTGCCTCAGGTGCTGCCCCTGATGGATGATTTTTCCATCGACCGCACCCTGAAACGTTGGGCGTCAGCCTCGGACCCCGGTGTCACCCTGGAAGAGACCATCTATGCGCTGGAAGTGGGCGGAGCATCCACCGCTGATATGGTGTTTGCCGACGACACCACGTTCCGGTTCACCATCGACCTGACCGACCCTGATGTGCCCGTGGTGACACGCGCTCCGCTACCGCTGGTGCAGCTCACCGTGCGGAACGTGACCAGCTTCCCCCCTGAAGTGACATTGGTCGATGCCTGGCCGGCATACACAATCTTCGATACCCTTCAATCCCTTCCCGAGGACACGTTGCGCTTCCTGTCTCCTCCCCTGGTGCAGGATTCCCTGTTGGTCTACCGCGTCCCAGCGGATGATCGAACGTACATCATGAACGGCTCGCCAACTCCGTTGGTCCTATGGGAGAATGACGATGTTCATGTGAACGGCACGTATCCGATCGCCCCACCCACTGTCGGGGTGGCCACCTTTGATGGACTGGCGCGAACCGGCTATCCCTACAATTTCGAGCAATTCAGCTCCTATGGCATAGCTGATCACCTCACCTCGGTCCCGATCGACCTTTCCTATTCTCCTGCGGATTCCGTTTACCTGAGCTTCTTCGTGCAACCTCGTGGATTGAGCGGTGATTCCGAAGCCCAGCCTCAGGACAGCTTGGTCCTGGAGTTCTACGCTCCTCAGGAGGATGCGTGGGTAAGGGTATGGCGCACACCCTACTATACCAGTGATACGTTCGATCAGGTACTCCTGCCCATTCTGGAGGACCGCTTCCTTCGCGATGGTTTCCGAATGCGATTCCTGAACTATGCAACGCTCAGTGGATCCTTCGACCATTGGCACTTGGATTACGTTCGCTTGGCCGAGGCACGGGCATTCGACGATACCGTGATCGTGGACATGGCCTACGTGGAGCCCGCCAGCTCGCTCCTGCAGACGTATACCTCCGTCCCGTTCCATGCCTTTGAGCAGTCGCCGGAAGCTTACATGGCGAACTCCTTGAGCTTGCCGATCCGCAACCTGGATGTGAACGATCGTTTCATTACATGGCGCATGCAGGCCGGCATCGACGGTGGTCCAGTGTTTTTCGAAACTCCTCCACCCTACGGTAACAACACATCGGGCAACGCTTCCAGCGTATTCAACAGCCTTCATCCGATCAATAGTGGGACGGCCCCCTTCTTCTACGAACCCTCGCTGAGCACGGATGCGGCCTTCTGGCGCGTGCGTTTCCTGGCACAGACCCAGCCGGACCTTAATCAGTACAACGATACCATCACCTTTGTCCAAGAGCTGAGCAATTATTATGCGTACGACGATGGGTCGGCAGAGATGGGGTATCGATTGGACGCTGCTGGTGCCCAGCTGGCCTATCGCTTCGACATCGTGGGGGAGGATTCCTTGAGGGCACTCCGCATCTACTTCAATCCACAAGCAAACGCACCACCTGAGCCGCTTCCGGAGGATGGTTCCTTCTTCATCACGGTTTGGAGCAGCTTATCACCGGAAGTGGTACTGCATCGGAATTTCACATTCTCCACTCCCCAGTATAAACAGGAGGGACTCAACCGGTTCGTGGAGTATCCCTTGGACGATACGATACGTGTGGCGGGCACGTTCTATGTCGGATGGACCCAGACCAGCGCTACGAGCATGAACGTGGGATTCGACCGGAACCGTAACAACCAGAGCCGCATTTCCTATAAAGTGGGGTCGAATTGGCAACAAACGGTATTCCAAGGGTCATTGATGATGCGGCCGGTGTTCATGGCCGCTGTCGATCCCTTCATTGGGATCCCGGAAATTTCCGCGGATGGGGGGATCATGGTTGTTCCCAACCCGGTGTCCAGTAGCTTCCGGGTGATCTCGGGAACGGATACTCCTGTCCGCATGGAGGTATTGGATGGACTTGGCCGGGTGGTGCTCCAGCGTATGGTCATGGGAATGGAAGAGGTGGATGGCTCAGGATTGCGGAATGGACTATATCTCCTACGGGTCATGAATACCGACGGGGGCGACTTGCGTGTCGGAAGACTGATCATACAGCACTGATGGAGAACGAAGAGGTTGAAGCGGGGGAGGAGCAGGAGCTCTATGAACATCATCGGATCGTCTGCGATCCGGGTCAGTCGCTGGTTCGACTGGACAAGTTCCTCTTCGATCGTTTGGCGCACACTTCCCGGAACCGCATCCAGGTGGCAGCCAAGGCGGGCAATGTGTTGGTGAATGGCAAGTCCGCCAAACCGAGTCAAAAGGTCAAGCCGGGGGATGAGATCAGCATCGTGCTGCCCTATCCTCAGCGTGAAGTGGAGCTGGCTCCTGAGGACATTCCCTTGACCGTGCTGTACGAGGATGAGCATATCCTTGTCATTGACAAGCAGGCTGGGCTGGTCGTGCATCCCGGGCATGGCAATTGGACAGGGACGTTGGTGAACGCATTGCTGTTCCACTTCGGAAAGCTTCCATCAACGCCCGGCGCGGAGATCCCCAGACCCGGATTGGTACACCGGTTGGACAAGGATACCAGTGGTGTGATGGTCGTAGGCAAGACCGAGGAGGCCCTGACACACCTGGCGCGCCAGTTCTTCGACCGCACCAGTGATCGGCGTTACAACGCGCTTGTTTGGGGCGACTTCGAGGAAGACGAAGGGGTCATTGAGGGGCACATCGGTCGCAGTCCCAAGGACCGTACGGTGCAGCATGTCTATCCCGAGGGTGACCAAGGGCGGTCCGCCACCACCCGTTGGAAGGTGCTCGAACGCTTTCGTTACATCACCCTGGTGGAGTGCAAGCTGGAAACGGGCCGTACCCACCAGATCCGGGTGCACATGCAGTACATGGGGCACCCGCTGTTCAACGACTCCGCCTATGGTGGCGACCGGGTCTTGAAGGGCACCACGTTCACGAAGTACAAGCAATTCGTGGAGAACTGTTTCCACCTGCTACCACGGCAGGCGTTACACGCCCGGACCTTGGATATCGACCACCCCATCACCGGCGAGCGCATGCACTTCGAAAGTGCGTTGCCCGCGGATATGGAGGCCGTTCTGGCGAAATGGCGGATCTATACGGCGGCCAAGCCGTTGGATGATGACAAGGAGGAGCCCTTGGACAAGGAAGCGCTCAACAATATGAAGTGATCCGGTTCTGGGCCTTGTATGCCTGGCTGTCAAATGATTTGAAATGAAACGAGGATCCATTGAGTTGATGGTCATTGGTGCTCAAAAGGCTGGCACCACGTCTCTATCCAACTACTTGGGAGAGCATCCGAATCTGTTGAACCCGCTTTGCATGGAGTTCACCTATTTCTCAGATCCGAAGGAGTACGAGGATGATATCGACCGGTTCATGGAACGGTATTTTCCACGAGTCGTTCCCGAAGGTGTCCGAAGGATAGCCAAGATGTCGAACCTGTACCAATTCAGTTCGGCATTGGTAAGGCTCAAGCAACACAACCCGGACTGTCAATTAGCCATGGTTGTTCGAGACCCTGTTCAACGTGCCTATTCAGCATACCGGATGGCCTGTTACGATGGATGGATGACATATGACCACGGTTACATGGAGCGCTTATTGCGCGAGGGTAAGAAGGGTGATGAGCTGTATGATCTTTTCGTTGGATACGGCCTTTATGCTGCCTCCCTGGAGGTGATCTGGGGGGTCTTTCCGAAGGATCAGGTGCATGTCTTCCGTTTCGAGGACCTGAAGCGTGATCCACAGAGTGTATGCGATGCGCTTTTTCGATCAATGGGGGTCGGACCGCATACCTTGAAAGCGAAGGACAAGGTGCACAATGAAACATCCCAGGCCAGGTCAGGTGCGCTTGCGGCGGCTATCCATTGGCTCCGGAATGAGAGCAATCCGATCAAGCGCTCCGTGCGCTCCGTTCTACCCTATCCTGTGTACCTGCGTTTGGGAGGTGCCATTCAGGACGCGAACCGATCGAACAAAGCGTTTCCGCCAATGGAGCCACACGTGCTGGTTCAATGGGGAGCTTTCTATCGGGAACACGATGCCCGCCTAGCGGAAATGATCGGAGCCGATCTTTCCATGTGGACCAGTCAGCGCTTGATCTGAAAAGCTCAGTCCCGGATCACTTTTCCACCACTGGTACGCTTGATGCGCTGCAAGGCCTGCACCCTGCGTGGCAGTTCATGTGGATGCAGGGTCACCATCAGTTTGTTCAGCACTTCAGGCAGGACCTCCTCCTGCGGCCGGTCGGTCTCCAGGACCAGCATGACGGCCTGTCCCAGCACATCATCCGGCACGGCAGTGAAGTAATGGGGATAGGGGAGGATGCCGGCGGTGCGTGCCTCCAGTTGCTCAGGGAATATCTTCTTCCCGCCGGTCAGGATCACATTGTCATAACGGCCGAGCCACTTGAAATGAGTGTCGTCCACCAGTTCCACAAGGTCGTTGGTCACGTGTTGTTTGACGCTGAGATGCGGCGTATACACCACCAGGCATCCCCTCGGGTCGCGTCCGAAATGCACCCTGCCGATCGCCGTGAAGCTGTCCTCCCCGTCCACCGCGTTGAGGTGCCGCAGCGCCACATGGGTCACGGTCTCCGTGCTGCCGTAGCTCTGGAACACCTTCACGTCGAGGTCCCGGATGTCCTCCCTCAGCGCATCGCTCACCGGACCTCCACCCAACAGGATCGTGTCGAACTGACGCTCCACACGTTCTTTGTCCTCCTGGATGATGCGGTGTAGCTGCAAGGGTACCATGGCGGTGAAGCGGAACCGGTCGTTCACCTTCAGGTTCCCCAGGATGCTGCCTTTAGGGTCGATGAAGTGGACATCGAGTGCGAGGACGAAGGCACGCACCACCATCATCTTCCCGGCTATGAAGTCGCAGGGCAGGCAATGCAGTACGCGGTCACCGGCCTTCAAACCAAAGGTGTCGCCTGTGAGGCGTGCACTGTTCACCAGGTCGCGCCTTGGGATGCGGTATTGCTTGGGAGGGCCCGTGGTGCCGCTGGTGGCAGCCGGCAGGCCACTGGACATCAGGGTCAGGTGAGAGATGGTCGAATGCAGTTCCCTTCGCCATTCCTGTCCCGAACGTCCGCCTTTGTTGATCGCCTTGGCGAAGGTGCGCTCTGCATCCTGGGCGCTCATGGTCACACCGTCCACGGTCAGCCGCTGGAAGGCGGTGTCCATGGTGGTGGGGTATGTGGGTCGCTTGGCCATCTACCGTAAGACGCCCGCCGTTAGGTGGACCGAGAACAGATGCTTCATGCGGACAGGTCCAGGGAGGAGAGGTCCCATGCCACCTCGGGCCGGTAGTGAAGGTAGCCGCGTTCGGCCAGCAGGGGTGATGGGATGTTGTTCACGTAGACCTTGCCGGTACCCAGTCCTTGGGGAAGTTCCACGTCCAGAGTGGCGGTGAACTGCGCGATGGCGTTCAGTCCGATGCTGCTCTCCAGCGCCGAGGTGATCCACCACCCGATGCCTCTTCCTTCGGCCAGTTCGATCCATTCTCGC
>Ga0209175_10000530_pt1 | contig 21872 bp, 20 predicted proteins | sample JI91814C2DNA_FD_187506 | JGI IMG/M metagenome (GOLD analysis project Ga0209175, IMG submission 187506) | Wastewater effluent complex algal communities from Wisconsin, to seasonally profile nutrient transformation and Carbon sequestration -... | ecosystem: Engineered > WWTP > Effluent > Algae...
ACCTATTACGACAAATTGTTTGGTGTGTTTCAGCGCTTGCACCGCGAAGAGGAATTTAAAGGCACCGGCGTAGGTTTGGCCACGGTGCAACGCATCGTGAATAAACACGGTGGCTCTGTACGTGCCGAATCGGAGCCCGGAAAAGGAGCGACGTTTAGTTTCAGTCTGCCCACAGGAAATTAAAAGTGATTTCCAACCGGATAAACAGTGGATGCAGTAATGTCAAAGGATTCCGCAGCCGGAGACTCCTTGGTGTCGCAGGCAACTAAGTAATGGTAGATCTCCCTTAAAAAGCCGGGAGCAATTTTATTTTACCATCTTATAATATTCCTTATTTTTGTGAAACTCCTCAAACGATGAAGCGTTTCGCACTGTTACTATTTTTTTTGGCGTTCATGTTTGTAGCCAGAAGTCAAAATCAGGATTTGATCTTAACTACCACCGGATTTAAGATTTATTGCAAGATTGTAAAAGAAGACAGCCTGTCGTTATTCTACAACATCGCTAACCACCCTTCTACCCTGGAAATCAAACGGACGAACGTAATGGACTACTACGTTAATTTAATAAAACACAAGGAAAATAAAAAGCCGGCTTATAACGAAGCCGGCTTACCGGTTGAACCATTTACGAAAGACCTTTTGTTGTTGGCAGTCTCGGCCGGTGTCACCAATCCCGTTTCCGATTTTGCAAACAAAGATGTGTACTACGAAAAAGCGGGCCTGGCAAAAACAGGCTTTCTGTTACAGGCTTCGGCGGTTCTTAAACTCTCAAAAAATATTGGTTTTTCAGCCGCCTATCAGCATCAGGAAAACTGGGTGGCTAAAGAACTGATCAATCAGCAAGTTGTAGCGATCAATAACGGTATTCCTTTTACCACCAAAGCCGGCAATTGGGTGGTGAGTGGTGTTTTTGGAGGGCTTTATCTTGAAACAGCCATTCAGAATGTGAAAGGCCTGTCGTTATACCTGAACGCCTCGGTGGGCATGCCCAGGTACAAGTCTCCCGAAATAATCAGTGAACTGGCGGTTCCGGGCTATTATTTCAGTGTGAAACAAAGTTCAGGAAAAGCCAAAGGATTTGCCTATGTGTTGGGCCCGGGAGTGTTTTATAAATTTAATCAAGAAACGGGGTTGAATCTTAGCGTGAATTACCTGGCCGGTGAAGGAAGTTTTTCGAACATCCTGATTATCAATAGTACGGGGGCGAGGGAAACCATTGATTTCAGCCAGAAGTTCACAACGCTCAATGTGCAGTTAAGTCTGGTGTTATGTGTTCCCAAATAGGGCAGTAAAGATTTCCGTACCTTTGTTTTCTATACTTCACACATGGTAAAAATAATGGGCAGGCGCCCTTCAGGTAGTCGACTCGATCGCATCCAAAAGACGACCAATTACACAGATGGTGTATTTCAAAATGTAGAACCTACCGTGGTCATGGCCAAAGAGGCCTCCTTTTTTAAATTGCTGCGTGAATTTAATAACAAACCGCAGGACGTAAGTCCGGTGCACCCTCTACCACATATTAAAACGGCGCTTAAGGCGTTGACATCCGAAAAACCCGCCATCGTTTGGTTCGGACATTCCTCGTACCTTATCCGGTCCCGCAATTTTACCGTGTTAGTGGATCCCGTGTTGAGCAACAATGCCTCGCCCGTTCGTTTTTTCGGGAAAGCATTTCAGGGTACTTCCGTTTACGGCGCCGACGATTTTCCGGACATCGATCTTTTGCTCATCACGCACGATCACTACGACCATTTGGATTACAAAACCGTTCTGAAATTTAAACACAAAGTAAAACACGTGGTTTGCTCGTTGGGCGTGGGCGCGCACCTGGAGTATTGGGGGTTTAAACCCGAAACCATCACCGAGCTCAATTGGTGGGAACACCATCAGCCCGACAGCGACATTAAATTAACAGCCACGCCGGCCCGTCATTTTACAGGCCGTGGTGTAAAACGCGGCAAAACACTGTGGTCCTCTTTTGTACTAAATATACATGGGTACCAATTATTTTTGGGGGGCGATTCCGGTTACGACGCGCAGTTTAAAAAAATCGGGGAGCAGTTTGGTCCCTTTGATCTGGCGTTTTTGGAATGTGGTCAGTATGGTAAATACTGGCCCAACATTCACATGTTTCCGGAGGAAACCGTTCAGGCAGCCAGGGATCTAAATGCGGCGATCGTGTTCCCGGTTCATTGGGCAAAGTTTGCCTTGTCCAACCACACATGGAACGAACCCATAAAAAGATTTATTGCCGAAGCCGGAAAGAAAAACCAGAACTACATCTCCCCTTTAATCGGTCAAACCTATGTGTTAGGTGACGTGTTTGAGCAAAAAGAATGGTGGAATCATCTGCAGCCCTGAGGCGGGTTAGGCACTACAAAAGCCGGATGGCACAGATCTGTTCCTATTTTTTCCGCTCACCGATTTGTTGCCGCCACATGGCATAGTACAAACCCTTTTCCGCAATCAGGTCTTCGTGTTTACCTTTTTCAATCATTTCACCTTGTTCCAACACATAAATGGTATCGGCATGCATAATGGTGGATAAACGGTGAGCGATTAAAATTGTGATCTGTGATTTGCTGGCGCTCAGCGCACGGATGGTTTCCGAAATTTCTTCCTCGGTAATGGAATCGAGCGCGGAAGTGGCCTCATCAAAAATTAAGAGTTTAGGATTTCGGAGCAGGGCACGGGCAATGGACAAACGTTGTTTTTCACCGCCACTGAGTTTAATACCTCCCTCGCCAATGGTGGTGTGAATGCCGTTTGAGGCGCGTTTCAATAAATTCTGACAAGCGGCTTTTCTCAGCACTTCCATGATCTCATTGTCGGTGGCAGTGGGTTTTACAAACAACAAATTCTCCCGGATGGTACCACTAAACAATTGAGAATCCTGCGAAACAAGCCCCAATTGCATCCTCAGTTCAGTGAGGTTAATGTTGGTGGACTCAATGTTATTGTACAACACCTGGCCCTCGTTGGGTTTGTATAAACCCAACAATAATTTAACGAGCGTGGTTTTACCGCTGCCGCTTGGCCCAACAAACGCGATGGTTTGCCCGCTTTTAATTTCGATGTTAATATTTCTTACCGCGTAACCAGTGGAAACGTTATGGCCAAAGGACAGATTTTTGAAGTACACCTCCCTGATTTCGCCAAGGTGCGAAGGATGGAGTGGCACCTCTTCGGAAGGAGAGGTGATCAGCTTCGCGAAATTATCCATACTCACTTTTGTTTCGTTATACACAGCAATCACGTTGCCCAATTCCTGTAAGGGGTTAAATATGAAAAACGAAAAGAACATAAGGGTGATGAGATCACCCACCTTAATAATGCCATCAAACACAAAACAGTACAAAGCAAAAACAAGCGCTGTTCTCACCAGATGTACCGTGGTGCCTTGGATAAAACTCAGCGAGCGGATAAAACGCACCTTCTTTAATTCGAGCCCAAGTATTTTTAAGGTGGTGGTGTTTAGCCGTTGTTCTTCCTGTTCAATAAGGCCCAGACTTTTCACCAGTTCGATGTTGCGCAAAGACTCGGTGGTAGCGCCGGCCAGGGCTGTTGTTTCTCCCAGGATTTCTTTGGATATTTTTTTTATTTTTTTACCCAGAAAAGAGCTGATACTGGCAATGATGGGCACCGTGGCCAGATACAGGGGCCCCAGTAACCAATGGATGCTGATGGCGTAAATAAATACAAAAATAATACCGATCAGGGATTGGAAGATGAGCGTAATGAACAGGTTCACAAAACGTTCGGTGTCCGACTTTACCTTCTGAAGTTTTCCGAGGGTTTCACCGCTGCGTTGATCTTCAAAGTCCTTATAGGGTAGGGAAAGCGCTTTTTTGATCCCGTCGGTATACATTTGGGCGCCGGTGCGTTGAATGATAATGTTGGTAAAGTAATCTTGAAAGTTTTTGGCGATGCGTGAAGCCATGGCCGCGCCAATTGAGAGCAAAGAGAACACCAGGAGGTTGCTCATAAAATCATGCAGGCTGGCGCCAATGTGCCAGTAGTAGTTGCCATTTTCTTCGGTATGTGGCGCACTGAATTTGTTGATCAGTTTTCCGGTAATGATCGAATCGCAGAGTGAAAAGCACTGATTGATGGCCGCCAGCACCAATGCCAAAACGAGTAATTGTTTATGTTGTTTTAGATAAGATAAAAGTATTTTCATGTATAACGGGGGGTAAAAAAAACAGTAAAGGTATAAAGTTTTACTTTATACCTTTTGAAGAATAGTGTTAACGAATTGGAATTTATGAAGTAGCCTGTTGGAAATGGAATCCCTTTTTGCGCGGTGAGTTATTGCGCGTTCCAACCGCCATCAACGGGCAGCGCTGTGCCGGTAATGGTGGAAGCGCCCTCCGATGCCAACAACAAAGCCATCTGCCCGAGTATTTCCACCGGCACAAATTCTTTTACGGCCTGTTTTAAAAGCATCACTTTGTTAACCACTTCCTCCGGCCCCATGTTGTGCGCTTTGGCCTGGTCGGTAATTTGTTTTTCCACCAACGGCGTTTTTACATAACCCGGACAAATCGCATTACAGGTAATATTAAACGGAGCGCCTTCTAAACCAAGTGTTTTGGTGAAGCCAACAATACCATGCTTACTGGCCACGTAAGCGCTTTTAAATTCAGACGCTACCAGCCCGTGCGCCGAAGCAATGTTGATGATGCGACCAAACTTACGTTCTTTCATTCCCGGCCAAACAGCTTTTGATAAATAAAACGCGGAGCTAAGATTAATGGCAATGATGGCGTTCCACTTCTCGTCCGGAAATTCATCAATGGGCGCTACGTGCTGAATACCGGCATTGTTGATCAGCACATCAATGGCACCGAATTGTTTGATCCCATCGTCTACCAGTTTACGGAGCTCTTCCGGTTTCAGCATATTCGCGTTGCTGTACATGCTTTTTATGCCGAACTCTTTGGCAACATCATCCGCAATTTGCTGGCCATTCGTCTCCAAGCCGTTGAAAATAATGTGGTAGTGGCCGCTTGCGGCAAACTCCCGGGCAATACCTAATCCAATACCGCTGGTACTTCCTGTAATTAATACTGTTTTCATGTGTTTCTAAGAGTGTTTCCGCGTCAAAATTACGAATGATATTGGAACACACCCCATTAAAATGGGTTAAATTTAAACCCTGAGGGTTTGGTTTACAGGTTAAAACGATAGATGGGGTCTATGTCTTCATTACCATCATGAATAATACTCAGGTCGGTAATTAAACCACTGTTAATTCCATACACCCAGCCGTGTAAATGAAGCGCCCTTGTTTTCCAGGCTTTTTGCACGGTTCCGGTTTTCGCCAGGTTTCTCACTTGTTCAATCACGTTCAGTTCCGTTAAACGATCGGCCCGTTTATCGAAGTCGGTTATTTTTTCCAGTTCGGGTTGATGTTTCAGGTAAACATCTTTAATGTTCCTCAGCCAGTTATCCACGGTGCCATGCATGTCGTTACCCATGGCAGCGCGCACACCACCACAACCATAATGTCCGCAAACAATAACGTGTTTTACCTCCAGTACATTTACAGCATATTCCAATACACTCAGCACATTGAGGTCAGTGTGTACCACCAGGTTGGCAATATTGCGGTGTACAAAAATCTGACCACTTTCGGTGCTGGTCACTTCATTGGCGGGTACACGGCTATCGCTGCAACCTATCCATAAATATTCCGGGCGTTGCCCCAACGAAAGTTTTTTAAAATATTCGGGGTCTTCAAATTGTTTCGATAATGCAAAACGTTTATTTCCTTCTAAAAGCCTTTTGTAACTGTCTTCCATTGTTAATTTATCCATATGTTCAGTTTATTTAAATTTCAAATTTAATGAGTTGTATCTCCAGGTTTCTGTTGCTGGCGGTGTCTACAAAGTCTTCCATGACTTCCCGCACATCTTTGTCCGTTGATTTATTGATGGAACCGTCAATGATAACGATGCTGTCCTTCTTTATCGACTTGAAATAACGGATGAGGTATCCTTTATTAAAAAAAGTAATGTGTTGTGGTAATTTAATCATGTAATGCCGCTTCCCTTCAATAACATCTTCCGCGATGTCGAACGACGACCTGATGTTGGCGCGGATGATGAAGATCACCGAAACGACCAACCCGGCACCCACACCTTTTAAAAGATCCGTCAACAGCATCACAACAATGGTAACTACAAAGGGCAGAAACTGGTCTAACCCTTTTTTATACAAATGTTTGAAGAGAGAGAGTTTGGTGAGTTTATACCCCGTCATGATCAATATGGCAGCTAAGGCTGCGTTAGGGATAAACCCAAGCACATGAGGAATAAGTAATACACAGGTAAATAAAAGTACCGCGTGTAGGATGGCCGATAGTTTCGTTTGAGCGCCGGCATTGATGTTAGCCGAACTTCTTACAATAACGGCGGTAACCGGTAAAGCACCCGTTAACCCACTGGTAATGTTACCAATGCCCTGCGCAATGAGCTCGCGGTTGGAGTTGGAATCTCTTTTTTCAGGATCCAGTTTATCGGCCGCCTCAACGCTCAACAAGGATTCGAGGCTGGCAACAATTGCTAACGTAAACACAATGACCCAAAAATTTCCTTTGTTCCACAAACCAAAATCAGGTTGAATGAGGTTACTTTTAAAGTCTTGCCAGTTGTTGATGATGGGCAAATTTACAAGGTGTTCGCTCCCTATTTGAAGATTTGGATACGCCGACAGGCTGATGTTAAGTAAAATTCCGAAGACAACAACCATTAACGGACCCGGAATAAATGAGAGGAATGTACTTTTTTTGTAAAAAGCCATGTCGCTGACAAGTAATATCAGCACCGAAACAATGCCAACAATTATGGCGCCCGGACTTACATAGTTAAACATGTAAAATAATTCGGAGATGGAATTATGTCCGTCCGATTGTTCGAAGTAAAAATCGCCCTCGGGGTCTTTGTCGTAACCCACTAAATGGGGTAATTGTTTTATGATGAGGATAATGCCGATCCCTGCCAACATGCCTTTTATGACGGCACTGGGGATGTAGTTGCCAATGCTTCCGGCTTTTAAAAGACCAAACACAATTTGCAGGATGCCTGCAAATAATACCGCCGCTAAAAATAGCGGATAAGAACCAAGAATGGCTACCGAGCTGAGTACAATTGCGGTCAGGCCGGCGGCGGCACCACTTACACTGAGAACCGAACCACTAAACGTTGTTACAATAATACCACCGATAACACCTGAAAGAATTCCCGAAAACAAGGGGACATTACAGGCCAGGGCGATCCCCAAACTAAGTGGCAAAGCAACGAGGAAGACCACAATGCCCGCTTTAAAATCAACAAGAATATTTTTTGAGTTCATAAAATTTAAGGTTAAAACAATGAAAGAAGCGTCCTGTTAGCGGGTAACTAAAAGGGGAAGTTTTAAACTTAAATCTGAGGCGGAGGGGTAGTGATCGTTTCAACCTGATTGGGCCAGGACCGGTTCTTTGCGGGAAAAGCGTGTTTGTAGTTCCGCACGTAAATGAAATTACTCACCGGGTAATAATTAATATCGGATTTTACATCCGGATCATTGTCATCATCTCCGGTGTCAGTATCTCCATCACCCGAGGGGTCGTTTTGATTTAATTTTTTGGCGAGTTCTAAGCGGTGCGAAGGCGTTTCTTCCTCCAGAATGGGCATGTACTGGATCACAGTAAACACCATTCCCAGGAGGAAAATGAATAAGAATATGGCACGCGGTTTTTTCAGAAGAAGGTAAAAGTAGATAAATTTAGGATAGGATAAAACTAAAAATATGCTAAAATCGTCAACAGGCTAAAGGTTCCCCGGTTATTTACGGTGTAGTTCAGAACGCCCCGCGTAGTTTTAAATGTCTAAGTGTTTTTTACGTTGTGCCCGGTAATAAAAAATTGGAAAAATAAGTAAAGTAAAAAAGGTAGCAGTTATTCATCCGCCAATTTTCAGTAACGTGGTATCCGGTCACACCACAATAAATACGATTAAAATGCCACCTGGTATTGCAACACAATTTGCCCCCGACGTGCCGATTTTGTTTCCGTGATGTCGCCATTGGCGCTTGTATTAAAAATGGGCCGACTCTGGTAATCCAGTGAAAGCTTGGAGTTTTGTCCGGCCATGATCCAGTTAACACCAAAATCATACACCAGCACCGGGTCTTTTAACTTTTCGTAGTTGGCGTATATTCCGGTAACGTATGCTTGCAAGGTGCCTTGTTTTCCCAGCAGGTCTTTTCTGAATAAATACGCGGCTTCACCATAAATTACCTGCCCGGTACCAATTAAAGGAAACGCATTGCCCGCGCCATTAAAACTCGATGCGCCGCTAACGCCGGTAGCGGGGTTCATTGGGCCGGCGTTGCGAATGTAGTTCGGCCCAAAATCATAATTTAGAAAAGCCGCGTAAGCGGTGATCGCATTTTGTTTTTCCTTATTTAAATAGGAGTCGTAAAATACATCGATCCCAAATTGTTGTAACGGTTTTGAGATGGTATCACCACTTCCGTCCCGATACCACATGGCATTTTTTTGGTAAGCAAAACCGGTTCCGATATTAAACACCCTTTTTTTACCCAGGTAAGAACCAATCATATAAGGGGTTTGGTTGCTTTCTTTGTCAAGGAATTGCCACATAAAATAACCCTGATAATTCATTTCAGGCGCTTTGGTAGAATAGTAGGCAACGTTAGTTCCGGTAGCGGGTAAGGTGGCAGGGCTGGCAATGCCCGGCGCGGTACCAGCCGTTTGCACGGGAAACGGGTTGGCCGCCGACAAGCGGTAGTCGAGTCCGCCGATTTTTCCTTTGGCATAAAGCCCCATTCTTCTTACAAACTGATCATTTATGTCGTTGGTTGTTTCTTCAACAAAAGGAAGATCTAAAGCAAGTATGCTGTTCACCGAGGAAGATGAAAACCGCGCTGTTCCATTCCAGCCGCTAAGACCACCGCCAAGTACCAGTAAGTTTTTATGCACGTTGTATTCGGCCGTCACGTCATGAAAGAACAACTGCATTTTTCGTGGCGACAAACTGTTTTGATTGTTAATGCCAAATTGTGAGTAGAAGAAAACATGTTTAGTGACCTGGGCAAGTGTTTGGTACCTTACCCTGCGAAGCCCTACATCAAAGGTGGATTCTTTTGGCGTACCATAAACCACCGAACCCGGATTACTCGTGTTATACCTTAGCCATATTTGCGCCAGGCCCGTTGCTTTTATGTACCGTGTGCTGTCTTCACTCAAATACACTTTCAACCCCTCTTTTCCGTAGCTTTTACTAAGTTGGGCCTGCGCGCTAATAGCAAATAGCAGCGCTAACAGGAAAGTTGTTGTTGAAGTTGTTTTTTTCATCAGATGGTTGTTTTTCCTGGTAAACAGGACTGGTTGATAAATGGATAGCGCCGACCGCCTGTTTCTTGTCAGGATCCCTGGCTGGTTTAATTGGTGAGAAAACTATGAAATAAACTCCCAACCAACCAACCGGGGACTGACAAGTTTTTTTGAGTTTATTAACTCAATTGGTCTTGCCGAAACCTGAAATGGGATAACAGAAAACTATGAATAAACTGTTAAAGACATTTACAGGCCCGGCAAGTGGGTTTGAGCCTAGCTCAATTTTAATACCCGTGTAGACGTTGGATCTTTGGATAATGAATGATGATTCTCAAAACCCATCACCAGCACCTTTCCTCCAGCATCTTCATACTGTTCTGTCAAGCCATTCATCGTCACAATGGAGGTGTGATCTACAATTTTGGCCTTCGACATGTTGATGGTAATAAATTTCCCCTCCGGTATAAGCATAAATTTCTTTTTAAAACCTAATAGGTTAGAAAACAGAATGTCGCCGTTAATAGTCATGGTGTAATTGTCGCCTTGTTGCACAACGTCAATATGGGTTTTGAAAAGATTTTTTAAGGTCGCACCATTTATCAGGTTAATAATCAACTCAAGTAAAATGCCCGAACCAACACCCATTAACAGATCGGTTGAGATGGTTACCAAAATGGTTACGGTAAAAACAAACAGTTGTTCCTTGCCGATATGCAGGGCATGTTTAAACTGTTTGGGGTGCGCCAGTCTGAATCCTACAAAAATAAGCATAGCGGCCAGGGCTACATTGGGTATCATTTCAATAAACTGAACCCCTACCAATACAGAAATTAATAAGAAAAGACCATGAAAAAAATTGGCCCATCGGGTCCTGGCGCCATATCCCACGTTAGCCGAACTTCTCGCTACTTCGCTAATCATCGGTAACCCACCTAAAATTCCACACAAGGTATTGCCAATACCCACGCCAATAAGATCCTTATCAAAATCCGTTTTGCGTTTAAACGGATCCATCCCATCTACGGCTTTGGCTGTAAGCAACGATTCAATACTCCCAATTAAAGAATAAAGAATAACATATTGAATAAATATGCCGGTGTGACTTATGAAACCGGAAAAATCAACATTAACGATTCCATTTTTAAACGCCTCAGAGACACTTCCGATTTTAACAAGCGCGTAACTTGAAATGGCACCGTCTGTTTTTATATGGAGCGCAAATCCTAACGGAATTGACACGGCAAGAACAATAAGAGGTGCGGGAACTTTCTTAATTTTTTCGTGTTTTACATAACTCATCAAAATCATAATTAGCAGGCAGGCAATTCCAATTTCTGCCAGATGGGCATTTTCATGCAGGATACTTGCCGGCAGCATGGCCAATAGTTCCAGTGGTTCCTTGCCTTTTAATTCAGACGGATTAATGCCCAGCACAAGGTGCAGTTGTTTGGCCATAATGATAATACCAATAGCGGCCAACATCCCGTGAATGGCAGCGCTTGGGAAAAAGTCGGCGAGTTTGCCAAGCTTTAAAACGCCAAACAAAATCTGGACCAACGAGGCCACAACAACAATGCCAAGCGCCAGATGCCAGCCGGTTTCTCCATCACCCAGCGCCGTTACCGAGCCACTGGCAATAACAATGAGTCCCGCTGCCGGACCTTTTATCGATAAACGGGAGCCCATAAAAAAGCTCACCACCACACCCCCGATAATGGCGGTTACCAAACCGAAAAACATGGGGAACGAAGAAGCTTTTGCAATACCAAGACTTAAAGGCATGGCCAATAGAAATACCAGAAACCCGGCTAAAGCGTCTTTCGAAAGATTTTCTTTTAAACCTGCGAGTCCGTCGGCAGGAATGAATTTTTTATTTTGTTTTGACATAGTTTTAATTTTATAGTTTTATTTTTTTTGAGTCGCCTTCATGGAAAAAAATAAATGCTATAACCGGAGGCTTTTAAAACGGAGAAACAGCAATTGTTTCTCAAAAATTTGTTCAATGTTTCTGGCAAGTCCCGCAACGGTAGAGGGTATACCGAAAAGGATAAACCCGGAAAGAAATAACAACGCCGGAAGAAAAACGGACGCGTGCAGGTCATTTAAATGATCTAACTCTTCAGACTCAATAAGGAAATTAACAGCCTGCTGGGTGTCTGCTTTTACTAATTCGATGCGGGTTTTTGATGAATGCGTGGGGCTAAATTCAAAACTAACCGCACCGGTAAAAGCCGTCAGAATAACCAGGCAAACAAAGGAACTCGCTATTTTTTTTAGTTTCATCATGGTCGCTTTGTCTTACGAAGATTTGTAGGGTGTTTCGTGATAGGTTTTAATATGAGGTCCAAGGAATACCCTGCCATAAATTCGAATCAGCGCTAGCCCATCGATAATAAATCCAATGGAAACAATAATCGCCAGGAGGTATTGGTTGTGATGAATGTGACTAAAGATCAGGTCTTCGCCAATAAACGTTGGCGTTATCGGGAAGCCGGTAAGTCCCAGGCAGGATAGGAAAAAGATCAATGCGGTTTTAGGATGTTCGTACACGTGCCCGTGAAATTTGCTAAGATCAAGGTGGTGTTCAAAGGTCTTAACATGGCGTAGCGCAAAGAAACCGACAATACCCGCCACCACAATGCCACTCAGGTATACATGTATTTGGCTGTATTTGCAGGCCTCGTTATACGACACCGCCAGCGCTACCCAAAAGTGATTCATCATGATCAGGAGCCAGCTCATGGTTACGTTTTTAGTTTCAGAAAACGCTTTTAAAACCATCATTAAACCGATGATGGCGAAAAAGTAAGGTAAAAAGCTGTGCAGTGTTTCGGGAATAGGAGCATTTGTGTAAAGGGCGGTTAACCCAATCATATAAATCGGTACAAACACGATCAAAAGGCTTTTTAGTGAGAAGAAGTTCATTTTTCTTCCCAGATTTTTCAGAGGATTCCATAAAAAACGCGCCATAAATAAATCCAGGTCAAATTCTTTCAGGCTCAACAGATAAATACTGTATTCTATTTTTTTAGGCCAGGTATCCTCAATCGTCCGCTCCCTTGGCACGTAATTATAAAATTGCTCCCTGATCAGGTAACTGGCAACCGATGGCGAAACAAGTAACTGATAGGTTCTGAGGAACGCGTTACCGGCAAAGTGAATCAGTGCAAGATCATCTAAACCCAGCGCTACCTCAATGAAAATTAATCCTATTTGCGCCGCGGAGGAATAGGCGATCTGACTCTTTACCGACGATTGTACCCGCGCGATTAACGTGGCAACAATGCTGGTGGCTAAACCCAATAACACGATTAAAACGCGTACCGAATATTGGTTCATCCACAAGTCGTAAGTTCTTAAAAGCAGAAACACCCCAAAGTGTACCGAAAGGGAACCGTAAAAAATAGCGCTGGATGGCGTTGGGCCTTCCATAGCACGTGGCAACCAGGAAGAGAAGGGAAGTTGCGCCGACTTCGCGGCCGCGGTGATGAGGATCATGACCGAAATAAATACACCAATCCAACTATGCGATTGCAGTTCCTCGTGTATCAGCTGGTTATGACTCAGGTCATAAAATGTGATATTTTTATGCCACAGATGATGTCCCATCCACATGGCCAGGATCAACCCAATGTCTCCCACCCGATAAACGGTATACACCTTCAACGCGTTTCTTACAGGAAGAAAACGGTCCCTGTAAAATGCAATAAGAAGGAAAGAGCAAATGCCCAGAATTTCCCAACCAATAAAGAGTGTTTCCAGATTTCCGGCAAAAATGGTTATGTTGTAGCCCAGATAAAAAAACAACAGTGTGTTAAAGAACCGTTTGTAGCCGTTTTCGCGATGCAAATAGTAGCGGCTGTAAATGGTTACCAGGAAAGTAAGCGACGAACCGACAAAAAGGTACACGGCAGTAATTTTATCAAAATAAAAATCCAGGTAAAATTCGTACCCCGTAGTTTCATAAAGAATAAAGTCTTTCAAATTTACGGTAGCATGGCCGGTTACCAGCCAATAAATGAAAAAGGTCATAAACAGGAGAAAGTGCAGGCCGAGCGTAATGTAAGCAACCGACGAAATGAGCGCCTCTTTTGTTTTAGGTAAAATTAAACTAATCGCAAATCCAATAAACGGGATCAGTATAAAAATATGTAATAGGAGGTTGGTTGACATCATTTAATCGATCAGGTAAACAGGAATATTGTCGGTGTGGGTTTCTAAAATGGGGGTCATATCACTGGCATGAGGAGTGGTAGATCGTAGCGGTTGGTAAGGGGTAAATACTCCTTCTTTAAAAATGGAAAGTTCCCTGGTTTCAGGGTTAATCGACACCACATGCACCCATTCATTAATAAACCACTCGTACATGGCGTCTGCCGATTGAATTGTTTTTAAAACAACCTCAGGAAAATGCTCAACAATTACCAGTAGTCTTATCGGATCGTGTACTTCAATCATTTGGCTTGGAAGTCCCGGCCGTAGATCACCATCAAAGCCGTTGGCCACACCAAAGAGCCCCATGACGTTGTGCGGTAATTTTGTCCCGGCCCCGAGTTTTTGATTATCCACCCGTGAAAAATAGTATTCCAGATTGATGCCGCCACATACGGGGCCAATGGGTTTCATAATGTTCGCAAGAATGGTTCCATCGGGGTCAATCCTGTAGTCATACGAATTGGTAAAAGCCCTTCTGTCTAAAAAAAGATGTTTGGTCAACTCGCGGTTTCCTATTACACACAAGGCATTGGTAGCATGGTTAAGTTCAGGGCGCGGTTCAAAAAGAGATACAGACCGCTTCTTTACACGCTTGTGAATGGACTTCGGATCCTTGCTGGTATTTATCAATTCGAAGCGGCGTGACCGCTCTTTTGAATTCAACTCAAGGGCCGAATGGAAATGTTGTTTGTTTTTTTCGTGCGCTGATTTGTTGGCGGCATTTAAGACCTGTTCATCATAAAAAACAATTTCGTCGCGGGTGGTGTCGTGAAGCCCGCCAATAAATTGAGTATCAGCCGGGATGTCAATCCCTCTTTTTTTCAAAAGAGTTCTTACATCAGGGTGATTGGCCATAAAGGACACCACCCGCGCATTCACCGAACCAGGCCTGCCGCAACAGGCGCCACAATTATAGGCGGCGTAATGCGGATTGTTGGTGCTGCTTGCGCCATGCCCGACCGAGTAAACAATCGGTGCGAAATTTTTAACCAGACCAATACTTTTTAATAAAGCTTCTACACGGTCTGCCATTTGCTCAATAGTAAAACCTACCTGAAGTCCGTTCTCGTCGGGATCCGTTTGTTGATGGTGGATGCTCAGTTCCGATTCCGCAGCCATATGACTAAAGGAAAAGGCGGTAGCAGGCGAAAGCGTGGGTTTGAAAATACTGAAAAGTAAACGCGTAGCCGACCAGAAACCTAAAGTTGGAGCCATGAATAAACCTCTGACAAGGCCGTGTGTGTGTTTCGCAAAATGGAGGTCCTTTTTGCGACCATCTTTTACACCCATTTCCTTTATCAAAAATTGTGGGGTAACAGGTGCCGGACATTGTTTTGTATAGGATTTACCGTGTTCGGGCTGAAAGAAAAATTCTACGCCAAAAAAACCGGGTGTGGCTAACGTTTCGCAATTTACATCTTGTTTTTCAAGATAATCACGCAACGAAATTTCGCGATCGTCGATACAAAAAATAGCTTGAAAACTTTTTCTGACACCATTTACCGTATGAGAATTGCTCTTGATCAACCCGGCAAGCACTTCATCGTAATAACTCCATTCAAATGCATCCTGCCACAATTCTATTACCTGATCAAATTCTGTTTTAGGAACCGGATCAAACAGGTTACTTCCCCGGATACCGGCATGGAAACCAATCGGAGCCCATATTTCGCCGAAACGCTTATCCAGCGCGTCAATCTCCAGTAACAGTTCAAAAATAATAATGTCTTTCAAACTTATTTTTTTTGCGTCCAATAACGTTTCAGGCGTGTCTTCAATTACCGACACTATTCCCGACCATCCCTGGTGCGCAAATTGTTGGTCATACACGTATTGTTCGTAAAGAGATTCGTCGCCTACAACAATTTTTAACAGGTCGGTAATTTTAACACGGCTGTTCAATAATTCTTTAACCCGTGGGCTTTTAAAAAAACTCGAGTAGGTATGTTTTTCCATTTCCCTGATGGAGTTCAAAAACCCTTTGTCGAGCACCGGGAAGTTCCAAATAGAAATGCCCTGATCAAGGTAACTACAAATGGTTCTGAAAAGGGTTGGATGGGTAAGCAGATCAAGGTCCAGGTTATAATGTTTATCCCAATTCGCGCGCAACGTTCCTACTCTCGGCATACAGGATGTATCGTAGTTGTCGAATATTAATTTTAATTTCCACTCTTCTAAAGGGGCAGGGCCAAATTTATCAATAATCACTTTTTCAAGCACATCCTCACGAATGCGACCTGATGCGTAGTGCGCGCGAAATTCATCTAATCCTAATGCGGTTTTGTATCCAAAAATACCCGAAGCATAGCGCAGAGCTTTGTAAAACTTTAAATTCTGAAAAGCATGAAGTGTGTTGTGATGAATAAAATCTTTGAGCGGAGCCTGTGCCGGCAAATAATGTTTCAACGTGTGAAGCACTTCATGTTCATTGAATGAAAATGTTTTTGATTCCATTATTGATCGAATGATTATTTAAATGAATCGTTTTGAGAACAAACAATTGCTTAAAAAAGCAGTTCCCCCTGGTAGGAGTGAACGAAAATAATCAGACGCGGAAACTACAAACCGTCAGATAAATTGGGTTTGTACGGTTTACCAACCCATGCCGGGAGTTGGCAGGCTGAAAGGTATGAACCTCAAATTGGAAATACGAAATGAAGAAGGGGATTACCAGAGCTAACGAATGTAAAACGTTTTCGTTTTTTTCATTTTCATTTTCTTCAAAAACAAGTTGTGAGCAGGTGCCGTTTTCAACGGCATGTTTGTTCACAAAATGGTAGTGTGTATGATTTAAGTCGCTGTTTGGCTGACCGGTAGCAAAACCGTTCAATGTAGAAAACATCAGAGAACTGATAAACAATATTAAGTTAAGCGAGGATAATATGTGTTTGGATGTCTTCAAAAATCAGATCAAATGTAAATTATTTTTTCGGATAGCGGCTGCGTTTTTATTTTTTTTAACGGCAAAAACACTATTAATGGTTTCATTTTAAGGGAATGGAGCTGGATGTAACTTCATTTTTAACGAAAAAATAATTTAAATAGTGTAGCAGTAATACTGTTCGTTTCGGTATTTTTTATAGCTTCACAGTCACAATTTTTTTATGGTACAGGAAAATAAAAAAAGTAATGTTTCTCATTTCATTCAGGTAGTCAGGTTATCGTTGAATGGGGAGGAACAGGATTATACCCGGGGAGGCATTCGCAGGGCTGTTTTCTTACTAGCAATTCCTATGATCCTGGAGTTGAGTCTTGAAAGTGTATTCGCGCTGGTGGATATGTTTTTTGTAGGTAAGTTGGGGCAGAACGCAATTGCAACGGTTGGTTTAACAGAATCGGTCATTACCATCGTTTACTCCATTGCCATTGGTCTAAGTACTGCCGCCACTGCTATTGTGGCAAGGCGTGTAGGCGAAAAAGATCCGGACGCGGGGGCGCATGCCGGCGCGCAATCCATTATTGTTTCGTTATTAGTCACATTGGTGTTAAGCATATTGGGGGTAGTGTTTGCTGAAAATATTTTAGCCTTGATGGGCGCGAGTCCTGAGGTAGTGAAAGACGGCGCTGTGTTTACCCGGATCATGTTGGGGGGTAGCCTTGTAATTACCATGCTCTTTCTTATTAATGGAATTTTCAGGGGCGCTGGTAATGCTGCCATGGCCATGAAAAGTCTTTGGATTGCAAGTCTCATCAATATCATCCTGTGCCCGGTGTTTATTCATTTTTTTGGCCTGAAAGGCGCTGCTATCGCAACGGTTATTGGGAGAGGCGCGGGAGTGTTTTATCAATGTTTTCATTTATACAAAGGCAATGGCATGCTTAAAATACACCTGCATCACTTTAAATATGATCCGGCAGTTATTAAATCGTTGATCCAGATCGCCTGGCCGGCAACCCTGCAATTTTTGATTGCAAGCGGCAGTTGGATTGTTTTAGCCAGATTGGTTGCCGAAACTGGCGGCACCACCGCGTCTGCCGGTTATCAAATCGCCATCCGAAATGTGGTGTTTTTTATCCTACCGGCCTGGGGATTGAGTAATGCCGCGGCAACCTTAGTGGGTCAAAACCTCGGGGCAAAAGAAATTGGCCGGGCAGAACAAAGCGTTTTTCTAACAGCAAAGTATAACGCTGTTTTTATGGGGATGGTGATGTTGATTTTTTTATTTTTCTCCAATCCGATCATCCGTTTGTTTTCGAACGACGAATCTGTGGTGGCTTATGGCGCACAAGCGTTACAAATTATCGGGATGGGTTATGTATTTTATGGCATCGGGATGGTGATGACACAGGCCTTAAATGGCGCTGGCGATACGCGGACCCCAACAGTGATTAATCTGATCGGATTTTGGTTGTTTCAAATGCCGCTTGCTTATTTTTTGGCAAAAGGTACCAGCCTTCATACCACCGGGGTTTTTATCGCCATCCCGGTAGCCGAAAGCCTTATTGCCATTATCGCCTGGTATTACTTTAGGAAAGGCAATTGGAAAAATGTAAAGGTATAAGCGTCACTTACCTTTAGCACGGTAACGAGCGGTTTCTCTATTTCAAACGTCTTGATAGTCGAAAGAAAACATCCCCTCGCGTTTTTTGCATGGTCTAAACCAATTTATTTTACTATTAAATGGTACGGCATTAATTCAGTTAGCTATAAATTGTAGCAACCATTGGCTATATAATGTGGTACCTTCGACTTGTTTTAAAGGGTTTAAAAATGGACAAGGAGGAATTCGTCAGAATGAGTATGCAGGACAGGCTCAGCTTTCTTTGGAATTACGGGGAAATTATATCTGAAAAAGTGTATTACGAGTGTAACATCTCTTTATTCCTGCTCGGAAATTTTTACGTAGAAGTGTTTTTTAACCGGGTTCAGAATGCAATTGTAAGCGTCGAAATTCAGGACAACAAACAAATTTTGTACGAATACGTAAAAGACATCAATCTAAAAGAACTCATAAAAATTTGAAAATCCGCGTCTTATTTTGCGAAAGCGCAGATAGTTGTTGTCGCCGTGTTGATATAAGTGTGCTGATAAATTCCCAATAAAAATTGAAATCCTGAAGCAAAATATCTTTTCTTTGTGATATGTCTCTTTTCACCGCGTCTTTAAATTCGGGCAGCAACGGCAACTGTTATTACATAGCTAATGAAACGGAAGCGGTACTCGTTGACGTCGGGATTTCCTGTAAAGAAATAATCAAACGTTTAACACGACTTAAATTGTCTGTCGACAAGGTAAAGGCAATTTTTATCTCCCACGAACATTCCGATCACATAAAAGGCCTTCAGGTAATGGCTAATAAGTACAAACTTCCGGTCTATATTACAAAAGCCACGCACATAGGCAGTGGTTTACCTCTGGAACCAGACCTTACTTTTACATTTGATGCGTACGAGCAGATAGGTATTGGTAACTTAACAGTTACCGCCTTTCCGAAGGCGCATGATTGTGCCGATGGGCACAGCTTTGTTGTGTCGGGAAACGGTGTAAATATTGGGGTGCTTACCGATATCGGTAGTGTGTGCCAGCATGTGATTGAAAATTTTAAGCAATGCCACGCGGTTTATCTGGAAACGAATTACGATGAAGAACTGCTCGAGCAAAGCAACTATCCCTGGTATCTGAAAAACCGTATTCGGGGGGGCAATGGGCATTTATCCAATAAACAGGCCCTCGAATTATTTCTGAAACACCGGCCGGATTTTATGAGCCATGTTTTTTTATCGCATCTTTCACAAAACAACAACTCCCCTCAATTGGCGCAAAAACTATTTGATGAGCATGCCCGTGATACAAAAATTGTAGTCGCATCCAGAGAGTATGAAACCGAAGTTTTTCATATACAGTCCAAATTACCTGCCCCAAAAAGAAACGAAATCTACCAACCGTTTAGCAGGCAGGTACAACTCAGCTTGTTTTCATAAATCTGAGTATATCCTCCTCAAAATCAATTTATTGAATAATTGTTAAAAAAAGCGAAAGTTATTATTATTTTTTATTTTTGTTGCGATTGAATAAACAGTTTTATGCAACCGACAACGAAAAAAAGTATGCCAAGGTTTGTCCCAAAAGACAAAACCACGTTTTTTCCAACCCTTCAAAAACGGGTGAACGACTATTTTAAGGAAAATAACATTTCCAAATACGCAAATTCCGTAATGGTAATTAAAACGATTGTTTTAATGTGCTCATTTGTCATTCCGGTATTGATGGTCAATTTGTTAACGCTACAGTCCTGGGCCGTGATGGTATTGTATGTCCTCATGGGCTTCTCACTTGCCGGGATTGGTATGTCGATCATGCACGACGCTAATCATGGCGCCTATTCCCGTAATACCAATGTAAACAAATGGTTGGGGTACTCCTTAAATTTGATCGGTGGCATGGTTTTCAACTGGAAATTGCAGCATAACGTGCTTCATCACACTTATACCAATGTACATGGGGTAGATGATGATATCGCCGATAAATTGATTCTTCGTTTTTCTCCACATGCTGAGGTAAAAAAAATACACCGTTTTCAGTTTATCTATGTGTTTTTCTTTTACGCGATTTTAACCATTTATTGGTCTTTGGCTAAAGACTTCATACAGTTTTTTAAGTATCAGCGGGAAGGTACAAATCGTTTTAACAAAAAGGAGAATACCCGGTATTTTATCAGCATGGTTTTCTTGAAGCTCATGTTTTTTGCTTACATGGTTATTTTGCCGATTGTTTTAAATAATTATTCGGTGGGATTAATTGTGGGTGGCTTTTTAATAATGAACGCCATCAGTGGTTTGGTGCTGGGAATTGTTTTCCAATTAGCGCATTCTGTGGAAGAGGCAGAGTTTCCATTGCCTAACGAGGCAAATGTGATAGAGAACGAGTGGGCAATTCATCAAATGGAAACTACGGTTAATTTTGCGAGAGAAAATAAATTTTTGTCCTGGTATGTTGGGGGGCTAAATTATCAGGTAGAACACCACTTATTTCCACACGTTTGTCACATCCACTATCCTGAGCTATCAAAGATTGTAGAACAAACCGCCCGTGAGTATAACATCCCTTACCGATGCAGCCCAACCATAAAAGACGCCGTCCGCTCGCATATGGCAACTCTTAAAAAACTGGGCTTTGAACTTAATCTGGATCTGGCCAGGATGTAATTGATAAACTGTGTCGGCAGAAACGCCCAGCTTAGGTAAATTTATTAAAAACAAAATTTGTTAAAATGTTAATTCTTTTGAAGATCTTTTGACAAGATGGTGGTGGCATTTTAATTAACTTTGTCGGCTCGATGGGTGACCTAAGCATATACGAATTTGCCCGGTTTAGTTTTGAGCAAAAAGCGGATTTGATAAAAAATAAAGGCGTTTTTCTTGAAATTCTGAATGATGGCGATAACGAAATCAGTTTATATTATCTTCAGGGACTCTTTGTTGAAGTGGAAGTAAATAAACTCCAGAATGTCATCGTCGACATTACCCCATTCAGGCAGGGGTACAAGGCAAATAAGTACAAAGACAAACTCCTCGCTTCCTAGCACCTCTTATTTCGACGATTAAATGAATTTATCCCTGTTTCTGGCGGATAGATAAACAAAATAAAAACGATATAAGTTCAGAATTAGAATTTGCTTCTTAAGCGGGCAGATTTGCGTTTTTGTTTGAAAATATACCCACAGGTAACTTCCAAACTCATGTAAGAGTCTTTCTGTTTATCGCCCCGTACAGCGGGTGTGCCATCTGCCGAAGGAAGACTGGCGCCATAGATATCTCCCTTGCTTGGGTCTGCCATTTGGGCCGATTGATCACCATAAGCGGCTTGCAGAGCACTGGCATCATAATAGTTTGAACCAACATCATCAATATAATCACTGACACCATCAAGAACAATCTCAATGCTGACCTCCCTCACAAAATGCTGGCCCGAGTCGTCGACTTCCTCTCTTCCCAGCTCTACATCTGCCTCGCCTACTGTCCCACAGTTATTTCTGAGGTCTTAATAAAAAAAACGATGCCCCTTCTGGGTCTCCTTTCTTTCGAGGTCGTCAACTCTGCCTTCCGGCTGCTGAGCCTGGCAGTCAACGCTCAGGTATCTGCCCTGGTTCCCAACTAGAGGAGAATTCTGGAGTCGATGTAAAAGATAAGGGGCTACCTGGTGTAAAACTATTCTTCCAAACTGTTGCAGAATATGGCGATTCGTGAGGTGAAGTACAAAAGATTGATGTTCAAAATCATTATTATAATGAAATGAGATTTATATTTTATGTTGTAAATTTACAAGAAAGATTTTTGACTTATGGCAACCAAGAAAAATTTAAAAC
>Ga0209175_10000532_pt1 | contig 21793 bp, 21 predicted proteins | sample JI91814C2DNA_FD_187506 | JGI IMG/M metagenome (GOLD analysis project Ga0209175, IMG submission 187506) | Wastewater effluent complex algal communities from Wisconsin, to seasonally profile nutrient transformation and Carbon sequestration -... | ecosystem: Engineered > WWTP > Effluent > Algae...
GCCTTTGTTGAAGGCTATGGTGGTGGTGGAGAAACTTTCGACTGGTCGCTCATTCCTTCCGGGCTGCCTTTGCCCCTGATTCTTTCCGGTGGCCTGCATGCCGGGAATGTGGCCGAGGCTGTGAGATGCGTTCAGCCGTGGGCTGTGGACGTGTCGAGCGGTGTCGAAGCGGCGAAGGGAATCAAGGATGCTGACCGAATCACCGAATTTGTTGCCGGAGTCCAAAATGCACATGGCTGATGCCCCTTACGATCTACCCGACGCGCGCGGCCATTTCGGTCCCTATGGCGGTGTGTTTGTCGCGGAGACCCTGATCCCGGCTCTGACCGAACTGCGGCAGGCCTACGAAGTGGCCCAGCAGGATCCCGCATTTATTGCCGAGTTCGAGTACGAGCTCAAGCACTACGTCGGCCGTCCGAGCCCGATCTACCACGCCAAACGCTTGTCTGACCTGCTCGGCGGCGCGCAGATCTATCTCAAGCGGGAAGATCTCAACCATACCGGCGCGCACAAGATCAATAACTGCATCGGCCAGGCCATGCTGGCCCGGCGCATGGGCAAGCCGCGGGTTATCGCCGAAACGGGGGCTGGTCAGCACGGAGTTGCGACGGCGACGGTTGCCGCCCGCTACGGTATGGAGTGCGTGGTTTACATGGGCTCGGAAGACGTGCGCCGTCAGGCCGCCAACGTCTACCGCATGAAGCTTCTCGGCGCCACGGTCGTTCCGGTGGAGAGCGGCTCCAAGACCCTCAAGGATGCGCTCAACGAGGCGATGCGCGACTGGGTCACAAACATCGGCAATACCTTCTACATCATTGGCACGGTCGCGGGGCCGCATCCCTACCCGATGATGGTGCGCGACTTTCAGGCGGTCATTGGCAAGGAGTGCATCGAACAGATGCCCGAGATGGCCGGCCGCCAGCCGGATTACGTGATCGCCTGTGTCGGTGGCGGCTCGAACGCGATGGGGATCTTCCATCCGTATATCGGCCACGACAAAGTCCGTCTCATCGGTGTCGAAGCGGCTGGCAGCGGCATCGAGACCGGTCAGCATGCGGCGTCGTTGTCGGCGGGGCGTCCCGGTGTGCTGCACGGCAACCGTACCTATCTGCTGCAGAACGAAGACGGGCAAATCATCGAAACGCATTCCATTTCGGCGGGCCTCGATTACCCCGGCGTGGGCCCAGAGCATGCGTGGCTGAAAGATAGCCTGCGTGCCGAGTACGTCGGGATCACGGATGCCGAAGCGCTGCAGGCCTTCCACGACCTGTGCCGTTTCGAAGGCATCATTCCGGCGCTGGAGTCGTCCCACGCCCTGGCCTATGCAGCCAAGCTGGCGCCGACCCTGCCGAAAGACAAGGTGCTGCTGGTCAATCTTTCCGGTCGCGGCGACAAGGATATGCATACCGTCGCCGAGAAATCCGGCATCCAGTTCTGATCTTCGCGGCCTCGTCGGTTTTTCCGGCGGGGCCGCCGACCATTCATACCCGTCCATGTCCACAATCCAACAAACTTTCAAGCGGCTCGCTAACGAAGGGCGCAAGGCGCTCATTCCGTTCATCACCGCCGGCGATCCCGCACCCGAAATGACTTTGCCGCTGATGCAGGCACTGGTTGCGGGCGGCGCTGACATCATCGAACTCGGTGTTCCGTTCTCGGATCCGATGGCCGATGGTCCGACGATCCAGCGTGCTTCCGAGCGCGCCCTGGCCGCGGGCATGAGCACGCGCAAGGTGCTTGATATCGTCCGCGCTTTCCGTGCCACCGGCGATGCAACCCCCATCGTGCTGATGGGCTATGCCAACCCGATCGAGGCGATGGGGGCGGAAGCCTTTGCCCGCGCGGCAGCCGATGCGGGCGTCGATGGCGTGCTGGTGGTTGATTACCCGCCTGAAGAGTGCGTCCCTTTCGCGCAAACCTGCCGCGCTGTTGGCCTTGATCCGGTCTTCCTGCTGGCCCCCACGTCCACCGAGCAGCGTTTTGCCGATGTGGCGGCTGTTGGCAGTGGCTACATCTACTACGTTTCCCTCAAAGGTGTGACGGGTTCGGCAAGCCTGGATCTGGACGAAGTCGCCCGGCGCATCCCGGTGATTCGCGAAAAAGTCGGCATGCCGGTCGGTGTCGGCTTCGGCATCCGTGATGCGGCCACCGCGGCGCGCATCGCGACCCTGGCGGATGCCGTGGTGATCGGCAGCCGGATCATCGAGGAAATCGAACAAAGCAGCCGTGAAGAGGCGCCGGCGAAGGTCACCGCCTTCCTGCGCAGCATCCGCACGGCCATCGACAACGCGGGAGAGCGCTGATGAGCTGGTTGAAAAAACTGCTGCCACCGAAGATCAAGCGCGATGCGCCATCGGGTCGCAAGGCGATTCCCGAGGGCTTGTGGAGCAAGTGTCCGGCCTGCGAGGCGGTGTTGTATCGCTCGGATCTCGAAAGCAATCTCAACGTGTGTCCCAAGTGCGGGCATCACCAGCGCATCCGGGCTCGTCAGCGTCTCGAGTATCTTCTCGATCCGGAAGGCCAGTTCGAGATCGGTTCTGAAGTGGTGCCGATCGATCCGCTGAAGTTCAAGGATTCCAAGCGCTATCCCGACCGTCTCGTGGCGGCCAGCGAGGACTCCGAGGAGACCGATGCGATGGTTGTCGTGCAGGGCGCGATCAAGACCGTGCCTGTGGTGATTGCATGTTTCGAGTTCGAGTTCATGGGCGGATCGATGGGCTCGGTTGTCGGCGAGCGCTTTATGCGTGGCGTTCGGGCTGCCGTCGAACAGCGACTGCCGTTTGTCTGCGTGACCGCTTCGGGCGGTGCGCGGATGCAGGAAGGCCTGTTCTCGTTGATGCAGATGGCCAAGACCACCGCCGGGATTACCCGTCTGGCTGATCGCAAGCTGCCTTTCATTACGCTCCTTACCGATCCGACGATGGGTGGCGTGTCGGCCAGTTTCGCCTTCATGGGCGATCTGGTGATTGCCGAACCTGGCGCGCTGATCGGCTTTGCCGGCCCCCGCGTGATCGAGCAGACCGTGCGTGAAACCCTGCCTCCGGGCTTCCAGCGTTCCGAGTTCCTGCTCGAGAAGGGTGCCATCGACATGATCGTTGACCGCCGTGAATTGCGTGACCGTCTTGCCGAACTGCTCACCCTTCTGACTCGCCAGTCCTCCGTTCGCTCCGCCTCCTGATATGCAGTTGCCTGAAACTCTTGACGGCTGGCTGAGCCTGCTGGAAGCGCGCCATGGTCAGTCGATCCAGCTCGGCCTCGACCGGGTACGCGCGGTTCGCGACGCCCTTGATCTTCCCCAGACCTGCCCGGTGTTTACCGTAGGCGGCACCAACGGCAAGGGCTCGACCTGTGCCCTGCTTGAAGCTGTATTGTTGGCGGCAGGTTACCGCGTCGGTCTGTATACGTCCCCGCACCTGCTCCGGTACAACGAGCGCGTGCGCATCGACGGCCGGGATGTCGAAGACGCGGTCCTCGTCGATGCCTTCGCCGAGGTCGAGCGTGCCCGCGGCGACATTCCTCTCACTTACTTCGAGCACGGTACGCTGGCCGCATGGGTTGCCTTTTGCCGCGCCGGGCTTGAAGCAATCATCCTTGAAGTGGGCCTTGGCGGCCGCCTGGATGCCGTGAATGTGTTCGAGCCAGATTGCGCCATCGTTACCAGCGTGGCGATGGATCACATGGACTACCTTGGCGACAATCGCGAGGCCATCGGATTCGAGAAGGCCGGAATTTTCCGTGCCGGTCGTCCGGCGATCTGCAGTGATCCGCAACCGCCTGCTTCGCTGCTAGCGCATGCCGAGGCGATTGGTGCCAGGCTGTGGGTCAGTGGGCGCGACTTTGGTTTTTCCGGTGACCAGAACCAGTGGGCTTTCTGGACCGCGGGCGGAAGCCGGCGGGGCGGGCTGGCCTATCCGTCGCTGCGGGGCGCGAATCAGTTGCTCAACGCGGCTGCTGTCATGGCGGCCTGCGAATCCGTGCGTGACATCCTGCCTGTGCCGATGCAGGCGATCCGGCAGGGTTTCATGCTCGTCGAGCTTCCGGGGCGCTTCCAGGTCTTGCCGGGGCGCCCGAGCATTGTGCTGGATGTCGCCCACAACCCGCAGGCGGCCGGAGTTCTTAACGAGAACCTGGCCAGCATGGGTTTTTTTCCGGAAACCTGGGCGGTGATCGGGATGCTGGCAGACAAGGATGTGGCCGGCGTGGTTCGCCTGCTGCGTGACCGCATCGACCACTGGCTGGTGGCGAGCCTGCCGGGGCCGCGCGGACTTGGCGCGGAGAAACTGGCTGCGATCCTGCGGGAAGTCGGCGTCTCCGGCGATATTGCCGAATACGTTTCGCCGGCTAGTGCGTACGAGGTCGCAGTCGGTCGGGCGGCCGAGGGTGATAGAATTGTAGTCTTTGGCTCTTTCCTGACTGTGGCTGAAGTCATGGCCGCCCGGAATGCGCCGCAATAGGTATTGCAGCAAGAATGGCCGACAACGACTCTCAGATCGACCTGAAAAAACGTGCTCGCAGACGCCTCGTCGGCTCTGCTGCACTGGCTCTGGCCGCGGCTATCGTATTGCCGATGGTGATGGACCACGAACCCCGTCCGCCCTCGCAGGACGTCCAGATCCGTATTCCCAGCCAGGAAGGCAGCAACTTCACGTCCCGCGTGATTACCGGCAAGGGGCCCGCACCCAGTCAGCCCGTGGCCGGTGTGATGGCGGAAGAAAGCGCGCCTCCGATCGTGGACGACGGAGCCCGGCGCAGGCCTGATCCGGACACGGCAAGTCCGGTTTTCAAGCCCGGTGAAGAGCTTATTCCTCCGCCTAAGAAGACCGAGGCGCCCAAGTCCGAGTTGGTCAAGCCCGAAGCCAGGAAAGCCGAATCCAAGCCGGATGCACCCAAGCCCGATGCAAAGCAGAAGGAGCGGGAGAAGGAAAAGGACAAGGCGCGTGAGAAAGCCCACGCCGAGGCTGATCGCGCCAAGGCCTTGCTGGCGGGTGGCAGCCCGAAGGACGAGGCGCCCGGCAAGGTGCACCTCGTTTCTCTCGGTGCCTACCGCGAAGCCGGCAACGTGGCGATTCTGCGCGCAAAGCTGAAGGCTGAAGGCTATCCTTCCTACACGGAAACCGTAGGCGACAAGGTGCGGGTTCGTGCGGGCCCCTTCCCGAACAAGGCGGCGGCCGACAAGGCCGCTGTACGCATTCAGAAGATTCTGGGCGTACAGGCGTCAGTGGCCGCCAAACAGTGAGAAGCGCAGGCTTTTGAGCGGATTCGATTACGCGCTCCTCGCCCTCGTCGGTCTGTCTGCCGCGCTTGGATTCTGGCGCGGGCTGTTGTCCGAGGTGCTGGCGCTGGGAGCCTGGTTGCTGGCGTTTTTTGCAGCAAAATCATTCATGCCGCAGGTTCAGCCTCTGGCGGCTCGATGGGTTGCCGAGCCTTTGCTGCAGGGGCCGGCGTCATTTCTGATCATTTTTGTTGCTGTTCTCATTCTGGTGGCGATCCTGCGCCGGGCCTTGGGCGAACTGATTCGCGCGGCCGGGCTTGGGGTTGTCGACCGTTTTCTCGGCGCCTGCTTTGGCGCCGTCAGGGGCGGTTTGATCGTATTTGCATTGGCCTTGCTCGTCGGCATGAGTGGGTTCGCGAAGGAGGTCTGGTGGCAAGAGGCGAGCCTGTCCGCACCCCTCGAAACCGCAGTGACGGCCTCCAGACCTTGGCTTCCCGAGCCGTTGGCAAAAAGACTTCGATACCGATAGGTGGTTTGAAATGTGTGGGATTCTGGGCGTAGTAGCGACGACACCCGTCAATCAGCTTCTTTATGACGGCCTGCAGGTGCTTCAGCACCGGGGGCAGGACGCAGCGGGTATTGCGACAGCGGAAAGTGGGCGTTTCCACATGCACAAGGGCTCAGGGCTCGTGCGCGATGTGTTCCGCACTCGCAACATGCGCGATCTGCCCGGCAACTGGGGCATTGCCCACGTGCGCTACCCGACGGCCGGCTCGGCGTCCGCGGCGGCCGAAGCGCAGCCTTTTTATGTCAATTCACCGTTCGGGTTGATGCTGGCCCACAACGGCAACCTGACGAATTCGGAAGAGCTGAAGCGGGAGATGTTCTTGTCCGATCTTCGGCACATCAACACCAATTCCGACTCCGAAGTGCTGCTCAACGTGTTGGCCCATGAGCTTCAGGCTGCAGCCAGGAGCTTCCGCCTTGATGAAGAAACGGTGTTTACCGCAGTCGCCGGCGTGCATCGCCGCTGCCGTGGAGCCTATGCCGCCGTGGCCATGATCTCCGGTACCGGCCTGGTGGCCTTCCGTGACCCGTACGGTATCCGTCCGCTGGTCATCGGTCGCCAGGACACGCCGAACGGCACCGAATGGCTGGTGGCTTCCGAGAGCGTCGCCCTTGATGTGATGGGGTTCAAGCTGGTGCGCGATGTGGCCCCGGGCGAGGCGATCCTGATCGATACCGAAGGCCGCTTCCACAGCCGCCAGTGTGCAACCCACACGGTGCAAGCGCCGTGCATGTTCGAGTTCGTTTACCTGGCTCGTCCGGATTCACTGATCGACGGCATCTCGGTGTATGACGCACGTATCAAGATGGGCGAATTCCTCGCCCGCAAGCTGCGCGCAACCATGCCGCACCTGAAGATCGACGTGGTGATTCCGATTCCCGATTCGAGCCGTCCGTCGGCGATGGAAATGGCCCACCACCTGAACGCGCCTTACCGCGAAGGCTTCGTCAAGAACCGCTACATCGGTCGCACCTTCATCATGCCGGGCCAGGCGATCCGCAAGAAATCCGTACGCCAGAAACTCAACACGATCCATCAGGAGTTCAAGGGCAAGGCCGTGTTGCTGGTGGATGATTCCATCGTGCGTGGTACGACCAGCCGGGAGATCGTGCAAATGGCCCGCGATGCTGGCGCAACCAAGGTGTACATGGCATCGGCTGCGCCCCCGGTGCGCTATGCCAACGTCTACGGCATCGACATGCCGACCAAGAACGAGCTTATTGCTGGCACCCGCAACGAAGAGGAGATCTGCCGCGAGATTGGTGCCGACGCCCTGATCTACCAGGAGCTGGACGACCTCAAGGCGGCGGTGCAGGCGATCAACCCGGCCATCACGGTTTTCGAAACCTCGTGTTTCGACGGTTTCTATGTCACCGGTGACGTGACCCCCGAGTACCTTTCCGGCGTCGAAAACCAGCGTAATGACGCGGCCAGCAAGTTGGAGTCGGAAGAGGCGCTGGGCCAGCTTGATCTGAACCTCATTTCACGGAGCTAAAGTTGAGTACCAATCCCATCAGCGGTCTGAGCATGGACACGTTGGCAGTACGGGCCGGAATCGAGCGCAGCCAGTTCAACGAGCACTCCGAGGCGCTCTACCTCACGTCGAGTTTCGTGTTTGATAGCGCAGCCGAGGCGGCCGCACGTTTCTCGGGTGAGCAGGAAGGCAATGTTTACGCCCGCTTCACGAACCCGACCGTTACCGCCATGCAGCAGCGCCTCGCGGCGCTAGAAGGTGCCGAAGCCTGCGTGGCGACGGCTTCCGGCATGGCAGCGATTCTGTCCACAGTGATGGCGCTCCTGAGTGCCGGTGATCACGTGATTGCCTCCCGCGGACTGTTCGGCGCAACCCAGCAGTTGTTCGGCAACATCCTGTCGCGTTTCGGCATCGTCACCACCTTCGTGGCGGCCACTGACCTGGATGAATACCGGGCGGCCGTTACGCCGAATACCAAGTTGTTCTTCGTCGAGTCGCCTTCGAATCCGCTGACCGAACTGGTGGATATTGCCGCAGTGGCAGCCATCGCCCACGAGGCGAAGGCCCTGCTGGCAGTCGATAACTGCTTCTGCTCGCCTGCTCTGCAGCAACCGCTCAAGTTTGGCGCCGATCTGGTTATCCACTCGGCTACCAAGTATCTCGACGGGCAGGGGCGTGTGCTTGGCGGTGCGGTGTGTGGCAGCAAGGTGCTGGTAGACGAAGTGCTGAAGTTCCTGCGCACTGCAGGGCCCTGCATTTCGCCGTTCAACGCGTGGATCATCCTGAAGGGGCTTGAAACCTTGAAGATCCGCATGGCCGCCCAGTCGGCCAGCGCCCTTGAACTGGCTGCCTGGCTGGAGGCCCAGCCGCAGGTGGCACGGGTTCATTACCCAGGGCTGCCTTCCCATCCGCAGTACGAACTGGCGCTCCGCCAGCAGAGCAGCGGCGGGGCGATTGTCAGTTTTGAAGTGACAGGCGGCCGTGAAGAAGCCTGGAAAGTGGTGGATGCGACCCGCGTCGTGTCGATCACCGCCAACCTCGGCGATACCAAGACGACGCTGACGCATCCGGCTTCCACCACCCACGGCCGGATTTCGCCCGAAGCCCGCGAAGCTGCGGGAATCCGCGAGAGCCTGCTGCGTGTTGCGGTAGGCCTGGAGTCGATCGAAGACCTGAAGGCCGATCTGGCCCGCGGTCTGGCGATGCTTTAAACCGCCTCTGCGGGTTCAGTAAAGGGGCTGGCGGGAGAGTTTTCCGTCAGCCCACACCAGCACCTCTCCCGTCGCTTCGCCGTTTTCTTCGCGCCAGTCGGCGAGTACCCAACGCTCGCAGACGTGACCTTCAACGTTGAGCGAGTGCTCGGCCGGTCGGTGGGTATGGCCGTGGATCAGACGCGGAAAACCGTACTCGCGGAGCAGGGCAGTGACCGCGGCGGTGTTCACATCCATGATGGCCGCGGCTTTTTCCGACTTTGCTTCTTCGCTCTTCATGCGCACGCCCGCAATGATCTGCTTGCGCACGGCGAGCGGCTGGGTGAGGAACTGGGCTTGCCAGGCCGGATTGCGAACCTGGTTACGGAAGGCCTGGTAGGCGATGTCGTCGGTGCACAGGCTGTCGCCGTGGCACAGGACGACGGGCTGCTCGTCCGGCATGATCAGCGTGGGTTCGGGCAGGATCTCGAGACTGGCGCGCCGGGCAAAGTCGGTGCCGAGCAGGAAGTCGCGGTTGCCGGGCATGAAAAAAACCCTGCAGCCGGCCCCGGCAAGGGCTTTGATCTGGCTGGCGACCAAGGTGGCGAGCGGGTCATCGACGTCGTCGTCTCCGGCCCAGTATTCGAAGAGGTCGCCGAGGATGTAGAGGCGCTCGGCCGCCCGGGCGGGGCCGGCGAGGTAGCGTTCGAAAACCGCGGTAAGCGCCGGGCGATCGGCACACAGATGCAGATCGGAAATGAAGTGGATGTGCATGCGCCGGTCGCCCCTTTTTGCGTGTTGCTTAAATGACTTCCGCGCGCTGGATGATCACGTCTTCCTTCGGCACATCCTGGTGGAAGCCGCTGGTGCCGGTTTTGACGCTCTTGATCTTGTCCACAATGTCCATGCCTTCGCTGACGCGGCCGAAGACGCAGTAGCCCCAGCCTTGCACGTCGGGGGAGCGGTAGTTGAGGAAGTCGTTGTCGGCCACGTTGATGAAGAACTGGGCGGTGGCAGAGTTGGGATCCTGGGTGCGCGCCATGGCGATGGTGCCGGCTTCGTTCTTGAGACCGTTGTCAGCTTCGTTCTTGATCGGGGCGCCGGTCGGCTTTTGCTTCATGCCGGGCTCGAAACCGCCGCCCTGGATCATGAAGCCGTTGATCACGCGGTGGAAAACCGTGTTGTTGTAGTGGCCGGCTTCAACGTAGGAGATGAAGTTCTTGGCGGATTCTGGCGCCTTTTCGGCATCCAGTTCGATAACGATGTCGCCGTGATTGGTGATGAGTTTGACTGCCATGGGGTTCTCCTGTGGGATGTGGGTGGGTTTTATTTGGCGGATTTTTCGGGCAGCTGGCGTGCCGACTGGATCAGGATCGGGGTTGCCGGAACGTCGCGCTGGTAGCCGCGGGTGGTGGTCGGCTCCTTGCCGATCTTGCGTACGACATCCATGCCGCCGGTGACCTTGCCGAAGACCGCATAGCCCCAGCCGTCAGGTGACGGGTAGTTGAGCGAGCGGTTGTCCTCGAGATTGATGAAGAACTGGGCCGAGGCCGAATGGGGGTTCTGGGTGCGGGCCATGGCGATGGTGCCGGCGTCGTTCCTGAGGCCGTTCTTCGCTTCGTTCTCGATGGGGGCCCGGGTTTGTTTCTCCTCCAGCTTGGCGTTCATGCCGCCACCCTGGATCATGAAGCCGTCGATCACGCGATGGAACACCAGCCCGTCATAGAAGCCGCTCTTTACGTACTCAAGGAAGTTGGCCACGGTTTTCGGGGCCTTTTCCGGGTAAAGCTCGAGCACGATGGTGCCGGCGCTTGTGTTCAGTTCAACCTGGGGATTGGCAGCAGCGGCGATCAGTGCCTGGCCGGCAAGGGCGACGGCAAGAAGGATCTTCTTCATGGGATGTCCTGGTGCGGGTTTGAGGGTGCGTCGGGGGCGAGGCCTTGTCAGGCGAAGCCCTCGTAAACGATTTTCCAGCGGCCGCCTTCCTTGAGCCAGTACTGGCGCTTCTTGAGGACGTTGGAGAGGTTGTTGCTTCGATAGTCCTGCTCGAAGGTGACGACGATCAGATCCTGCTTGCCGGGGCTGCGGAAGACGCTGAGCTTGCCGAGGTCGACCTTGACCCAGTTTTTGCTGGCGCTTACGAGGCGCTTCTGGCGGGCCCATTGTTCGTAACCGCCTTCGCTGTTACGGAAGTTTTTGGAGTAATGGGCGAGGTAGCGATCAACGTCGCGGCTCTCCCAGTCCTTGCGCCAGTCTTCGATCTGGTTGTTGAGTGATCTGCGTTCGCTGGCCCAGTCGTCAACGCTGAGCCATTCGATGGTGTTGCTGATGATGACCGGGGTGAGGCCGATCTGCATGTAACTGGAAAGGGCGTCCAGATCCCGGTTGGTCAGAACCACGCATCCATCCGAGGCGCGTGGCGGGCGGGAGTAGGTGTCGCTGGGCGTGCCGTGCAGCCAGATTCCATGGCCATCCCGTCCCTGCTGGCGATCCCATTCGTTGGGATAGCTGATCGGAAAGGCGCCGCTGCCGTAGAAATCGGAGAGTTTCTGTCGGGGCAGATTGGCGGTGACATGATAAACGCCGACAGGGGTGCGCTTGTCGCCTTCGCGGGCCTTTTCGGCGCCGAGCTTGCCGTGGGTGATGTAGTAGTCGGCTACGAAGCGCGGCCGGCCGTTGTCGTTTTGGTAGATGTAGAGTCGCGAGCGCTGGGTGTCGACAACGATCGCGTATTTTTGCTCCGGCTCCATCTGGAGCAGGTAGCGGGGCACGTAGTTGCTGGGCGGCCGGTTGCGGTACGCCTTGAGCCGGGCGATGGCCTCATCCCTCAAGTCGGCCAGCTTGTCGGCCGGAGCGTCCTGCGGGTTTCCGAAAGAGACGAGGGGGCGCGCGCGGGCGAGCAGCAGGTCGCCGCGAATCAGGTGGGCGAGGCGGAAATTCGGATAGCCGACAAGCAGCGCGTCGATTTTTTCGAGCGCGCTGCTGAGCCGACTTTGTTCGATGTCCTTGAAGACCGCGCCGAGGGCAGCGTCCGCGTCGCCACCCGGCGCGCGCGAAATTTCGGCACCGAACACCGTGAGAGGGCCGCACGCCAGCAGCAGCGCAAGCCCTCCGAGCAATGCGCGCAGAAATTGATGCATCAACCGCCAACCCGCTCCTGTTGAATCACCCATTTGCCATCCTGCATGACAAGACCGAGTGTCTTGTTTGACGAGGTGGACAAGTTGGCTGAGCGATAGTGCTGCCGGAGTTTAACGGTGGCGTGATCGCCCGATACGCTGACGACCTTGACGTTTTCGAGATCAACTTCGATGTTGCCGGGCTTGGTCAGGCGGGCATTGCGTTCTTCTTCCCAGGCTTTGCGGTTCAGGCCCTTTGGCGGCTCGAAATCCTTGGCGTAGTGGCCCAAGTAGGATTTCACGTCTTTCTTCGACCACGCGCCGGCCCAGCTCTGGACTGCCTTGGCGATGGCGGCTGCCTGCGGCGGCGTCTCGTCTTTCGGCTCGGGACGTTTGGCGGCGGGCTTGAGCTCTACCGGTGCGGCTGCGGCGGGCGCCAGCGGCGCGGTAACCGGTTTGGCAGAAGGCGCAGCAGGTGCTGCGGGTTTGGCCGCTGCCGGTGCAGCCGCAACCGGGGCCATTGCGACGGGCGGGATTGCCGGCTTCGGCGCCGCTGCGGCAGCTACTGGCGGCGGCGCAACCGGCTTGGCTGCCGCGATCACGGTCGGTGCGGCGGGGGCGGGCGCCGCAGGGGGCGGCGTCCGGGTTGCGGGTGCGGCGCTGGCTACCGCAGCCGGGCGAACGGTCTTGCCGGTGACGCTCATCATTTCGCGGATCATCGCCAGTTTGTTCTGGGCTGCTGCATTGGACGAGTCCAGGGCCAGGGCCTTGTCGTAGGCCTGGCTGGCCAGCCGGGCGTAAATGTCACCGAGGTTTTCGTGGGCAGTGGCGTAGCTCGGATGGGTGCGAATCGCCATCTCGAGTGCGGTACGTGCCTTGTCGTACTGACGCTGCTGGGCGTAGAGCACGGCGAGGTTGTTGTAAGGCTCGGGCAGTTCGGGGTAGTCCTCGGTGAGCTTCTGGAAGACCGCGACGGCCTCGCTGCCCCGGTTGAGCTCCGACAGCACGACGCCCTTCAGAAAGCGCACCTGGGCATCCCGCGGCTTGGCGGCGAGAAACTGGTCGGCTTTTTCGAGGGCCTGTGTCAGCTGCCCCTGTTTTACAAGGGATTGCAGATCCTGGAGGGAGTCAGCCCGGGCGGGGCTGCAGAGCAGGCTTGCGAGTAGCAGGGATACGGCCAGGGCACGTTTTGACATGTGATATGATTCGCCGGCGCACGCAGGCACGCGGGGTCTCGTGGGGATGGGTTGATGACAAGAGAGCCATTTTATCAAGAAGCTCCGCTGCCGGCCATGTGCGTTCCCCGATTCTCTGTCCGCGGCGACGTCCGCGAGCCAGGCAGGGTTCTCCTCCGGCAGTTTTCCGTGAATTTCCCTCTTCCCATTCAGTTTCATTGCGGTCTTTCTCATGTTGAAAATTCATAACTCCCTTTCGCGAAAGAAGGAGCAGTTCACCCCCATCGAGCCCGGCAAGGTGCGCATGTATGTTTGCGGGATGACCGTTTATGATTACTGCCACCTGGGCCACGCGCGGGTGATGGTGGTTTTCGACATGGTCGCGCGCTGGTTGCGGGCCAGCAGCTATGACGTCACTTATGTGCGGAACATCACCGATATCGACGACAAGATCATCAAGCGTGCCGGCGAGAACGGCGAAAGCATCCGCGCGCTGACCGACCGCTTCATTGCTGCGATGCACGATGACGCCGATGCGCTGGGAGTGCTGCGGCCGGATCACGAGCCGAGGGCTACAGAGTTCGTCGAGTCGATGCAGAAGCTGATCGGTAACCTGGTCGATAACGGCCTGGCCTACAAGGCCGCCAATGAAGACATGTGTTACGCGGTGCGCAAGTTCGAGGGCTACGGCAAGCTGTCCGGCAAGTCCGTCGACGAGTTGCGTGCCGGCGAGCGTGTCGAGGTGGCGGGTGGCAAGCACGATCCGCTGGATTTTGTGTTGTGGAAGCACGCCCGTCCGGAAGAGCCCGGCGAGGTGAAATGGGCGTCCCCCTGGGGGCTTGGCCGCCCGGGCTGGCACATCGAGTGCTCGGCGATGAGTTCCGAGTTGCTTGGCGATCACTTCGACATTCACGGTGGCGGGGCGGATCTTCAGTTTCCGCACCACGAGAACGAGATCGCCCAGAGCGAAGGGGCTCATCAGTGTTCCTTCGTCAATTACTGGATGCACAACGGTTTCGTGCGCGTGGATGACGAGAAGATGTCGAAGAGCCTCGGCAACTTCTTCACCATTCGTGACGTGCTCAAGGAGTACGCGCCCGAGGTGGTGCGTTTCTTCATCCTCCGTGCCCATTACCGCAGCCCGCTGAATTATTCCGACGCCCATCTGGTGGATGCCCGCCATGCGCTGTCGCGTCTATACACCGCCTTGCGTAACGTGCCGCCGGTGGTGGCCGCCGAAGTGGATTGGTCCGCGCCGATGGCGACCCGTTTCAAGCTGGCGATGGACGACGACTTCAATACGGCGGAGGCCGTTGCCGTGTTGTTCGACCTGGCCAACGAGGTGAACCGCGATCAGTCTGTCCAGGCAGCGGCACAACTCAAGGCTCTTGGCCAGGTTTTGGGTTTGCTTGAGCAGGATCCGCAGGCTTTCCTGCAAGGCGGCATTGAAGCCGCTGGCGACGAAGAAACGGCGAGCATCGAAGCAAGGATTGCAGCGCGTATCGAAGCCAAGAAAGCCCGTAATTTTGCCGAGGCCGATCGCCTGCGTGCCGAGTTGCTGGCCGACGGCATTGCCCTCGAAGATACGCCGCAGGGAACGGTCTGGCGCCGGGCCTGACGGGTAAGTGAGGACCTTGAGCCGGGACGATTTCCAGCGTCCCGTTCTTTAGAACCCGCTCCGGCTAATTGCCTGCAGTCACCGGGCCGTCGATCGCCGTGCTTCTTCGCAAGCACTTGTGGTTTGCAGGCGGGCGTGAATGGTCAACGCGGCGAGGGCGGGATGGTTCTTGTCGGAGGCTTGGGTGCGCTCGAGGGCAGCTTTTACATTGCTCCCGCAACCGACCGTGCGGTATTGAGAACTAAAACGGGCAACGGAGCCGAACGTCTTGCCTGCTTGCCGCGCATACCTCGATACGCCCGCCATCCACGTCCTGGACGTGTCGGTCAGCCGCTCAAGGCTTTTTTTGTCTTGTGCGGCGCCAGCCGATAACGCAGGCGCTGGCGGCCAGCATCGCACCCAGCAGGCAGAGCGTCGTGATCACTGCTGTCCAGGCGGAGCTGTAGCCGAGGGGCGGGAAGTCCAGGCGGTGAAGCGCGTTGAAGATCCAGCGATGGGCGCGGCTGGCGCTGTCTACGCGCAGCAGGATGCGGCCGGTGGCAGGGTCGAGATACCAGGTGGTCTCTTCCGGATCGGCAAGGCGGACGCGCACGGCCGGCAGGGCGCGCGGTGTGCTGCGGCTGTAGTAATACAGGTCTTCGGCGTGGATCAGTTCGGCGCTGGCGATGGCCGTTTTTTCTATTGACCGGATGGCCGCCGCGAAGGTTTCGGGCAGGATGGGGGCCGCGGCAGCAGCCTGGTCGTTGAAACGCAGTTTGACGGTGTCCGTGCTTATCTCCAGGTAGTCCTTGCCGCCGAAGCGGAACCACTCGGCTTCGCGAGCCCCCGGGGCGCGGGCGAGCTGGCGTTGGAGCAGGGGCAGATCGTCTGATGCGCGCAATGCCCCGCCAGCCAGTTGTCGCGCAGCCCCGGGTGGCAGGCCGTTCAGTTTGAGCAGGCCGAAGGGATGGACCGACAGCCAGCCGGAGAGCAGCCACGTAAATGCGAAGAGGCCTGCTGTGAGACCAAGCAGGTGGTGCCACCGTTTCGTGCCCCGGTAGGGGGTGATTCGCCCCCGAGGGTAGCGTTTGACGATGCGCAGTCGGGTCAGTCCCAGCCACAGCCCGCTGCTGGCAGCCAGCAGCGCCGGGAAGGACAGGCCCATCACGATCCAGCGCCAGGTGTCTGAATCGCCTCTGCTGCGCAGTGGAGTGAAGTAGATCCAGTGCAGTACGGTGCCAATCCAGTTCCAGCCGCGTTCGAAGCGGGTGGTGTCGACCAGCACTTCGCCGCTGCGGGGTGACACGTAAATCACGCTGTCGGCGGCATCGTTCGCGGCGATCCTGTACAGGGGGCGGTGGGCGTTATAGCTGGCGTAGACAGTCCATTGATCGCGTTCGATGACTTCGGCGGGGCCGACGTCGGTGGCGCCCAGAAAATCCCGGGCACGTGCTTGTGCAGTCTCCGGCGACACCGGCCCCAGGGGCTCGCCCGTGTCGGCCCACGCGCTGCAGGCGCCGCTGTCGAGCATGAAATGGTAGGCCGGACGTGCGCCGACCATCGCCAGTCGAACGCTGCGGAACTTGCCCGGGCAGGCCGCTAACGCTGCGGCCGGGCTGATCCGTAAGGCTTCGGCCGCAATAGGTGCCAAGTGGGGCAGACGTTCTTCCGTGGTGAGTTTGGGGAAGGGGACGTAGAGCATCACCAGCCCGGAGACGAACCACATCAGCACCAGCAAACAGGTGGCGATGCCAAGCCAGCGGTGGATGAGGTACAGGGCGCGCGAGACGAGAGCTTTCATGGGCGCGGGATTGTGCCACCGGCGGCCGGCGTGCGGGGAAAGACGTACGTCTTCATCCGTCATCTGCCGATCCATTTGTTGCCGGTGGCGGATGGGTGCGATGCTGAGGCGAAGCACTTCGTTGTCATTCGCCTTGCAGATTCATTGCATCTTGCCCGCCGGTGAGCGAGAGAACGATAATGGCATCCCTTTTGCCATGCCGAGCTCGCCGCCTATGTGGCTTGCCGACCGCCGTGCTCCCAAAACCTTCCGAGCTCAGTGCTCTTTCGTCCGATTGTTCCGCTGCTGATTCCGCCGGCCTGGATGCCGACGCGGCTGCGCTGATGGCCGATATCGCAGCCTTCGATATCGAGTCGGCACGTCTGCGCGTGCAGGCAATGGATGCCCGTCATTCAGGTTTGCGTGTGTCTTCCACCCTGTTTCCTGATGTGCCTCCGGACGCGGCATTTCCGCCGGTTCGCGTGGCCGACACGCCATCTGCGCCGCAGGCCGCTCCGCTCCGCGTTTCAGGGGGACTTCTCGACCAGTTGAAGGGCGAGGTTGTCAGCCGGCAGCAGGAAGCGAACGACGCCTCGCGGCAGGTCGATGCGGAAAGGGAGGAACTCGACCGGCGGCTACGCGGGGTGTTCGAGTATTTTCATGATCTGACGACCCAGCTCAATTATCTTAAGCCGGCAGTTGCCCGCAGCTATTTTTTCCTTGATTCCGACGATGCCTTCCGCAACCTGGCCTGGCTGGAGGGTTTCTCCGATTTTCGTACTCAGGCCGAGCGGGAGGGCGGGCATATCGAGCGGGTAACCCTCGGCTACACGCTCAAGGGGCCAGGAGCGCGGAATCTCGAGCGCCTCGGCAGCGGGGTGGAGCGGCTGCGCCAGTTGCTCTTTGATCTCGGGCTCAAGTTTGAATGCCGAGAGCGGCGCAACCGCCAGCGGGAGCTGGAGCACGGCGCATTCACCGTGGCTGATGAAATCAGCGTGCTGGTGGTTTGGCGGGTTGATTTCGAGAACCACGTCATCGTGGTGGAGTCTCGCAACCTCGAACGCCTGGGGTTCGCGTCCTGTGCGCTGTCGCCCGAGTCCATCGGTGCGGCCATGCTCGACGAGTTTGGCCGGTTGATGCTCGGGCGGGAAAACCGTTTTCGTTCTTTTGTGATTCGCTGACGGTCTTGGCTGCCGGGGCTCAAGGCTGCTTCAGCATGTCGATTGCCAGTGCTTCCGCAACGCGGATGCCATCAACCCCAGCCGACAGGATTCCCCCCGCGTAGCCCGCGCCTTCGCCGGCCGGATAGAGGCCTTTTACGTTGAGACTCTGGCAGTTTTCGCCGCGGGTGATGCGCAGCGGCGATGAGGTGCGTGTCTCGACGCCAGTGAGCACGGCGTCGTAGAGATTGAAGCCCTTTATCTGGCGGTCGAAGGCCGGAATCGCCTCGCGCATGGCGGCGATCGCGTAGTCGGGCAGGGCGCTGGAGAGATCGGTGAGATGCACGCCTGGTTTGTAGGAGGGTTCGACGCTGCCCAGTTGTATGGAGGGCTTGCCCTGCAGAAAATCGCCCACCAGCTGACCCGGTGCCTCATAAGTGCGGCCGCCCAGTTCGAAGGCGTGGCTCTCGAGCTGGCGCTGGAGTTCGATGCCGGCCAGCGGCCCTTCACCGGGGAAGTCTTCCGGCGTGATCCCGACAACGATGCCGGCGTTGGCGTTGCGTTCGTTGCGTGAATACTGGCTCATGCCGTTGGTCACGACCCGGTTCGGCTCTGAGGTCGCCGCCACCACTGTGCCGCCTGGGCACATGCAGAAGCTATATACCGCCCGGCCGTTCGATGCGTGGTGCACCAGCTTGTAGTCGGCCGCGCCGAGCAACGGGTGGCCGGCGTGGGGCCCCAGACGGGCCTTGTCGATCAGCGATTGCGGGTGCTCGATGCGAAAACCTACCGAGAAGGGCTTGGCTTCCATGAAGACGCCCCGTGCGTGGAGCATCTCGAAGGTGTCGCGGGCACTGTGGCCGAGAGCCAGCACAACGTGATCGCTGCGGATCTCGTCACCGCTGGCCGTTTTCACGCCGCGCACCTGGCCGTCTTCGATGACGATGTCGGTAACGCGTTGCTGGAAGCGGATATCACCGCCCAGTTCAATGATTTCGGCACGCATGGTTTCAACCATGCCAACCAGCCGGAACGTGCCGATGTGAGGCTTGGAAACGTAAAGGATCTCTTCCGGCGCACCGGCCTTGACGAACTCGCTGATCACCTTGCGGCCGTAGTGTTTCGGATCCTTGATCTGGCTGTAGAGTTTTCCGTCAGAAAAAGTGCCTGCTCCGCCCTCGCCAAACTGCACGTTGGATTCCGGGTTGAGGGTGTTCTTGCGCCACAGGCCCCAGGTGTCCTGGGTCCGCTCGCGCACCGCTTTGCCGCGCTCGAGCACGATGGGTTTGAAGCCCATCTGGGCGAGAATCAGTGCGGCAAAGATGCCGCAGGGGCCAAAGCCGATTACCACCGGACGCTTTGCGACATCCGGCGGGGCCTTGCCCACGAAATGGTATTCCATGTCCGGGGTCGGCTTGAGGTGTAGATCGCCGCTGAATTTTTTGAGTAGTACCGTTTCGTTCGCCACCTCGACGTCCACGATATAGATGAGGGACAACGAATGGCTCTTGCGCGCATCGTAGCTGCGTTTGAAAACGGTGAAGCTGAGCACGTCCTCCTTCGAGATGCTCAGGCGCCTGGCGATGGCGTCAGGCAAGGCATCAGCGGAGTGATCGAGGGGGAGGCGGAGTTCGGAGAGTCGCAGCATGAGTGCATGGCGGGGGGTTTTTCCCCGCAGATGGCGTTCGGGCTGCGATTTTATCCGGAATTCCTGGGGCGGGGAGTGCTCTGGCGCGTTATGGAAATTGGCAGTCGTGCTCCTGAAAGCTGCAGGTCGAGGCGCACAAGTTGTTCCAGTTGGCGGCACACGTTGTGCTGGACTCTGTCGGCCAGGCGGTCGATGACCCGGCGCATGTCGACTCCGAGTTCCTCTAGCACCAGTGAGCGGGTTTTCATCTGGATCACGATTCGGCACAGCTTGTCGGCGCCGCCGCGCGGCCCGTTTATATCGCTGAGCCGCACGCTGACCAACTGAACGATGTGGCCGAAGCGGCCAAGGGTGGCTCTGATGCGATCGTTTGCGTGGGCACGCAGTTTCTTGGCTGCAGGTAGCCCGCTGGTCTTGATCTGGATTTCCATGATGCGATCTCTCCTTGCGTTGCCCGGTTTCCTGTTACTTTAGATTGAGCTGGCATGAACATAAAGTCGCAATATATGATCGTACACTTCGGAAATAACGAATCTGGGCGGATGTGCGCCGGAAATCTGCATGAACCTGAAGCATCTCTTTTATTTCTGGAAAACAGCACGCAGTGGCGGTGTCGTCAAGGCTGGTGAGGCTCTGCACATCACGCCCCAGACCATAAGCGGGCAGATCCGACTTCTGGAGGAGAGCCTTGATACCCAGCTGTTCGCCCGTGACGGTCGGGCTCTGGAGCTGACACCGGCAGGGCGGCTGGCGATGGAGTACGCCGACGAGATGTTCTCTATCAGTGCCGAACTCGAGCAGGCCCTTCGGCATTACCCAAAGGGGCGGCCAGTGGAGTTTCGGGTTGGTGTGTCAGACGCTGTGCCCAAATCGCTGGCTTATCGCCTGCTGAGACCGGCGGTGGATCCGGCCGACCCGGTTCGCATCATTTGTCGGGAATGGCGGCTCGACAGGCTGCTCGCAGAACTGGCGATTCATCGGCTTGATCTGGTGATCGCCGATTCGCCGATTCCTCCGTCGGTGGATGTGCGTGCCTACAACCACCGTCTTGGGGACTCGGGGCTCAGCTTCTTTGCGGCCCATGCGCTGGTTGGTAGCATGAACAAGCCCTTTCCTGAATGCATAGGCGATATGCCGGCTTTGCTTCCCGGCGAGGATTCGGCCATCCGGCGCAAACTGGTGGATTGGCTGGATCGCAAGCGCCTGCGTCCCCGCATTGCCGGAGAGTTTGACGACACGGCCCTGATGACCGCTTTTGGGCGGGCCGGGGTGGGGGTGTTCGCCGTGCCAACCGCAATTGAGCAGGAGACGCTGGCGGGAGGTGAGCTGGTCCTGCTCGGACGGGCCGAGGAGGTGCGGATCGAGTATTTTGCGATTTCGGTCGAGCGGCGCCTGACCCATCCTTGCGTGCTGGCGATTTCCGAGGCGGCGAAGACGGGCTTTGAATTGCTCGATAGCGGAGAGAGCGGCCTGCCGCTGGCGCCCTGAAAACAAAACGCCCCCGCGGGAGCCGGTGGCTCGGGCAGGGGCGGGGGAGTGCTGCTTGGAGTGTCAGGCGTTCTGCTGAATTCCGGCGACTGCCCAGCCTGCGTTGCCACTGCGGGGCTTGGTAAGGTGCCAGATTTCGTCGATGGCTTCAGGCGCGGCGTTGGCCTCCTCCCGCAGCAGGCCGGTGAAGCGCACGCTGACAATATAGCGGGCCGCTTCCTCGGTGACATCAAGGACTTCGGCGTTGAGCGAGACAACGTCGGTCTTCTGGCTGCCGCTGACCTGGTCCATCCAGTTCATCTTGATCTCCGCGAACAGTTCCGGTGTGGTGTATTCACGGATGTCATCAAGGTTGCGTGTATCGTTGGCGGCCTGCAGGCGGATGAAGTTCAGCTTGGCGTTGCGAACGAAGGCTTCTGCATCGAAGTCGGCGGGGATGTTTCCGACCGGCGCGGCCGTATCGGCGATCGGTGCGCTGCTGCCGTAGCCTTGGTTCGGCTGCGGTGCGGCGTAGGGCGTCGCTGCCTGACCGGCGTACTGCATGCCACCTGCGCCAGCGAGCGCCGGCCGTTGAGCTGCTGCCCGGCGACGCATAAAGAAGCCGATCAGCAGCATCACTGCGACGGCGATCAGGCCCATCATCATCATTGAAGCCAGTTCCTCACCAAAACCGAAGTGGGAGGCCAGCGCTGCCAGGCCGATACCGGCGGCGAGACCGGCGAGCGGCCCCATCCATGACCGCTTCGGCTGGGCTTGCGGAGCTGCTGCAGCGCCAGCCTGCTGGGCACGGGCTGGCGCCGCAGCCGCTCCCGGTGCCTGGGCAGGCGAGGCCGGAGTGGCGTTTGCGGACTTGGGCTGGCTCATTTCCTGGCGCTGCATGCCTGACGACTTGCCGCCGCCAAAGCGCTTGGCCGCATCGGCATCGCCCGCAACCAGCGTGAGGCCCAGCGCCAGTGTGGCGGTGAGCAGGGCAAAGGATTTCATGCGTGTCTCCTGTTGTTGGTAAGCAAATAACCTTGCAAGCTTAGCGTGTTGTGAATATTAATAAAATCAGAATTGTTTATGGTTTTGTTTCGGAAAAAACTGAATATCAACACCTTCCGGATCTTCGTCGGGTGTTCCGGACGGCGCCGCAGGTGTGTCGTGTACGGCAGTCGGCGTATGGGGCCCGGCTGGCAATATTCTTCTAAAACCTTGATTTTGAAGATACGGCAAATTCGTCGGAAAGCCATACGCCGCAACGTGCTCCGGTTTTCCTGCGCTGCAATAAAGTTGATCTGTGTCAAAATGCCGCCCTATTCGCGGGGTATCCTTCCGCGGAAGCCTGCCAGTGGTTTGTTTGTTGTGTAGGCGGGGGGGGTTTGTTTTTTTTTTTCTTGAGG
>Ga0209175_10000537_pt1 | contig 21693 bp, 19 predicted proteins | sample JI91814C2DNA_FD_187506 | JGI IMG/M metagenome (GOLD analysis project Ga0209175, IMG submission 187506) | Wastewater effluent complex algal communities from Wisconsin, to seasonally profile nutrient transformation and Carbon sequestration -... | ecosystem: Engineered > WWTP > Effluent > Algae...
GAATTTTTAAGCGCGTAGGTCGGGCCATGGCCCGACCTACAAATCAAATTTTCGCCTTGATCGGTTTCTTCTCGCCGGCTTCGATTCTCAGATCCAGACGATTTTGCGCAGGCGGTGTCGGGCAAGTAGAGAAGCTGGTAAACGCACATGGCGGGTTATAGGCCAGATTGAAATCCACTACCGTAATTCCCTTTTCGCCTGGGTTCTTGGCGTAGAGAAAACGGGCAGCGGAATAGGTTTCGTGGCCGCTGGTACGATCGGCAAAGATCAGGAACAAGCGACCGTCACCTTCATCAACGGCTTCCATCCGGTATTCCTTTCCATCCTTGCTGAAGACGACTTGACCGGGATTTGCCATATTCTCGACCATGCCGAGAATATTCATGATCTCGATGGTCTTACCCGGCGGATTTGGAATGAACATTGCCTGAAAACGATAGTCCTTGCTGATCGGAAAATACTCCAGCCCCGGAAATTGTTGGCGTGTTGCTGCCAACGCATCGCGCACTCGCAGCGCATAGCGCTCACCGCGCTTAATCACGATAAAACTCGCATCACCGTTATTGAAACCAACCACCGTCGGCTCACCATCGGCATCGGATAAAAGTCTTGCGGTGCCTGAAGCGGGTTGTCCATCGATCGTGATGCCGCTGCCGTTTTCAGGCTGAAGGGTGATTTTTCCGTCCTTGGTCAGGGTGAGCATGCCGATGCGCCCAGGGCCCACCGCCAGTTTCGTACCATTGTCATCTCCATGACCGACGCGGGTGGTACCAACATCGATCCAGTGCATACCGACCAGGGATAGCCAGCCTGCAGGTTGCTGTAATCTTTCAAGCCTTTCGTCGCGTGCTTTCTTGACTTCTTTGTCATATGCCAGCTTCGCGGCATTTTTCGCATTGTCCGCGCCCGCATCCACAGGACCTGTGTCCTTGCCGCAGGCACTCAAACCGAGAGTGATGATGGCAAGCATAGCGATACCGATTAACTTGTTCATAGCTACCTCAACGACCACGTAAAAAAAGTTTATCTAATTCCGCTTTCGTCAACTGCACCCAGGTCGGTCGACCGTGGTTACATTGACCCGAACGTTCAGTGGCTTCCATATCCCGCAACAGCGCATTCATTTCCGGAATCGTCAGACGGCGATTGGCTCGCACCGAAGTATGACAGGCCAGTGTTGACAATAACTCATTGCGTGTTTGCTCCAATGTCTGGCTACTGCCGTGTTCCCGCAAATCGGCGAGCACGTCCAGCACAATCGTTTTCGGATCCAGGTCCGCCAATAATGCGGGCACGGCGCGGATACTCAAGGCCTGCGGGCCACTTCTTCTCAACTCGAAGCCGAGTTCTGCCAGTGCCTGGTGGTGTTGCTCGGCCACATCGGCTTCACGCTCGCTGACCGAAATGGCCATCGGCACCAGCAAAGTCTGGGAACGGATTCCCTCGGCATCCTTGGCGGCTTTCAAGCGCTCATAGGTAATGCGTTCGTGCGCCGCATGCATATCGACCAGAATCAAACCCTGTTCGTTTTCCGACAGGATAAAAATCCCATGCAATTGCGCCAGGGCATAACCCAATGGCGGGGCCTGAGTTTCATCGGTAACCGGCATCTGCAATGGTTCACTGGTCGAACCAGGTGCACGATATAGAGCCGCATATTGCGAAAGGTAATTGGCGGGTACTTCGCGAACAGGCAAACCCAAACCGGATTGCATCGGGGCCGTTTCATTCAATGCATAGCTACCAATGCTTTCGACCCGGCTTTCCACGGCACCGGCACGTGCGCCCGCCAGAGCTTCATGCAAGGTGCGGTAGATAAAATCATGTACCAGGCGGCCATCGCGAAAACGTACTTCGTGCTTTGCCGGATGCACGTTGACATCGACCCTGCGTGGATCGAGCGTCAGGAACAAAACGAAACTGGGATGGCGCCCGTGAAAAAGTACATCGGAATAAGCCTGGCGCACGGCGTGAGCCACCAGCCGATCTTTGATCGCGCGACCGTTCACGTAAAAAAATTGCTGATCGGCCGATGAGCGCGAAGCCGTAGGCAAGCCAACCCAACCCTGCAAGCCCAAACCGGCACCGTTGTGATCAATCGCAATGCTTTGCTGGGTGAAACCTTCACTCAATGCTTCAGTGATTCGCTGATGATGTTCGGCCCAGTCCTGGTTGGGACGGTAGTGCTTTATCATTTTTCCGTTATGCGAAATGCGTAATTCCACCAACGGTTTCGCCAATGCGAGGGAACGTAGCCAATCTTCAATGTGATTGAGCTCGGTACGCTCGGCCTTCATGAATTTTCTTCGGGCCGGCACGTTGAAAAACAAATCGCGCACTTCGATCGTCGTGCCTTGTGGATGCGGATGAGGCACGACGCCGTGCACTTCACCACCGGTGATTTCTATGCGTGCACCGTTGGTCTGGTTCGACGTTTTCGAACTGATCGAAAAATGCGAGACCGATGCTATCGATGGCAGGGCTTCGCCGCGAAAACCGAGCGTTGCCACTTCTTCCAGATCTTCGAGCGACGAAATCTTGCTGGTCGCGTGGCGCTGGATCGCCAATGGCAATTCCGCTTCGGCAATACCGGCACCATCATCACGAATGCGGATCAAACGCAGACCGCCTTCTTCCAGTTCGATATCCACCCGTTTGGCGCCGGCATCCAATGCATTTTCGACCAGTTCCTTGACGACGGAGGCAGGTCTTTCCACCACTTCGCCGGCGGCGATCTGGTTGATGAGGGTATTGGGTAGTTGGCGAATCGGCACGTCGGGTAACCAGAAATGTTCAACCGACATGATACATAGGGCGCGCCTGTGGCGCACCAAAGGCTTATTTGGGTGCCGATGCCGTCGTTGGGATTATCAGGCGCTCGCCCACGCGCACGTCGTCACTGCGCTTGTTGTTGGCCAGCAGGATCATGTCCATCGGTACGCCGTGACGGGTTGCGATCTGGCTAAGGGTTTCACCGCGACTGACAACGTATTGCATCCCACGCGCATTCTCGTCGTTGCGTTCCTGCTGGGCGGCAAACCAGGTGCCCGGCGGCGCCTGCTCGGAGAAATAGCCACGAATACCGGTAACCACTGCCGACGCAAGGCGTTCACGGTGTGCCGGATCGGACAATTTGCGTTCTTCATTCGGATTCGTGATGAATCCGGTTTCAATCAGCATCGAAGGTACGTCCGGCGAACGCAGCACAACGAAATTGGCGTGTTCAACATTTGGCTTGTGCGCTTTGCCGAGGTCTTTCAATGAGCCAAGAACTTCTCCGGCGACATCTTCCGAGACTCGCATGGTGGCGCTTTGGGACAGATCCAGCAGAACCGCGGCAAGGTTTTTGTCTTTTGCATCAAGAGAGACGCCGCCGACAAGGTCAGCGGCGTTTTCTTTATCAGCCAACCAGCGTGCGGCTTGCGAGGATGCACCTTTTAACGACAACACAAACACCGATGAACCGTTGGCCTGACCATTCAATGCAGCATCGGCATGGATGGAAATGAATAAATCAGCCTGCGCCTTGCGGGCACGCATATAACGATCTTGCAGGACGACAAAGGTATCGTCGTCACGCACCAGGAATGCTTTCATGCCGGGCTCGGCATTGATTTGTCTCGCCAGTTCGCGCGCGGTGGCCAAGGTGACGTTTTTTTCTTTCACGCCGCTGGGTCCGCTTGCACCGGGGTCTTTGCCGCCGTGACCGGCATCGATGGCGATAATCAATTCGCGATGGCTGTTGCCCAAAACGCTTTGAACCGTTTTAGTCGCAGGAAAACGCGCGGAAGACTTATTGTCTATCTTGACGTCGGCCTGTTCGATTTGCTTTGTTTCGATAACAGCGGGTTTAACTTCAACCTTGGGTTCAAGAGTCAACACGTCTTTCATCGCCGCCTTGATGTCGGCGACTTTGCTTTCTGATGTTTTGACTGGCGTAGCGTTGGTCGCGATATTCTGGGCTGGCTTCGCATTCGGGCTGATCAATTCAATCACCAGGCGGGTATTGGCACCCGAACCATCAATATGCGATTTGGTCTGCACGCTTTCGCTCAAATCGAAAACGACCCGCAAAGTACCCGGCGCAGGCTGGCCGGTACGCACTCTGCTGACAACACCATTGGCACCCGGCAATTTGAAGTTCCCGGAAGCGGCGGTTGCGGGCAGATCCAGTACCAAACGTTCCGGGTTGCTGAGGGTAAACACCTTATAGCTGGATTTTTCGCTCAGATGGATCTCGGCCTGGGTTTGGCCATCCATAGCGAGTAATTTGAGGTCTTGCAGCTGCGCAGCACTTGCAAAAGCCGGGGCTAGCATCAGCAACAGGCCGGTTTTGCAGAGATTTCGTGATTTGGAAATAGTGCGCATGGCAGGATTGAACCACCGCATCAGGCAATTTGCAATAGTTTTCCCTTAAAAATCCGATACCTGGGCACTATTCTTCGTAAATCTTTAAGAAGAAGCTCTGAAACCCGCCAATTTGCTGACCCGAGCTAGCCATGCGGCACCTGTTTGGGTCTCCGAGCGCAAATTGGCGACCCGGCCATCACCATGAGGCTCCAATTCGATTAGCAAATCCGCCTTGGGTAACGCGCCCTGCCCGCGTTCAGGCCATTCGACCAACCAAAGCGCGGTATTTTCGGCCACTTCATCCAGCCCCAGGAAATCCAGCTCTCCCGCGGCAGCGATACGGTATAGATCCAGATGCGCCGCCTCGCCTTTGGCCAAGGGGTACCGCTCGATCAAGGTATAGGTTGGGCTTTTGATCGGGCCGGTAACGCCCAGTTCGCGTAACAGTGCCCGGGCCAAAGTCGATTTTCCGGCACCAATTTCGCCATACAAATAGATAACGCCGAGACTGGGCTGGGCCTGCGCCAGCAGCTGGCCCAGGCTTTCGGTGGCTTCGGGGTCGTCCAGAATGATTTTCATGCAGCTGCTCTCACTCGGGATTCGCCAATCTTCGAAGGTGTGGAAACAGATCCGACGGTAACAAGCCGCGTTCACCGCCAATTTTAGCTGCGGCGTCTCCGGCGGCACCATGCAGTAAAGCGCCGAGGCTCGCAGCTTCGAACAATGGAAGGTTTTGGGCATACAAAGCGGCAATGACGCCTGTCAAAATATCCCCCATGCCACCGGTCGCCATGCCAGGATTGCCGGCATCAATGACCCGCGTCGTTTCTCCGGGCCCGCCAACCAAGGTACCGGCCCCCTTCAACACCACGACACACTGATACTTTTTCACCAGTGCATCCATCGCATCGAAACGGTTGGATTGGACTTCCTGATTGCTCATGCCCAGCAAGCGTGCGGCTTCGCCGGGATGCGGCGTGAGAATTGCCTGAGGCAAGGGCTGCGGATTTTCAGCCAACAGGTTCAATGCATCCGCATCCAGAATCAGGGCTTTGTTGGATGCTATCGCGCAATCAAACAAGGTCTGACCCCATTCGTTCTGTCCGAGCCCCGGCCCCACTGCGAGCACATCGGCTTTTGCAATCAAGGGCAGCAAGGCATCGGCATTCTCCACGGCATGCGTCATCGCCTCCGGCCTTGCCGCAACCAGTGCGGAGACACCCTCGGTTCGTGTCGCGACGCTGGCAAGACCAGCGCCTACACGCAATGCGGCTTCGGCACACAGACGAACGGCGCCGCCCATGCCGACTTCACCGCCGACACAAAGCACATGCCCGTATTCACCTTTATGCGAATTGGCATGTCGCGGCGCAAGGCCCGCGGCCAAATAGGCAGGCGTCAGTAAAAAAGCCGCCGGTGAAAAATCACTCCTCACGCTATCGGGCAGGTCCAGGTTGTCATGCTGCACCTTGCCGCAATAATCCCGCGCCGAACCGGTATACAGCCCGCGTTTGGCAGAAATAAAACTGATGGTCCGCGTGGCACGGATGCAAATCCCTGCTGCATTTCCCGCGTCGGCATTGATGCCCGAAGGAACGTCCAGCGCCAGCACCGGCAAACGGGTCCCATTGATCCGTTCGATGAATGCCTGGGCCGCTCCTTCGGGCTGTCTGGACAAACCGATGCCGTACAAGGCATCCACCCACAACTCGACTTCCGGCAATTGACCGTCAAACACTTCGGCACGTTCACCCAATGCACGCCAATCGGCATAGGCTCGACCGGCATCGGCAGTGCGCGGCGCTCCGCCTGGCAGCATGATCACTTTGACCTTGATGCCGACTTTTTGCAGAAGGCGCGCCAACACATAACCATCGCCGCCGTTGTTGCCCAAACCGCAGGCAATACCGACCGATGTAATCCTGGGCCATTTTTTATGGATCAAGATCATTGCGGCACTACTGGCGCGCGTCATTAATTCATAGCCGGAAACACCATGATCGCGAATGGCCAGACGGTCCATTTCGCGCACTTGTTCGGTACGATACAAAGGCAACGGAGAATTCATCCGTCAATTCTAACCTTATAAATCTATACTTGGCCGATGCCAGACTATCAGCAGCTAGCAAACGATATTCGCCAATGGGGTCGCGAACTGGGCTTCGCCGATGTAGGAATCAGCGGCGTGCAGCTAGGCGACGACGAACAGTATCTCGATATCTGGGTCGCTGAAAATAATCATGGCGAAATGCATTACATGGCGTCCCACGGCAGCAAGCGTGCCCGCCCCGCCGAATTGATCCCCGGAACGGTCAGAATTATTTCGGTACGGATGGATTACGGCACCGGCGACGATGCCGCCGCATGGCAAACCTTGAACGATCCAACGCAGGCCTATGTTGCACGCTACGCGCTGGGTCGCGATTACCACAAGGTAATGCGCTCGCGTTTGCAAAAACTGAGCGATCGAATCCAGGCTGAAATTTCGCCGTTGGGATACCGTGTTTTCGTGGATTCGGCGCCGGTACTGGAACGTGCGCTATCTCGTAACGCGGGTTTGGGCTGGATCGGAAAAAACACCTGCCTGATCAATAAAAATTCCGGTAGCTGGTTTTTTCTCGGCGAAATTTTTGTCGACATACCCTTGCCGGAAGATATTCCGGCCGAAGCCCATTGCGGCACCTGCACGAAGTGCATTGATGTATGCCCGACACAAGCCATCATCGCACCGAACAAACTCGATGCCAGACGCTGCATCAGTTATCTGACCATCGAATTGAAAGGCAGCATTCCGGAAGAATTCCGCAAACCGATCGGCAACCGGATTTTTGGCTGCGATGATTGCCAGCTGATTTGCCCGTGGAATAAATTTTCGAAAAAATACGACGAACCTGATTTCCGTGTTCGTAACAATCTTGATAAGGCCACCTTGCTGGATTTGTTTGCCTGGACCGAAGCGGAGTTTTTGTCGCGCACCGAAGGTTCCGCAATTCGCCGTACCGGCTACGAAGGATGGTTGCGGAATATTGCAGTAGCGCTTGGCAATGCGCCTTCATCGCCGGACATTATTGCCTCGCTGCATGCTCGCTCAAGGCATGAATCGGAAATCGTTCGCGAGCATGTCGCATGGGCACTGGCACAGCATACGATGTCGTAGGGTGCGCGTATCGCGTTACCATAGCCTTCTTTGATTGAACCCTCAGGAATACAAGCATGATCATTCAACCGAAAACCCGCGGCTTTATCTGCACCACAACGCATCCCACCGGATGCACTGCTCACGTGAACGAGCAGATTGCCGTGGTGGAAGCAGGTGGCAAGATTGCGAACGGTCCGAAGAAAGTGTTGGTCATCGGTGCTTCCACCGGCTACGGCCTGGCTTCTCGCATTACTGCCGCATTCGGTTCCGATGCTGCGACGATCGGCGTGTTTCTTGAAAAGCCCGCTTCCGAAAATAAACCCGGTTCCGCCGGCTGGTACAACTCCGCTGCTTTTGAACAGGCCGCGCACGCTGCCGGCCTCTATGCAAAAAGTATCAATGGCGATGCGTTCTCGCACGAAATGCGTGCCAAAACCATTGAGCTGATCAAACAGGATTTGGGCCAGGTGGATATGGTCGTTTATTCCCTCGCATCACCCGTTCGCAAGCTGCCCGATTCCGGTGAACTCGTGCGTTCGGCATTGAAACCGATCGGCGAAACCTACCAGTCCACTGCGATTGATACGAGCAAAGACAGGATCATCCACTCTGAAGTCGAGCCCGCGAGCGAGCAGGAAATTGCCGACACCGTGACCGTGATGGGCGGAGAAGATTGGGAGTTGTGGATGAGTGCATTGCTCGACGCCGGCGTATTGGCAGACGGTATCAAAACGATGTCCTACAGTTATATCGGCACCGAAATTACCTGGCCGATTTACTGGCACGGTGCACTCGGCAAGGCGAAGGAAGACATGGACCGCGCCGCTTCCGCACTTCGCAACCTGCTCGCACCGCTGCATGGCAGTGCGAATGTCGCTGTATTGAAGAGCGTCGTCACGCAGGCATCGGCTGCCATTCCGGTGATGCCTCTGTATATTTCGATCTGCTTCAAGGTAATGAAAAACCTGAAATTGCACGAAGGCACGATCGAACAGATTGATCGCATGTTCCGCACCCAGATTTACGGCTCCAACACGACCCGCGATGAAAGCCAGCGTATCCGCATGGATGATTGGGAATTGCGCGATGAAGTGCAAAATACCGTGAAGGCGATCTGGCCGAATGTCACTTCCGAGAATCTGTTCGAGCAGACGGATTACAAAAGCTACAAGGAAGAATTCCTGAAGTTATTTGGCTTTGGTGTGGCCGGCGTCGATTACGCTTCCGACGTCAACCCGATCGTGCCTTTTGAACCGATCAGTCTCGAAAACTAAAAAAACCGGCAATCGGGCAGCCATCGGCGTCGACCAACGGGTTGGCGTCAATGTAATTTTCCGTGAATTCGCATCGCTGGAATTCAGGCTGATCACTTGGCAGTGCTGTAACAATATAACGCTGCCACGAAAGCCGGATTGAAGCGTTATATACTGGGTCCACGTTATTCATTGCTTATCAGCACCCAGGGGATCCCAATGCCTTCGAGCGAATTAATCATGGCCGCCATTGCGGTCGCCGCCTTTGTTTTTCTGATTCTGTTAATTGCACTGTTTCTCAGAAGAGTCGTACCCACCAACGAAGTGCATATCATCCAGTCGGGCAAGGCAACGGTTTCCTATGGCAAGGACCATGAAGCCGGCAATACCTATTACGAATGGCCGGCATGGTTGCCAAAAATCGGTATTGTCAAAATCGTGTTGCCGGTGTCTGTATTCGACGGCGACCTGGAAGCCTATGAAGCCTACGATAAAGGTCGCTTGCCTTTTGTCGTTGACGTGAAAGCCTTCTTCCGCATTTCCGATTCCAATCTGGCAGCACAACGCGTGAGTTCGTTCGACGAATTGCGTAGCCAGCTGCACGCAATTTTACAGGGTGCGGTGCGTACCATTCTTGCCTCCGCCGACATCGAGGAAATCATGCAGGGCCGCAGCCAGTTTGGCGAAGCCTTCACGCGTGAAGTGGAAGCGCAACTCGTTAACTGGGGCGTCTCCACCGTCAAGAATATCGAGCTGATGGATATCCGCGATTCCAGCGGTTCCTACGTCATCAAAAACATCATGGAAAAGAAAAAATCCCTGATCGAAATGCAAAGCCGTATTGAAGTCGCGGAAAACATGAAACGCGCCAGCATTGCCGAAATCGAAGCCAAGCGCGAAACCGACGTGCAGTTGCAGGACGCATTGCAAAAAGTGGGCGCGCGTACCGCCGAAAAAGACAAGGCCGTTGGCATCGCAAATGAAATGGCACAGCAATCGATCAAGGAACAGGCAAAGATCACCACCGAAAAAGAACTGGAAATCACCAAGGTGTCCGAAGTGACATCGGCCAACATCACGAAAGACGTGCAGATCGTGAAAGCGAACCAGGACAAGGAAACTGCCGCCATCAACAAGGAAATGGCGATCATCAAGGCGGCGCAGGAAAAAGAAACCACGATTCTGGTGGCCGAAGGTACCAAGGCAACGACCATTCTCGTCGCCGAAGGTGACCTTGAGAGCAAGAAACGCGAATCCGAAGGTATCGCATTCGAAGGTACCGCCCGCGCGGAAGCCGAGAAGGCCATGCAACTCGCACCGGTGCAGGCACAAATCGTATTGGCGAAAGAAATCGGCAACAACGAGGGCTACCAGAAATATCTGGTCACCATCGAACAAGTGAAAGCGAACCAGGCTGTTGGCATCGAACAGGCCAAGGCATTGTCTCAGGCGGATCTTAAAATCATCGCCAATTCCGGCAATGTCGAAAACGGCATGAAAGGCGTGATGGATATCTTCTCGTCCGCCGGCGGCACCAATGTCGGAGCGATGCTTGAAGGTCTGGCACAATCCGAACAAGGCGAAGCCCTGCTGAAAAAAGTCGGTTTGAATTCAGACAAGAAAGATAAATAAAGAATACGTAGCCCGGGTCATGGCTCCATCTGACCCGGGGTTATCGATCTTGCTTCAACGATAACGACAATATTGAGTTTTCCCGGGTCAGATGGAGCCATGACCCGGGCTACGGCAGAAACAAGAATTAACTCGATTGGCAGTTTGAGCCCCCGAAAACTGTGCTTCATTCCGCCAAATGCAGTCGAGCTCCTGCGCTAGACTGGCAATAATTCCGGGAGCTGTTTCCAAAGATGCCTATCCGTCGCGATTCCTTCACCGTTTTGCGCGCCACCATGCGATGGCGCGTCGGGCTCGTGCTCGGCGTTTTAGTGATGGTGCTGATGGTTGCGCTCGGCACCCTGAACACGCAATTGGGCTTGAAAGACACGGCACAATTGGCCTGGGTGGTCTTGGCCGTTTCCGGAATCAGCGTGGTGGGCTTGCTGCTGTCGCCGCGACATCTGGGCGGCACCATTTATTTCAGTGCAGTGGCATTATTACTTATCTTCGTACCCGCTTTCGGTCTGTACCACGGCAGGCCGATGCAGCATTGGGCTTATATTTTTCCGCCGCTGCTTGTTTTCCTGATCCGGTCTCGCCCAGCACTCATCGGCATGGTGCTCTACGGCATCTATGTGGTGTTCACCCTCAGACCATTGATTCCGACGATCGACATCGTGCGCTTCGCGAGCGGTTATGGCCTGCTTGTCTGCTTTATCTACACCTATGCATTGCTCGAAGAACGTGCAGCCACGATGTTGCGCTACTACTCCGACCATGACGCGCTGACGAATTGTTTCAACCGTCGCACATTCAACGAAGCGCTGGAACAGCTGACACGTTCAAGGGCGAACGGGAAACGCCGTACCTTCCTGCTGATCGATATCGACCACTTCAAGGCCATCAACGACCAGCATGGGCATCTGGTCGGCGACCGCATTATTACGCAAGTCGCTGCAGAACTTGTGCGGGCGCTTCATGCCGATATTCCGCTGTACCGTTATGGCGGCGAAGAATTTGCCATTATTCTTGAACATGCTTCGGAACAGGAAGGCGTTGAATTGTCCGAACGTCTGCGCCTCGCGATTCACGAGTACGACTTTCAGGATCTGAAGGTCAGCATCAGCATCGGAGTCGCGGAATGGCGAAGCACCCACGCCAATGTGAGCGCCGCACTCGGCCATGCGGATCGCGCCCTGTATCTGGCGAAAAATGCAGGCCGCAATCGCGTGATGGCGGCCTCGGCACTATCGTAGCAGGGACTTCAGTTCCGAATTGTCTGCAAGACTTTTCATGGCGTGGGCTTAATTGGAATAACGTGCCTGCATGAATTGAAAATAAACTTCGCCGTAGCGCATATACCAATCGTCGTTGTCGAAATAATCGGCTTCGCAGACAGCCATTTTCTGCAATCCTTTTTGCAATTCTCCAAGTAATTCCTTGTTTTTACTACGCACCGTCGCATCGAATTCATCCAATGCACCATTTACTTTTTTTGTTTCCGCCGCTGCACCCATTTGTGCAATACCGCCACCGGCTGCCGCAGCGCCATTCATGAAATCCAGGCCTTCGCTGGTAAAACGGTGCGTGTAGTCGTAAATCGCGCGCACCTTTTCAAGGTTCATGCGTTGCTTGTTCAGAACGGCATTTGCTTCGGCATAGCAAGGCTTGCAATCGCTGTTCTCGGCGCATTTGGAAGGCATACTGGGCATGCCTGGAGGGTTGGGATCGGGCATCATTTTTTCATCGGTCGCGGTCAATGGCGGAAAGTCTTTGTTGTATTGACTGCCATGCCCGCCCCATGCGGTTTCACCATTTGCGCCATCATCCCCGCTGTTCGAACCAGAACCTTGGCCGCTGTTTTTCGCGGTATTCCCATCGGACTTTTTGCGATTAGGGCCGCCCCATTCGGATGCACCATTGGAGCCGTCGGATTCACTATTTTTTGCTGCACTGCCATCGGACTTTTTGCGGCTAGGGCCACCCCATTCGGATGCGCCATTGGAGCCGTCGGATTCACTGTTTTTTGCAGCACCACCATCGGACTTTTTGCGATTAGGGCCGCCCCATTCGGATGCTCCATTGGAGCCGTCGTTTCCGCTGTTCGAACCCGAGCCTTTACCGCTGTTTTTTACAGGATTGCCATCAGGTTTGAGCGGACTACCCCAGGATTCCTCGCTGTTTTGCATATGCGCTGGCGGAGCCGGGGCCGGTTCACCCGACAATTCTTTTTGAAAGCGGCCGCGAACCAGCAAATCGGCGTAACCGGGCATGCTCGCAAAACAAGCTGCAAGAACAAGCGGTAGCGTTTTCAAATACTTGCTCATGATTTACCTCCAGCCGATTTACGTCGCATAAAAAAAACAACACCTGCAATTACTACCAAGCCAAATAGACAAAACAGTCCGAGCGCAATTTTCAACCACGGAAAACCACCGCTTACGCTCACGCCCTTGCTGCCATCCGGCGCCACGTATTCACTGGCCGGAACGACAGCAGGCGCAGGTTCCAATTGCTCTTCTTTGCCCACCATCACCACCAATTGATAGTCGGTTGGCTCGTCGGCGCTAACCCATAACTTGAAGCCATCGTAGGTCCGGAAGTGCAAATCGATACGCCCATTTTCATTGGTGCTCAGCTCTTGTACCGGCTTGCTCCAATCGTCCTTCACGACACGCAAATAAATTTTCTGATTGGGCTCCCGGGTATAAAGACCAACTGAAATCGGCTCCAATAATTGTGTGCCGAGCACCTGATACTGATCACCATACGGCGTCGCAGTGCCTTTCAAATGTGCAGAACGGGTATTGGCAATTTTCGCATCGGACTTGAGTTCAATATCGTAAACCGTGCGTGTAGTTTGTTCCTGGCTTGTTGATTGTTCTTGCGATATCTGCGAAGAGGTGTCGGCAGGCGTCTCGACGCTTGCTTCAATCGACGGTTCTCCAGGGACAAAATCATCGGCACTGGATTGCGCAAACACCATTGCCGACGAACCCGATAACAGCAAGTACAGCACAACGCTGCGCGTCCAATGGTTTTTCATTTTTTGGCCCCTGCCTCGATTTTTGCATAGGCATGGCCCAACAGAGCACGCAATTCGTCCTTGCTGAGATTACCGCGTACGGAAATCTGCGCATCACGCTTGACGCTGTTGAACTGAATCGGACCGTCGGAAGCGGCTTCCCAAGGGCCATCGAGAGCTTTGCTTTCTTTCAGCGCAACACCCTGCTCGGCACCCATCGCGTTGATGCTTTTTGCAAAGCTGCCGTAAGTGGCATTGTCACGGCGGAAACCACGATAGCCATTGATCAAGGTCACTGTGGTCACGAACAAATGCATCTGACCATCCTTGCCGGTGTAGCGGATGGTGCAATCATCGCCACTGCGTTCGAAATCGCCTTTGGGCGCTCCCAGCAATTTCGTGATGTCATCACTGCTCCACAGGCTGCAGGGATCTTCCGAGGAATAGCGCGCCTGCAAATGTTTCAAGGCCTCTTTTTCGCCGGCTTGTCCGCTGATATCCAATGGCTTGGTCAGGCGCGCAAGTGCCTTGTTGGCTAAATCACCCGCTTGTTCGACAGTGGTCGTCAGGCTGCCGCCAAATTCGATTTCCACCATGCTGTCGCCTTGAATCGCGACAAAATTGCAGCAGCCGGTAATTTTCGCTTCATCCCAATCGCCCACCAGCTCGGTACCATCCTGCAACTTCATCATGCCTTTGGTGGCATTTTCGGCTTTTTCGAGATTAGCGCTTACACCTGCGTTGATCGCGCCGGCGTTGGTCCATTCGGCTTGGACGGCAATGTTTTTATCTTCCGCCGTGTAGTACCAGCAGACATCCCCTTCCGGATCGGGAGTCGGACCACTATCGCCATTTGGATTGCCGCCACGATACGGAGCACCGGCAAGAGGTCCGAGCACGGCTTCGACTTCTTTTGGATCAAGCAGTCGGCACGGATCATGCGGGTCGGGAGTTTTTGCAAGATCGGCGGCAGCCGTATCGGCGGAATCGGCCATACCGTCTGCATTGACTATGCTGTTCTCGGTGGAAGCGGCATCCTTGTCTTTGCAAGCGCCCAGTGTTGCCAACATTAATGCTGTCAATAAAATTTTCGGTGCTGTGTTTTTCATGGTGAGCTTCACTATTGAGTGGGTTTACGGACAGGTGCGTGCGAGTTCGACGCGACGATTGGCGGCGCGGCCTTCCAGCGTGTCGTTTTTCGCTACCGGCCTTGCAGAGCCAAAACCGTTTGCAACGAAACGTGAAGCCGGTAATTTGTATTGCGTGCTCAATGCGGCACTGACGGCGGCAGCACGCCGTTTCGATAAATCCAGGTTATAGGCATCACCACCCACGCTATCGGTATGCCCTTCGATGCGGAGGTTCCAGCCAGGATTTTTCTTCATCAAATCGGCCACTGCGTTCAAGGCCGGTACCGATTGTGGCAACAAAGTTGCTTTGCCGAAATCGAAATAGATACCGTTCAATTCGGCGCGACAGGCTCCGCCACTGAGGGATTTTTGCAATACATTGACCTGAGGTTGTGCAGCGGGATAGTCGATGCGGACCGTCTGGAAAACACTGCGCCCCTGACGATTGCGCAGACCCATCGGATGCGCGGCATTGTCGGCTACCCAAAGTTCGATATCGACACTGTCGCCCGCTACGCTGAAAACGCCTTTGGCATGTAGGGTCTGAACAATGACTGCCTTGCCATTGATTTTTACGGACATCGGCACCGTACCGCTGCCAATACGGGACAATGTCCCCCGGAAATATTTGCGACCAGATGTCACATCCAATAATGCCGGCATGTTTTCCTGTTCGCCGTAACGCAAGACAGTGCCAATCACCAATGCCACTTTTCCTGTGGTTTTAAGTTGGTTGAATGATGCGGTCGACATGCCCATGCTGGAACCGGGAAACATTAGCGGATCGCCCGACTGGAAGACGAGATTTTGTTTATTGGAAGACGCCATGTCCTCCCGCCTGACGCGACGCATGCGCACGTCGCTGACTTGTTTTCCATTCAGCAGATAACGAAAGTCAACGCTGTACTCGGCATACGCATCGGTCAGATCACTGATCACGGCAATCTGCTCTTCATCGCCTTTCGGCGTTTGAACCGCCGTCGTTACCACCATGCCCTTGGACAAGGGAATGGTGGCTGGCTCGGCAGCGTTGGCCACAAGCGCAGCTGTCAATAAGGCGAGAGCAAGAATGTTCTTCAGCATGATCATCGAACTCAGTACGCGACCAGTTCGACACGGCGATTTTTCGCACGTCCTGCTTCGCTGGCATTGCTGGCCACCGGCGCGGCGAACGAAGCACCGAAACTTTGCAGGCGTTTTCCATCAACGCCGTATTGCGTGGTCAGCGCAAGGACGACGGCTTTCGCGCGACGCGTGGAAAGATCGCGATTGGGTTCGAACAAGCCTTGCGTATCGGTATGGCCAACGACCATCAAGCGCAGCTTGGGATCTGCCTTCATAAGCTTGGCAATCTCGACCAGGGAATCTTTTGATTCCGCTTTTACGTCGGCCTTGGCGGTATCAAACAGGATGCCATAGAGCGCGATCCGACCATTCTTGTTGATCTCGGCCGACATTTCGCTGGACGTCACAGTCACCATGCGCGCAGCCATCGGTTTTGGCTCGATGATGTCAATACGCACGCTGACACGGCTCGCCGGTACGGTACGTGTGTCATTGCCGGCAGTATCGGTATTGAAACCGGCGTATACCGTCATATAAAGATTGCCTTCTGGACGACGGATACGCATGGCGACATAACGGTATTCCGAATTCCAGTTCATCCAGCGCGATTGCGGGTCGTCGCCGCCGTAAACGCCCGTGATGAAATCGTTGATGCCATTATCTAGATCCTGGCGACTACCTGCATTGACACCCTGATAGAGAATTTCGACTTTGCCATTTTTGGCAAATTCGTTCTGGTAGGCGCGAATCGCTTCCAGCACAGAAACATCTTTGGGAAGCACATAAACCAGTGTGGTACGCGCACCTTCGGCCGAGAGTAGTTTCTGCTTTTCTCCCGAACGTGCCGGTCCGGCCGCAATGATCAATTCATCGAAGGCCTTCTTGTTGTAATAGCGAATACTCGAACCATCGAAACGCTGGACCAGCGGATGATCGACAGCGCCTTTCACATCCTTGCCGTCAGACAGTTCGCTGACATCCTGTGCCAAGGCAGGCAATGCAGAAACCGTAAGCAAAAACGATAAACAGACGCGATGAAATAAAGATAGTTTCAGGGTGTTCATGCTGTTCTCCGGACTTGTTGACAGTCTTATCGGGAAGCCGGGTTTAATCCGGACAAGAGCAAGCATTTTTTCTTTTCCAGCATGAGGTACTGTCTAGGACATCGGCATGACAGGTGAGCCCATCGTCAAATGCAAACTGGCCATAAAGCGTATTTCTGCGACATCGGGAACTCATTGCAAAGCTCTTGTTCGCGGCCCCTATCGGATTCCGGTTAAAAATCCGGACATTGCCAATAAAGCGGGACTGGAATTCACCCCAAATTTGCTAGACTCTGCCCATGGCAGATGCTGACTCACCCCTGCGAGAATCCTCAAGCGCACTTGTGCAGGAGCTCTATGCCGAGCTCAAAAAAGTCGCCAGTCTCGAACGCTGGCGTTTGGGCAATGCCCCTACCCTGCAGACGACTGCTTTAATCAATGAAACCTGGCTGAAACTGCACAAGGTGGAAGGCTGGAATGATCGCCAGCACTTTCTGCGCGCAGCCGCGATTGCGATGCGGCAAGTGTTGGTGGATTCGGCACGCGAGCATTACGCCGAAAAGCGCGGTGGCGGACTTGCACCCGACACACTGTCGGCCGCCGAACGGGTTCCGGCCGGCTCGAATGACGAAGTGATCCTGGTCGATGAAGCCTTGTCCCGACTGCAGGTCATGGACCCGCGCCTGGCGCAGGTCGTTGAATGTCGTTTTTTCGCCGGTTACAACGAAGAAGAAACGGCGCAGGCCCTCGGCGTCAGTGACCGTACGGTTCGGCGCGACTGGTTGAAAGCAAAAGCCTGGTTGTACGTCGAGATGGCGCCGAATTGATTTTCCCGTAGGGGCGCTCTAGGCGCGACCCGCTTTTCTGAGCAGTTCAGTCGCGCCTAAAGGCGCTCCTGCAAAAAAGCAAACAGGCGAATCACGGAGCGGCTTTAATCAGGGCGCGCAATTGTGCGACGCTCGGTGCGTAAGGCGCACCCGCTTCACCAAGCGCCGTCAGCTTGCTCGCCATCGCATTCGCCAATTGGCTGGCTCCGGCTTTATTGCCTTCTGCCAAACGTAGTTTCGCTTCAATACCCAGACAAATAGCGTACAAGACCTGGTCTTCACCCGAGTTGGTACGCGCTGCATTCTTGGCCTGTGCCAGCGATTCACCAGCGAGTTTTAGTTCGCCCAATTCAATGTGTGCTTCGGCAACGCTCTGCAAAATGTAGGTCGTGAGTATGCTGTGTTCGCCGGTGTATTTGCGTGACATCGGCAATGCCTGATCCAACTGCACCATTGCATCCCCGGGCCGCTTGGCTTTCAGCATGATTTTGCCAAGATTTCCCAGCATGGAAGCCAATCCAGCCGATGGCCCATACAAATCGCGTCGCAACGTAGTTGCTTTCAGCAATAATTCTTCGGCACGAACGAAATCGTTTTTTCGATAAGCCACCGTCGTCCAATTGCCCATCAGGAGCAATGCTCCGGCACTACGGGTACTGTCTAGCTTTTCATACACTTTCCAGCTGTCGCGGAATGCTGCATCGGCCTTGTCGATATCGCCATTGGCTTGATAGGCAATACCAAGACTGTTCAGCAGAACAGCCGTTTCGATGGCGTTGCGGCCATAATAATCATCGTGTTCCAACAGGGCCAATTGCAAGGTTCTTATCGAAGCCGGAAGCCCGCTTTCTTCTTTCTCGACCAGGGCCTGGGTCAAACGAAACTCGACCAGAGACTTGCGGTTCTGTTCAGGATTTTTATTCCAGAATGACTGCGCCGCATCCAGCAGACGGCGAGCCTCGGCCTTGTTGCCAAGCTGCAATTCAGCCTGCGCAAGCAGGCCACTGACTTGTGCGCGTGCAGCGGGCGATACGTCATCTGATTTCAGATAACCCCGCAACAAGGGGGCCGCACCTTCGGCGTCATTCATATACAAATACAAGGCACCCAAAGCCTCCACGATTTCGGCACGTGTTTGTGGCTGGTCGCGGTATTGCTCGGCAAGGTTTTTCGCACTTTGGTCCAACACCTGTTTGGCGGTGGTAGGCTCCTCGCCCTGATTTTCACCTGCGGTACGGAACATGAATAACAAATAATTTTTCACCGCATCGGTACGTCGTATTTCTGCCAATACCTGATCGCGCTCAAGTGCCGTCTTGTGCGCCTGCCACAAAACGCCGCCGATGCCCGCTGAGATTGCCACGACGACCGCAGCTGCCGCTGCAACACCGATTTTGTGGCGGCTTACGAAACGACGGAAACGATAGCCACGGGTATCGCCGCGGGCAAGCACGGGTTCACGCCGCAAATGACGCTTGATGTCGTTCCACAGCTCGGCTGCGCTTTGGTAGCGTTTGTCGGGTTCCGGACGCAACGCCTTCATCACGATCGCATCAAGATCGCCTTGCAAGGATCGCGACTTGATCACGCTGGATGCATTGACGGCATTGCTCGGCAAGGCCGGCTCTGCATCAAAACGACGCTTGATACTTGCCGGCAAGGCAGAGCCGGACAAACTCCAGGGACGCGCTCCTACCAGCAGCTCATACAACACAACACCGAGCGCAAACACGTCGGTCGCCGTGGTTATCGCACCACCTTCCAGCTGTTCCGGCGCGGCATATTCGGGAGTCAACATGGCCTGGGTCATTGCACCATCGCCATCATCGGCAAGCTTGGCAATGCCGAAATCCAGCAGGCGCGCCCGACCATCGGAATCGACCAGAATATTGGCCGGTTTCAAATCACGATGCACGACAAGATTGCGATGCGCGAAATCCACGGCTTCGCAAATTTGCTGGAACAGCTGCAGGCGCTTGTCGAGACTTAATGCATTCTCTTTTGCGTAAGCAATCAAATCCTTGCCTTCGACAAACTCCATCGCCATGTAAGGGCGACCGTCCAGCGTCAACCCGCCATCAATCAGGCGCGCAATGCCCGGATGTTCAAGACCGGCAAGTATGCGGCGCTCGTTTTCGAAATGGCTCAGACGACCGGCCGCTTCCGGTCGTATTAATTTCAAAGCGACTTTCTGTGCGAAATCGGCATCGCTGCGGTGAGCAAGATAAACCTCGCCCATCCCGCCGCGCCCGACCAGCCGTTCGACGGTGAATGCACCCACTTTGGCGCCGGCAGTCAGAGAACTGTATTCGGGGATGTTTGAATCCAGTGGTTGGCGTGCCGATGGCTCCAGAAAGCCGGGTTCATTTTCAAGCGCGGCGAGCATCTTCTGCACTTGTTGCAATATGTCGGGACTGACATCGCGACGTTTCAGATAATCGGCACGCGCTTCCGGAGTCAGTTCAAGCAATCGATCAAACAGGGCGGCGACATCGGCCCACTGCTTGGAGTTGTCGTCGGCCATCGGTACACCCTGTCATGTTGTCGATGACGGAGCATAGCTTGAGCCAGACAAGAGCGTAAAGGTGGCTCTGCATCTTCACCAATATGAAGCTTCTGCCGCGTTTGAAAGCGACTTACAAAATAACCGGCTCGTCCGACAATTCGCGCGGGTTATCCGAATCAGCCGGAAAATGCATGCTCAACAATGTATTAATCTTCGTGATCGCGCTCTGCACGGCGATATCAGCCGGGCCATTGGCGATATCAATGGCGAGTTGATCGCATATTTTCTGCCATTCCAGACCGTCGACACGCGCAGCGATTCCACGATCGGCAATAATCTCGACTCTTCTTTCGGCGAGTTGAAGATAAATCAGGACACCGCTGTTATCGAGCGTATCCCACACCCGCAAACTGGAAAACAATTGATGGGCACGATTGCGTGATTGCAATCCATTCAACACGGACCAGAAGGAAAAACGCGCTTCCACCGCAAAACAAATTTCACCGGCATGGCTGCGTTCGCCTTCGGTAACAAGATCGCGAATACGTACCAGCGTTGCGGCGGGAAACCAGCGCGACAGGCGAAACCAGCCGGCAAAGATATTTTGCAGCAAGCGTTTCATCACCAGCCTCCCGAGGCGCCACCGCCTCCGAAAGAACCGCCACCGCCCGACCAACCACCGCCGCCGCCACTACTTCCGCCACCGCCGCCGGGAAAAGATCCCCAGCCGCTATGGCCCGAACTGTAACGGCCCGAGCTTCCGCCAGAAACCAGAAACGCAATCAGGCCGGCAACAATCGTCGACAGACCGATACTGAACATCAAAGAAGCGATGATTGCCGCAATACCGCCGGCGCCGAGTCGACGAATCGTCATCGGTTTCATGCCGGTCACGCCCGCGATGGCGCCGATAAAAAAACCAATGATGCCGGCAATGACAAAATCAGGCTGCTCGCCTTGCTGGTCTGCCGTCATGGGCTCGGGCAAGGCCTCACCGTCAATAAGCTTGCCCAGCGCCTGTATTGAATCCTTGATGCCGCCAAAATAATCGCCCTGCCGGAATTTCGGCGTGAGGTATTCCCGGATGATGCGACTCGCCAAGGCATCCGGCACCGCGCCTTCCAGGCCATAGCCCACTTCGATGCGGGCTTTTCGATCATCTTTTGCAATCAACAGCAATAGACCATCGTCGGTCTTGCTGCGTCCGAGTTTATTTTTTTCGGCAACTGCCAATGAATAATTTTCGAGCGCCTCGTTGCCGGTCGTCGAAACGATCAACACGGCGAGCTGGCTGCCTTTGCGCTGTTCCAGGGCAACCAGTTCAGACTCAAGCTCGGCAATCTGGCTTGCATTGAGCGTGCCGGTTTGATCGGTCACGTGCTGCGTGAGTACCGGCACATCCTGCGCCGATACCGGCGTCACTGACAATGCCAGCAACACCAGCAAGGCCGATGCAAATTTCAGCACGCGAAAATTCACTGCCGATCAGTTCGATGGCGGCGGATTGACGGGTGCGAATTCGACGGTAGGCGGCTTGGAAATCGCCGCTTCGTTTTCAACGCTGAAGTTGGGTTTTACATCGTAACCAAACATTTTTGCCGTCATGTTCACCGGAAATTGCCGGATATGGACGTTGTAAGCCTGCACACTCTGGATATAGCGATTACGGGCAACGGTAATGCGGTTTTCCGTGCCTTCGAGCTGGGCTTGCAGTTCAAGAAAATTCTGGTTTGATTTGAGA
>Ga0209175_10000539_pt1 | contig 21661 bp, 11 predicted proteins | sample JI91814C2DNA_FD_187506 | JGI IMG/M metagenome (GOLD analysis project Ga0209175, IMG submission 187506) | Wastewater effluent complex algal communities from Wisconsin, to seasonally profile nutrient transformation and Carbon sequestration -... | ecosystem: Engineered > WWTP > Effluent > Algae...
TAGGGGCGTGGTCTTCACTTGCGATCGGGTGAGCCGTGTTTCAGGGTTGGCCCGTGGGCCGCAGGTAGCGGAGGGGAGCGGACCGGGACGATGTGACAGAACGAGCAGAATCGTGCCCCGCGTGATGTGGTGGTGAACTGGGTGACGAATGGAAGGGATCGTCCAAGTAGGACCTACGAGACGTACTTCCGAACTTCTCCTCCTGCGCTTACGGTTGGATCACCAAACGTTCGGTACGCTCTACGGTTCCTTCTCGGATCAGTTCCACCGTGTACACGCCGGTCGAGACACCTCGGCTGTCCCACACTACCTGGCCTTCTTCGCCGCTAGCGGGTGTCGCAAAGAGCACACGACCCTGGCTGTCGCGTACACGTAGGTGCACCTGTCCATGATGGCCGGGCAGTGCATAACGCAGCCACACGTGACCAGCGGCCGGGTTGGGCCACAGCTGCAGCGAACCTCGTTGGGGAGCTTGATCGGGCACGGCGGTGCTCAGCTCGCTCACCTTCAGTCGGGTGATGAAGCGCTGATCAGGGTAGTGGCCCGTGGCATCGGTGTAGCCACTGTAGGCACCTGCGATGTACAGGTGGGCGTTGGTGCTGTCGTAGGCGGTGGAGGTGACCAATGCGCTGTATAGATCTTCTCCGGCATCGGTGTAGAAGAATGGACTGACGCCTTGATCATGGAACGCGGGAAGGAGTGTGCCATTGGTATCCAATACACACAGGCCTCGCCGTGGCTGACCGTTGACAAGCTCGAACTTGCCCGTGACCAACAACGTTCCATCCAACCAAGGTTGCACACTGGTCGCGGAGGCACCCAGCACTGCTGGTAAAGTGGACATCCGGAACTGTGGTGGAGCAAAGCTCGGATCCAACGCGCCATTCGCTAAGAACCGCGCTACCTGAAGGGTGTCCTCCGTATCTTCTGATCGGAGGTAGCGGCCTGCCACATAGATCCGGCCATCACCCAGTGGGAGATAATCGAATGCGGAGCCCCAGAACACTCCTGTATGGAAACTGGTGTCCACGCTACCGTCGGCATTCACACGAAAGATCCGGTCCACGGGCTGGCCATCGAACTGGTCGCAAATGCCGTTGACGATGAACTGTCCGCTGGGCAACTCCTCAAAGCGATAGACCGCGCAGTTGCCACTGCTGCGGTGGATGCGGGTGGTGTCCAGGTAGCCGGTGTTGGTGAACCAGACCAACTGGTAGAGGCCCTCGAAGCCGCGCACACTGTCGCTGAGCAGGTGATTGCCGCTGATCAGCACCCGCCCATCGGGGAAGACGTGGTAGTCGCCGCCTTGTAGTGAGTAGAAGTAAGGCCCAAGGTTCAGGGAGATGAAAGCAGGATCGATGAGGCCTTCACTATTCAACCTACGCACCAGACCATTGCTTACGTAGAAACCACTCTCCCATGGCGTGATCTTACCACCTCCGGTGGTTTCGGGGAAGGACGGGAAGCTCATATCCCGAGCCCCATTCGCCAACAGCTTGGAACTTCCGCGATCGAAGTCGTCGCCAAGAAATCGGATCCTGCCAGAGAGGAAGATCTTCCCATCGGGCATGACCATCAGGTCATTGATATTCCTGCCCTCTACTTCAGCCTGAAAAGTGGTATCCACCGTGAAGTTCCACTGGGCAAACGCCACAATGGCCACCAAGAAGGCGGCCATTGTGCATGCTATGCGCTTGGGGTTTCGCATCTAAGGTTGAATGATCAATCGTTCAGACCGTTCCAGTTTCCCTTCTCGGAGCAACTCCACCGTGTACACCCCAGGGGCTACGCCTCGGCTGTCCCACACTACCTGGCCTTCCTCGCCTGCGGCTGGTGTTAAGAAGAGCACACGGCCCTGGCTGTCGCGTACACGTAGGTGCACTTGTCCCTGATGGCCCGGCAGCGCATAGCGCAACCACACCTGTCCAGCCGCCGGATTGGGCCACAGCTGCAGCGACCCACGCTGGGGAGCTTGATCGGGCACGGCGGTGCTCAGCTCGCTCACCTTCAGGCGGGTGATGAAGCGCTGATCAGGGTAGTGGCCCGTGGCATCGGTGTAGCCACTGTAGGCACCTGCGATGTACAGGTGGGCGTTGGTGCTGTCGTAGGCGGTGGCAGCGATGGTGGCATAGCGGTAACTACCCCCTGAGAAACTCTCTGTATAGGTGCCTACCCCTTGGCCCCCGAAGGCGGGCAGCAGTGTGCCATTGGTATCCAGAATGCATATACCGTTCCGAGGCTGACCGTTCACCGAGCTGAATTGGCCGGTTGCTAGTAAGGTGCCGTTCAGCCATGGCTCTATCCGTTCCACCCCACATCCAAAGGTGGCAAGGCTGGAAAGCATCGTGAATTGGGGTGGCAAGAACGAAGGATCCAGTTGCCCGGTGGATAGGAAGCGTGCCAAATGCAGGGTATCTCCGGGCTCGGCAGTTCGAAGGTACTCACCGGCCACATAGACCCGGCCATCAGCAAGTGGGAGGTAATCATAGGCGGCTCCCCAATACACCCCCGTGTGATAAGAGGTATCCACACTTCCGTCGGCGTGCACACGAAAGATCCGATCCACGGGCTGGCCGTCGAACTGGTCGCAAATCCCCCGCACGATGAACTGTCCGCTGGGCAACTCCTCAAAGCGATAGACCGCGCAGTTGCCGCTGCTGCGGTGGATGCGTGTGGTGTCCAGGTAGCCGGTGTTGGTGAACCAGACCAACTGGTAGAGCCCCTCGAAGCCGCGTACACTGTCGCTGAGCAGGTGGTTGCCGCTGATCAGCACCCGCCCATCGGGGAAGACGTGGTAGTCGCCGCCTTGTAGCGAGTAGAAGTAAAGCCCAAGGTTAAGGGAGATGAAAGCTGGATCGATGAGGCCGTCACTATTCAACCTTCTCACCAGACCATTGCTTACGTAAAAGCTATTCTCCCACGGTGTTATCTTACCGCCTCCGGTGGTTTCGGGGAAAGACGGGAAACTCATATCCCGAGCCCCATTCGCCAACAGCTTGGAACTACCGCGATCGAAGTCGTCGCCAAGAAATCGGATCCTGCCAGAGAGGAAGATTTTTCCATCGGGCATGACCATCAGGTCATTGATATTCTTGCCTTCCACTTCAGCCTGAAAAGTGGTATCCACCGTGAAGTTCCACTGGGCAAACGCCACAATGGCCGCCAGGAAGGCGGCCATTGTGCATGCTATGCGCTTGGGGCTTCGCACCTAAGGTTGTATGATCAATCGTTCAGACCGTTCCAGTTTCCCTTCCCGGAGCAACTCCACCGTGTACACCCCAGGGGCTACGCCTCGGCAGTCCCACACTACCTGGCCTTCCTCGCCTGCGGCTGGTGTAAAAAGAGCACCCGGCCCTGGCTGTCGCGTACACGTAGGTGCAAGGTAGCACCATTGCCGGGCATCTTGTACGTGAAGGCGGTCCACGCGCTGGCGGGGTTGGGGTGGATCTGCAGGCCGGTCGCGGCTTCTGCCACTTCAACCGTTGGGTGCTGCGCGGTGCGCGACTTGACCGCTGCTTTGCCACCAGTGTAGGGGCTGCGGCACTGGCCGTACTGGGCGCACAGCAGGTTGCTGGCCCACACGGCCGGGCGGTCGTAGTGGTCGCCCACCAAACTCGCCAAGGTGCTTACTTCGGCAGCGGTCAGCTGGTCCTCGCTGCGTCCCGCGCCATGGGCCGTGGTCAGCAGCTCCACATAGCTCAGCATGCGTTGGCGTTCGTCCTCCTCACGGGGGCGCAGCTCCTTTTCCACGGGCATGGCGTTGAGCACGCTCAGGGCCTCACTGTAGCGCTGGTCCTTCAGCAGGAGGCCCACCTCGGCATAGCGGGCGCCGCGGGTGCGCAGCTGCTTCCACGCCCCCCGCAGGCTGTCCGGATCGGCATGGATGCTATCGGCCCGGTAGAGTTCCAGCAGCTGATGGACCCCTTGGGTAAGCGCGGTGTGTTTGCCGGCCAGTTCCAACTCCAGGTAGGTGCGGTAGGTGCGTGTTTCCCAGCTGGCCACAATGGCATCCAGCGCGTAGGTGGGCAGCGGATACAGGGCCTCTGCCTTGGCCCACTCCAGGAAACCCACCTGCTGCGTGGCCTCCGGGTTGGCCACACAGACCTCCAGCTTGATGGCCACCGGTACCAGGGCCTTGTTCACCAGCTCCTTCAGCGCCGTGGTGCTCAGGTAGGGACTGCGGCTGAGCAATTGGCTGCGCAATTCCCAGACGTCGTTCGGCCAGGTGCCGATGATCTCCTGCACCACCTCGTTGGTATTGCCCCCATCGATCAGCTGCTCATACACATAACGCAGCGATCCGTAGTCCGTGCGGTTCTGCTGCACCAGTGCTTTCGTTCCCGGAATGGTGAGGCCGTTGCCCGTGAACCCGCCTGGACCTACAGCGCAGGCATTGCTGGTTCCAGTGATGGACTGCACGGCGAAGTCGGTCGGCAGGAAATTGGATGGCTCCTGGTCCGGGAAAGCCGGATCGAAGAAGTAGCTGATCACCGGAATGAACGTGGTGTTCTTTTCCAGATCGGCATCCGTGTTCTGGTCGAAGCTGTTGCCCGCAGCCCGGTCCGCCAAGCCTTGGAATCCGCGGATCGTGTGTCGTTCTTGTTCGGCAGCCGGTGCAGGGTCGGCTTTCCTGCTGATGACGTTCTTCTCATTGATCGAATTACTGTTACACTGGAACTGCAGGCCGATGGTATTGGCCGCTTCCGCATCGCCATCCACATCGGCGCTGATGCCTTCACCCACATAGCCGATGCTGAGGCCCGCGGCGCTGTTGCCGTACACCACCTCGTTGCTGCCCCGGGTGTAGCCCACCACGATGCCTTCCAAGAGCGGTTCGGCAGGGCTCTCTGTTGAGCGGGTCAGGCTGTTGTCCCGGATGTTCAGGCCCGTGCTGCTGGTGGTGAAGATGCCGCGGTGGTTATCGCCCCAGAATTCTTCATCCGGATTGGTCAGGGGTATTCCCCACCATTTCCCCAGGGCGAACGTATTGTTGCGGATGGTGAGTCCGGCCTCGCCGCTGATGTAGATGCCGCAGACGTTGTTCTGGAACTGGCTGTCGCGCACATCGCTGATCAGGTTGCTGTGGGTGCTGGTGGCGCGGATGCCGTGGTCCAGGTTGCGGAACACGCTGCTCTGCCGCACGGTGTAGTAGCTGTTGAAGGCCTTGATGCCGTGCCCCAGTTGCAGGCTGGTGAGGCTGGGGATGTCCGTGCGGTCGTTGGCGAAGGTGCAGCCCAGGAAGACGGCATCCTTGCGGCGGCTCAGGGCCACGTGTGCGACCGGGTAGCTGCCGGCGTCCAGCAGGTCGGCGGTGGTCTCGAAGGTGCAGTTCTCGAAGCGGGTGCCGGGTCCGTTGAAGAGCTTATCGCCGCGCTGGGGTAAGAAGCCGATGGGACCGGCGCGGTGGGCCACCACCCCGTAGCGGTTGTTGCGGAAGATGGCGTCCTTCAGGTCCAGCCAGCCCGCCCATTGGTTGTTCTGCTGCTCGGGGTTGGCCAGCGGAGCATTGCCCGCCAGAATGCCCACCTTGGCGTTGCTGATGGTGGCCTCGTCGCGCATGATCACCAGGCCTTGGGGGAGCAGGATCTCCTGCCCTTGGTCAAAGGTGCTCTCCCCATAGTGCCCAAAGACCTTCACGCCATCCCATAGGCCGGGGTTGGGAGCGGGGCAGCCCTGCCAGGTGGTGAGGTGCGCGCCGTTGAGCAGCTGCAAGGTACCCCCACTCAGTACGGTGATGTTCGTGATCTGTTCCGGTGTGCTCACCGCAAAACCGATGGTGGCACCATCGATGGTCAGGGTCACCCCATCGGGCACGACCACGGTGCCGATCACGTTCCGGTCGGTGGTCCACGTGGTACTTCCCGCCAGCACGAACTGGCCGTTCTCGTCCAGCTCCAGATCGGCGGTGGGGAAGAGCAGCTCGCAGGGCATCAGCTTGGCGATGTAGGCATCGTCGAAGTTGTGGCCGGTATTGCCGCACACCAGCAGTCCGCCATCGCTGGCCTGCACCACCTTGAAGTTGCATTGGCGGCGGCGCGGATTGCCTTGGTAACAATCGGTCGGCTCATCATACCCGGTCAGGTCCTCATATCCGCCGTCGTGGATCCACTGGTGGTCCCACACGATGGAAAGGTCGTCCACATCGAGTTCGGCGGCGTAGCTCTGGGTGCCGTAGAAGCGGTAGACTAAGCCAGGGCCACCTGGATTCGCTATGGTCCAGTTGATCACAGGAGCTGCTCCTTCTCCGTCATAGGATGTGTACCTCTCCAAGCAGTCACGGACATCCTGTGGCATATCATTCCAACCGTAGGGGTCTCCGTTGACAGAGAAACCTTCCGGCCATTTGGTGGTGACCACAGCGACATTGCCGTTGCTCATTGGGGTAATTCCCATGTAAAGGTCAAAGGCGTGCAGCTCACCCAGATCGACGGAAGCAACAGTGGTTGCTGGATCGTCCACTTGGATCGCATAGACGCGACCTTCGGCAAACTTGTTTCCGCCTGTCTGATTCGCAATGAGCGGCCAAACGACCGCTGTTTCACCATTACGTTGCACGAAACACGCATCTGTGGGCGTATGGTTCCTTCCCGCAATGAGTTCTGGGAATTGTGAACTGTTCACGGCCCCATCAACAACCCAAGTGGGAGGTACGAAACCAGTGCTTGAATTGGGTTCTACAAAATAGGCCAGATAGGGAGAGCTTCCACTAGCCAGTCCCCTGTTGCCGGTGATGAGAAAGTGCTGGGCTCCAGTACCAGGATCTTGTTTGCGTACGATCGCAAGTGCTGCCATGTTAGGGTCAGAATCCTGCCAATAGCCGAGTTCTTCTGCCCATCTTTTTTTCCACTCCATTATCCCAGCTACGCTGGTTTGAACGATAAAGGGGCGCACGCGCAATTCAGCGACCCCGTCCACGTTCACTAGCTCTCTTTGAGTCCCAACGATACGATAGCCTTTCACGCCATTCCGGTCCGTTTCTACCACGCTCCAGCCGTAGGATAACTCGGTCAACGCGGCCACCGGATCATCGTTGTTGCTGTAAAAATGATTCCAGTCAATGTCACCCTCCAGGTCGAGTTTCATCAACATCATTTTACGCTCAGAAGTAGTTGCTTCACCGCACGATAAGGCTTCTGTCAAAGCAGCTGTGGGATTGTAGTAGAGGGGAGGAGCGTTCGCCATATCAGCGAAGGCATTGGATACTGTTCCGAATGCCCAGCCCGCAACAACCAAGGCGCCTTGGGAGTCTTGGATCACGCTGTGAAGGATACCTGCGTGATAGGCTCTAAACCATTGAAGCTGTCCGGAGGTGTTGTAGTACGCCACCCCTTGCCTGATCCCACCTCTGTGACGTCCTTCTCGGGTCAGAAAAGTGGGTCGACTATCGTCACCATTCGGTATACTGAGACAAGTCCCGTTGGTATATCCCCAATTACTCCAACCAACGTACCCCACCGCCACCGAACCGATCGGGTTTCCATCATCATCCTTTACCTCGGTGATGTCATAATGCCAATCTCCTCCTTGGTCTTCCGGTGATGCGGTAGGGGAACCTGCTGATACCACCGGATCGAAGGACGTTCCATTCCAGATGTAATCAACCCCACTCGACCGGAATCCCGGCGCATCGTGATGATCCCAATCCACGATCATGCCTGCGGTCTGGGCGTGGGCAGCTGGGAGCTGGATCGTCGCACCGGTCCCAGTGTCTATCACCGCCACGAGGTGAGGAACCGTCAGTAGGGCTGTGGCAATGGCTTTGATGTTGGAGTTGCTTTTCATGATCCTGCGTTGTCTTGTGATGGAACTTGACCAAGGGTAGGGTCATTCCCTTGCGCACATGGCTGAGGGGTCCGACCGTCCTCCGCAATACTAGACGCTTAGGTTGCTTCACGATCCCGTGTAATTACACGGGTACCTACCCGTGTGATTACACGTATCGCCTACCCGTGTTTTTACACGGGTCCTGCTCTGAAGGCCTTGCTGGACGCTGGTTTGAGACGGTGAAAGCCGCGTTCCACTTCATCCGCGAAGAGACCACGCGTAATTCACAAACCACGAACACCGGGTGTTGGTAGTCAGTTATCGAAATTTTCGGGATATCGTGGAGGAGGGTGAAGAAGGTGCGTTGGGCGTAAGGTCACCCCTTTTGAACACCTCCCGATCATCCGCGGCCGCTGGCCGCACCGGAAACGGATCCGATCGCTGAGCGCCCCTACCCCTTCGCCTCAGCACCCTCCACCGCAGGAGCAGCCTCCGCTGTCACTGTGGCTTTCTCCGGCCGCTGCACCAGGATGAACAGCGCCACACCGATGGTGATGGCGGCGTCGGCGATGTTGAACACCGGGCGGAAGAAGAGGAAGTGCTCACCGCCCCAGAGCGGCAGCCACTCGGGCAGGCGCCCCTCCCACAACGGGAAGTAGAACATGTCCACCACAGCGCCGTGCAGCAGCGGGGCATAACCACCCTCAGCAGGCAGCAGCTCCGCCAGTTGGAAGGGGGTGCTGGCGCTGAAGAGCAGGCCGTAGAAGGTGCTGTCGATGATGTTGCCCAGTGCCCCGGCGAAGATCAAGGCCACGCTGGTGACCTGGATGCCGCGGGTGCCGCTGCGGATCATACGTACCAGGGCGTAACCGATGCCGGCCACGGCCACGATGCGGAAGAGGGAGAGGGCCAGCTTGCCCCATTCCCCGCCGAACTCCATGCCGAAGGCCATGCCCCGGTTCTCGATGAAGTGCAGGTAGGCCCACTCACCGAACAGCGGGATGGCCGAGTCGTAGAAGAAGGTCAGCTTCACCCAGACCTTGAGGGCCTGGTCGGCGAACAGTACGAGCAGGATGAGGGCGGCAGCGCGCTTCAAGGCCGGGCGGTCTTGGGGCGTGAACGGATCAGCCGTTCATCTGCTGCTTGGCCTCGATGCTCAACGTGGCGTGGGGCACAAGACGCAGGCGCTCCTTACTGATCAGGCGACCGGTGACGCGGCAGATGCCGTAGGTCTTGTTGCGGATGCGCAGCAATGCGTCCTCCAGGTGCTTGATGAACTTCTCCTGACGGCTGGCCAACTGGGCGGTCTCCTCGCGGCTCAGGGTCTCACTGCCGTCCTCGATCATCTTGAAGGAGGGGCTGGTGTCGTCCGTGCCGTTGTTGTCGTTGTTGGCCAGGGTCTGCTTCAGTAGGTCGTAGTCCTTGCGGGCCTCGTCCAGCTTGCGCATGATGAGGTCCTTGAACTCGGCGAGCTCATCGTCGGAGTAGCGGAGCTTGTCGGCGCTCTCCAGGGTGCTCACGTGTTTCTTCACCACCGGCGCGGACATGGGTCGGTTGGGGGCCACCACTTGGGTGACCAGGGGCTGTTTGGCGGCGGGCTTGGTGGGCTCCTTATCCGTCTTCTTCACGTCCTTCTTCACAGGTTTCGGTGCAGGTGCCGGTTTCTCGGCTTTAGGTGCTGGAACTACAGGTTTGGGTGTCGGCTTGATCTCGGCCTTCACCGGTGCAGGTTTGGGTGCGGGTTTGGCGGGTACCACATTCGCCACGACCTTGGCGGGTGCCTTGGCCACGGGCTTCTTCGGTGCGGGTGCCTTGGCGGCCACCTTCTTGGCAGGTGCCTTGGGTGCCGGCTTCGCCACCTTCTTGGCCACGGCCTTCTTGGGAGCGGCCTTCTTCACCGCCGTCTTGGCGCTCACCTTCTTGGCGGGAGCCTTGGCTTTGGCGACCGGTTTGGTCGTTTTCTTGGCCACTGCCTTCTTGGGAGCGGCCTTCTTCACCGCAGCCTTGGCCACCTTCTTCGCTGGCGCCTTCGCAGCCGCTTTCTTCGCTACGGGCTTGGCCTTGGCAGGAGCCTTGGCCTTCGCGGCGGGTTTGGCGGGTTTCTTGGCCGCTGCCTTCACCACTTTCTTGGGTGCGGGCTTGGCCTTGGTAGAGCTGCGTGACGATGACGTCTTCACAGGCTTTGCGGCCTTTTTGGGTGCGGGTTTCTTGGCCATGGCGTCCGGGGCTTACTGAAAGATCCGCAAATATAGGCGCTTCCCCGCGTCAATTCACGGACCGGACAAGGGACAGGGCGCAACGCAGGGTCTCATCCAGCTCCACCTGGTGCACACCGGCATCCCCGGCGGGCAGGTCGTCCACAAGCACCTGGGCTTCAGTGGTCACCGCCAGCGTCTCGGCCAGAATGTGCGGTGCATGGGCGCGCACCGCCTGCTCGAAGCGGGTATCGCCGTTGCGTTGGATGTGCAGGTCGATGCGGTCCGTGATCTCCAGACCGGTCTCCTTGCGCAACGTTTGGATACGGCTGACCAGCTCGCGGGCGATGCCCTCCTGCAGCAACTCCTCGCTTAGCGTGATGTCCAAGGCCACGGTCAACGCGCCATCACTGGCCACGCTCAGTCCGGGCACCGTGTCCGCGGTGATCTCCACATCGTCGCGCAACAACTCCACGTCCTGGCCGTCCACGTGCAGTTGCATGCGGCCGTTGGATTCGAGCTCGGCGATCTGCGTTTGGTCGAACGCGCTCACGGCAGCGGCCACGCTCTTCATCAGCTTGCCCAACCGTGCGCCCAGCTTCGGAAAGATGGGCTTGATCTTCTTGGTGAGCTTGCTCTCGCTGGCGTCGAGGATCACGAGTTCCTTCACGTTCACTTCGCTCAACACCAGGTCGCGAATGGCCTCCAGGCGTGTGCGCATGGTGGCATCGGTCACGGGCACCAGCATCTTCTGCAAGGGCTGACGCACGCGGTGGCCCTCCTTCTTGCGGATGCTCAGCACCAATGAGGTGAGCTTTTGCGCGAGCGCGGTGCGCTGCTCCAGCTCCAGGTCGATGGCGCGCTCATCGTGCTTCGGCCAATCGCTCAGGTGAACGCTCGTGCCCATCAGGTCGCGGTACAACCGATCGCTGAAGAAGGGCGCGATCGGTGCACTGATCATGGCGATCACTTCCAGGCAGCGTTGCAGTGTTTGGAACGCCGCGTTCTTGTCGGCGCCCAACTCGCCCTTCCAGAAGCGACGACGATTGAGGCGGACATACCAGTTGCTGAGGTCCTCCACCACGAAGTCCTGGATGGCACGTGCGGCGATGGTCGGCTCATAGTCGGCGTAGTTCGCATCAGCGAGCTTCATCACGCTGTTGAGGCGCGAGAGGATCCAGCGGTCGCTTTCCGTGAGTGTCGATTCGCCCTTCCCGTCATAGCCGTCGATGTTGGCGTAGAGCGCGAAGAAGTTGTAGGTGTTGAAGAGCGCGCGGAAGAACTTGCGCTGCACCTCGGTGATGCCTTCCGCGTCGAACTTCAGGTTGTCCCAGGGCGAGGCATTGCTGATCATGTACCAGCGCACGGCATCGGCGCCGTACTGGTCCAGCGTCTTGAACGGATCCACCGCGTTGCCCAGGCGCTTGCTCATCTTCTGGCCCACCTTGTCGAGTACCAGGCCGTTGCTCACCACGGTCTTGTAGGCCACGGAATCCTGTGTGAGCGTGGCGATGGCGTGCAGCGTGTAGAACCAGCCACGCGTTTGATCCACGCCTTCCGCGATGAAGGCCGCGGGGAACTTCTCCTTGAAGGTGGCTTCGTTCTCGAAGGGGTAATGCCACTGCGCGTAAGGCATGGCGCCGCTGTCGAACCACACGTCGATGAGGTCGGTCTCGCGGTGCATGGGCTTGCCGCTCGGGCTCACCAGCACGATGTGGTCCACGTACGGACGGTGGATGTCGATGCGGTCGTAGTTGGCATCGCTCATGTCCGCCGCATCGAACGCCGCGTAGGGATCGCTGGTCATCACACCGGCCTTCACGGCGCGCGCGATCTCCTCCTTCAGCTGCTTCAACGAACCGATGCACAATTCCTCATCCCGATCGGCGGTGCGCCAGATGGGCAGCGGGATGCCCCAGTAGCGCGAACGCGAGAGGTTCCAATCCTGCAGGTTCTCCAGCCAGTTGCCGAAGCGGCCGGTGCCGGTGCTCTCGGGCTTCCAGGTGATGGTCTTGTTGAGCGCGATCAAGCGGTCCTTCTTCGCGGTGACGCGCACGAACCAGCTGTCCAGCGGGTAGTAGAGCACGGGCTTGTCGGTGCGCCAGCAGTGCGGGTAGTTGTGCTCGTACTTCTCCACCTTGAAGGCGCGGCCCTCGGTCTTCAGTTTGATGGCGATGCGCTCGTCCACGCTGAGGTACTTGTCGCGGCCTTGCTTCTTCGCTTCGGCGGCCTGCTCTTCCGCGCTGAGGTATTCGGCCTTCACGTACTCGCCCGCGAAGTCGGTCACCTCCGGTTTGAAGCGGCCGCGCAGGTCCACCAGCGTGAGTGAACCGATGTTGTTCTGGCGCGCCACGCGTTGATCGTCCGCACCGAAACTGGGCGCTGTGTGTACCACGCCCGTGCCGTCCTCCGTGGTCACGAAGTCTCCGCCGATCACCTTGAACGCATCACCGCCTTCGGGGGCTGCGTAAGGGAGGAGCTGTTCGTAACGGATGCCTTCGAGCTGGTGGCCGTAGCACTCACCGTCGATGCTCCAGGGGATGTTCTTACCGTCCTTCTTGTAGTCCTCGAACGAAGCGTCCTTGTGGTCCTCCTTGAAGTAAGCGTTCAATCGCGCCTTGGCCAGCACCACGGTCTGCGGTGCATGCGTGTAAGGGTTGAAGGTCTTCACGCGCACATAGTCCAACTTGGGACCCACGGTGAGTGCGCAGTTGCTCGGCAGGGTCCACGGTGTGGTGGTCCAAGCGAGGATGAAGACCTCACCGAACGCGTCCTTGAACAACCACTCGCTGTTCGCATCCCGCATCACCTTGAACTGCGCCACCACGCTGGTGTCCTTCACCGGCTTGTAGGTGCCGGGCTGGTTCAGCTCGTGGCTCGAAAGGCCTGTGCCTGCGGCGGGCGAGTAGGGCTGGATGGTGTAGCCCTTGTACAACAGGTCCTGGTCGTAGAGCTGCTTCAGCAGGTGCCACACGCTCTCGATGTACTTGCTGTGGTAGGTGACGTAGGGCTTCTCCAGGTCCAGCCAGAAGCCGATGCGCTTGGTGAGGTTGTTCCACACATCGGTGTAACGCATCACGGCCTTCTTGCACGCGGCGTTATACTCCTCGATGCTGATGGTCTTGCCGATGTCCTCCTTGGTGATGCCGAGCTCCTTCTCCACACCGAGCTCGATGGGCAGCCCGTGGGTGTCCCAGCCGGCCTTGCGGTCCACGCGATGCCCCTTCTGTGTTTGGTAGCGGCAGAAGATGTCCTTGATGGTGCGTGCCATCACGTGGTGGATGCCAGGCAGCCCGTTGGCGCTGGGCGGACCCTCGTAGAACACAAAGGGCGGCGCGTTCTTGCGCAGCTCCAGGCTTTGGCCGAACGTGTCCTCAGCTTCCCATTGCTTCAGCACTCCTTCGGCGACCTTGGGCAGGTCGAGTTCATCATACTGCGTAAAACGCTTGTCCATCACGGCTTTCTAAGGGGCGGCAAAGATAGCCAACACGGCCGCCAGCGCAGTGTGACGACCCTGTCCCAAGGCTTGCCCGCACGGATCGCCGTTGTGCGCAGGCCCGGACGTGCGCTTGTGGGTCGCGTACGCACCGTTGCCTGCATCAGCGTGCCGGCCCCTTGTTACGGCAACTGCTCGGTCCGCACCTGTGTGGGGGTGGTCCCGCCGATGTTGGAAAGGATCGGGTCGCGATCGTTATCGAGCCCCGAGTACCGTACCACCCCGTCCAGGTCCAGGTCCTCGGAAAGGTAACCGGCTGCCGTGGCCGTGGGGACAAGTCCACCGATACGGGCAAGGATGTGGTCCCGGTCGTTCGAAACACCCGAGTACTTCACACGACCATCCCGGTCGATGTCACCGGTCCAAAGCGCCTTCGCGCCATTGGGCATGGTGGCCAGCGGTTCGGTGCCATACACGGGCGTAGTGGGGCTGGTGAGGTCGATCACCACCGCACCGGCCGTGAAGACGGTGGGAATGGCCGCCATCACGCCCAAGTGGTTACGGTGTCGCACCGCCACAAGGCGCGGGCCGGTGGTGGAGGGGAAACGCAACGGTCCACCCTGCGGGTCGATCACCGTGCCGTCGTTCAGGAGCAGTGCGGCCTTGGTCTGTAGCACCGTGGCTGGGGATTGGACATCGCGCAACTCCACCAACACCCAGTCGATCACGCGGCGGTCGCCCGACGAGGCGAAGGTGTGCGGAAAGGCGCTGGCGTTACTGCCCGTATGCATCGCCAGACCAGGATAGGGATCGGTCATCGGCACCAGGCCATTGATCCGTAGTCCATCGGTCATGATGCCGTTCTCATAGGGTCCTTGCAGGAAGACCTTTATGTACACCGGTGTTCGCTGTTCCGCGTACGTCACGGGGTCCAGCGTCATGATCCATTCGGTGAGCACACGCATGTAAGCACCGTGTGTGATCTCCTTGCCCATCGGGGGCATGGAGTTGGGCACTGAATTGGGTCGCGCATCGCGAACCCAGAGCTCCGATGCCAACGTGTCACCCGGTACGACCACATAGCGCCCCAGTGGAGAGTTCATGCCGACGGTCGGCTCGTTCACCAACCCCTTCTGGGCAAGCGGTGTGGCGAACCGTGCATCGAACGCGGCGCTCACACCGTTCGGTCGGTGGCACGAGGAACAGTTGGCATCCAAATAGGCCATCACACGCTCCTCGGCGCTGGCCATGAGGTCATCCAATGGTCGTGCGCGGCGCAGGTCATCCGCATCCGGTATCGCTTGGTCGAACATACCCAAGTGGGCCATGGTCTCCAATTGGTTGGCCATGACACCGGAGGTGGGATAGAACTGGTCACCGTTCAGTTGGTGTGCCTTCAAACCCAGAGCGAAGCCGGAAGCTGTCGTATGGCATGTCATGCACTGTTGCCGACCCGGGAAGTTCCAGGTCTGCTCGTAGGTGCTCCCGTCGGCACGGGTGATGGTGTATTCGCCTACTTCCTCTTCATCGACGAGGTATGCGTCGGTGCCGTTCGCGTTCCACCGGTAGGTGAGCCCGTAGGCCTCCCCACTGTTCTTGTAGATCATGAACCGGGTCTCCAAGCGCGCTTTCTGGCCGGGATCGTTCTCGTTCAATGGCAGTTCGAAGTGCTTGATCATCACCGTGCCGGGTGGGAAGGTCCATTTGTCGTCCGCGTTGAACCCGATGCGCTCGGCCGGGGAATCGTGGGACCCATCGTTGGGTATGGCCATCCAACGGCGCTTCTCCGCGCGGTCGCTCCACAGTGGACTGTTCACCGTGAACGGTATGATGCCCGGTGCGGTCTGTAGCGTGGCGAGATCGGTGAATACACCCAGTTGCGATAGTAGTGCGGGTGGCTCGGGTACCCCGTTCTGGATCCGTACCAACTTGCGGACCTTCCCGCCGTCCAAGTTGGTGCCGTAAAGGTCCAGGATGTACAGGGTGCCATCCGATGCCATGGAGAAGGAGGAGATGCCGTCCTTGCCACCGGTTCCTTCGGCTGGCACGTTCAGCAGGAACTGGAGGTTCTGTGCGGTCCCGAACGCAGAAAGCTCCAAGGTGTGGATGTTCTGTGTCTCGTGGTCGGAGAAGATGTATCTCCCGTTCAACTCGGGGTATTTGTTCCCGCGTATCACGTACCCACCGATCACGCATTGGCCGAAGGAACGGGGGTAGGAATACACCGGCAACTGGTCGTAGCCGATCAACGGGTTCGGCTTGGTCTTGGGACCGGCAATGTCCCCTTCGCGGTAGGGCCATTGCAGGTTGGCCCCGGCGAATGCCCTGCTGATCTCCTCGCGCGAACCCTGCCCCACGTCACCGATCCAGATGTCCCCGGTGGGCGGGTCGTAGGTCATCCGATGGGGGCTGCGCGTGCCCAAGGCCCAGAACTCCTCCAGGATGCCTCCTCCCGGGTCCTGCCACGGGTTATCGTTGGGGATGTAGTATCCCTGTGTGAAGCTGTTGGGCCAACCGGATGGAGGCGTCGCTCCATTGATCGGTTGCCTGCGGATGGGATGGCTGATGGAGCCGCCCTGCATGTCCACATCGATGCGGAACACCCCGCCGAAGAACCAGGAGCTGATGTTCTGCGTCCGGTTGTACTGGTCGTTCGCACCGCCCTCATCGCCCACTGCGAAATACAGGAAGCCGTCCGGCCCGAAGAACATGTCGCCCCCATTGTGCCAGTTCTGGCGATCGAACTGCTGCACGAGGACGAATTCCGAAGCAGGGTCGGCCAAGGTCTCTGCCGCGTTCATGGTGAAGCGCGACAAGCGCATGAAGGCTTGCTCGCCGCGTGGGTCACCCACCGGGAAGTAGCGATACCACACGTAGAAGTAGCGTGCGTTGGGGGATCCCTGCTGACCATATTCCGGATGCAGCGCAGCACCCAGAAGTCCTCCATCCTGATCGATCCGAGTGCGGTTGTTGATGTTCAGCACCTGCGTTTTGGTGCCCGTAGCGGGGTCGTTGTTGAAGACCCAGGCATAGCCCGATTTACCGAAGACCATGAACTTGCCCGAGGGCAGTTCCAGCATTTTCACCGGGTCGTTGAAGGTCAAGTTCGGGAAGGCGTTCTGTACGGTATAGGTCACGGTGGCACCGCCAGGCGTCGGTGGGTCGGCGCTGAATACCCCGTTCATGTAAGGCCCAATGGGTTCAGCGTTCTGAAGACCACTGTCCGGGTTCAGCAGCTCGGGCATGAAGGCTACCGTGAAAAAGGACAGGACCACGACAAGCGGAACGATCAGCCGAGGACGAACGAATCCACTTAATGTGTCGATGAAGGACGTATTATGTGCCATGGATGGCAAATTATCCCCGACGAACCGCTTTTGTCAAGCAGTGACGCTCCAACTCGAACCGGGCTTGCCGACCCAAGGGGTCCTGTAGGACCGGCACGGTAGGCGAGGGACTTCACGTCCGGACCTCGTCCGGGGATGGGTCGGGATCGTGCGCCGAACAGCTTGTCCGGTCACACGCGCCGACCTTGGGTGGGTCGCACGTACCGGCGTCCTACCTGATCTTGGCAAGAGGAGCCATGGCGCCCAGCCCCGGGGTTCGTCACCGATCAACCCTTGAAACGCACCATTACCGCGTTGCCCTTCTCTTCCCGTCGGGTCTCCAGCTGGTCCTTAAGGGCGTTCACCAATGACGAGAGCGAGGCATGGCCGTAGCTGCGTGGGTCGAAGCCGGGATCCAAGCGGCGCAATGCCTGGCCGATCAGGCTCAGGGAGGCTTCCTCCTCTTCACCCTTGGCGATGACGAAGGCCTTGCGCAGTTTGCGCATCAGGTCCCCATTCTCGGAGAGTCTTGTCGCCGCTGCCTTGGCGGGAGCGGAGGAGCGCTTTGCCCCTGTCCTCGCGACGGGAGCGGTGGATGCGCGCGGCGCCACAACGGGCTCTTGCACATCCAGGTTCTCCACGTAGATGAACCGGTCGCAGGCCTTCACGAAGGCGTCCGGTGTCTTCTTCTCGCCAACCCCCATCACAAAGTGGCCGCTTTCCCGCAAACGGGTGGCAAGCCGAGTGTAGTCGCTGTCGCTGCTTACGATGCAGAACGCATCGACCAGATCACCGTGGAGGATGTCCATGGCGTCGATGATCAGCGCACTGTCCGTACTGTTCTTGCCCTTGGTATAGGCGAACTGTTGCACGGGCTGAATGGCGTTGCTGTTCAGCAGGTCCTTCCAGCCGCTCATGCCCATGGTGGTCCAATCACCGTAGATGCGGCGGATGGTGATGGTGCCCGTCTTGCTGACCTCTTCCAGGATCGGGGCCAACCGCTTGGGGGCCGCGTTATCCCCATCGATCAGCAAGGCGATCGTGGTGTCGTTGATCTTCTTCATGCGGCAGCCAAGGTAGGTCCCTCGGCACGCTACATCGTCCCCTTCATCATCCGGTTCCAATACATCCAAGGCAACATGTACTTCTTCAGTACCCACATGCTCCACAGGGGCTTGCTGGTATCGAAGAGCTTGCTCAGCACCGGATCGCTGTCGCGCACATTGTCATACTTGAACTCGGCCAGGAGCATCTTGCCATATCCGGTCACCAGCGGGCAACTGCTGTAACCTTCGTAACGTTCGTTCGCGAGTGCGCCATCCTTGATCCGCTGAAGGATGTTGGCCACTACCACGGGCGCTTGCTTGCGGATGGCGGCGCCGGTCTTGGCGGTCGGCAGCGCGGCGGCGTCGCCCAGGCCGAAGATGTTGGGGAAGCGTTTGTGCTGTAAGGTATTGATGTCCACTTCCAGCCAGCCTTTGTTCGGGCCTTCCGCGTAGGCCAAGGATGAGTTCTTCACGAAGTCCGGAGCGCTTTGCGGCGGGGCCAGGTGCAACATATCATAGTGCATCACAATGGTGCCTTCGCCTTCCACCTTCTCCTTCAAGCCATGTTCCTCGGTGATCACACAGAGGTTATCCCCCGGCTTGCTCCATTTGAAATGGATCTCCTGCTTCACCGGATCGATACGCACAGGATTGTAGAAGGTCTTGAGGATGATCTCCTTCTTCCGTACAACATCCTCCAATGCGAAGCGGAAGGGTTCCACGCCGAAGATGACGGAACCCGGAGTGGCGAAGACGAGCTTGGTCCGATCGCGTACACCCTTCCTGCGGAAGAACTCATCGGCCAGGTAAGCGGCCTTCTGAGGCGCTCCGCCGCACTTGATCGGTGTGCTGGGTTGAGTGAATACCGCAGTACCTCCCTGGAACGCCGTCATCACCCGCTTGGTCTTCTCGGGATCCACGTAGTTGCTGCAGACCTTGTCCGTGGCCAATGCTTCACGAAGTCCGGGCAAGGCATCGATATCGAGCTTGATACCCGGGCATACCACCAAGTGGCCGTAGGTGTAGGCCTTTCCCTCACTCGTGCGCACCGTGTTCTGCTCAGGCTCGAAGGAATCCGCATGTTCGACGATCAGGTCCACGCCGGTAGGGATCAGGCTCTTTTCATCGCGGCGCGTGTCCTTCATATTGAACGCATCGGCCGCGACCAGTGTCCAAGCCGGTTGGTACCAGTGGTCCTTGGCGGGATCGATGATGGCTACGCGGAGCTTCTTGTCCTTTCGGCGCAGCTGAGCAGCGGTCATGATACCTCCGGTGCCACCTCCGATGATGAGAACGTCGTAGTGCTTCTGGGCCATGGTCGTTGGGATATGCTACCAAAGCACACCATAGTGGACCCGGGTTCACGGTGACGATCGTCACAGAACGCACTTCGCCCAACTCCCCAATAGTCTGGTCGCGCTTGGCGATCGGACTTGTAACCCGGTCTCCGTCCTGCCTCCTTTGGCCTTTATGAGTCCGACGAGTTGACGTTGCTCCGATCCGGACCATTGCTCCAGGTCAGGGATCATATCCAACGGCAATGCCCAGAGGTACAGCGCTGAGCGCTCATTCGAGGACCATTCGACCAGGTCGCCCAACGGCAGGGTCCTGCCCAGTCGGGCCAGGGCGCTGCGCAACGCTCCTCGTCGATCGCCTGTATATCGCACCACCACATGCCGCTGCACAGCCATGGTCAGTGCCGCCGTATCCATCACCGCTTGGGCGCCTTCGGTGATGACCAGCTCCAGCCCGTGTTCCACCAGATGCTTGAGCACCTTCACCGGCACGCGATATCCCTTTACGGCGCCCAGCTTCCTGAACTCCCGCGCAGCGATGAGCTGGTCCTTTCGTCCCACCGGTCGGAAGCCCAGGCGGTAGTAGAACCAGTAGGCCCCGCTCTTGAGACCGTCCGGGTTATGGTGCCCCAGTTGGTAGTTCTCCGCCTCGAAGCGGTCCACTCCATAGCGCTGCCTGTACAGCCGCAGCAGCTGGGCGAAGAACCAGGCCGATTCTCCGCCACGCAATGCCGCGAAGATGTTGATGCCCACCTTGCTCCGACCCGGGAAGATCCATGCACCGCCATAGGCCAGGGGCACACCGTTCCTGAAGGCCATGAACCCCACGTAACTGTCGAAGGGCAGCCGATGGGCCATGTCCAAACTGAACAGGGCGATGCGGAGACCACGGCCCATGTCGAAGAGCTCCACAGCACCTGCGTGGGTCACCGGGTCTGTCTCGCGGTGCAGCATGGCCAACACGGTGCGGGCAGTATCGATCAGTTCATGCTGCTCAGCGACGCTCAACCGCACGGGCTTCGGCAGTGGATCGTCCAGTGTGGCTGTCAGGTCCACCCCACGTTGCAGCCCGGCTTCATGGTAATGAATGGGTCCCATTGGACCCCGGGCGAAGGTCGTCCCGCATCCTTCCGCCACGCCCTCCACCTTCACGTAGACCTGCATCCGCGCGAAGAGCAGCTCGCATTGGCGATCGTCGCACCCCAACGCATCGAGACCCTGTACCAGGCACAGCAGTTGGGTGTGCCGCGACCCACCGTATACGGTTTCCAACAGTTGATAGGCATCATCAAAGGGCTGGTCCACGGTCTCGTGCTCCACGGGAGGCAGGAGCACTCGGAGCAGCTCGCGCAATTCATCCAAGCCCGCCTCCACCAGGAAGAGCTCCACACGATGTTCCCAGCGGGCCAGCATCCAACGCACCAAGCGCAACGAATAGGTGCTTTGAAGCGGGGCACCATCGATGCCGGAGTTGATGAGTGCGTACCGAAGGGCTTTCGAGCCGCCCACCATTTGCTTCGCAAGCGCGGATAAGTGCTCCAGTTCCATGGTGGCCAGTTGGTGTTCCTCCGCGTTGGCCGGGTGGGCCAGCAGGAAAAGCAACAGGTCATGCCACTCGCGCAACGCTTTGGGCGAACGCACCGGCCGGCCGAACACAAGGCCCAGCAGTGCCGCACGATCATCTCCCGCTCTGGAAAGTGCTTTACGCAGAAGGAGCACCTCTGCGGTGGTGATGGGCGATGCGGTCATGGCTCAATGTTCGGGTCTGGAAAGATAGCCGGGCGTGACCCGTGTCATTCGCCCCCCAATGAGGAAGGCCCGGTGTGGGCCGGGCCTTCCTGCGGTCAATGGACCATTGCTCAGCCCTGCTTGGCGAGCTGCACTTCACACTGGATCCGCACTTCGTCGCTCACGAGCACGCCGCCCGCTTCGAGTGCTGCATTCCAGGTGAGGCCGAAGTCCTTGCGATCGATCTTTCCGCTGAGGTTGAGGCCTGCCTTGGTATTGCCCCATGGATCCTTGGCCACACCGGCCCACTCGGCATTCAGCGTGACGGATCTTGTGACGTCCCTGATGGTGAGGTCGCCGGTCACTTTCCAGCTGTCGCCCTGACCCTCGATGCGCGTGCTCGTGAAGCTGAGCTTCGCGAACGTCTCGCTGTCGAAGAAGTCGCCGCTGCGCAGGTGTTTGTCGCGATCGGCGCTGTTGGTGTCCACACTGGCGGTGTTGGCCCAGAAGCTCACCTTGGCATTGGCCAGGTCGTCACCTTCCAGTTCCGCCTCGGCGCCGAACTCTTTGAAGGAGCCGGTGACCGTGCTGATCATCAGGTGCTTCACCTTGAACTGGATCTCGCTGTGGCTGGGGTCGATGGCCCACTTGGTGGTTGTAGCAGTTGTTGTTTCCATGTTGGTCGAGGTTTGGTCGGGGCGGGAGATTTCCCGCCCGTACGGGTTTTCAGAAATGATCGATCATGCCAATTCCATCGGCACATCCTGCAGCAGGATCTCGGCGCCGTCAGGGCCTACTTGGATGTCCAATGCGGCGGTGTCCCACACCCCCAGCGCATCGCGCTTGCCCAGCTGCTGGCCGTTGATGGTGG
>Ga0209175_10000540_pt1 | contig 21632 bp, 25 predicted proteins | sample JI91814C2DNA_FD_187506 | JGI IMG/M metagenome (GOLD analysis project Ga0209175, IMG submission 187506) | Wastewater effluent complex algal communities from Wisconsin, to seasonally profile nutrient transformation and Carbon sequestration -... | ecosystem: Engineered > WWTP > Effluent > Algae...
AATTATATAATGCCGAAGCGGTAGAAAATGCTTTAAAAATAGAAGGAACTACATTAGTAGTCATCAACTCGGTTTGTGGTTGTGCTGCAAGAAATGCGCGTCCGGGAGCAAAAATGAGTTTAGATGGTGCTAAAAAACCATCTCAATTAGTAACTGTTTTTGCAGGAGTTGACAGAGAAGCTGTTGATGCTGCACGCCAACACATGTTTCCATTTCCACCATCATCACCTTGTATGGCTTTGTTTAAAAATGGTGAATTAGTGCACATGTTAGAACGTCATCATATAGAAGGTCGTCCGGCTGAATTAATTGCAGAAAATTTAAAAGACGCTTACAACGAATTTTGTTAAATAAATTTATACTACGCAACTTTTTCATGTTTTTCGAATCTTATTAAAAAAGACTATGAAGACTATAATTCGAATTTTGCTTTTGTCAGTTTTATTACAAAGTTTTCAATGTGATGAAAATGAGTCAAATGTTTCAGAAATTTCACTTGAACAATTGATTGAAAAAAAACAAGAAATCCTTGATTATATTAACAGTTTTTCGTGTACAAACACATCAAATTGTAATTTCATCGCATTTGGTGCTAAACCTTGTGGTGGTCCTAGAGAATTTTTGACTTTTCCAAGTACAGTAAATCAAACAACATTAGAAAATTTAGTTGATGAATATTACCAAATGGATCATCAATACAATATTCAAACAGGAGCAATTTCTGATTGCATGGTAGTAACTCCCCCAAATAATATTGAATGTTTAAACGGACATTGCACTATTATAAACTAATTCGTATAAGTGTTTTACTATGCTAGCATATAATAAAAACCACCAAAACATTGGTGGTTTTTTATTTTAAACCTTACTTTTGTGTAAATTCAAATAAAAAATGGAAAAAATTGTTTCCTTTCCACTTTCAATAGTGTATTATATCTTTTTTTTACTTTGGTTAGTTATATTTCATCCTATACAATGGATTTGCTTTAATATATTTGGATACAACGCCCATCGATTGAGTGTAGCTTATTTAAATTATTTTCTAATTCGTACCACACATCTTTTAGGCACAACCTATAATATAAAAGGAATAGAAAATGTTCCAGAAAACAAACCTTTAATCATTGTTGCTAATCACCAAAGTTTGCACGATATTACAACTATTATTTGGTATTTACGAAAAACTCATCCAAAATTTATTAGTAAAATTGAACTTGGAAAAGGAATTCCGAGTGTTTCTTATAATTTAAGACACGGTGGTTCAGCCTTAATCAATCGAAAAGATCCAAAACAAGCCTTGCCTGAAATTAAAAAGGTTGCCGAATTAGTAAACAATAATAATTACTCTGTTGTTATCTTTCCAGAAGGAACTCGAAGCAAAACAGGAACACCTAAACCTTTTGCAGTGAATGGTTTAAAAATGTTGTACAAGTTTGCTCCAGATGCTTACTTCTTGCCAATAACTATAAATAATTCGTGGAAAATGACTAAATTTGGACAATTTCCTCTTGGCTTAGGAACTCGTTTAAAATTTACCATTCATAAACCAATGAAAATTTCAGAACATCCGTTTGAAGAAATTTTTGAAAAAACTGAAACTATTATTACTAAACATATTAAAATATAGCCCCATGTCAATACAAAATGTCCGTTTGGAAGTAATGCAATTTTTAGAAAAAAAAGTGGATAACTTCGTGGAAGAATTCTTAATACCCGTCGAAAAAATTTGGCAACCAACCGATTTGCTTCCTGATTCTTCAAAAGAAAATTTCTTCGAAGAAGTAAAAGAACTGCGCGAAATTGCAAAAGATTTACCTTATGATTTTTGGGTTACTTTGGTTGGAGATACCATTACCGAAGAAGCTTTGCCAACTTATGAGACTTGGTTAATGGACGTTGAAGGGGTTTCTCAAAAGGGTGAAAACGGTGATAATGGCTGGGCAAAATGGTTACGTCAATGGACTGGTGAGGAAAACCGTCATGGAGATGTTTTAAACAAATACCTTTATCTTTCGGGAAGAGTAAATATGCGTGAAATTGAAATTACTACTCACCATTTAATAAATGATGGTTTTGATCCTGGTACGGGAAGAGATCCCTATAAAAACTTTATTTTTACAAGTTTTCAGGAATTAGCTACCTATGTTTCGCACATTCGTGTAGCACAATTAGCTAAAAAATATGGAGATAAAAAACTACATAAAATGTGTAATTTAATAGCTGGCGATGAAATGCGCCATCATTTAGCGTATAGCGAATTTGTAAAACGTATTTTTGAAGTAGATCCAAGCGAAATGATGTTGTCATTTCAATATATGATGAAGAAAAAAATTACGATGCCAGCTCATTTAATAAGAGAAACTGGAGAAAGTATTGGCTCTACTTTTGAAAAATTTTCTGAATCTGCTCAACGTTTAGGTGTATACACAGCTTTTGATTATGTAGATATTTTGCAAAAATTAAATGAAAAATGGGATATTGATAAAATATGCAATCTTACAGAAGAGGCTGAAAAAGCACGTGATTATCTAATGAAATTACCGTCTCGTATGGCAAAAATTTCTGAACGTTTAGTAGTTCCTGCTGAAGGTCAACTTTTCAAATGGGTAGAGCCTGCTTTAATTTAGTAAATTTAAAAAATTAATTTTAAGTTTTAAAAACCCTCCTCTACTTTTATTCAAATTAAGTTTAGGTTTCTAGTCTATATTTGTAAATTTTTATTAATTGAATCTATTATGTGAAATTATAACATTTGTTCGTTGATTTGTTAAAAATGTTTGTGTAATTTTACAAAAAATTGTTACAGACGATTTTCAATAATGCAATATAAATTTATATGAAACCAGACTTATTCCAATCTCCCGATTATTATTTATTAGACGATTTATTAACTTATGAACATAAAATGGTACGTGATGCTACTCGTACTTGGGTTAAAAAAGAAGTTTCTCCAATTATTGAAGACTTCGCACAAAGAGCAGAATTTCCACATCAAATCGTTAAAGGATTGGGCGAAATAGGTGGATTTGGACCATATATTCCTGTAGAATATGGTGGTGCTGGATTAGACCAAATTTCATATGGCTTAATTATGCAAGAAATCGAAAGAGGAGATTCAGGCGTACGCTCAACCTCTTCTGTTCAATCTTCATTGGTAATGTATCCTATTTGGAAATATGGAAGCGAAGAACAAAGAATAAAGTACTTACCAATGTTAGCAACAGGAGAAATGATTGGTTGTTTTGGTTTAACAGAGCCCGATTATGGTTCTAATCCTGGCGGAATGGTTACTAATTTTAAAGATATGGGGGATCATTATCTTTTAAATGGTGCTAAGATGTGGATCTCAAATGCACCTTTTGCTGATATTGCAGTTGTTTGGGCAAAAAACGAAGAAGGTAGAATTCATGGTTTAATTGTGGAAAGAGGAATGGAAGGTTTCTCAACTCCAGAAACTCACAATAAGTGGTCGTTAAGAGCTTCGGCTACTGGTGAGCTTATTTTTGATAATGTAAAAGTCCCAAAAGAAAACTTATTACCAAACAAATCTGGATTAGGAGCACCACTAGAATGTTTAGATTCAGCACGCTATGGAATTGCATGGGGTGCGATTGGAGCAGCAATGGATTGTTACGATACAGCTTTACGCTATTCAAAAGAACGTATTCAATTTGACAAGCCAATTGGAGCAACTCAATTACAACAAAAGAAATTAGCTGAAATGATTACTGAAATCACAAAAGCACAACTATTAACTTGGAGACTTGGTGTTTTAAGAAACGATGGAAAAGCGACTACAGCTCAAATTTCGATGGCAAAAAGAAACAACGTGGACATGGCGTTAACAATTGCTCGTGATGCACGCCAAATGCTTGGCGGTATGGGAATTACAGGAGAATATTCAATCATGAGACACATGATGAATTTAGAATCTGTTGTAACTTACGAAGGAACACACGACATTCACTTGTTAATTACAGGTATGGACATTACTGGTATCCCAGCATTTAAGTAATTAGAAAATTAATTAAAAAGAACATTTTTTTATAGTTCACAATTTTGGTATTATTTCCTAATCCGTTATTTATACCAGTAAGAATGAGGTAATGGATATCTGTGGACATAGCTATATTTTTTTGACGATATATAGATTTAATATTAAAATCGCTAATAATTATACCTAAAGATACTAAAAAAGGAGTAGAAACACTTTGTTTTCTGCTCCCTCTTTAATGATATTTTTAAGTACTTTAAAATAAATCGGTTCTTTTGTAATTTAAAAACAAAAATTATTTGTTAAAAACCTCATATTTTAATAATTTAACTTTTTCTAATTATTCAAAGCTTCCGCTCCTCCAACGATTTCTAAGATTTCATTAGTAATAGCTGCTTGACGTGCTTTGTTGTAGGTCAATTTTAACTGGTCTCTTAATTCTGTTGCGTTATCGGTTGCTTTATGCATTGCTGTCATACGTGCGCCATGTTCTGCTGCAAATGAATCTCTAATAGATTTGTATAATTGTGTTTTTAATGATTTTGGAATCAAAGTCAACACAATTTCTTCTTTAGAAGGTTCAAAAATATAATCAGAAGCTATTAGTTCGCCTCCAACAATTGGAGCTAAAGGTAAAAACTGTTGTGTTCTTACAATTTGTGTAGCAGCATTTTTAAATTCGTTATAAACGATTTCGATTTTGTCGTAATCACCTTTCACAAATTTATCCATTAATTGTTGTGCAATATCAGAAGCATTTTCGAAAGTTAATTTGTCAAAAATAACATTGTTAACCTCGATTACGTTGTTTGTTTTACGCAACACGTCGTTTCCTTTTTTACCAATAGCAAAAATATCTACTTGTTTTTCTGCATATGTATCAGCAACTGCTTTTGCTTGTTTAATTACATTGGTATTAAACGCACCACACAAACCTCTGTTTGAAGTAATTGCAACGATAAGTACTTTGTTTACTTCTCTTTGAGCTGTAAAAGCACCTCCAACTTCTCCATCAAGAGTTGCACTTAAGTTTTGTAATAGCTCAGTAAGTTTTTCTGCATACGGACGCATAGCTGTAATCGCATCTTGCGCTTTTTTTAATTTTGCAGCAGAAACCATTTTCATCGCCGATGTAATTTGCATCGTAGATGAAACAGATGTAATCCTATTACGTATTTCCTTTAAGTTTGCCATTTTTATAAATTGTATATTGTAAAATTGTATAATGTATACTGTAAAATTGCTTTTGGCATTATACAGTATACAACATACAATATACTTTATTAATTATATTTTGCTGAAATTTCTTTTGCTACTTTTTCTAAAACGTCAGTGATAGCGTCATCAAACTTACCTGCTTTAAGTGCGTCTAATGTATCTCTGTGTTTAGCGTTTAAGTATTCTAAGAAATCTTTTTCAAATTCTTTTACTTTTACAACTGGTACATTTCTTAACAAGTTTTTAGAACCTGCATAAATGATAGCCACCTGATCTTCTACTGTAAAAGGAGAGTTTAAACCTTGTTTTAAGATTTCAACGTTTCTTTTTCCTTTTTCAATAACGTTTAAAGTTACAGCATCTAAGTCAGAACCAAATTTCGCAAAAGCTTCTAATTCACGGAATTGTGCCTGGTCTAATTTTAAAGTACCTGATACTTTTTTCATTGATTTAATCTGTGCATTACCTCCAACACGAGATACAGAAATACCTACGTTAATTGCAGGACGAACTCCAGAGTTGAATAAATCACCATCTAAGAAGATCTGTCCGTCTGTAATCGAAATTACGTTTGTTGGGATATAGGCAGAAACGTCTCCTGCTTGTGTTTCGATAATTGGTAACGCTGTTAACGAACCACCACCTTTAACGATTCCTTTGATAGAATCTGGTAAGTCATTCATGTTTCTAGCGATTTCGTCGTTGTTTATTACTTTACAAGCTCTTTCTAATAAACGAGAGTGTAAGTAGAAAACGTCTCCAGGATAAGCTTCACGTCCTGGTGGTCTTCTTAATAATAAAGACACCTCACGATACGCTACAGCTTGTTTAGATAAATCATCATAAACAATTAAAGCTGGACGACCAGAATCTCTAAAATACTCACCAATTGCAGCACCTGCCATAGGAGCATATACTTGCATTGGAGCTGGATCAGAAGCATTTGCAGCAACAATAACAGTGTAAGCCATTGCACCTTTTTCTTCTAACATTTTTGCGATTCCTGCTACAGTTGAAGCTTTTTGTCCAATTGCAACATATATACAGAATACAGGTTTTCCTGCATCGTAAAATTCTTTTTGATTTAAGATGGTATCAATACAAACTGTTGATTTACCAGTTTGACGGTCTCCAATTACCAACTCACGTTGTCCACGACCTACAGGAATCATCGCATCAACTGCTTTTACACCTGTTTGTAATGGTTCAGTTACGGGTTGACGGAAGATAACTCCAGGTGCTTTTCTTTCTAATGGCATTTCGTATAACTCACCACCGATTGAACCTTTACCATCAATTGGGTTACCTAAAGTATCTACAACACGACCCACCATTTGTTCTCCTACTTTAAGCGAAGCAATACGTTGTGTTCTTTTTACTGTTGAACCTTCTTTGATTCCTGTTGATGGTCCTAAAAGTACCACCCCAACATTATCTTCTTCTAAGTTCAATACGATAGCCTCTAATCCGTTTTCGAATTGTACTAACTCTCCGTATTGAGCGTTTGATAATCCGTAAACACGAGCGATACCGTCTCCAACTTGAAGAACTGTTCCAATTTCTTCTATCGATGCACCAGATTCAAAACCTGATAATTGTTTTTTTAATATTGCTGAAATTTCAGCAGGTTTAATTTCCGCCATTTTGATATATCTTTAATGGTATATTAATTACTAAACTCTCTTTTTAAATTTTGCAGTCTGCTTGTAACAGATGCATTGTATTGTTTGTCGCCAATTCTTAAAATAAATCCACCAATGATAGCTGGATCTACAATATTTTGAATGGTAATATTCTTATTTGAAAACGATGCAATTTTTGCCAATACTTTAGCTTCTAACTCAGGCGTAATTTGGAAAGCGGTAGTTACCTTTGCAATCTCAATTCCGTTAAGTTCATCGTATAAAGCATTGAACTGTATAGCAACATCATTTAATAATTCAAATCTTTTGTTTACTAAAAGCAATTGAAATAATCCTTTTGTCTCTTTTTGAGCAGAAGCAAAAATTTCTTTTAAAGAAGAAAATTTAATTTCACCTTTAACAATTGGACTTTGCAAGATTTTTTTTAATTCAGCACTGTCTATAATTGCGTTAACAATTGAAGTCATATCTGAATTTACAGCTTGTGTATTGTTGTTTACCTGTGCAATGTCCAAAATGGCTTTAGCATATCGAATTGCTGCTCTAGTTCCTGCCATGATATTAGTTTAATTTAGCGTCACCTAACATTTTCTCAACCAATTTAGTTTGAGCTTCTTTGTTAGATAATTCTCCTTTTAATAATGTCTCAGCAATTTCTAATGACAAAGAAGAAACTTGATTTTTCAATTCTGCCATAGCTGCATTTTTCTCACTTTCGATTGAAGCTTTTGCCGATTCAATCATTTTTTCGCCTTGAGCTTGCGCTTCAGATTTAGCATCAGCAATCATTTTTTCTTTGATTTCTCTAGCTTCTTTCATCATCAAGTCTCTTTCAGCTCTTGCTTCAGCTAACAATTTTTCATTATCAGATTTCAAGTTCTGTATGTCTTTTTTAGCGTTTTCAGCCGCTAATAAAGCGTTTCTGATTCCTTCTTCTCTATCGTTAACCGCTTCAAGAATAGGTTTCCAAGCGAATTTTTTTAATAATAGTATTAATCCAACAAATATTACTATTTGCCAGATGAACAATCCAAATGAAAAATCATTTATTAACTTTTCCATATTATCTTAAAATTAATATTTTAATAAATAAAAGTGAACAATAGTTATAACCAACCGTTACAACTATTGTTCTGTTTGTTATTATTTCGCGAATAATGCAGCGAAACCAATACCTTCAATAAGAGCGGCTGCAATAATCATAGCCGTTTGGATTTTTCCTGAAGCTTCTGGTTGACGAGCAATTGCGTCCATTGCTGAACCACCAATTTTACCAATACCTAAACCTGCTCCGATTACAATTAATCCTGCTCCAACAATTTCTGGAATTTGCATAATATATATATTAAAAATTAAACATTCTATTTACAATTTAAAGTTTAGTAATCAGCATTTAGAAAACTAACTCTACTTATTTTAGTGATGTGCTTCTTCATGATGATGCTCTTCATTTCCTGCTCCAAAATACAATGATGTTAGCATCGTAAAAATATAAGCTTGTAAAAAAGCAACTAAAATCTCTAAAATTGAAAGGAAAAACGCCAGTGCAAATGACAATGGACTTCCAATCCAGCTCTTAAAGAAAAACATTAAAGCAATTATACTCATTAAAACTACGTGACCTGCTAGCATATTTGCATACAAACGAATCATTAATGAAAATGGTTTAATTATTGTTCCTAATAATTCTATTAATGCCAAAAATGGTTTTAACAAAACAGGAACTCCCGGCATCCATAGCATATGGCTCCAATAATTTTTATTTGCTGTAAACGTTGTTATTATATACGTTAATATTGCTAATGAAAATGTAATTGCAATATTACCCGTTATATTAAACCCGAAAGGAGTTAATCCTAAAATATTTAAAAAGAAAATGAAAAAGAAAACAGTAAGTAAATAACTCATATATTTTTTATAATTCTTTTCTCCAATATTTGGAATTGCCATTTCATCTCTGATATAAATAACCAATGGTTCAAAAAATCTTCCTGGCCCTTTAGCTATTCCACCATTTTTACCGTATGATTTTGCTAATCCTGTAAACAAGAAAAACATTAAAAGCGCAATTCCTATTATACCAATTACACTTTTAGTAATTGATAAATCAAGAGGTCTAACATTTGTAGGATGACCATGCTCTTCGTTTAATTTACCCGAAGCGTCAGTTTTATATATTTTTTCGTGATGCAACACATAATAATTCCCATTATGTTCAGCAACTTCTTCTCCGTTATGGAATTTTGATGATGAAAAAACTTGAAATCCATTATCCCATAAAATTATGGGTAATGAAAAACCATAATGTTCTCCTGTCTCTTCATTTGCGTTAAAGTAAAAACTATGAGAGTCTAAAAGGTGGTGATTGATAAATTCTTTGATTCTTGATTTTTCATCTTGAGGTTCAGAATGCTCTTTTTCATGCACAACTTTTGTTGCTTTTGTAGTGGCATGTGACTCAACCTTTGTTGAATCATTTGTAGGATTTGCAGTACTAATAAACGGCATTAATGCCATTGTTACTACAAGTATAAACTGGAGTGGTTTTTTAGAAATCACCATATCTTTTGTAAACTTAAACTTTGAGGTTTATAAAATTTGGTGCAAAGGTACATTTTTTCTTTATATTCCAAATTATATAATTGCGTTTTTTTGACTATTTTTTATTCAAAATTTTTGCAACTAAGATTGTTTCTATCAGAAGAAATAGAATGAAAATAATAAAAAAGTTGTTTTTTTCTATTTTATTACCTTCAAGATGAAGAATTGGCTTTACTAAAAAGAACGCAACAGCCATTTTTATACTAGTTGCAATCATAAAAACCATTCCGGTATTATTGAAGTTTTTTTCAGAAATTTTGGTAACCGTAATTAATATTACTGACGACAGCATAAAAAATAACCCGTAAAGTTGAGGAATTGAATAATAGAAATCTGATTCTTTTCCGGTTATTAAATTGACATTAAAAAGTAATACATGAATAATAAAAACAGGAAAAGCCACAAAGGTTAGCTTTTTTAGGATTCCAATACTATTTATCATTTTTTTCATTTGATTTACTTGTCTATTAAAATTATAATTCGCAATGAAACCGCTAATTATTGTTAGAACTTTTGTGTAACTATTGGTTGAATTTTTTCGTTTCATCCAAAATCATTTAGCAAAATAGGGAAACCCAAAAACTACAATTCCAATTAGGATATAAATATTGATTAGAGTTAACCACTTATTAAACCGATTTATTGGTTTTCATGGTTTGTTTGTGTTCGCATTTCGCAACTTGCTTCAAACTTTGCACCAGGTTCAACTGCGAGTTTCCCTACTTTTACTTCTCCTTTAATATGTGCTGTAGCTTTAATATTTAGTAACTCCTCTGCAATAAGTTTTCCTATATATTTTCCTTCAATATCAATGTTTTTGCAGGTGATGTCCCCATAAACTTCTCCGCTCGGACCAATAACAATTTTTGCTTCTGATGAGAAGTTTCCTGTTAGTTTTCCATCTAATCTAAAGTCAGCAAATGTTGAAATATCTCCATTTATTGATGTTCCTTCAACAATTCTATTTGTTTTTCCTAATAAATGATCTTGGTTTTTTACTTTATCAAACATTTTATGAGGTTTTTGGGTTATTAGTTATTCAACAAAAGCCATTCTTCAAATTTTTTCTTCATTTGAACAATCTTGTAATCTTCGGTTGAAATAATATAGGCTTGGTCTTTAATTTTATAATTTTTATGCTCTCTTAAAACAGACAAAACTGCGTTTGCAGATTCTTTTGAACTAAATCCATGAATTACTATAAAATTATCAGAAATTAAATAGACATCATCTGAGGATTTTAGCAATACTGCATGAGCTTCTTTAAGGTATTTTTCAATTTTATCGGTTAGATTTTTAACATCATTATCAAACGGAAATTTCTTTGGAAAAATTAATTTCCATTCGGTTGATTCATTTTTGTCAAAATCTAATGCTTCTAATTTTGGAATATCTGTTTTTAATAAAGTTTCTGCTTGTTTTCCTTCTTCAATATTTGGATAGGTTAATGCAACAAAGTTTAATGCTTTTTTGTATTCGTCTAAACCTTGTAATCTTCCAATAACTTTAGCTTTTAACAATTCAAATTTTGCAACCGATTCTTCCCCTGTAAATCGTTTAATCATTTCGTCAATCTGGGAAGAAATTTCTCTTAATTCATTGTTTTCGAATTTTTTGTATAAGTGGTAATACTCTGTTGTAAGATTTGATTCGTCAGTAATTTCATTAGTTTGGTTATTCACAATTTCAGCATAGCGACTTCTGGGGTATTCAGACAATATTTGTTGCTTCATAAGTGTAGCCTTATTTGGAGAAATAATTTGATAAATCTTATATAAATTATATTTTGTTGGAAGAATTAATCGTTCTTCAGGTTTATTTTTTAATAATTGTTCTAATCGAGAAGTTGCCAATTCATATTCTTTGAATTTTTCTTTATAAATTAGTCCTAATTGATAATAAGCGAAATTTCTATCTTTAGCCAAACTATCCAATAATTTCTTATCTGACGGAATTTGTTTTAAATAAAAATTAGTAGAGTATAATGGGTTTGAAACTGGTTCTTCCTTTTTCTCATCTAGCATATCGTCAACGGAATCTTGTTCGATTTTTGAATCAAAAGTTGCGTTTTTTTCTTTAAAGCTAGACCATTTCCAATTGTCTTTTAGTTCGCGTTTTCCCCATTTGCTTATGAATTCTTTTTTACCATATTCAACTGTAAGGGGATTATAAAAATAAAAAGTATTACTATTTATATCTTCTGGCAGACCTGGTGGTAAATTTGAAGAGACTGTATTGGCTTTTGATAATGGAATATTCCCTTTTGCTTCCAAGAAAGTTGGATTTAAGGAGTTTTTTTGACTTGCTAACAAATTGGCTTCTTTTTTAGCTTTCTCGGCTGCTAATTTTGCTTTTTTCTCGTCTTCGATTTTTAATTTTGCGATAAATTTCTCGTAATATTGAGTTCTATCGGTTTCATTCATTGCAACAACTGTTAAAATACTATCGTTTTGTTGTGCAATGGTTTCATATTTAATTACATCGTCTAAATTGAATCTTTTCTTTTTTATATTTTTAAATTCTTTTGTTCGATTGTCTAATCGAATTAATGTACTATCATAATATAGACCAGCTGTTTTATATTTTGCTTCACGAAAATAAATTTCTCCAATATTTCTATAATTTGAAGAAATTAAATAATTATCTTGGGTTATTGATTTGATAGATTTATTATAATATTTTTCAGCAATTCTATTCTTTCCCTGCTTGTCATAAAAAAGGCCCATTTGATGATTTAAAATATCCAAAAAAGGTCTATTCTCTCTGTCTTCTAATAAATTTTTGAATTTTTCAACGATTGCTAACGTATCCCCATTTTTGAAATCAAATTGCTTTGCTTGCTTGGCATGCGCTTGTATTATGTATCTGCGAGGCGATTTTCTATTCATTTGAATTACACTCTCAAAAGCAACAAACGCACTATCGTGATAATTCATGTTTTCATATAATTGTCCTAAAATGAATGCATATCTTGCTCTTTCTTCGTTATTAGTGGTGGTTTTTTTAGCAATTTTAAGTGTTGCTATAGCGCTATCTTTAGCTTGAATATTCATGTATGCTTGTGTTAACATGGCATTTGCATCTGCTAAATCTTGTCCTGAAATTTTTTTATCTTCTAAAATTTTTTTCAGATTCTTAATAGCGATTTCATTATTATCTAAACGGATATTTACTTTTTCACGCCACACTTTTGCATGATAAATTCGGTCGCTAAATGGATATTTATATAAAATATAATTCAACGCTTCTAAAGAAGGTATAAATCGGTTATCATAATAACGTGATTTGGCTAATAACAAATAAGCCTCATCCATTTGCGGATTTTTTTCAGTCCCAGCAATGTTCATAGAGTGCTTTTGAATAGCTTTTATTGCTTTTTCTTCTGCACGTTCAAAACTTGGTTTTTTGCTTTGTCCTGGTAACAAAGCTTCTTCATTTTTTGGCATTCTTTCAATAGGAAGAATTTCCCAAAAATTATCTTGATAGGTTGCTTTTAAATCTTCTAAACCCTTATCTAAAGATAGATTTCCGTTATATAACACATTGTATTCTGTAGTTACAGCGTGATAATTTCGATTAATAAATTTATCTTTTTTAACAGAACATGCTATTAAAATAAGTAGTAAACAAACCGATAAAGTGTATTTAATTATGTTGCTTTTCAAAGTAAAACGTTTTTATTCTAAACTACTAAAACTTGTTTTTAGTATGTTATATTATGGTAAAAATACGTTTCTTTTTTAGATGTAAAAAAAAATAAACTATTTTTTGTTAATCAAACACATTTTTTAAGTCTTTCATGACTTTAAAAGCAGTGTCAATTTGTTCATCACTAACAATAATAGTAAATTCATTTGTAGTAGAAATTACTTCATGAATAATTACACCTTCCCATGCTAGTCGCTGAAAAATATAATAATATACACCAGGTGTTGATATATTTTCCTTAGGCAATTTAACAGTAATAGAAGAAAGATTTTCAATCTTATGTGTTAGTTTTTCATTTTTAAAAATGGTTTCAACCAATGGCTCTACAGATGTACTTGTTACAATATTGGTTTCATTTACACCTCTTGATGAAGTATAAAAAATATCCTGTTGTTTGTTGATTTCCGAAATCAACTTCGCTTGATTGGCTAGAAGTGTATCTGAACTTATAAATGTAAAATCGGTAAGTGAAGAACGAACAGTAATTTCACCAATATTTTTTAATACTTTAGAAATTTTATAATTGATTTTAAAATCCAATTCTTCAGAAAGTCTTTTTAACGACATTACAACAGCTCCTTGCTTTATGTCTTTTCCTAAATGAGTCTCTAGTTCAGGCAACATTATTCTTGCTAAAGAAGTTAAATTGATGATTCCTTGTGAAAGTGAACTTAATAAAAATGGTTTGGATTTAATATATTGTTCTACTACTGAGGATATTGTTTTCATTTTTAATATAATGAAGTGTATGTTGTTGGCGCAAAGATAAAAACAAATTGTTATAAATATAACATTAAAAATAATAAAATGCTTCTTCGATATGTTCCATAACAAATTCTGCTTCTTCTTTGTGAATGGCAACAATATCAAATCGAACTTCTACCTCTAAATCGTGTTGAGTAACATATTCATTAATAGCTTTTACCAATAATTGGATTTTTTTAGGTTTAACAAATTCCTGTGGTAATCCAAAATCTAAACTTGAACGCGTTTTTACTTCTACAACTGCTAAAGTAGTTTCTTTTTGAGCAATAATATCAACTTCGGCTTTATTAAAAGTCCAATTGGTTTCCAAGATTTCGTAGCCGTTTTTCACTAAGAAATCAACCGCTAATTCTTCTCCAAATTTACCTAAATCGTTGTGTTCCGCCATTTATTATAGTGTTCAGATTTTTGTGTTCAGTTATTTGAAAAACAAAATTACTTCTTTTTCGGTTACTTCAAAATCTACTTGTGTTCCAAGAATTAAAGTTCGGTTATCCATTTGATGCCCGGCTGGAAATTCAAAAGCGATTGGAATATTATATTCTTTTGCAATTGCTGTAATAATTTGCACTTCATTTTGACCGAACGGAATTTCGTTATCGTGCATATCAGCCATACTTCCCACAATAATACCTTTTACATTTTCGAAATATCCATTGCGTTTTAAATTGTACATCATTCGGTCAATGTGATACAAATATTCATCCAAATCTTCAATAAAAAGGATTTTTCCTTTTGTATCAATAGAAGATTTTGAACCTAATAAACTATACAAAATAGAAATATTTCCGCCTACCAATTCGCCCGAAGCAGTTCCTTTTACATCATAACTTTTCGAAGGAATTGTATATGAAATCGTTTCTCTAAAAAGTGCTTTTCGTAAGGTTTCTTTCACTTCTTCTGGTGCAGTAGGAACAGTAAAAGGCATAATTGAATGAAAAGAAGCCACACGTTCCACATTCAATTGACTATGTAAAACGGTAACATCTGAAAAGCCCATAATCCATTTAGGAAGTTTCTTAAATTTGGTAAAATCTAATGAATCTATTATTCGAACCGTTCCATATCCACCTCGAGCACACCAAATGGCTTTTACGTTTGCATCATCTAATTGTGCTTGAAAATCAGCAGCTCGTTCGTTATCTGTACCACCTAATTGACAATTATTTAAACCAATTGTGTTTCCTAATTTTACTTTCAATCCCCAAGATTCTAATAAATCAATAGCTGGTTTGGCATCTTCAGGAAAAAATTTTCTTGCTGTACAAACAATAGCGACAGTATCTCCTGCCTTTAAAAATGGTGGTATAATCATATAAAGTTCAATAAGAATTCAAAAATAAGGAATTTGAACAGAAAAATTCGTCTATTCCTCTTAAATGAATTATTTTTGGATTAGTTAATAATCATATGAACTTCGTAAATGAACTTTGAACTCTTAAATTAGCGCTTAAGTTATTTCAAATATAACGCAAAGTTTAGAAGTTTTTCGCAAAGGAAAAAAGAATAATGACAGAAAATGAAATATCAAATAAAGTTATCGGAATCGCTATAGAAGTTCATAATGCATTAGGTCCAGGTTTACTTGAAAATGTATATAAAGAATGCTTATATTACAAACTCAAACAAGCAGGTTTGAAAGTTGAGAAAGAAAAATCAATTCCATTGATTTTCGAAGAAGTTAAACTTGAGAGTGGCTATCGAATTGATTTATTAGTCGAAGATAAACTCGTTATAGAATTAAAAAGCGTTGAAGAACTATCTGAACTTCATTTTGCCCAAACTCTAACTTATTTGAGGCTTGGCAATTTTAAACTTGGCTTGCTTTTAAACTTTAATTCCGTTCTTTTAAAAGAAGGAATCAGACGAGTTGTGAATAAATTATAATTTTCACGACATTTGCACTTTTAAAACTTAAAATTTCTTTGCAAAGCTTTGCGAAAAACTTAGCGTCTTTGCGTTAAAATAAAAAAATTATGTTAGAAAATCCGAAAAGATATACAATTACAGCAGCTTTACCTTATACCAATGGACCAATCCACATTGGACATTTAGCGGGTGTTTATGTTCCTTCCGATATTTATGCGCGCTATTTACGGTTACAAGGAAAAGATGTGGCTTTCATTTGCGGAAGCGACGAGCACGGTGTGGCGATATCGATGAAAGCTAAAAAAGAAGGGATTACACCACAACAAGTAATTGATAAATATGACGCAATTATTCGTCAATCGTTTTTAGATTTCGGAATTTCTTTTGATAATTATTCCAGAACTTCTTCGGAGATTCATCATAAAACAGCTTCAGAATTTTTTAAAAAATTATACGATAACGGTGATTTCATCGAAGAAACTACCGACCAATTATACGATGCAAAAGCAGACCAATTCTTAGCAGACCGTTTTGTAACTGGAACTTGTCCAAAGTGCGACAACCCCGAAGCGTATGGCGACCAATGTGAAAAATGTGGTTCGACTTTAAATGCAACTGATTTAATTAATCCGAAGTCGACTATTACTGGTGAAACGCCTATTTTAAAATCGACAAAACACTGGTTTTTACCTTTAAATCGTTACGAATCGTTCTTAAGAGAATGGATTTTGGAAGGACATAAAAACGATTGGAAACCGAATGTGTACGGACAAGTAAAATCGTGGGTTGATGGTGGTTTAGAACCAAGAGCCGTAACCCGTGATTTAGATTGGGGAATCGATGTGCCTGTTCCAGGTGCCGAAGGAAAAAAATTATACGTTTGGTTTGATGCGCCTATTGGGTACATTTCAGCAACCAAAGAATGGGCGGCTCGAGAAGGAAAAGATTGGGAACCCTATTGGAAAGATGCCGATACAAAATTGGTTCACTTCATTGGAAAAGACAATATCGTTTTCCATTGTATTATTTTTCCAGCGATGTTAAAAGCAGAAGGAAGTTATATTTTACCTGATAATGTTCCGGCAAATGAATTTTTAAATTTAGAAGGAAACAAATTATCGACTTCTAAAAACTGGGCGGTTTGGTTACACGAATATTTACAAGATTTCCCAGAAAAACAAGATTCGTTGCGTTATGCATTAACGGCAAATGCTCCAGAAACTAAAGACAACGACTTTACTTGGAAAGATTTTCAAGCAAGAAATAATAATGAATTAGCGGCGATTTTTGGAAATTTCATCAACCGTGTCGTGGTGCTAACCAATAAATATTACGACGGAATTGTTCCAGCTCCAAACGAGTTTTCTGAAGTTGATAGAAAAACTTTAATAGAATTAATTGCTACACCAGAAGTTATTTCAAGTTCTATAGAACGTTACCGATTTAGAGAAGCTCAAATTATGTTAATGAATTTGGCTCGTTTAGGAAATAAATATTTGGCAGACGAAGAGCCATGGAAAAAGGTAAAAGAAAATCCAGCAAGAGTGCAAACGCAAATGTATGTGGCATTACAAATTGCTGCTGCTTTAAGTATTTTATGCAAACCTTTTCTACCATTTACTTCAATAAAATTAGAAAAAATATTGAATAGGAAATTAAATTGGAAAGATGTTTCAAAAAAACCAGATTTATTGCCAGCTGGACATCAAATTGGTCAAGCCGAAATTTTGTTTGCCCAAATTGAAGATGCTGAAATCCAAAAACAATTAGACAAATTAGAAGCAACTAAAACTGCAAATAAAGTGGAAAACGCAAAAGCTGAACCGCAAAAAGACATCATTACTTTCGAAGATTTTGCCAAAGTAGATTTACGAATTGGAACCATCATCGAAGCTGAAAAAATGCCAAAATCCAACAAATTGTTAGTTTTAAAAGTAGACACTGGAATTGATGTAAGAACCATCGTATCTGGCATTGCAGAGCATTTTACGCCAGAAGAAGTCATTGGAAAACGCGTAACGGTTTTAGTAAACTTAGCCCCAAGAGCTTTGCGTGGTGTAGAAAGTGAAGGCATGTTATTGTTAACGAATAACGCAGAAGGTAAATTGGTTTTCGTAAATCCAGATGCGGAAGGTGTGATTAATGGTGCGATGATATCTTAATAATAACCGCAGATTCGCAGATTTAATCTGTGAATCTGCGGTAAAAAACAATAACTATGAACCCAAAAATAATCGCATTCGACGCCGACGATACTTTATGGCACAACGAACCTTATTTTGATGAAGCGCAAGAACGCTTTTGTGTTTTGTTTCAAGATTATGCTTCGAGTCAGGAAATTTTAGGATTAATTTTGAATCATCAAGTCAATAATTTGCCGTTGTATGGTTTTGGAATTAAAGCGTTTACCTTGTCGATGATTGAAACCGCTTTGCAATTAACTAATCATCAAATTTCGGGAAAAGGAATTGAGCAAATTTTAGCCATTGGAAAAGATTTACTGCAAAAACCAGTTGAATTGTTGCCTAACGTAGAATCCGTTTTGGAACAATTGAAAGGAAAATATAAATTGGTCGTAGCCACAAAAGGCGATTTAAAAGACCAGCACAGAAAATTACACGATTCGGGAATTGGACATTATTTTCATCATATTGAAGTATTGAGTGACAAAGCCGAATTAGACTACGAAAAAATGTTAAGCCGTTTAGATTGCAAACCTGAAGATTTTCTGATGATTGGAAATTCGTTAAAATCGGATGTTTTGCCTGTATTAAATATTGGCGGACACTCCATACATATTCCGTATCATACGACTTGGGAATACGAAAAAATTGATTTTGAAATTGAACATAAAAATTTCAATTCCGTTACCCAAATTACTGAAATTTTACCCTTACTAAAATGAAGCAAATAATAGACCTCGCTACTTGGAACCGAAAAGAGCACTTTGAATTTTTTTCAACTTTCGAAGAGCCGTTTTTTGGAATTACAACACCAATAGATATGACTATTGCTTATGAAAAGGCGAAAGCCATACAAATTCCTTTTTTTGTTTACTATTTACACAAAACGATTGCTGCTATTTATCAAGTAGAAAATTTCAGATACCGAATTGAAGGAAATGAAGTGGTACTTTATGACGAAATTGATGCTTCTGCAACTATCATGCGAGAAGATAAAACATTTGGTTTTTCGTTTATGAAATTCCATTTTGATATTCAGGAGTTTGCTAAAATTGCACAAACGGAAATCGAAAGAATTCAAACAACTCAAGGACTTTTTACAAGAGAATTTCCTGAAAACATTATTCATTTTTCAGCAATTCCATGGATTAATTTTACTGGATTAACGCATTCTCGAAGCTATACTTTACCAGATAGTTGTCCAAAAGTTTCTTTTGGAAAGTTAATTACAGAAAACGAAAAAAAATCAATGTCTTTAGCTGTAATGGCACATCATGGTTTGGTTGATGGTTATCACATGGGATTATTTGTTGAAGCTTTACAAACAGAATTAAATAAATAAACCACCGACAAAAGTCGATGGTTTATCCATTAAACAGCATTCAAAATTGCTAAAATATCTTCTCCAAATCGTTCCGATTTTTGTTTCCCGAAACCTTTAATTTGTTGTAATTCATCTAAGTTGCTTGGCTTGTATAGCGCTAAATCGATTAATTCTGAATTGTGACAAATCATATACTTTTTCAGTTTCAAAGCTTCCGATTTTTCGTTTCTCCACTGATTCAAATAACCATAAACTTTTTTGTCTTTTGGGTTTAAATCTTCGTAAGATTTTTGTTCTAATTGTTCTAGTTTTTGTTGTTCCAAAGTTTCATAATGAACAATAACCGACCAATGCGCTTCTTTTCCTTCAACAAATTGTGTGCTCGATTTTTTAAACGTAACTGTATTCAAAAAAGCATTCAATTGTTGTTGATCGTACTCTAAAAATGCGTTATCCAAACGGATTGAAAATACTTTAACTTGCATAACATCCTTATTTACCGATTAACAGAATTTCGTTTGCAATTACTTCTGTAACATAGCGTTTGTTTCCGTCTTTGTCGTCGTAACTTCTGTGTGTTAGTTTGCCTTCGATAGCAATTTCTTTGCCTTTGGTTACAAAGCGCTCAATAATATCAGCCGTTTTTCCCCAAGCGGTAACTCTGTGCCATTGCGTTTGTTCTACTTTGTCACCGTTGTCTTTGTAATACACTTCGTTTGTAGCGATGCTGATGTTTGCTAATTTTTTTCCTCCTTCTAGGTTTTTGATTTCTGGTTCTTGACCAACGTGTCCGATTAATTGTACTGAATTCTTCATGGCGTGTAAATATTTAATGTTTGTGTTAATTGATTTTTTTGGAACACAGATTCAAAAAATTGAAATAATCTTAAAAATCTATGTGTTGAATTTTGAAATTGTAATTGAATTTGATTACTTGCTTAATAAAACCAATTCATTAGCAACAACTTCCGTGATATAACGTTTATTTCCGTCTTTGTCGTCGTAGCTTCTGTGGGTTAATTTTCCTTCTATAGCAACATGACTTCCTTTGGTTAACAATTTTTCGATAATGTCTACTGTTTTTCCCCAAGCGGAAACGCGGTGCCATTCGGTTTGTTCTACTTTTTCACCTTTGGTGTTGGTGTAATTCTCATTCGTAGCGATTGTGAAGTTTGCTACTCTTCCAGATTCTAAATTTTTGATTTCTGGTTCTTGACCTACATGTCCGATTAATTGTACTCTGTTTTTCATGGCGTTTAAATATTTAATGTTAATAATTATGTTACTTTTTTAGTCGCAGTCGCAGTGTTCACTCACAGGTGTTTAATTTTATGATTTACAACCGAATCTTGTTGGATTTAAAATCATATAATTAATTATTTTACCAATTTCTAGGGATTTTACAACCATATCAATATGCTGTTCCTTTGATAAATAATTACATTCTAAAGCAAAATCTAACCAAACGGAAGTTTCAGAATTTTCACCATCCGAATCAGTAAGCTTACTTATAAAATGATTTATATATCTTCTCTTTCTGTAAGCTTCCGCAATATTGGCACATACACTTCTTGATGATCTTCTAACTTGATCTGTTAATGCATATTTTTCATCTTTTGGAAACGAGTCGGATACTTTTTTAATTTCCATAGCTAATGAAAATGCTTTTTGATAGGCTAATAATTCTTTGAAATCCATTCTATTAATTTTTCTGAAAACTGTGACTGAACACTGCGACTAATAATTCGTTCATTTCGACAGTGCAAAGATGTGGCGAGAAAAAAACGTTATTCGGTAATTAGCTATTTAATATCGGTTGTAAATATTTGTAAGCGTTTGTAAATGGAAATTATTTTTGTATATTCGCTTTAACTATAAGACTTTACAAATGAAAAAATCAATCTTCCAAAAAAGTATTTATTTTTTACTTTTTATTTGTTAGTTTAACGCATTTGCACAAAACACCTTGAATTACAACGATGAAAAAGGTTCGCCAAATGCTACTTTACAAGATGTAAAATGGATTGTTGGCAATTGGACAGGCGAAGCTTTAGGAGGTATTTGTCAAGAAACCTGGAGCGAACCCATTGGAAATTCGATGATGTTTAGTTTTAAATTAGTAGTCGATGGAAAAGTCGCTTTCTATGAACTGGGGCACATTATTGAAAAAGACAAAACGCTGTTGTTACAACTAAAACACTTTGATGGCGAATTGAAAGGCTGGGAAAAAGCGGAAGTAAGCGAGAATTTCAGATTGGTAAAAGTCACCCCAACACATGTGTATTTCGATAAATTTACGTTTGAGAAAATTTCGGATAACGAAAACA
>Ga0209175_10000541_pt1 | contig 21602 bp, 18 predicted proteins | sample JI91814C2DNA_FD_187506 | JGI IMG/M metagenome (GOLD analysis project Ga0209175, IMG submission 187506) | Wastewater effluent complex algal communities from Wisconsin, to seasonally profile nutrient transformation and Carbon sequestration -... | ecosystem: Engineered > WWTP > Effluent > Algae...
GCGGTAATACAATCCTTTGATCACAAAAGCCATGGCACGGGTGGAGTGAATGGTCCCGGCATTCAATTGTGCGGATGACATCATGGCATCTGCTTCTTCAATGATCTGCAGGGGAAGGATATGTTCAAGGGAGAGCAGGTAACCCAGTGCCCAGATCGCCCTGCCATTGGCGTCAGCGAGATTCACTTCGTTATTCTGACCACTGAAAAAGCGCTCCTCTTTTACATAGTTCAGGAAATGCCCTTCGGGTTGCAGGCAGTATTTAATGAATTTAAAATAGATTTTAATGTAGGGAAGATCGGCGGTGTCACCGGTAAGTTCAAAATGCCGGCACATCGCCACCAATGCCCTTGCGTTATCGTCCAGTGTATAACCGGATTGGATATCGGGCCGGTTGATCACTGAAAACTGGATCATTCCAAATGAAGTCGTCAGTTTTTTAAAGTGATCCAGGTTCACGGGCGGAAGGGAATAGTGAAGCTGCAAATCTCCTTTGCATAATTGTTCAAATAATAAGGCATGGGCAATGGCGGTATTTTCCCAGGCGGTGGAGGCTGTTTGCTGGATGCTGTTGATCCCTGTTTTTTCCCGGAGGGTATCATCTGTAAGTAAATCCACGATGGCCTTACTGAGCTGGGCTGCATTGCCAAAATCAAAGATCACATTTCCTTCCTGGGGTAAAACCTCTTTCGCATGCGGAATAGGTGTTGAAATAATCGGGCATCCGCAACTGATGGCATAGGAGAAAGTACCGCTTACGGTCTGGTTGGGATCCCGGGAGGAAAATATATAGATATCAGTAAGCTGTAAATAATCTAGTAGTTCTTCCAGTGGCAGGTAAGCATTAATAAAGCGAACATGTTCAGTCAGGTTCAGTGCTTTTGTTTTTGCTACCAGTGATTCCCGGTATCGTTCACCTTCGCTACTGATTACACCAGGATGTGTTTTGCCAATGATCAGGAAGAGTACATCAGGATCCAGCAGCACAATAACGGGTAAGGCCGACAATGTAGTTTCAATACTTTTCCCGGCACTGAGTAATCCGAAAGTGGAGAGCACTTTCTTCCCGGTAAGCCCGTATTTTTCTTTCAGTAGTTTTTTGTCCTTATGTGGCACCAGATGGGTGCCATGCGGAATCACTGTAATCTTTAAGGCCGGGATAGAGTAGTGATGTACCAGCATTTCTTTTGAGTGCTGGGTCATTACAATGATGCCGGCCGCCGTTTTACAAATTTCCTTCACATTCTCCAGTAAGGCGGTATCCGGTTCTGGAAGTACAGTATGAAAAGTGATTAATACAGGCACCTGTAATGCATGCAGTAATTCATGCAGGGCTTTTTCCTGTTTGGCATAAAATCCAAATTCATGTTGCAGCAATACCAGGGAAACAGATGGATCATCCTGAATGGATTGATACAGGGCTTTATAGGAAGCCGGATCATCTGTTTGCAACCTGTATTTAACTTCAGCAGGGTATTGGTGTTTTTCCACGGCTGTTTCCAGCGCGCAAATCTGCAGCCGGAAACCATGGTTGAATTTGTTTCCCAGCGCCTGTACCAGGTCCTGGGTATAGGTGGCAATACCGCATTGTCTGGGTGGGTAGGAGCTGATAAAAAGAATGACAGGTTGTGCCGTGCTGGAAATACTATCTCCGTTTTGCTGACCCCTGTGACTGGATTCCTGCATGAGTTGCCCGGCCTTATTGTATGGATTTTGTATTTTGTTCATCCGGCTTCTTATTTAAGAGTAATTCATCAATCAATGCACTAAGACTTACGGAAGCAACGGCAATCTGCTCATCTGCTGCACCGTAATAGATATATAAAGTGTCGCCAAACAGGGCAGTGCCGGTGGGGAAGCACACATTATTTACATATCCCGTGAGTTCCCATTCCTCTTCCGGTTTAAAAAGCGGATTTGGCAGACGGGCTATTTCGCGGGTGGGGTTATCGAGATCAAGCAGGGCGGCACAGGCTGAGTATACATAGCCTTTGATGGTATCATGAACACCATGATAAATAATCAGCCAGCCGGCAGCGGTTTCAATAGGCGGGCAGCCTCCGCCGATATAACTTACTTCATGTTCGTATTGAGCTGACAGTACAATATATTGTTCCAGGTGCAGGAAATAATGCTGCCAGAATACCGGAGTCAGTTCAGAAAGGTCATTCACTGCTACAATCTGTATATCGGGCCTCACCCGATGCAGAAAGACCAGCTGGCCATTGATTCTCCGTGGAAAGAAAATCACGTTTTTGTCCCAAAGCAGCATTTTCTTTCCAGCCTCTTCGGAACTATGCCGGTGTTCATTATAGCGTAGGTATTTTTCGTTTATAATTTCTTTTGATCCGGCCAGTCTGCTGAAAGCTTCATAATCAATTTGTGGAACAATCAGTCCCAGCTTTTCAAATTGCAGCAGATCTTTTGATACTGCCAGAGCGCCCAGCGCATTGATGCCATCGTAAGCGGTATAACTTAAATAATAGAGGTCATCAATTTTTACAATACGCGGGTCTTCCATCCCCTTCGATTCATAGTCGAACTGCGGAAAAAGTAAAGGAGAGTCGGATCTTTCGGCTACTGTAAGTGGCCCACTCAGCCGGCAATAACCCACGCTGGAGTAATTGCCTTTACTAACGGCCCGGTAAAAAAGATGTATGATATCATTTTCCCTGATTACAGCCGGATTTAGCACGCCTTCGTTTTCAAATACCAGGCAGGTTTTTTCCAGCAGCACCCCATTTTTAATTACGCTCGGCATGATGATTTATTAAAATTGAAACAGGCAATACCGCTGGTCAGCAGCTGATATCGGTAGCAATGGTATAAGCCTTTTTTAAAAAGCTGATTGATCCGGGCAGTTGTTCAGATCCTGATTTTTTTAATGGCTTCGAGTAAACCAAATGCCTGTAGCAGCCAAATCACTAAAAGAATGGTTACAACCGCATTCAGCAGATTTTTGATCTTCCGGTCCATGGGGATATAGGTATTGATCAGCCAAAGCAAAACCCCGGTAACGATCAGGACGATGATGATGGTAAGGAGTGGGATAGTCGTAAATTTAAAAGTTGGTAAATATGGTCATTAAAATTGCATTCGGTTTTTGTGGTACAGGAATACTTCGAAACAGCATTTGTTATTCATATCCGTCTTTGATAATCGTCAGTATCATTTTAAACCGGCCGTTGGGTTTGATATAGTTGGAAGCGTGCGCCGGAATGATGATGCCCTGTCCTTTTTCCAGGATATGGGATTTCTTATCTATAATTAATTCTGCCTTTCCTTCAATGATCTGGGCAAACTGGTCAAAGGGCGTTGTTTTTTCAGTGAGGCCTTCTCCGCTGTCAAAAGACATAATACTGATATTCCCTGTCGATTTTTTGATGATGGTCTTGATCACAACTGCATTGGTTACATATTCAATAATTTCTACAATGATGTGGGAGGTCGATTTTTCAAGTTCTGCGGTATCCATAGGTATCTTTAAATGGGTTATCATGATATTATGGCGGTATTGTTTTAAAGAAATAAACACCAGCAGCAGTGCAGTCGTACTGATAGTAATACATTGCAGCTACTGGTGGTTAAGACGAACTGTCAGTTCCGGCGTCTATTCCGGTTCTGCCAGTTGTTATGCTCCGGGTGCTCTTTTATCTTGAAGTACCTGGAGTCTTTGCTGTTCCTGATAGATTCCTGATTATGATTGTTTTTATAGGTAGCGTATTTGGTCCGGTACATTCCGGCGTTGCGATAGGGGCGGTTATCATTGACCACTACTTTGTAACCTGAGTATAAGTCGTAGTTACGATACTGGCGGGGAAGGCTGGCACTGAATACCCAGCGACCTCTTTGTTCGTACACATACTGGCGTCTTGACACATTGTAGAATACATCGATCTCTGGTAAATAATAGTACTCTGCCCTGTCATATCCGGATGGACCCCAAACCGGTTGTGACCCTATATTGGCCCTGATGCTGATGCGGAGCTGGGCCGAAGCCTCCTGGAACAGGATCGATCCAAGGATGAATCCTGATAATAAAAGTATTTTTTTCATTTCTTTTTATTTAGGGTGATGAAGTTGCCGGTATTTGTTTTTTTTCCGTCAACTGATGGTCTTACATACCGGCAATGATCTGCTGAATTTCCTTTTTTGTTTTACCGAGCTTTTGCTCCAGTTTTTTCATCATCTGTTCTTCTTCACCTGCTTCAAAAAAAAGGTCATCATCTGTAAGAGAATCAAATTTTTGTTTCAATCTTTCTTTTTGTCGTTTCCAGTTACCTTTTTGTTCTGTTGTATTCATTTTATCGTATTTGTTGTGAAAGAATTTTCACATAGTAAAGATGAATATTTAGCCGCGCGTGATCATTACAGCATTAGGGTAATACATTACAGCTTTCCTACTTCCTGACCGGAAGCAGATGGAATAGATCAGAAAACATTCCGGCTGTCACCATTATGGCTCCAGCTGCTTTCTATTAGCCCTGACTTCATTTTTGTCAGTTCCATTTCACAGGAAATTGTCACTTCTTCCCCTGCCATGATACCACCGGTTAATAAGGGTGATTTAAAGATGAGTCCCCAGTCGGAGCGATTGATAATGCCGTCAACCTGGAAACCACTTCTTACCATTCCGGCATCATCGGTCATTACAGCTCCAAACCTCATCTTCAACACTACTGTTTTGGAAATTCCATTAATGGTCAGTTTGCCTTCCAGGCGATGGTTACCCTCTTCATCCTGTTTGCCAACTGAAGAAGCCACAAAACGCATCCGGGGGTGAAAGGCGGTATTAAAAAATTCAGGGCCGCGAAGCTGTTCATCCCTTTCTTTATTCCCGGTATCAATGGAAGCGATATCAATCCACATGTCTATGGAAGTAGTGGTAATATTCTCATTGGTGATACTGATCGTTCCGTCAAATATTTTGAATACACCCCTGATCTGTGCAATCATCAGGTGCCTGATTTTAAAGCCAATCCTGCTATGTTTATGGTCAATCGCCCACTGTTCTGTTTTATGAAAAGTTAGATTTCTCATGAAATTGTGTTTAGGTATTTTAATTCACGTACCTGCGGAGTACCCAGGCCATTGTCTCGTGGTCTTCCATGATACCCGTCATGAAGTCGATTGTACCGGCATCTTTACTTTTTTCACTGCTGTCGGTAATGTTCTTCCTCAGCTCCTGAATCAGGGATTCATGGTCGCCCAGTAATTCACGGATCATATCTTTTTGAGAAGGGTATTCCTCCGGCGATTCTTTTAGTCTCGTTTGGGCCAGGAACTCCTGCATGGTGCCGATTGTGTTGCAACCCAGTTTGTTGATTCTTTCTGCTACCTGATCAATGGTTTCTTCCAGTGAACTGTATTGGTCCTGAAATAATTTATGCAATTCCATAAAATTATAGCCGTTGATGTTCCAGTGAAATTTTCTGGTCTTCACATACAATGTCATTTCATCTGCCAGTATCATGGACAATTGCGTTGTACTTTTCTGCAGGTTATTTTCTGTAATACCAATATTGGGTTTCATCATTATTTAATTAAGAAGTGATAGAGAGTAATTCGGACAGCAGGTGGTCTGGCAGTGGAAGCGGCATCGGTTTCAAGGCTAAAGGCAGCAACTGGCTTTCAGTGGAAAAACTGTTGCTGTTATCCCTTGTGATCTCGTTTTGTGTTGGTATTTCTACTGCGACTGATTCCAGTACAGTTTCGATCATGACGGCAATGTCTTCTCCTCCTTTACCTGTATTCAAAAATTGCCGGCTCGCGAAAGGGTGGTTTGATGGGGTTAAGGTACTCATGGCGTAAAATTAATATCGTTAAACCGGGTTCATTGAAGGTGGGTTTTATATTAGTACTTATCATTATACAGTTATAACAGCTTTTTATAAAATTCACAGATTTTTTCAGCGCAAAAAGCAGGTGCCGGATCTACAGGCAGGAGGGATATTACCTGGGCTGTATTTTTGCCCTTCCGGTACGTTGTTCTTCATGAATCAACCAGCCTCTGACAGTTGGAATCTCAGCCGGGCTATATAGCCCCGGATGATTAGTATATGCCCTCCATTCATCTGTATGAATGAATAGCGATGATTGATTTGTCTCACCCTGCCATTGTATGGAACCGGAAGCAGGCTCCTGTTCGGGCATCAGGAAACTACCCCTGTGATGTTGGCGGGAACTCAGGGACAATCGACGTGTATTTATATTAAGAATGGGTGCTGGCATAGTTGGATAGCATAACAATCAGGGAATCATTGTAGTCGCTCAATATTTGCTGGTTCATCACCGGTTCATTCATATCAGGGATGGTCACCGGCATCTCTTCCAGAAATTTGTATAATTCAGGATGCTCAAGCTGTATCAGCATGGTTGTCTGCAGGATCATTTGGGATGAATGTTTCATGCTTTTCATAGCTGTTGCCGGCTTTGACGGCTTAATGAAAGCTCCTATGCATCAGATCGGGAATCGGCCATCTTGTATTTTCATAATGAAAATTAGCTTCGTAACTGGTCACTGTTCGGAGCACTTTCAGTTTCCCATTAATTTTTTGGATGAGTTTCCCACTGGGAAACCTGGATTTGTTAATCTCTGTCAGTGCATTTTCGTAACCCAGGATGGCGGCTTCAAAATTTCCGCAATTTTCATTTCTTAGGGCATCCCTGAATAAAGAGACGGGTATACTTTTTCGGGTGTATAAACTATAGCCGGTAATGGCAGCCGCTACCAGAAAAAGAGCAGCGAAAATGAAATAAATGAGGATGCTCATGGGATGGACCAGCAGGGGAAAACTGCAGTATTTAAAGTTCAGTCAGTTAGGAAATATTTGTTTACAAGCTTGCCAATCTTTGTTACATGATTGCTACAATCAGTGGTTAGCTCTCCGGATTACCGGTGGATGATTCTCCGATATTTTCCAGCATGGTGCGTCTTTGTTTTTTTAGTTGTTTGAAGTGAGAAGGCGTTAACCCGGTTACTTTCTTGAACTGGGTGGACAAATGGGCAACACTGCTGTAATGCATCATGTAGGCGATTTCGGTCAGGTTCAGTTCATTATACACCAGTAACTCCTTCACCCGTTCTATTTTATGGGCGATGATAAATTTTTCGATCGTGGTGCCCTGTACTGCTGAAAACAGGTTGGCGAGGTAGGTATAGTCGTATTTCAGTTTTTCACTGAGGTAGACGGAAAAGTTCACAATGAGTGGTTCATCCGAGTAATGTACCAGTTCGATAATAACATTCTTGATTTTCTGGATCAGTACACTTTTCTTATCATCCATTAATTCAAGGCCAAACTTTAATAGTTCAGTTCTGAATACTTCCTGCTGTTCAGGGGTTATTGTTTCCATAATTTCCGCTGATCCCAGTTCGACAAAAGAATAATGTAATCCCATCCTGGTCAAAACATCCTTTACTACCATTTTGCAGCGGATGCAGACCATATTTTTGATGTATAATTTCAAAGTGCGTAATTAATGACAATTGTTGCAGGAAAGATGAAGCTAAATCGCAACAACTAAAATGAGGAAAGATGAAGGTAGTGTATATAGCTTGGTAAACAGGGGTTTTGAGGCAAATGAATGAATTATAGAAGTATATCAACTGTATTTTATAATGCCGGAGTGAAAAAAATAGTGAATTGTCACTGATTTGTGTGCTACTGCAGTTTTTTCTTCTAAAGTGTAGTTAATCAGCAGGATCTATTTAAAGAAGCCAAAAAGACCTTTTGGTTCTTCCATTCCCACCCAAACTGCCTCCTCCCGGATTTCTACCGGCCAGTGTTTGAGATAATACCTTCGCCGCTGACATTCCGGCCATTGGCCATACAAAATTTATAACGGTGGAGCGGACAAACCACATTGCCCAGTGCGTCCAGGTAACCATGGGCCATCTGGCCACCAGCATGCGGACATTTATGAGCAAAGGCAAAAACCTGATCCTGCCATCGGGCAATGCAGATTTTTTTTCCTTTTACTTCCGTTATGGCAATATGATTATCTGCGAAGTCGAGTTCGTTGATGTGGTTCGCTATTTTGGTCCAGGAGAGGGAAGTCATTAGTTGATAGTCATTAGTCGTCAGTCGTCAGTCGGCAGTCGGCAGTCGGCAGTCGGCAGTCGGCAGTCGGCAGTCTGATGCGGCTGTCAAGATAAGACGGGTTGTTGGTTTTTTTGGAGTGAGGGTAAGGAATTTTTTACCGGTGAGAAATGAGATAAAGAGGATGCGCAGAGGAATGATTTTGTCTGATTGGTGAATAGGGCTCCTCCCTTTAAACAACTCAACTTCTCAACCTCTCAACTAATACAAAAACTCTGACTTATAAGGGTACCTCACCCGATACATAGACCTTACTTTATCAAGGATAGATTTCCTTAGCTGATCAATATTCTTTTTTTCGAGGGCGGAAACAAAAACAGCATTGCCGCCTGTTTCATGTTGCCAGCGTTCGTAGAGGTCTTCCAGGATTTCTTTTTTTGTATTTTCTTCCAGCCATTCGTCAAAGGTGTAGGCTTCGTAGAGATCCATTTTATTGAAGATGGTGAGCACTGGTTTGTCGTGGGCATCCAGTTCATGAAGGGTTTTATTCACCACAGCAATCTGTTCTTCATAAGCGGGATGGGATACATCCACTACATGCAGGAGGATATCTGATTCCCTTACTTCGTCAAGCGTGCTTTTAAAGCTTTCCACCAGGTGGTGAGGGAGTTTGCGGATAAAACCTACGGTGTCGCTCAAGAGAAACGGCGTGGTTTCAAAAACAACTTTACTGGTTGTTGTATCAAGTGTGGCGAATAATTTATTTTCGGCAAACACATCTCTTTTGCTCAGCAGGTTCATGATCGTGCTCTTGCCCACATTGGTATACCCTACAAGGGCTACCCTGATAAATTCTCCTCTTTCTTTACGCTGGGTGAAAGATTGTTTGTCAATTTCTGCCAGTCTTTTTCGCAGCAGTGATATTTTATCCCGGACAATCCTTCTGTCTGTTTCAATTTCAGTTTCGCCTGGTCCTCTGGTACCAATACCTCCGCCTAATCGTTCCAGGTGTTTCCACATGCCGCGGAGGCGGGGCAGGATATACTGGTATTGGGCCAGTTCCACCTGTGCCCGGGCCTGTGCGGTTTTAGCGCGGCTGGCGAAGATGTCGAGGATCAGGTCACTGCGGTCAATGGTTTTTATTTCCAGGGCTTTTTCAATATTGTTGATCTGTGCGCCGCTGAGTTCGTCATCAAATATGATGATGCGGATATCACGGCCCTGAATATACTGGCGGATTTCTTCCAGTTTACCCTTGCCGACAAATGTACGGCTGTCGGGGTGCGGGAGTTTTTGTGTAAAGCGTTTAACGGCTACCGCGCCGGCGGTTTCGGCCAAAAAGGCGAGTTCGTCGAGGTATTCGTTGAGTTGTTGTTCGGTTTGGTCTTTGTGTACGAGACCGACTAAAACGGCTTTTTCTTCTTTTTGAATTTTCTTCTTGGTATCGAGCATATAGGGGTTCCTTCGGAGGGTAAAATTAGAGAATAGTGGGGTGGTGGGGGAATATTTTTTTTATTTATATAATTTTTTGGGGTGAGTAATGAGGTTACGAGGTTTTATTCAGCCTTACTGATATTATTTTCTTTTTTCTTGATAAAGTGGGACCAGATCTTACTGCCAGATTTTTACTGGCTACAAACTGATGTGCTATCACTATTTAAAAAGCAATTTTATTATTTTTTTGGAGACAAGGGCTTGAATTTGGAGGTAGCTTTTTTAAGAGTCTTTTCTCTACTTACTTTTTTTCTTGATAAAAAAAGTAACAAAAAAATCAAGACGGTTCGAAGCGGAATTTTCCGCTCTTGGGAAATTGCTGCAGACGAACCGTCGCCCGACGCTCAAAACTTTGCACGGACCTTAATGCGGTAAGTCTTATGCGTGATGTAGTTGAATACATTACAGCGCTGATTTTTCGATCTCCGGCCTTATAGAAAACTGAGACGAAATCCAGATCGAAAAATAGGCGCTTGCAAAATTTTACTTTATTTGGAACTCAAAAGCTATCAGATGCCCTGGCCTTTTAGTTTCTCTCATCGAAGTGTAAAAAGGTTAAAATCTCTGTCCATACGGCCAACTATAAAAAAACGGGGAAAGGATCTTATATAGATTTAGGGCCATTGCTTTACCCTTTGTCTATTAAACAAAGCACTATTTCTTAAATCGGCTATGAGCTTTGAACATAATGAATTTCCATAGCGCCTATTTTTCGATTTGAACAACATCACAATTTTATACATCGCTGCAAATCGAAAAATCAGCGCAGTAGGATAACCCGCCAAATCACGCATGAAAAATCTGGCATTAAAGCCCGTGCCAGAGCTTACTTTCCGGGGGCCGGTTCGACTTCGGAAAATTCCAAAGAGAATGAATTTCCCTTTCGAACCGGCTTGATTTTTTGTTACTTTTTTATCAAGAAAAAAGTAAGGAAAGACTCTTATTAGGAAAAAGTTTCGTTAGTTCAGCAGTACACTTCTATTTACTTTTTTTATCAAGAAAAAAAGTAAGGAAAGATTTCTTTCTTTACCAAAGACCAAATCATAACAACTTACTTCACATTTGTAAACTTGCAAAAAAAAACACAGCTGATGCAATCAGCTGTGTTTTTGATATCTTCTTTAAAAAATCTTACAACCCACTCAATGTAATCCCAATACTAAACGGCCTTACCACAGGTCCAAAACCATCTTTAAACAATGGTGTTAACTGGTAACTGCCATATAAACTCACATGGCCATAGCCGATCCGCCCCTGCATACTGATTCTGTTCTTATTGAAAAAAAACTTACTGGACTCTTTTAAAGTATGATCAGCAATGGTGGTGGATGTACTGCTTTCATACTTGGTATTGCGGGTATGGGCATTAATCAGTAACCCAACCTTCACACCAATCGCCGCCTTCAGGCCCTTGCCATGTAAAGGATCGGAAGAAAAACGAAACTCGATCGGAGCTTCCGCATATACTGTGGCCAGTTTGGTTTTTTTATAATTGTTGGTATCAGAAACATTGGTGAACTGAATCGTACTGGTATTTCTTTTGATGCCCACATCTGTTTGGGAGAACACAATATGATCACTGGCAATACCAGGACCAAAAGCCATACTCAGCTTCGGATTGGTTTTGAAAGGAAAATCCAAAAGGAAATAAACATTAAAACTTTTAGAGAAACCCGATTTATTGATCGTGTCCGGAATCCCGGCCCAACCGGTATATCCAAACTGGAGCATGAAGTGATCGCTGGGACGATTACTCATATCAATGTTCTGTTTCTTCTTCTTGTCGGTCTGGGGATTGTTCTGTGCCATCGCAGCAAATCCAAGACATAGTAATACGGGGACGATCAGCGTTTTCTTCATAAGTCTCGTTAAGGGCGCAAATATATTTTTCTTTGGGTTAAAGATTGGTTAATAAGGAGTAATAATTATTATTTTACTAATTTCGCCCCCTTGAGCGCACCGCTCAGGACCCTTAGCTCAGACGGTTAGAGCATCTGACTCATAATCAGAGGGTCGTTGGTTCGATCCCAACAGGGTCCACGGAGGCTGCAAATACCCGCAGCCTTTTTTGTTTCCCGCTTGATACGAATCAAATAATCCGCCTTTTTTGCTTGTTTTTTACCCGATGTGCGGAAATCATCATGGATTTTCAGTTCCGATATCCTTAGATTTACGCAATCGATGCCGGAGAACGAGAACATTAAACGATTGCTCACTGCCATTTCAGTCAACAACGACCAGGCTGCTTACCGGGAACTATTCATCCTGTTGCACGCCCGGCTGAAGCAGTTTGCCTATTCCATCCTGAAATCAGGAGAGGAAGCAGAAGAGCTTGTGTCTGATGTGTTTATACGCATCTGGCAAAAAAGAGAGCAACTCGAAAATATCAATTCTCCCCTCCTTTATTTTTATACCACTACCAAGAACCTGGCCCTCAATCAGCTCAGTAAACAAAAAAGACAGGTGAATCTCTCACCCGAAGAATGGCTGGTTCAGGTCAATTCCCTCTATTTCGACCCCGAACAACTGATGCTCACCGAAGAAATGTTCCGACAGGTGAAAAAAGCAGTCAATGACCTCCCTCCCCGCTGCCGGCTGATTTTCAAGCTGGTAAAAGAAGATGGCCTCCGGTACAAAGAAGTGGCAGAATTGCTGCAATTATCTGTCAAAACCATTGAGGCTCAAATGGCTATCGCATTACGAAGGATCGGAAAATGCATGCATTTTGAGCTCAAAACGGCGATTCCGGCCAGGGCCCAGACAATTCTTAAAAAATAATTAAAATTTCTTTAGGGGTAAGGACCGGTTCCGGCTGTCTTATGCAGGTATACCCATCAAAACCATGAGCCAGGAGACTTTTTGGATTTTATTGTCGAAAAAACTATCGGGAGAGGCCAGTTTGGAAGAACTGGTTGTTCTGGAAAATCTGATTCTGGAACATCCCGAATGGCAATTGGCTATTCAAAACCTGGGAGAAATCTGGAAATATCAGCCGAAAAAGGACCAAACCGAAGAGGAAGACGCGTACATGCTTCATTTACAAAGAATGCAGGAACTGAATGTCCCGTTTGGGAATATGCCGGATCAGACACCGGTAGTTTCCATGTCGGGACGGAAAAAGATGAAACGCTGGTATTGGGCCGCAGCCGTACTGCTGGTACTCGCCAGTACCTGGGCCCTGCTGATGAAACCCTTTAAAGGAGGACAAGGACAGGAAATGGCCCGGCAGGTGAGCGAAATCACTACCCGGCCCGGCTCCACTTCCAAAGTGGAATTACCGGACGGTTCCATGGTTTGGCTGAATGCAGGAAGTAAACTGACCTACAATAAAGATTTTGGAAAAGAACTGCGGGAGGTGACCCTTTCAGGAGAAGGATATTTTGATGTAACCAAGATGAAGGACAAACCCTTTATCATTCATACATCCAATATCAATATCAAAGTACTGGGTACGGCCTTTAATGTAAAAGCTTATCCGGAAGATAAACTCAGTGAAACCAGCCTGATCAGGGGAAGCATAGAAGTCACGATCAAGAACCGGCCCAATGATAAAATCATCCTTTCCCCCAGTGAAAAACTGGTGGTGGAGAATGATCGGGTGGTTCGCAGAGGAGTAGTACAGAAACCCGTGGATGCCCCGGTTAGCCCCATGGTACCGATGGTAGCCGTAAATAAGTTAAGGTACAGTCCGGCTGATAGTTCCATTGATGAAATCGCCTGGATGGATAACCGGCTCATTTTCCGGAACGAAACCATGGAGGAGCTGGCCCTGCGGATGGAAAGAAGATATGCCGTACAGATCCAGATCGAGGCAGATGAGTTGAAAGAAATGAAGGTCAACGGCATTTTTGACCAGGAGTCAGTTGCCCAGGCCCTCGAAGCCCTGAAAGAAATGATCCCTTCCATCAATTATGTGAAAGAAGGGAACCAAATAATTATTAACCGCTAATTGCTATGCTGTATGAATAAAACAACTGCCAATAACACTTCCTGAAAGGGTAAAAAACGGGATTTCGCTGCAACGAAACCCCGTGTGAACAAACAGGTTGTACACCGGGAACTTTAAGACCCCCGGCATTCTTAACCCTTCAACTGTAATTTATGAAAAAATCTGAAACAGCTGCTGTTTCACCTAAGGTTCTGTTGTATCTAAAGATTGCCAGAATTATGAAACTCACGGTTGCTTTGCTGATGTTTGCCTGCCTCCAGGTTTCCGCCAAAGGATGGGGACAGGAACGCATCACACTTAAAATGAACGAAGCGGAAATCAAGAAAGTACTCTTCGCCATTGAGAAAAAAACCGAGTATCGCTTTCTCTTTACGGAAGAGTCCGTAAAAGGTAAACCCAAAGTAAATCTTGATGTAAAAGAAGCCACCCTTCCGGAAGTACTGGACAGGATTTTGGCTAATACCGGTATTTCTTACAAACTGCTGGGCACAAACCTGGTGGTATTGAAAGAACTCGCCGCACTTGCCGAAGTAAATACAAAAGATATACGCATCACCGGAAAAATTACTGCTGCCACCGGTGAGCCGCTGGCCGGAGTATCCATCCAGGTCAAGGGATCCAGGGTAGGAACCGTAACGGATGCCAACGGTAATTTCTCCATCAGTGTTCCTGATGATGCCGTACTGGTGATCAGCTCCGTGGGTTATGAACCCCAGGAAGTTTCTGTAAAAGGAAAGACTTCCATCAGTGTTGCCCTGAAGCAATCTGAAAAAATTCAGGATGCTGTGGTGGTCATTGGTTATGGTTCTGCTGTGAAAAGAGACCTGACCGGATCCATTACAAAAGTAAAAGGAGATGCCATCGCTGCACAGCCCAACAGTAACCCCCTCGCCTCCCTGCAGGCCAAGGTAGCCGGTCTCACCATCGTGAATACCGCCATACCCGGTTCTGCACCCGATGTGCGCATAAGGGGTACCGTTAGTATCGGTAGTATCCGTCCGGTTTATATCATCGACGGTATTTTCAGTGATAACATGGATTTTGTTAACCCCAGCGAAATCGAAAGCGTGGAAGTGCTGAAAGATGCCTCCTCCCTCGCCATCTTCGGTATCAAGGGTGCCGCCGGTGCGATCCTGGTAACCACCAAGAAAGCAAAGACCGGACAAATCAATATCAATTTCAATACGGCTTATGGTACCAAAAAACTGGTTGACAAAATTCAACTCGCAAACGGAGATGATTTCAGGAAACTCGCTACTATGGAAGCCCTGAGCCGGGTGGATGATGATCCAAGTGATTTATCCCTGCTGAATTTTGTAAACAATGTTGGCGGACCGGGTATGAATGCTTATACCGGCAATACCGACTGGATCGATGCCGTAACCCGTACTGCCAAATTCAGTACCACCAATGTGAGTCTGGATGGAAGCACTGATAAGAACAAATTCCACATGGGGCTGGGTTATACTTATGATGAAGGCCTGGTAAAACATGTTCGCTACGACCGCATGACCATGAATATCAGCGATGAATTCAAAGTGAATAAGACATGGAAACTTGGCTTTACCATCATTGGTTCCAAAGAAAGATTGCCTTACGGCAGCGGTGCTTTGGAAAATGCCCGCCGGATTGTACCGATCGTTTCGGCTGATCCCAAATCAGTATACACCAAGAATCCATATGGTGTTGATTCTGCCAATTATAACCTGTATTCTTCTGTTCCTATCATTCAGAATTCAGAGACTAACCCGTTGGCTACCCTGGAGAATAACTGGGATAAGAAAATCGATGACCGTTACCGCTTCGTGGGTAATGTATTCGTGGATATCAATATCACCAAGGACCTGAATTTCCGTCCGACCTGGTATGCCGATATGAGCTGGCGCAGTAACAGGGAATACACACCGCTGTATGACCTTTATGATCCATCCATGACTGGTGATCAGGTAGTAAGCAGGAATACCCTGACAGCCGTTAGACAGGACCTGATCAATACCCGGGCCTTCCAGCAGGATTATATTGCTACTTACAAGAAAAAATTCAATAACCATTCTTTCACTCTGATGGGCGGCTTTACTACTTATTTCTATAAGTATGAGCAGGCTTCTTCCACGGTTTCACAGAAAGAAGAAGGAAAGAATATCATTCCAAATAATAAACGCTTCTGGTATATCAATACCGGTTTCGGAGATATACAGAGCGTGATACCAGCCGGTCAAAGTGAATACACTACCGTATCAGGTCTTGCCCGGTTGCTCTACAACTATAAGAACAAATATTATTTCAACGCCAGCTTCCGCAGAGACGGAGCCAGCCAGATCAGCAAAAACTACAAAGACAAATTCCAGAGCTTCTGGGCCGTTGGTGCTGCCTGGGAAATCACCCGTGAGAAATTCATGGAGAATATGGAAGTGTTCAATTACCTGAAATTAAAAGCATCCACCGGACTGCTCGGTAACTTCACTGCCCAGGGCAAAAACTACCCTGCTTACCCCACAATTTCCACTAACTCATCTGCCGTATTTGGTGAAAACCTGGTACCGGTGTATGAGGCAGACTATCTCTACGATCCCAATCTGCGCTGGGAAACTGTGAATTCTTCTGAAATAGGAATTGAAGCGGAAATGTTCAAAAGCCGTCTGCATTTCGAAATGGCTTATTACAGTAAAAAAACACAGGACCTGATCGTGTTGCTCAGACCTTCCGGTATTCTTCCATCCCTGACCAATAACGGATCGATCCAGAACAGTGGTTTTGAATTCGTGGGCAGCTGGAATCAGAAGATCGGCAATGACATGAGCCTGACCATTGGTGGTAACCTTACCACATTTAAAAACAAAGTCCTGCACCTGGAATATCCCAACAGACCGAATATCTCTTCCAGCGAGCAAACACCTAACCAGGCACAAACCGGTTACCCAATCGGTTATTTCTACGGACTGGTAGCAGATGGATTGTATCAGTCTTATGCTGATATCCTGGCTTCACCTGTTAACACCATCAATGGTGGTGGTGCCAAGCCCGGCGATATCAAGTACAAAGACCTGGATGGTGATGGCATCATCAATGATAACGACAAGAGGATGATCGGAAACCCGACACCTGACTTTACATACGGTATCAATACCACATTCAAGTACAAGGCATTTGATGTGAATATTGATTTTGCCGGATGTTATGGTAATGAAGTATTCAGGGTATGGGGTACATCAGAGCAAAAGAACTCACTGTACAATTATCCAAAGAATTATACTGAAGGATGGACAGGAGCGGCTACTTCGAATTTTGTTCCAATCGTGAACCAGAAGCACCTGATCAACCGGGCTCCTTCAACTTACGGTATTGAAGATGGAAGTTATTTCCGGATCAGGAACCTGAACCTGGGATATACTTTCATGAAACTGCCGAAAGTAACAGGCATCAAAAACCTGAAACTGAGTCTTTCTATCCAGAACCTGAAAACCTGGAAGAAGAACCTGGGTTACTCACCTGAATTTGCCGGTGATGCCCTTGGATTTGGTTTGGACTTCGGTAGTGCCGGAAGTGCCCTGCCACGTGTAATCACTTTTGGACTGAATGCTAATTTTTAACTGATTAAAACATCCGACAACATGATAAAGATTGCAAACAATTTCAACAAGCTGCTGATCGGTGCCCTGCTTGCGGTACCGGTTCTGGGCGGGATGTCTGGTTGTAAAAAATTTCTTGACAGACAACCCCTCTCAGCTACCCAGGACGATCTGAGCCTGGGTGCCCTTGAAGGGAAAGCACTGGCGCTCTATGGAGCTGTCCGCAATTCAAAAGCGGATCCCTATTGTGGGGATGGATTTCAAAGTATTCCATGGGTTGCCATGAACGGTTTCCGTTCAGATGATGCCGAGATTGTAGCTGACCCCGGTGCTTCGGCCTGGCGCCAGACCTACGATAATTTCCAGTACACCAAAGATGACTGGGGTGCTGGTTTGTACTGGGATAAGCACTATATTTTTATTGGCCTTTGTAATGATGTAATGGATGAGGCAGCAAAAGGTGGCTACACCGATCCTGCTTCACTCACCAACATTGCTGAAGCTAAATTCTTCAGGGCTTATTCTTATTTTGATCTGGTAAGAACTTTTGGTGATGTCCCCAAGATTGATTTCAAAATCAATACGCCGACTGATGGGCACAAAGCAAAATCTCCTGCCGCACAGATCTATGCATTTATCGAGTCAGACCTGACTTATGCGGAGCAATACCTGCCACAGGCATGGGGCGCTACCTTCTCCGGTCGACTGAATAAAGCAGCAGCAAGAACCTTCCTGGCCAAAGTAAAATTGTACCAGCAGAAATGGGCTGAAGCACTCACACATTGCAAACAGGTAATGGCCAGCCGTCAGGGTGGTGCAGCCGCTCCATTGTATACACCGTACTGGAAAATTTTCAAAAAAGAAGGTGAACTCTGCGAGGAGTCCATTTTTGAAATCCAGGCACATAAAGAAGCCGGTGATGGCGACCGTTACTGGAGCCGCCTCGGTCAGTGCCAGGGTGTTCGCGGTGCTTCCGGAAGCCCATGGGATCTGGGATGGGGATGGAATACACCTACAGCTTCTCTGGAATCCAGCTACGAAGCCAATGATCAGCGGAAAGCAGCGACCATTCTTTATTCCAACCAAAGTGACGGAGGCAGCAGCACCGGAGGATACGGGCAAACCATACCAAACCTGACCAATGCCCTCTACTGGAATAAAAAAGTGTATAACCTTTTCACTGAATACCAGGCTGCCGGTTTAGGTACACCTAATAACGAAGCACAGAATACCTGGGTCAATCACCGCGTATTCCGTATGGCGGATATTTACCTGATGGCTGCAGAAGCAGCTAATGAAGTTGGCGGAGCACAAAACCAGGCCGATGCCGTTACCTGGGTCAACATGGTAAGAACCAGGGCCGGTCTGACCAATATTGCTTTTGTTAGTCAGTCACAAATGCGTGCTGCCATCAAACAGGAAAGAAGAGCTGAATTTGCAATGGAGTTTGAAAGATTCTTTGACCTGGTCAGATGGGGTGATGCAATCACTGTGCTGGGGCCAAGCGGATATGCGAATAAACACCGTTATTATCCAATACCCAATTCAGCACTGAACGGAAACCCTAGTCTTGTACAGAATCCCGAATGGTAATTCATAAAATCAACAAAAACGGATTATATCATGAAAATGACATTCAACAAAATCCTGGTGGCCCTGCTTGCCTTTACTGCGATTGCCGGTTGCCAGAAGATGAAAAAGCCCGAATTGGGTGATTATCCAAAGGATGCAAATCCTGCCAACGGGCCATTAAAATTCTATGCAGCTTTTGATGGTACTTCTGCTAATCCATTAATGAATGCAGTAGACAGTATCCGGGCTACCTTTCCTTCTGATAATCCATTTACCACCATCGACGGCGTAAGGGGTAAAGGAATTACAGGGGTAAATCAGAAATTCATTAAATACCCTTCTTTCAATGCCTGGGCTTCCAGCAGCAGTATGAGTATTTCTGTTTGGTTTAAGCAAAACGGACAAACAAAGAATAACAATGGCACCAATGGACCAGCTTACATCCTTTCCATGAGAGCCAAAAAGAAACCCGATAACTCGGATTATCATTGGAGCAATGCGGTTGGCTTCCTCTTCCTGGAAGGAAATAATACCGCCTGCGCTATAAAAAGCATGTTTGTGAGTCCTTCTAACCCAAGCGATCCCAACAGTGGTGCCGCTGATTCCTGGTTTACCTGGGAAGGTGGTCAGATGATTGCCGGATTATGTGATAATAACTGGCACCACCTGGTGATGACCTATGACGAAACCAACAGTACCGTTAAATTGTATATCGATGGCGTTCAGAATCCCAATGTAAAAACATGGGGCGGACATGGTGCATTGCGCCTGTCAACCACCTGGGTTTCTGAATTCCGTATTGGTGCCGGTCCTTCTACCAGCTATGCTTCCGACGATTGGCTGGCTTGTACTTTCAAAGGTGGTTTGGATCAGCTGAGACTGTACAGCAAAGTGTTGTCACAGACAGAAGTGTCTGCGCTCTTTGCCGGTAAACAATAACAATGTAGTCGTTTGTTTTAAGCAGCATAAGCAACAAAGGGCTGAACGTCTTGTTTCAGCCCTTTTCATCTTTTTTAAAAGGCTGTTCCAATGAAGTGGTTTAACAGTAAATGGCCTCTTTTTATTTTGTCTGCCGGTTTCCTCCTGCTTCAATCCGGCTGCCAAGGCAGGAAAACACCTGCCCTTTTTGAACAGCTTTCCTCCTCAACTACAAATATCAAATTTGAGAATACATTGCCCGAAAGGGAGATGCTGAATATTCTCTACTACCTCTATTTTTATAACGGTGGCGGGGTATCTACCGGTGATATCAATAATGATGGCCTCGTAGATATTTATTTTACCGCCAACAGCAAAGGGAATAACAAGCTCTACCTGAATAAAGGAGATTTCAAATTTGAAGATATCACTGCAAGTGCCGGAGTAGCCGGTACGGCCGACTGGTGTTCAGGTGTTACCATGGCCGATGTAAATGCGGATGGCTACCTGGATATTTATGTCGCGGCCAGTAGCGGTCATCATGGACTAACAGGCCGGCACCAGCTTTTTATTAATAATAAGAATAACAGTTTTACGGAAAAGGCGGTGGAGTACGGACTGGATTTTTCCGGCTTCGGTACACAGGCTGCTTTTTTTGATTATGACCGGGATGGTGATCTGGATTGCTACCTGCTGAATCATTCCCAAAAGCCCAATTCCAATATTCAGGATACTATATTCAGACATACACCGGATTCATTGTCCGGCGACCGTCTCTATCGCAATGATATAGCAGTAACAGGGAAGTTTACGAACGTGTCGGCTGCAGCAGGGATCTATCAAAGCAGCCTGGGTTATGGACTGGGCATTGCAATCGCCGATTTTAATCAGGATGGCTGGGACGATATTTATATCGGCAATGATTTTCATGAGAATGATTATTACTACCTCAACCAGGGTAATGGCCGCTTCAAAGAATCCGGAGCTGACCATTTCCGGCATTACAGCCGTTTCAGCATGGGAAATGATGCCAACGATTTTAATAACGACGGACAAACAGATCTCATCACCGTGGATATGCTGCCCCCCGACGAAAAAGTATTGAAGACCTACGGCAGTGATGAGAACCCGGATACTTACAAATTCAAACTGATGGGTCACGGGTACCAGGATCAGTATTCCAAAAACTGCCTGCAACAGAATAATGGATTGGGAGAAAGCTATAGCGAAACAGGATTGCAAAGCGGTATTGCCGCTACCGATTGGAGCTGGGCACCGCTATTTGCAGATTTTGATAATGATGGAAATAAAGATCTTTTTATTTCCAGTGGGATTGTAAAAAGACCGGTTGATCTGGACTATATCCGTTTTGTTTCTGATCTGGTATTGAAAAATGATGTAGGTACTTCCACCAAATATGACAAAGTAGCGATTGAAAAAATGCCCGATGGTGCCTCCCATCCCTATTTTTTCAGGGGAGATGGAAAAGGCCAGTTCACCGATATGAGCCAAAACTGGGGCACCGGCTCCATGAAAGGATTTTTCAACGGGGCTTCCTATGCGGACCTCGATAACGACGGGAACCTGGATATGGTGATCAATAACCTGAATGCACCTGCTACTATCTTAAAAAATAAAGCGCCAAAGAAATACACGGTGGATATTTCGTTTATCGGCAATACCGCTAATACCTATGGTATTGGTGCAAAAGCCTGGCTTTTTTCCGGTTCCACCATGCAATACCAGCAGCTAAGTTCCAGCCGGGGATTTCAGTCTTCCTGCGATCCCAAACTGCATTTCGGTGTTGACAGCATCAGGTATATTGACAGCATCCTGATCGTTTGGCCCGATCAGAAATTCCAGCGAATCAGGAATGTGCCAGCCAAAGGACTGATCCAGGTGAAACAAACGGATGCTGGTGGTGTATTTGATTACCCCAGCTTCTTTCCGCCAAAGCCACCCGTGCTGGAAGAAATCAGCAGCCAGGTTCGTTTAAACTGGAAGCACCAGGAGAATGAATTCCTGGATTATAATAATCAATACCTGATTCCTCACCAG
>Ga0209175_10000543_pt1 | contig 21575 bp, 19 predicted proteins | sample JI91814C2DNA_FD_187506 | JGI IMG/M metagenome (GOLD analysis project Ga0209175, IMG submission 187506) | Wastewater effluent complex algal communities from Wisconsin, to seasonally profile nutrient transformation and Carbon sequestration -... | ecosystem: Engineered > WWTP > Effluent > Algae...
GCCGCTGATGCGAACGGACTTCTCGGCGTTCCAGGCGTCTGCCAGGCACTCAGCGATATCTCCGATGCCACGATCTCGGTTGCCCTGCAGATCGCGGTGGCTTCAGTTGAGGCAACGCTCGGGTCGTCGCTGCCCACGCGCTTTTCCGTCATCGCCATGGGGCGTTTAGGTGGTCAGGACGTCGGCTACTCGTCGGATGCTGATGCGATCTTCGTGCACGACCCGCTTCCCGGCGCCGATGAGGCAACCGCGACGAAAGCGGCCACGGCGGTGGCCAACGAACTTCGCCGACTGTTGTCGTTGCCCTGCGCTGATCCCGAACTGGTGATCGACGCCGACTTACGCCCAGAGGGTCGCTCCGGCGCGTTGGTTCGCAGCATCGCGTCCTACAGCGCCTACTACGCGCGCTGGTCATCGCCGTGGGAGGCGCAGGCACTTCTGCGTGCCCGCCCGCTCGCCGGAGACGAGTCGTTGAGTGCGGAGTTCATGGAGCTCATTGATCCTCTCCGCTGGCCAGTCGATGGGATCAGCGATCCCGATGTCCGCGAAGTCCGACGGCTCAAGGCGCGCATGGAATCCGAGCGGCTGCCAAAGGGTGCCGATCCTTCGCTTCATGTGAAGCTCGGTCGCGGTGGGCTTTCGGACGTCGAGTGGGTGGCTCAGTTGCTGCAGATGCGTCATGCCGGTGAACCGGGGTTTGAGGCATTGCGGGTGACTGGAACGCTCAATGCACTTGAAGCTGCCACGGATCTTGGCCTGATGACTGCTGAAGACCGCGACGCCTTGGAAGCCGCCTGGTGCCTTGCCACGCGGATGCGCAACGCTGTCTACTCGGTGACCGGTAGGCCTAGCGACCAAGTTCCTGCGGACTTTGCCGTGCTGACCTCTGTTGCGTTCCTGTTTGGGTACCCGCCAGAGAAGCGTGCCCAACTCACCCAGGACTACCTGCGTGTCACTCGTAAAGCCCGAAGTGTGGTTGAACGCGTGTTCTATGAATGGGAATAGAGCTGCTGCACTTGGCGTCTGGTCTGTCGCAGTGCCAGAGTGGAACTCATGTCTACGTCATCAGGTTCCGGATCTGCCGCAAAAGCCGCGAATACAGCCCAAGAGAAGTTGATCAGCGAGTTCTACGAGGCGTTCTCTCGTCGTGATGCTGAAGCGATGGTTGCGTGTTACCACCCCGACATCGTGTTTCACGATCCAGCGTTCGGCACTTTGCGCGGTGAATCCGCCGGAGACATGTGGCGCATGCTGTGCCGATCCGGAAAGGACTTGGTGGTGTCGGCCAGCGACATCCATGCCTCAGACGGCCGAGGTCGGGCCCACTGGGAAGCGGACTACACGTTCGGCACCGGACGCAAGGTCCACAACGTTGTTGATTCGCGTTTCGACTTTGCCGATGGCCTCATCATCCGGCATACGGATGACTTTAACTTCGACAAGTGGGCTGCCCAGGCGTTCGGGCTTCCCGGCAAGATTGTGGGATACGTGCCGGTTCTTCCGGAGTTCTCGATGCAGCGTTTGGCCGGACTCCAACTCAAGCGATTTCAGGATTCGCGACGCAAGTAGCCTCATCACGTGTTCGACTACATCGACCAGGGCTTCTACTGGCTTGGCCGGGCCTACGCCGAGACCCCGTGGGCACGCGCAGGATTTGTAGCAGTTGCCGTAATCGCGCTGCTGCTGGCAGTGCCGATGGCCAAATTGCTGCGAAGCAATCCAGTCATCGTGGGGCTGCTCCTGGGGGCATTCGGTGCAGTTCTCGTGCTCACGCTGACCCCGCGACTGCGCGTATACGGGGCGCCAGGGACTTGCTACTTGCAGTTTGGGACGCCAACCCGCGCTGACCTTGTCGAGCCGACCGATGTGAGTCTGAATCTCCTGCTCCTGTTCCCGGTTGGTGTTCTCCTCACCTGGTTGCGACCAGTCATCGCAGTCTGTTGCGTCTTCTTGATCGCGTTGGCTTTGCCTGTGGCAATCGAATACGCGCAGTACTCATTGACCAGGCTTGGGCGGACATGCTCCTTCTATGACATTGAGACCAACGTGATTGGCCTTTTGGCAGGCGTTGCGCTGGGGCTGGCGATCCGGCTGGTTTGGACGGTTGTTGCCGGAGTCGGCAGAATGGTCAGACGATGATTGACATTGATCGCGACCACTTCGAGCTGCTCGTCGAGCGTGCCCTTGAGATGATCCCGGACGAATTGTCGTCAAAGATCACCAACGTGGCTGTGATCATTGAGGACGAGTCACCCCCGGATTCACCAACCCTGCTGGGCCTCTACCGCGGGATTCCACTCACCGAACGCGGCGCCTCGTCGTACGGCGGCGTATTGCCCGATTCGATCACGATCTATCGCAATCCGATCCTGGCGATCTGTGACAGCTACGAAGCGGTCATTGCCCAGGTTCGGATTACGGTCGTTCATGAAGTCGGCCACTACTTCGGTATCGGAGAGGAACGCCTGCACGAACTTGGGTACGGGTGAGTGGGCGACGGCCCATCTGACAGGCTGAGGCAGTGGCCCCGCGGAATCTGTTGAACCTTGAGAAGGTATCCAAGGCCTATGGCCATGATCCTGTGCTCGATGAGGTGTCCCTCGGTATCCACGTCGGCGACAGAGTTGGTGTCGTCGGCAGGAACGGCGGTGGCAAGTCCACCCTCCTTCAGATCATGGCTGACCTGGTGCAACCGGACTCGGGTCGAGTCACTCGCACCGGCGGAGTTCGACTTGGGGTGCTCACGCAGTCCGCGGACATTCGCCCCGGAGAAACTGTTCGTTCGTTTCTGGCAGGTGATCGCGAGGCCTACGAATGGTTGTCGCAGGCACGCACCCGGCAATGTCTGACGGCGCTGCTCGGCGGTTTCGATGATCAGCGCCTCGACCGACAGCTGGGCGAGCTGTCCGGTGGTGAGCGGCGTCGCGTCGAACTCGCTGCCCTAGTGCTCGACGACGTTGATGTCCTGATCTTGGATGAGCCGACCAACCACCTGGATATTGAGGCAGTTGCGTGGCTAGCGACGTACCTGCGTTCACAGCGGTCGTTGGCACTGGTTGTCGTCACCCACGATCGTTGGTTCCTTGATGAGATCAGCGATCGCACCTGGGAGGTCGTCAATGGCAGCGTCGAGGAGTACGACGGCGGATATTCGGCCTTCGTGCTCGCTAAGGCGGAACGAGCCAGGCAGGCGTCCACGGAACAGGCCAAGCGCAACAACCTGATCCGAAAGGAGTTGGCCTGGCTGCGCCGAGGTGCACCGGCCCGAACCACGAAGCCGAAATTCCGGATTGATGCGGCGAATGAGCTGATCGCCGCCGAACCACCACCGCGCGACTCCATTGAACTGCTCGCCTTCGCCGGATCGCGGCTCGGCAAGGTCGTCTACGAACTTGAGGACGTTTCCGTCCAACTGGGCCCGCGTCAGATCTTGCGTGACTGTTCCTGGAATGTTGGCCCGGGCGATCGAATTGCGCTGGTCGGCGTTAATGGAGCAGGCAAGACGACTTTGCTCAAAGTCATGTTGGGGCAACTGATACCCGATAGCGGCAACGTCATCGCGGGCAAGACAGTGAAGGCCGCGTACCTGTCGCAGCACCTCGCCGAATTGGATCCGTCCTGGCGAGTACTTGAAGCGATTGAACGGGTAGCGAATCGTGTTGAGTTGGGTAAGGGTCAAGAACTGACTGCCTCGCAGCTAGCCGAACGGCTGGGCTTCGATTCGGATGGTCAGTGGACCCGCGTCGCGGAGTTGTCGGGAGGTCAGCGTCGGCGCTTGCAGTTGGCGCGGCTGCTGATGGACGGTCCGAACGTGCTGATCTTGGATGAACCGACCAATGACTTCGACGTAGAGACCCTTACGGCTTTGGAGGACCTGCTCGATTCCTTCGGTGGCACCCTGATCGTGGTGTCGCACGATCGGTACTTCTGCGAGCGCGTTACCGACCTGGTGTTCGGACTCCTTGGCGACGGGACGGTCCGTCACCTGCCCGGCGGAATTCCGGAGTACTTGAAGATCCGGCAGGAAACCGACCACGTCCCGCTGATGGCAGACGAGCCAGGATTCACTCCTGACGCCGACGTCAGCAACGCCTCGGCGGCCCTTGACGCGACGCAGACACGTGCTGCCAAGAAGCAACTATCACGGCTCGAACGCACGATCGCGGCCTGCGACAAAGAAGAACAGAAGCTGCATGACCAGCTCGCTGAGCACGCTACAGACTACGAGAAATGTGCTGAGCTGAACTCAGCTCTGATTGAGAGCAAAGAGCGCAAGCATGCGGCTGAACTCGAGTGGATGGAGCTCGCCGAGCAGCTCGAAGGTACCGGATAAGAGTCCGCCCCTTCCTCTGTCCATGACCGAACCCGTCGAACGATTTGCCAACACCGCGTTACGGGATCTTCGTACTCAGCAACGCGGGGCCGTTGCGCGGTAGTTTTTGCCGCTGTGAGCGCAGTAACGGATGTCGCGACGAGCGCTGAGGTTCCACGCTCGAATCGCAAGGCACTTTTGGCACTAGGTGCGCTCGGTGTTGTGTTCGGCGACATCGGTACTAGCCCGCTGTATGCGTTCCAGGAAATCTTCGACGGTGTCCACGACATTCCAGCTGTTGAGCACCGCGTCTATGGCGCGGCGTCGATGGTGTTTTGGACCCTGACACTCATTGTGTCGATCAAGTACGTGCTCATCGTGATGCGGGCCGACAATGATGGCGAAGGCGGCATCATGGCGCTCGCTTCGCTCGCGGTTTCGAAGGTGAAGCACCGTCGAAAGCTCATCATGGGCCTGGGCATCTTGGGTGCGGCGCTGTTCTACGGCGACGGCATGATTACCCCGGCCGTTTCCGTGCTGTCGGCCGTTGAAGGGCTTGAGCTCGTTGATCCGGGGCTGACTCCGTGGGTTGTGCCAATCGCAGTGGTGATTCTTGTCGCGCTGTTTATGGTGCAGCGGCATGGGACCGGGAAGATGGGTGCAGCCTTCGGTCCAGTGATGTTCATCTGGTTCGTCACGATTGCTGTACTCGGCCTTGCTAGCCTGGTCCAGACCCCGGAGATCGTTGCGGCGATTAACCCGATGTATGCAGTGAGTTTCTTCAGCGGTGAACCCATGCTGGCATTCCTGGCTTTGGGATCTGTGGTCCTGTGTGTGACGGGTGCTGAAGCGCTCTATGCCGACATGGGGCAGTTCGGTCGCGGGCCAATCCGGTTCTCGTGGTTCGTCATCGCGGTACCGGCCTTGTACCTGAACTACTTCGGGCAGGCCGCGCTTGTTGTTCGGGATCCGCAGGCGTCGACCAACCCGTTCTACCTGCTCGTCCCGAGCTCCATCCAACTGCCGGTGATCATCCTCGCGACGTTGGCAACGGTCATCGCATCGCAAGCGGTCATTTCAGGCGCGTTCTCAATGACGCGCCAAGCGATCCAACTCGACTACTTGCCACGGTTGTTGATCCGCCATACGTCAAGCTCGGAGCGAGGCCAGATCTACGTCCCGGCCGTCAACTGGATGCTGATGATTGCCGTGGCGATCCTGGTGATCACGTTCCAGGACTCCTCGCGCTTGGCATCGGCGTATGGCATCGCGGTGACGGGGACGTTCGTCATCACAACCTGTCTGATCACGGTGGTTGCTCTCAACTACTGGAAGGTCAAGCCCATCTTCGTGTGGCCAGTGTTTGTGGTGTTCTTCATCATCGACAGCGCCTTCTTCCTGGCGAACCTGACGAAGTTCGCTGATGGCGGCTGGTTCCCGCTTGCGGTCGCATTTATCGTCTTCAGCGTCCTGATGACCTGGCGTCGTGGTCGTTCGTTGCTGCAGGCCAAGATGAAGACTCTTGGCCCGCCGTTGAAGGACTTCATTGATGAGCTGAACGCCAGCGACATCGTGAGAGTGCCTGGTTCTCGGGTCTACTTGGCAACCGACCTGAACGTGACGCCCTTCGCCCTCGTTCAACAGACTCGGCTACTGCGCAGCGCCGCCGACCAGATCGTCCTGCTGCAGTTCGTGACCGCGACTGTGCCGCGGGTTGATCCAGATAAGCGATTGGACGTCCATCGTCCCTACCCGGACGTCACGCAGGTTGCGGTGCACCTTGGATTCATGGAGCGCGTGCGGGCCGAAGACGTGATGGATGCGATCGCCGCTGAGGGTGTCCCGATCCTGCCTGATGAGTGCGTGTACGTCGTGCACCAAGTGTCAATCGAGCCGTCTAAGAGTGCCCACATGTGGATGCGACGTCAGTACCTGTACGCGTTCATGCAACGGGTCGCGCTCAACCCTTCCGTATACCTGCGACTACCCGTCGATCGCGTTCTTGGCGTGTGGACGGTTGTGAAACTCACCGAGCCGATGCCGAAGCCAGCCAGGTTGCACAAGGAGTCGGCAGCGCAGAGTTAGGTGCTGGTGGAAAGCATTCTTACGGGGACGTTCGGTCCGGCTTGGCGCGGCCAGTGAGCCCGCGGCCTACCAGCAGAATGACGCCGGCAAACAGGACAAGGAATGTAACGAGCGCCAGCATGACCGCGGCAACGACAGCCAGGATGCCGAGCAGGATCGCGAGCGCAACCAACCACGGATTCCGTGGTTTACGTGTTGTGTTGGATCGTGCGTCGCCGTAGGGGTCCGGACTGTCCGGATCGAAGTAGGGCGCATTTGTCGGCCGCGATGTCTGGCCACCAGCAGTGTACGAATACGAGTACGCATATTGGCGAGCACCGGGATTCGGCGCGGAGCTGGCCTGGGACTGCCGACGGATGCGGTCGTAGCGGCCACGTTCAAGAGGATCGCTGAGGACCTGGTAGGCGATTTCCGCATGTTGAAATTCGGTGACCGATCCACCACGGTCAGGGTGCAGGCGCTTGGCGGTAGATCGCCACGCCACCTGGATTTCGTCGGCAGATGCGCTGCTTTCGACGCCGAGAAGTTGGTACAGGTCACCATCAACCTGGTCCCACAGATCTCGCCGTGACATTCGCGTTGCCCTTCGTTGTCGTCATCTCAGTGTGCCATTTGATGCCGCGCTGGCAATAGTCGAACGTCTCAGGCGGCCGAAATGATTCCCGCTTGAGCAGCATCCGTGATGATTTGAACCGTGCGGCGTGGTTGATCCCACATCGGTACGTGGGCACATTCATCGAGGACTATCCACTTCGCGTGTGGTGGCCCGGCGACTCGACGCTGGCGTTCTGGCGGAAGCAATTCATCTTGGGTGCCCCAAACGATGCTGACTGGCACCTCGTGTGAAATCTCAAGGGCTCGGTCGAACAGGGTGTGCAGCATGCCGTCGTGGCTTGAATAGAAGCCGCGGGCTTGGCGCATCGCGGTCGCGGCATCAGCCAATACTTGGGTGTCGAGGGTGGAGAAGTTCGCGGTGGCATCACCGATCAGCAAATCCCGCAGGAAGGGGGTCTTGCCGACCAACTCAGTTGCGGGCGGCATGAGTGGCCCGAGAACCTGTGACATCCGTCGCCGGAGCACCAAGATGTCGCTGCGGCTGACCCACGGATCGAACTCCAGGCCCGCTGGGCAGAGCGCTGTCAGTGACGCCGCCCATCCGTTGGCGGCGATTTCGAGTCCGATCCAACCTCCCATCGAATTGCCCGCGACGTTGATTGCCCCGTCGGAGAAGTCGTCGATAAGGGGTTTGAGAAATGCTGCATGCTCTGCTGGGTGGAGTTCTTCGGGTGCGGGATCGAGCCAGTCGGAGTCGCCGTGGCCGCGCAGGTCAACCGCGATTGTTGTGAAGGACTCGCTCAGGCGTTCAGTGATCGGCCGCCACACTCGACGCGAGCTGCCCAAGCCGTGGATCAGTAGTAGTGGCGGACCGTCGCCGGTGACCGTCGCGACCAAGCCGTGACGCCTAATCGTTCGAGTCATTGCGACCTGTCCAACCGTGCGGGGCTAGTGAGATAGCCACGGTACCCGCGAGGTACTGCGCGGGTGGTTACTGACGGTGCCACCTCGGCTGCGTGTCGTAACCGGCGGCGCACTTCTGAATCCGGGCTTCTAGTTGGTGGCTGTGACGGTCACTGAGTACATCTCGAGGTTCGTGATACCGCCGTAGACGGACAGGGTGGCCTTTCCGGGTCCGACTACCTTCGCTCCGCCATTAAATTGCGCGCTGCCATCGCTGTGGGGCTGGGAGACGTCAAGAACCTTCGCATTGTTGGTCGAGACCCGCGTGACGTTTGGCGTCGTCACGTTGAGGTAGTCCCCGACTTTCGCGGTGATGTTTTCGGATTTGGTGATGGGTATGGGTGGAAGCACGCTGCTCGTTCCTGAAACGGTCGGCGATGGGCTCGAACTTGTGGGGCTGCTGGGGCTGCTAGCCGAGCTGGAGCAGCCAGCCACCGCCAGCATCACGGACAGGCCGGCAATCGTCAACACTGCGTGCGTCTTTCTCATGGCACACCTTTTCTCTTAGCGGGCGGATGCTGTTGCAGACTCGCCTGACCCTGAACGTTGGACTGGAGGCGTGCGCCGCGTTCCGGGTTGCCGAGTGTTCGATTGTGGCCGGTTCAAGCGAATCTCGGCAGTGAGGTCATCCACCTTGCGCCATACGAGCGAGCGAACCTCGGGCGTGTTCATTTCTCCGGCATGGGTGACGCGACCCAGAACGAGTTCGTCGACGGGTAGGTCAGGGAAGGTCCGCAAATGCTTCGCGTATTCGTCCTTCGTCGCGATCAAGACATTGCTGACACCTGGCACATCGATGTGGGCCGAGACGTAGGGGCGAATGAAGATCTCGTGAGTGCTGTAGATGTTCGTGACGCGATCGGCGATGGATGGAATGTCCGCGTGCAGTCGCGTGAGGAACTCCGAATTGGGAGCCATGTCTCGTAGTGCCGGAACGAAGTTGCGGCCAGTCACCTTGACCACGCGGTTCGACCAGAATCCCGCGCTGACTGACCCATGCCAGGGGCAGCCGATGGAGAAGACGTGCTTGACCTGTTTCGGATTGTCGATGGCGTAGCGCAATGCCGCGAGGGCGCCCTGTGAATGGCCGACCAGGACGAGCGGGCAGTCCGGTAGTCGTCCCTGGCCTGCGAGGCCCTTGCGGATGTCGTCGGCAATGTGTTGCTGGGATCGAGTCAACGGCAGCGTGACGCCGAAGCTTTGCAGGGTCACGAGGAAGGCGTTGGGGTGTCGTTCCATGACGCCGCGCATCATGACGTTCGCCGCAAGTCCCTTGATCGCGGTTCCAGCGACAATCGGAACTGCAATCGGCAGCGAAGACTTCGAACCGGACATTGCACCGCCCTCACGAGGGCCAACAGTGATGTTGACGCTACAAGTATCTAACTACTATCCAGGAGTGAAGGCTGGATTTGCGGAGCCAAAGGTCACCTGTTCACCAGACCTTTGGCTCCGAATCGATGCTCTAGCCGGTGATAGCGAACGTGGTACGAATGGTGTTGCAGCCAGCGAGCAACTCAGCCTGTTGTGCTGGCACGTACTGGCAGTTGAGGAAGTACTCCGTCTTGCCCTTGAAGAACAACCAGACTGTGCTCGAAACCTCCGTGCCTGATGGGTTCTTCACCGTCAATGTCGTGGTGAATCCGGGTAGTCCGGCAGTCTGTTCAGCTGTGACGGCTGAGGTCGTGGAGCCGCCCGCTTGCTTCGCGAGGTTCGACAAAGTTGTCTCAACCTCTCCCTGAAGCTGGGATGCGTTTTCGGGTGTGACCTCAACGTTCAGGTCGTATTGGCTCAGGATTGACAGGCTGACTGAGTCCGGACCCACCGCTTGCTGCCAAGCACGGTTTCCCTGCTGCGCTTGCGTGCTGATGTCCGTTCGTTCCGACCAATTCTTGGGGTACTTGTACGTCACGCCATTGGCATTCATGGTGTTCAGATCACCGGTTGGTGCAGGGCTGTTTGAGGTGGTTGAACTGCTGCTGCACGCGCCGAGTCCGATGACGGCGGTAGCTGCGATTGCAGTGATAGCGATTGCACGAGTCTTCATGGATCCTCCAAGGTTGGGTTCACCCTATCGGCACGCGCTGGGTATGACGAGCCACGTGCCCCGATCGGCAGCGTTTCCTGCCACTCATATCGCCCGGAAGGGCGTGTCACACTTTCGAGATTTCGTCTGGACTCTGCATCGCTTGTGGCTCCATGCTTTGCCAATGGCGAGATCACGGACGGTGCGTTCCCTTACTGGAGTCACCGCGCTTGCAGTCGCGGTGCCGGTTGGACTTGCGGCCGTCGTCGCGAGCCCGGCTGCCGCAGCGACCACCGTGGAGTTCACCACCCCGTAGACGGACTGGACAGTCCCGGCAAATGTGACGTCCGTGCACTCAATCGCCATCGGCGCCGGCGGGGGAGCCAGCAGTCCGGTCGAGGCTTGCGCACAGGGTGGCGACGGCGCAATCGTCACGAGCGATATCGCTGTCACTCCGGGCCAGGTGCTTCACGTCTATGTTGCGACCGGCGGTTCAACTGGCGGGGCTGCCGGGGCGGGTGCCTCCGGTGGCGGCGGCGGTGGCGGAGCGACCGTGATTATGCGCGGTACCGACTACCTTGTCATTGCAGGTGGCGGTGGCGGAGCGGGCAGCCTTTCATCATGTGTTGGCGGTGCATCCGGTAACGGTGGCATCGCGGGCCGATTGCCCGATGGCGCAGGTGAGAACGGCGACAGCGGTGGCCAAGGAGGCGGTCGCTTTCACGGGCTAGGTGTCGGGGGCTCGCCCGGAAGCGCAAGTGCGAGTTTGGGTAGTGCCGGGAGTGGGGGCGGGATACTTTCGAATCTTGGCTATGGCGGTAACGGCGGAAATGGCGCTGCCTCCGGTGCGACCGGAGGGTTCAGCAGTGGACTCAATGGGGAGGGTGGTAACGGCGATACCGCGCTCTCTGATACCGCGGTCCCAGCAACGCCGGACGGTTCCGGTGGTGGCGGCGGTGGCGGTTACGGTGGCGGTGGCGGTGCCTACGGTCCCGGCGGCGGCGGCGCGGGCGGCAGCTTCGGGCCGAGTGGAACTACCTTTGGAACGCCGACACCTGGCACATCAGATCCAGGCGTCGGTGCGAACCTCTTTCAGGTCACAAACATCGGAGACGGCCGCGACGGCAAAGTCACCTTCAGCTACACCGCCGACCTGGGGGTGGACCCTGTACCGGGCGCGGTCTCACCATCGGTGAAGTACCCGAAGAAGGGCAGCAAGAAGGGGAGGGCCGCGGTGAAGTGGTCGGCCGTTGCGGGGGCGACTGGATACCAGTACCGCGTGGCCAAGAGTAAGGCGAAACTCACCACGGCCGGGTGGTCGTCCGCTCGGACGTCCACGACGTTGACACTCAAGCGGACTGCGAAGAAGCGTTACCTCGAGGTGCGCGCAATCAACAGCGGCGGTGCCGGAGTTGCGGCGCGTAGGACCATCAAGGCGAAGTAGCGGGTGTCGGCTGGTCGGCAGGTAATCCACAATCTCTGTTGATATCCCACGACGTCCCACAAGGTCGCTGCGCGCAGCGATAGGGTTGAGCTAGCTGCTATGGCAATTCCGTGGTCAGCGGTATCGACTGTCCATTGGGGGACTGATGCTGATTTCCGTTGCGCCGAGACTTCTGCTGCGCGCGCTGATGGCTGTGGTGGTCCTTGCGATTGTGGGGACAGCGCTCAGCGGCCCGAGCGCTGCGGTCGAACCAACGGGTGGGATTTCCGGAACGGTGACGTGGCCCGGGGGCGCGATGCACTCCGGAGCCGAACCGTACGTGTCGGTGATGACACAAGACGGCACGCCGGTCGGGCAGGCGACCGTCTCCTCGAACGGCAGTTATGCCGTGACAGGACTTGATGCGGGGACTTACATCGCGCAATTCGGCGAAGGTTCAGACATCTATGCGAGCACCTACTTCGGTGGATCCTCACTTGAGAATGCGGCGGCGATCACTGTGGGCGTCGGCACGGTTCCCGCTATCGACTTCGCGGCTGTCTATACGGCCTCGATTCTTGGAACGGTGTCGGATTCGCGCGGCGTCCCGCTGCGAAGTCCTCGTCAGTTGTGGGTTGACCTATTCGATGAAGCGGGCGACAACGTGAAGTCGCTGCCCGTCAACTTTGACGGGACCTTTGGCCTCTGGGGTTTGAACCCTGGCCAGTACCGCGTGCGCATCCAGGACTATTCGTATTCGTATCTGTCCGAGTACTACGGCGAATCGCGGACGCTTGAAGGCGCGGCGACAGTAGAGGTTGTTGCGGGTACGTCTACTTCCGGGATCGATGTTTCGCTTGACCTTTCCGTTGTCGCTTCCGGTCGATTCGTCGGTCCAGGCGGCAGCCCGCTCGACTCAGGTTCCTGGATCATGGTCCGCGCGTACGACGAGTCCGGCACTCAGGTTGGGCAGGCGCAGGCATCGATCGATGACGGGAAGTTCGAACTGTCAGAAATTCCCAGTGGGCGCTACCGCTTGGCGTTCACCGACATCGGATGTGGCTACAAAACGAGCTACTACAAGTCAAGCGCCACTTTTGTTGAATCCGCAGGCGTTGAGGTGCTTCGGGGCCAGATCCTCGACCTGGGAGATATTGAGCTCTCGTCGAGCAGTGGTTGCGCGCCGGATGGTGTTGACGGGAAACCGGTTGCCGCAGTGAGTGGTTCAGCTCTGACAGTGTCCTGGGATGGCGCAGTTTCGCAGGGTTCACCGGCCGTGACTGGCTACCTTGTGTCGTCCCTGCCAGCGGGAGCTGGCTGCACGACTTCAGGTGCCGCCTCCTGCGTTGTGACAGGCGCGTCGCCGGGCGTCGACTACCGCTTCTTCGTCACGGCCACCAACGGCGACGGTGCGTCGATTCCGTCGTCGCCGAGTTCCGTGATTCGCGCACCCGCCGCTGTCCCTGCGTTGGTTCCTGCCCGCGACGCAGTGACCAAACAACAACAGGTTCGGAAGGTCCCGACGACCGTCCGGCGCGGTAAGTCCAAGACGCTGCCGACGCGAACAGATGCGCGAACGAAGATTCGTTGGACCTCGACGACACCACGGACTTGCGTGGTCCGTGGCGGCAAGGTTTACGGCCGCAAAGCGGGGAAGTGTCGACTCCGGGCAGTTGCTGCGGCGCACGACGACTGGCTGCGCTACGAGGCAACGAGAGCACTTCGGGTTCGGTAGCGCCGCTCGCTCGGCGCCTTGGTCTGAGTGACGGGGTCGAAATGCCGGGACCTGGCGCAGCGGGGGCGAGACAGTCGCCCCAGAGGTGGCAGGCGTCCTTGTCTGTGGCGGCCGGTTTCGGTGGTAGGTGCGGCGGCTGCCGTCTGACTACTTGGTCGACGCGTTTTGGTCGGCGGGCTTTCGCAGGATGCCGCCGAGGGGTTGCGTCGACACCTTCCAGTTGACGGCTGGTGGGATTCCGGGCATCCCTGCCACGACGACGATGTTTCCAGAGCCGACCGGCTGGCGGTTGATGCTGCAGTTGTATCCCTGCGGCCGCCACCAGCTCATGAACTCGCAGTACGAGCCGAGCCACACATCTTCGTAGGGGTGGCCGAACCCGCTCCACGCTGTGGACTTCAAGTTGCACATCGGATCCGATGCGTTCTGGCAAATCTGAATTGATGCCACTGGTGCCGACTGGCTCTGCGTCTGGTCGAACACGTTGTAGAGAAGTGGTTCTGAAGCCACCGTCGTCTGGCCCGCGATGCCGAGCGCGTCGCGGGTGTAGAACGGGACGTACGCCTGGGGGATGGATGTTCCGCTGGTCACTTGGTTGTTGTAGCCAGGCGTGTTGAGGCGTGCGTTCCAGAAGTACGAACCCCACACGTCTGACCACTCGGCGTTGATGACGTCGTGGTAGACCTTTTCGGGCGCAGTCCAGAGTCGCCCGGTCGCGGCCGGGTTGGTGCCGTTGTCGCCGGTGGCCGCGGGGTAGAGGCTCAGTCCCGCCTTCGTGAGGGCAGCGGTCGAGACAGCGGACCACTTCTGGCCAACCGCGCCCATGTCGGCAGCGACAGTAGCGGCTTGGGCGCTCGTCGGGAGCTGACCGCCGTTGGTGCCGGGTGTGGTGCTCGGCGCACCAGCGTTGACCGCATAGCTCTCGATGGTGAGACCACCGGTGGTGTCGCCGACGAAGTACGACCAGTTGTCGTTGAGTTGGTATCCCGGATCGTTGCTGCCCGGGAACGCCGATGCGGGTGCGCTGTAAGTCGTGACGATTTGTTGGGGGCTCAGTACCGGTTGGGTCACGCTGGCTTTGCCGGACTTCGCGAGCGTTGTGAGTTCGGACTGCAGGTCGCTGATCCACCCGGCCTGTTGCGAGTCGGGCGTCAATGTCTGCGCCATCAGCGTCGCCGCCCCGTAGCGAACGACGAGGTAGTTGCCGATGATCGAGGCCATCTGAACCGACGCGCTGTTCATGGAGTTCACGAAGGTGGGCCGGAACACCGTCAGCTTGCCATCGATGGGTAGTCCGAGGGCTGATCGCTCCCCTGCGACTTGGTTGCCAAAGAAGTTGCCCATGATTCCGCATGACTTCACGAGATTGGCTGCGCTGGCTGCGCTCGTCGCGCAGTTCCACGGGTTGGTGACCTGGCCACCCATGAGTTGCATGAACACGTTCGGGTCGAGCATTCGGCCATCGCCGCGGACCTGATCTTGACTGTTACTCGTCGGGTTCATGTCGAGCCCGGTGAAGATCTCGGTGCGAATTGCGTCGAGCGTCGCTTGGTTCGCGGGGCCGCTCAGAGTTCCGTCGCCGCCAGAGTCGGTGTATGTGCACTGGTCAGTGCTCTGCGAGTAGAACTTGAGCTGGCACGCGGCGAATGCGTTGTAGTTGCCCATCGCCGCGTCGGCGGCTTGGAGCGCGGGTTTGAGTTCGGTGTCGATTGCCTGGCCGGTCTCTTTCGACATCTGAGCCGAGACCGCGTCGATCGATGCCTGAAGTTGGGAGAAGTCAGCCTCGAACTCCTTTTGGAAGGCTGCGATCTGGTTACTGAGCTGGGTGATTTGGGCTTGGATGTCAGACAGGCTCGGGCCGCCCTCGATCAGGCACTCGGGGAAGCTCTTCTTTGACGCTTCGCAGTCCTTGTAAAAGCCAGCGAGGGTACGAGCGCCACTGAGCAGGTTGGTGATCGTGCCAATGCCATCGCCCACGGTTTGTTGGCCTTGCTTCTGCGGCGACTGGATTTGCGCGGCGAGGCGTTGAGTCCCGGCAGTGACCTTGACGGCCTGATCTGTGCTCAGTAGGAGCTGATACTTGTACTCGTCGTTGTTGAGGTTCGCCGCGTTGGCTGCGCTGGCGAGAGTCGCGCTCGTTATGAGGAACGCTGATGCGACGGCAGTCATGGCCGTCATCCGGATCTTCCAAGTGCGCCGCATGATCAAAGGTTAGATCGCAATACACGCAGGCATAGGTTCCATGATCGTTGGGATGGGCCGATTGGGGGAGTGGTGACGGGTGTGGTGGCCCAGAGGCGGTTTCGGTGAGGGTGGCGCCGCGTTGTTCCTAGTTGGACCTCATCGGAGTGATCGAAGATTCTTTGAAAAGCCCTGTGGGTAAAGGGGTTTTGCGGGTAGCGGCATCCGCTATTATTCGTACACACGTTCGAATTAGTGGGATATCGAGTAGAACCTGTCGATCCGTATCCGTTCCGGCCTTCTGGGGAGGTGGTTGTTGTGACGATCCTGCATGAGGCGTCTGTTGCTGTTCCGGTGCCTGTTCCCGTGTCGCCAACGTTGCTGTCGTTGGCGGATGTTGATGCGTTGGTCGACGGACTGTTGGCGCAGGTGGAAGGGTTGTCGGGGTCGGAGGCGTCGGCTCGGCTGGCGGACGTGTCGCGGTCAGCAGCGAAGTTGTCGGCGTATCGGGTGGCGTTGGTGTCGAAGATCAACAGCAGTCAGGTGTGGCGGGAGAAGGACCCGAACGCGACGGCAGCGTCGTTCCTGCGTGAGGAACTGGTGCTCGATCACCATGAGGCGAAGGCCGATCTGCGGGCAGCGACATCGTTCGAGCGGTTCCCGGAGTTGGCCCAAGCGTGCCGGGATGGGCGGGTGTCGCGGGACAAGATGGATCTGATTCTGCGGATCGGGTTGCGTAACCCAACGCGGGAGCGGGCGTTGCCCCGGTTCATGAGCATCTTCATCGACCTCGCGGCGGGCGCGCCGTTGTCGCACCTGCGGCGGGCGTTGGAGTTGTGGGCAGACCAGGTTGATCCGGTGACCACCGCTCGCGATGAAGACGATGCGCATTACCGCCGTGAGCTCCATGTTGTGCAGCTTGGTGATGGAGTGAAGCTGGATGGCTTCTTCGGCAAGGCCCAGGGGATGCGGTTGATGGCCGCGTTGAACGGGGCGCTGGAACGGCAGTGGCGCGACACCCACAAGACGCCTGACGGTTCCGGTGGCGGTGGCGGGGTACTGCCTGAGGCGGAGCGGGTCGCGGCATCAACCGGGGCGCAGCGTGCGGATGCGTTCATCGACGGGATCATCATGCCGGTCCTGGACAAGAAGCTGCTACCAACCTCCGGTGGTGCGCCCGCGACTGTATGTGTCACCGTTCCGCTCGCGCGGTTGCAGAACCCGGCGACTGCCGCAGACCACGGCGATGTTGCCGAGCGCCTCGCGGATGGCTCCTTGCGGCTTGGGTCGGCAACGATTCGGGCGACGAATGGTGTCGGCGAATCGTTCATCAGCTCGCTGGCGGCACTGGAGTTGTCGTGTGATGCGAATGTGCAGCGGATCGTGATGTCACCGGTTGGCAAGGCACTCGATATTGGCCGGAAGACCCGGGTGATACCCGAACAGATCCGGGCGGCGCTGATTCTGCGCGATGGTGGCTGCATCTACCCGATGTGTGACAAGCCCAGCGCCTGGACCCACGGACATCACGTCCAACACTGGTCACGCGGGGGAGACACGAGTCTGGACAATCTCGCCCTGCTCTGCTCCAAACATCATCACAAGATCCACGCCGACAACGTCCCCATCACCTTCGATCCGGACGGCAAACCGCGCGTCGAGGTGGAGCGCCGGTTCAAAGACCGATCCTGACTCTGCAGGACAAGTCTGCCCGGAACGCGAATACCCGGTAGACCAAGTTGATGATCTGCCGGGTGCTGTCAGGAGCCGAGGAAAGTGCGGGTGATCGTCAAGACTGGCGTTCACCTTGCTGTGCTTAGTTCTAGCTCCGATATGTCGTGATGCTTCCGGATTCTTGCTCCTGGCCTTCGGTTGAGAATAACAATCGCGGCTTGGCCGTCATTGGTCTTAGGACCAAGGGCCAATGGCGACTTGGACCAGAACCAAGAGATAGTCAGTGACAGACCAAGACGTGCGCCGCCGGCCACTGCCCGATCCAAGGAGAATCCCGTGACCAATCGACTTAGCCGAACCGCCTGTTACGTCGGCGCCGCTGCGATCTCTCTCGGCATCGGGGGCTTCATTGCTCCCACGTCGGCCAGTGCGGTCACAACGCTGCCCGCACTCAGCGACGGGCAAGGCAATCCGGTCTGCTTCGAAGACCCGAGAATCATCGCCCTCGGCGATGTGGGAACGAACTACGCTGGAGCAGCGGGCTGCGTATCGGTTCGCACTGTCGGCTCGACCCTGCGCCTCGAGCTCGTTACCTTGATGCCCGACTGGACGTACACCAACAAGGGCGGCGGGGGCACAAACAGCCGCATCCAGTTGCAGTTCACAAACTCCGTGACAAAGGCTCGGGTCGACTTCCGATACGAGTTTGGCAAGACAAAAGTCGGCTAGCGGAGAGGTAGCTGAGGTCCGTCTCAAAGAAGGTCCGAATAGAGACGGTGGATTAGCTCTCCGGCCGCTCGGCGCCAGGTTCCGTTAGTGGGTTGGCGGCGTCGACAGGTGCCGGGACTGCCGCTGGGTCGTCAAGCCGCGAAGGGCTGATCAAATCGAGCTTCGGGCCGTGGCTGGTCTTGACCGGGTGACGACGTAGCGACGAGCGAATCCAGCGCCCAAGACTTGCCCGAAAACTCAAGGGCGAGGGAAACCATGTCGCATACGATTCTGGTCGCCTCGCCTCGCCTCAGCGTGGGGTGGGGAATCCCAAATGCGAATGGCCGCGGGCAAGCCGCTCTGACAAAACAACGCAGATTCCAGTCCAGACCCGGTGCGCCCGCTGCACGGACATTACGCGTCCGAATCCATGACATCGATGTCCGATCTCTTCGTGGCACTGATGTCCGTAACACCGACATCTGAGCATCTAGCCAGGAATGGCAGATGGCCCGCCACCGGTTCAGTGACGGGCCATCTGTGCGCTGGATGAGCGCTTAAGAAACCGAAATCGTTGGTATTCGCCGTGATGCGCCGGAACTTCAATCTCTGCGATTTCGCAGGTCAGAAGGCTAGAAACCCGGACTCACGGCCGATACCGATCCACGATTCTTAGATGTCGTAATACATCTCGAACTCATGCGGGTGCGGGCGCACGCGGATGGGATCGATTTCGTTGGTGCGCTTGTAGTCGATCCAGGTTTCGATCAGGTCAGGCGTGAAGACGTTGCCTTCGCTGAGGAAGTCGTGATCGGCTTCGAGTGCGTCGAGTGCACCGTCGAGTGACGCGGGCACCGTCGGAATTGCGGCAGCCTCGTCCGGCGGCAATTCGTACAGGTCCTTGTCGACTGGCTGTGCAGGCTCGATCTTGTTCTTGATGCCGTCGAGACCAGCCATCAACATTGCCGAGAAGGCGATGTACGGGTTGGACGACGGATCCGGAACGCGGAACTCGAGGCGCTTGGCCTTCGGGTTCGAACCGGTGATCGGGATGCGGATACATGCCGAGCGGTTGCGCTGGCTGTAGACCAGGTTGATCGGGGCCTCGTAGCCCGGAACCAGTCGGTGGTACGAGTTGACGGTCGGGTTGGTGAAGGCGAGCAGCGCAGGTGCGTGGCGAAGAAGTCCACCGATGTACCAGCGTGCCATGTCCGATAGGCCCGCGTAGCCCATCTCATCGTAGAAGAGCGGCTTGCCGTCCTTCCAGATCGATTGGTGGCTGTGCATTCCCGAACCGTTATCGCCGAACAGCGGCTTCGGCATGAACGTGACGGTCTTGCCAGCGGCCCAAGCCGTGTTCTTGATGATGTACTTGAACTTCATCATGTCGTCGGCTGCGTTCAACAGTGAGTTGAACTTGTAGTTGATCTCGGCCTGGCCACCAGTACCAACTTCGTGGTGAGCGCGCTCGAGTTCGAAGCCAGCATCAATGAGGTTGAGCGACATCTGGTCGCGAAGATCGGCGTAGTGATCAAGTGGCGGCACTGGGAAGTAGCCACCCTTGAACTTGGTCTTGTAGCCCAAGTTCTTGCCGTCTTCGTACGCGGCCGTGTTCCATGCGCCCTCGATCGAGTCAACCTTGTAGAACGAGGTATTCGCGGAGGTTTCGTATTGCACGGAGTCGAAGACGTAGAACTCTGCCTCGGCACCGAAGTAAGCCGTGTCGCCGATTCCGGTCGACTGCAAGTACGCCTCGGCCTTCGCTGCGATCTGACGTGGATCGCGGCTGTAGGGCTCATCCGTGAACGGGTCGCGAATTGAGAAGTTGATGATCAGCGTCTTCTCGGCCCGGAATGGATCGAGGTAGGCCGTCGTCACATCTGGAATCAGCTTCATGTCCGATTCGTGAATGGCCTGGAATCCGCGGATCGACGATCCATCGAACATCTGGCCATCAGTGAAGAGTCCAGTTTCGGTAGCTGTTGCTGCCGGGACATTGAAGTGCTGCATGACGCCGGGCAGATCGCAGAACCGAACGTCAATGAACTTGACGTCTTCTGCGTCGATGAATCTCTGCACATCTTCGGCTGTCTGAAAATTCGGCTTGTTTGACATTCACCGCTCCCTTTCGCCGCGGGCAACTGCCCGCAACTTCGTTTGGCTATCTGCGCTGCTGCCGGGTGTGGCGCGACGCCTGGTCCAGCGACTCGTGCCGCCTTCCTGTGGTTAGAACCTAAGTCGAGGCTGTGTCGGCACGGTGTCTCGATTGTTGCGCGTTTGTTACACAGCAGTTGATTCAGGGTCGGACCTAGGGGAAACCCTACGTAGCAGTTAGCCTTCTCACATGGATCGCCGCGATGTTGCCACCTGGGTTTCTGGACCACGTGCCGCACTTGACGCCGCAGGAATTGATATCGGCTACCGCGGGGAGCGCCTCGGGCTACCACCGGAGGGTGTTGGATCTGTCGCGGGTTACGGCCGCCGCTTTGGCGCACTGTTCATCGACTGGATCGCATCGGCGCTTGTGGCGCACCTACTTTTTCCGCAGTTTTCGTACGGAACACAGCAGTCCGGAGTTGCAACGCTGATCGTCTTCTTCATCATGAAGTCGGCGCTCACCATGCTCGGGGGCGCTTCATTCGGGCAGCGGATCCTCGGCATTCGAGTCATTGCGCTCGGCAAGCCATACGTGAACCCCTGGCGTGCGTTGTTGCGCACGTTGCTGATTTGCCTCGTGATCCCGGCAGTCATCTGGGATCGCGACGGGCGTGGGCTACAAGACCGCGCCGCCGGTACCGTTGTGGTGAAAGCGCGCTAGTTCGTTTCGTCGGTAACGGGGTCGGCCGGTGTCACCGGCGTGGTGTCGAGGTCGACAAGTTCGCGCGAGGCAGTGATTACCGAATCGCGCCACTTCGTTACCTTCTTTGCGGTCACCTTTCGAGATCCCGGAAGTTCCACTGTGAGCATGTATCCCGGGAAGTTCGCGTTGTACCAAGAGCCCATCGTGCCGGTGTAGGCCGCGCGAGCGCACGATTCCTTCTTCAATCCGGTCAATTTGGCGTAGCGCAGGGCATACGGCCGGGTCTTCCAATTACACGCACCCAAGACCATGTTCCAGTCCTGGTGGTAGACAAACATCGCGTCGGGCCGCAGGTCACCCATGAAGGCCATGAGTGCTTGAGTTTCAGGTTCGCTCCCCGCTGACACTCCGGCACCCGGAGTGCGCGGTGACCAGCCGGTGGGGAAGTTCCGGTTGAGGTCGACGCTGCGGGCGTTACGTCGTTTGTTTGCTGCCATGCCGTCGGGGTTCATTGACTGAATCGTCCACACCTGAACGTCGCCATCGGCGGGGATTTGGGTGGCACGAACGCCATTGATGATCTTCTTTCCAGCCTTTTCGTTTCCGTGAATCACGCCTACTGCCAGCAGGACCTTCGAAGCAGTCGGATTCCCTTGTCGCTGTGCGTAGATGGGTCGACCGAGTGCGGAGGTGCCGACGAGTACCGTGGCAGGCCACAACGAGACCGGCGGTGTTGTTGGCGGGGTGGGAGTCGGAGACGGAACCGGCGACTCAACGGGGGTAGGAGTCACCTCGACGGCGGTGGCCGATTCGAGGGGTGTTGCAACGAGGCCCAACCCGATCGCGGCGGACGCGATGACGGTGGTGACCGGAAGTGCGGACGATGCTTTAGGCATGGAGGCGCTCTTTCGGATTGACAACAGGGGGAGACGAGCAACCGCCAGTTACGGTGAAAGTGGTCGCACGTTGTTGTCTTACCGACACTAAGGGTGAGAGACGCAGATCCGTTGCCTTGAAGATCCAAGATTTGTCTCTGTGACCCAGGTCACAATTTCCCTGGGTGGTGATGCTCTAGGTGGTGCCTACTAGCCCCGCTGGCCGCGAGCTGCTCGG
>Ga0209175_10000544_pt1 | contig 21541 bp, 16 predicted proteins | sample JI91814C2DNA_FD_187506 | JGI IMG/M metagenome (GOLD analysis project Ga0209175, IMG submission 187506) | Wastewater effluent complex algal communities from Wisconsin, to seasonally profile nutrient transformation and Carbon sequestration -... | ecosystem: Engineered > WWTP > Effluent > Algae...
TGAAGAGAAGGAAAAGGAATTAGCAGAGATTCGTAGAAGTTATTTTATGGCTCGTACTCCTAAGACTAAGGCTAAGTATCGAGAATTAGATGATCAAATTCGTCATCAGATTAGTGAGATTCTTAAATGTGGTGGGTTTCCCAGTGAAAGTGCGGAAAAGTTAGCTAGTTGGAAGCCTTATGAGCAAAATACTTTTGCTGATTTCTTTGATGCAGAATGGATGTTTGGGATAAGTGATGGGTTTGATATTTGTATCGGTAATCCGCCCTATGTGCGCCAAGAACAAATTAAAGAGTTTAAACCTATCTTTAAAAGTCAATATGATTGTTATACCGGGGTGGCTGATTTGTATGTTTATTTTTATGAGCAAGGATTAAAACTACTGAAAAATAAAGGGATTCTCTGTTATATTTCATCTAATAAATATTTTCGCTCTGGCTATGGGGAAAAATTGCGTAAGTTTTTAGCTAATCAATCGACTATTCTGCAATTAATAGATTTTGGTGATGCACCGATTTTTACGGCTATTGCTTATCCTAGCATTATTATTGCTAGTAAGGAACAACCGGAAAATCATCAAACTCGTGTTTTAAATTGGGAATTAGGGCAACCTGTGGATCGGTTTGCTTCGGTGTTTGAAAATCAGAGTTTTTTCATAGCACAAAAGGAGTTAACGGCTGATGGTTGGCGATTAGAATCTAACTCGGTGTTGCAGTTGTTAGAAAAACTGAGAAAAGCTGGTAAGCCTCTAGGGGAATATGTGAATGGGCGATTTTATCGTGGCATTTTAACTGGTTTTAATGAAGCCTTTGTGGTGGATAGAGAAACACGCGATCGACTAATTGCTGAACATCCATCATCGGCGGAAGTTCTTAAACCTTTTTTGCGTGGAAAGGATGTAAAACGCTGGGGTGTAAATTTTGCAGAACAATATTTAATTAAGATTGAATCTTCAGAAAATAAGCAACATCCTTGGTCGGGAAAATCGGCGAAAGATGCTGAGAAAATATTTGCTAAAACTTATCCAGCTATTCACGCTCGATTTGATGAATTACGAGAAGAATTGTCTAAACGTAGCGATCAAGGTAAGTTTTTTTGGGAGTTGCGATCATGTAAATATTGGCAAGAGTTTGAGCAGACGAAGATTCTTTATCCAGATATTTATGAGCATCAGAGCTTTGCTATAGATAAAAATTGTTTCTATTCCGCTAATACTTGCTATTTTATTCCTACTAATAAAATGTGGCTTTGTGGAGTTTTAAACTCTCAATTAGTCGAATGGTTCTACTCGATGATTTCTAACTCTATTCGAGGAGGTTATTTTAGAGCTTTTAGCGATTATATGAAGCAAATTCCAATTCCTAATAATCCTCATCCTGAACTAATTGAAACCCTAGTTAATTACATCATCTACCTTACCGCCGAACTCAAGGATATTCCTAGTCATGGCGAAATAATGGTAGCAACAGCAGAAGACAAACTGATGCTGAGTTATTTTGAGCAAATTGTCGATGCACTGGTAATGGAGTTATATTTACCAGAAGAATTGCACAGCCATGACAAATACTTCATGCGTCACGTTTTATCGGAAAATCTTCCCGCGTTTGATACCCTCAAAGGTGACAAAATGAACGCTCTGAGACAAATATTTAAACAATTATTTAACTCGGAGCATCCGATTCGTGCCAACATTTACTTTTTGAATAGTTTAGAAGTCGTCCGTATTATTAGAGGTTTAGCATGAGAATAATTAAAATTGAAATGAAAAACTTTCGTGCTTTCTACAATCATCATATTGTCGAATTAGCCAAAGTTGGACAAAGTGGAAAACAAAACTTGCTGATTTATGGGGAAAATGGTAGCGGTAAATCCTCTCTTTTATTCGCAATTCAGTATCTCCTCGAATCTGGAATTAATCATCTAGATTTTGCTCAATACAAAAATATCTTTGTACCGGAAACCGACGAAGGCTATATCAAATTCTTTTTGCGAGAGAGACTCAATACACCCCAAATTGTTCACGAGTGGTCATCGACCACCTGCACTACAAACGATCCAGACATAATTGCCGCATCTCAAGCTAAAGGCATCCTAGACTATAAACGTTTACTTGAAGTTCATTTTATCCATCGCCAAGAGTCAGAAGTCAATATTTTTGAGCTATTAGTTCATAGCCTGCTATCACAGTCTATCAATGACCTTCATCCCCTGCAAAAAAACTTTGCTGATAACTGGAATGACTTACTAGCAATTGTTCCCAAACAAAAAAATCACAAGCGCAAAATAGCTAATTTTGAAGCGGAAAGCCAAATCTTTAATCAAGGACTACGCGCCAAGCTAAATGATTTAGAGCAAAAAGCGACAGAACTAATGCAATACTTTGGCTATAAAATTGTCATTTCTTTACAATTTCAAGGGATTACTTTTGATAACACAGCTAAATATAGAGACGATCAAAAAGAAAATTGTATTGCCAATCGCCAGATTTTATTAAACGTTAAGTTCCTAAATCGAGAAATATCTAGCCCCCATCACTTCCTCAATGAAGCAAAACTGTCTGCTATTGCGATCGCGCTTTATTTTAGTTCTCTTCTGGTAGCACCAAAACCCAAACTAAAAATACTCGCTTTAGATGATATTTTCATCGGCTTAGATATGTCTAATCGCCTCCCATTAATTGATATTATTAAAGACAAATTCAGCGATTATCAAATATTTTTAATGACTTATGATCGGGAGTGGTATGAAATTCTTAAACAAAGACTTGATGGTAATAAGTGGGTTTTTCAGGAGCTTTATCGTGGAGAAATTGCTGACGATTTAGAAATTCCCGTCTGGAAGCAAGATGTTAACTATTTAGACAAAGCCCAAGAATATCTCACCCCGACTCCCCCTCAAGCTCCCGATCTAAAAGCATCCGCGGTATATTTGCGTACCGCATTTGAAGTCATCCTCAAGAAATTCTGCAACGATCATAAGTTAAAGGTAAGATACCAAGAAAATCCTAAAAAATTAACAACAGATGACTTTTGGCAACCAATTACCGCCTATAAAAAGGATGGAACGCTGTTTCTAAGTGCAACCTGTAAACAAAATATTGAATTATATCGTACATTAATTATGAATCCCCTAAATCATGCACAGATTAGCCAAACTTACGATCGCGAAATTCAAGAAGCGATTGATGCAGTAAAAACTCTAAAACATGAGTTAAACCCATGATATTAAACTAATACTGAGTGATTTTGATCAATTTGCTGGCGCAACGGAAGCCCGGAGCGAAGCGCGATCGTGTTTTTGGGTAAAAGTGCTATGTGCAGAAGCTTTTTCTATTTTCTCTGATTACTTTTGCTATTATTCCCGTCATCAAACCCCCTGCCCCGTGAACGGGGTTCTGAACTGATTTATAATCCGGTGGCTCAATATGAATTAAAACTCGCACGGGATTAAATCTTGCTTCTAATCTGGCTTCGACTTCTTCTGTGATTTTATGGGCAGTTTCCACATCGGATGCTTCAACTATCATGTGCATTTCGATAAACACTTGACGGCCTATTATCCCACGAGACGCGATATCATGGCAATTCATTACTCCGGGTACTTCGATCGCGATTTGGTTGATGGCTTCGGGCGCGATCGCGCTCTTCCATCCCCTTCTTGAAATTCATGCAAAAACTTGAGAAAATAAAAGAAAAATGAACAGCCTGATCTGCTGGCTATACACTTTACGATAAAGCTTATTCAAGTCGAAGAATTCAGCAAAACCAAACCCCACACATGGCGCGAATGAACAATCGGCAAAAACCCTATGATTTAGAAAATAAATCTAAAAAACACGCGAAATATGTACCATATTGGGCATAAATTCTTATAGGTGGACTAAATCGTGATAAATTTATTTTATGTGACTGTTATGTGACTGACGAGTAAAAATCTCTAGTTTCGTGACATGACAAAATTGCTGAAATGCTTATCTATTATAGGTTTCAGCTATTTTGACTGAATTGCTCTTTATGTGATTTGACCATATCTGTGATTTTTCACAAATCTTCTGATACTCCGTCATCTCCCCAAAACTCAGAAAACACCGCGGACACTAACCATCCACCCACAACGCGGGAATCTTAAACCTCCCCCCACAGTTGAGACTCTCCCACAGTAAGGGATGGAGGGACCGTATCGCGCTCCTCCATCCCCTCCTTGAAATTTATGCCAAAACTTGAGAAAATAAAAGAAAAATGAACAGCCTGATCTGCGGGCTTCATCTAGTAGTATTTCAGGCCGTGAGGAAACTTAAATGGATTTAGAAACATTACTTGATCGCATAAACCTTGGAGAAGATCAAGACATTGAATTTAAGTCGGCTGACGGCGGTTTTCCCAATGAAGTTTGGAAAACTGTATCAGCTTTTGCCAATACAGATGGCGGCTATATTGTTCTAGGTGTCACGGAAAATAGAAATAGATTCGAGATTACAGGTGTCCGCAATCCTAATGTTTTACTGAAAGAGTTTTGGAATAATCATAATAATCAGCAAAAACTAAGTTTCTCAATTTGCGATAATTCTGACGTGCAAACTTTGAAGATAGAAAGTCATAATTTAGTTATTATTAAAGTTCCCAGAGCCACCAGAACACAACGCCCCGTTTATATTAATAAAAATCCCATGACTGGAACCTATAAACGCAACCATGATGGGGATTATCCTTGCACTGATGATGAAGTTCGCCAAATGTTACGCGATGCTAGTAATACACCTCAAGATATCCAACTTTTAGAAGGTTTTGACTTCGGTGATCTTGATTCAGAAACATTAAAATCCTTCCGTCAACGGTTTAGCTCTAGGGAGCCGGATCATCATTGGTTGGCATTAGACGATCGCGACTTGTTGTGTCAATTAGGGGGATGGAGTCGGGACAGAAACACAAATAAAGAAGGATTAACAATTGCTGGTTTACTGATGTTCGGGAGGGGAAATAGTATTTTAGATGCACTACCCCGCTATCAACTCGACTATCAAGAACGGCTGTCTAATGATCCAGATGTTCGTTGGACATATAGGCTGACACTTGATGGTAAATGGGAGCCTAACCTTTTCAATTTTTATTATCGCGTCTATAGTCGTTTAGTTAATGATTTAGATGTTCCCTTTAAACTAGATAAAGATGCTGTGAGGCGGGGAGAAACTCATGTCCATGAAGCGGTTAGAGAGGCTCTAGTAAATACTTTAATTCATGCCGATCATTTATCTTCTCGTCCTATTATAGTAACTAAGTTTCCTAAGGGTTTTTTATTCAATAATCCGGGTCGGTTAAGGATTTCTATTCTGCAACTTTATGATGGGGGTATCAGCGATCCGCGCAATCCTAAACTGCAAACCATGTTTCAAATGCTTGGTTTAGGTGAAAAAGCCGGATCGGGTTTTAAAAAGATTCTACGAGCCTGGAAAGAACAACAATGGTTTAGGCCATTAGTGTCAGAAAACTTCGATTTAGAGATGACATCTGTTGCTCTACCGATGCTTAGTTTAATTCCTGAAAATGTCGAGCAAGAACTAAAAGAAATAGTGGGAGATAACTACTGCGAACTAACAGAATTAGACCGAATTATTTTGGTACTAGCGCATCAGTTTGGAGAAATTAGTAATAGTGACATTCAGTGTTACAGACAGGAACACCCTAGAGACATAGGAGAGTGCCTAAAGCACTTGGTCAATAACGGCTGGTTGGCACAATCAGGACGTGGACGTGGAACCCAGTATGCTCTACCAAATAAAGGTCAACCTGATTTGCTTTCACTGCTTCCAAGCTCCGAATATTATGAACCAAGCTCCGAACATAACGAGTCTAGCTCCGTGCATAATGAGTCTAGCTCCGTGCATAATGAGTCTAGCTCCGTGCATAATGAGTCTAGCTCCGTGCATAATGATGAAAATTTATTTTTACTAGAAATCGCGAATCCTGTTCGAGAGAAGAATCGGGTAAATCCTGAGTTGATGAGAGATACTATTCTGAAACTGTGTTCGGAAAGATATTTAACTGTCAAAAGATTAGCTGAACTATTGAATCGCAGTTCTGAAACAATTAGGAGTCATTACATTAATCCCATGTGGTCAGAAAAATTGCTTGAACTCAAATACCCTGACGAACCAACTCATCCGCAGCAAGCATACAGAACCTTATTGTCCCAAGAAATTAGCAAGATTTCTGATACTCCGTCATCTCCCCAAACCTCAGAAACCAACGCGGACACTAACCATCCACCCACAACGCGGCCCCCTTAAACTTCGCCCCACAGTTGGGACTCTCCCACCGTAAGGGATGCCGGAACACGATACGGCCCCTGGCTACATCCCCTGAAACTGGCACTCCTGACGGTGTGACAACCCCATCGAGCGATATTCGACCTCTTAACCAGCCCAGATATGACAGAGGAAACAACAGCAAATCCAAGAAGTAACAAAGCAGTTATTAATTAATTTGCACGATAAATTATCCTTTGAAGGGACATAATATTTTTTTTTGCACGTCGATTGAATCAGGTTTTATCACCCATTTTAAGGGCTTATATTTTACCATTCCTCTTGTACATCCTCAGTGGCATAACCGCGATATTTTCTACCATTACTCCAGGTAAATTTAATATTTATGTCATTATTCTTTTCATATTTACCTCGGAAATTTTGAGCGATTTTTTGTTGTTTTAGCACAGTAAGTACGGAAGAACCATGATGGCAGGAAATGGGAAAAAATAACTGAGATTAGGGGCTGGTTTACCAATTTCTGCGCCATAACGGTGAGTGACTGGTGAAACAGCCCCTACATATCTCAAATATATAAAAACGAATCAATCGCAGATTCTATTACCCATTCCCTATTACCCATTCCCTATAATAATCCCGCGGTTTCATAAAGTCGTCTCATTAGAGATAAAATTCTTTGTCCATACTGTAAATCCGCAGACCAACGACCACTTAATTGATCCACTAATTGGGCAATTCCTCGCGTCACAAAGCGAAATCGAGGATCGACTAATTCCTGTACTAAAGGTTCTGTACTCGCGTAAGCTTTTAAATGTTGAATATGCGCTCTTACACCTATTCTGGCACTGGGAAAAGACGCGGTTTCTGAAGTACCACCAACTGATCCTAATGCCGCAAAATTATTTTGAGTCGGTTTAATTTCTCCCCCAAATTGGAGAAAATTTGTCTCGATGCACATTTGACAAAAGGCAATGTCATAACTGACTCCCTCAATGGTTGCCTCTTCTCGATATAATTGCGCGATATCAGGAAAACTTGTTAATGCTTTTTCATTATTACCCCGGATAAACATGATTAATTGCACTTCTGTTGTATGTCCAGGGGACATTATTTTGTCTATTTGACCTTGACATATCTTATTATTAGAACGTAAGACAACGGCTCGATTGGGATTATCCCAACTCACTGCTATATTAAAGTCGCGTAATTCAATGGCTTTGACATGAACAATATTTTTGTAATTCACCAGTCTCACTCTGGGAATTTTGGTTATATCTAATCCTAACCGATCTACTAAGTCAATGGGAATATAAGAGTTTCCATTGATTAAAACTCCTTTTTCTCCATAAATTTGACCATTGATGTTAATATTAATCGGTAAATAGTTGATGGGAAGTGGTGGCAATGAGCCGCCTTTACTCCACGCGAATAAACCATCGACTATTCCTAATCCGATATCTCGTCGTTTTGTTTGTATTAAAGCGCGATCGTCGGGGTTGGTGAGAAAGCCTACTTCTATTACTACAGAGGGAATTGATATCCACCGACAAAATACTAATTTTCCTAGCCCTGTTGTGGTATCGGGTTTCGCACCTCGATTCGGTAATTGGGGTACTCGTTGCACTAATCCTTTTAGTAGTAATTCTACATTGCCTTTGCGTTGATCATTGGTAGCAATATAATATCCTGTTGCACCTCTTGTTTGGGGATTTGATGAGCCATTCATTTGAATTTCTAACGCGATATCTCCGCTTTGAGCGCGATCGTTTATCCAATCTATACTTTGGACTTGACTTTGATCGTCGGGTACACTATATACTTGTAAATTACGCGATCGCGCTTCGGCGACGATCTGATCGCGTAACAGGATCATTTCTTTGGCTTCAGTCGTGCCCCCCGCGATAACACCGGGATCGCGAGTACCATTTTCTAAACCACCATGAGCAGCAGAGATAAAAATTTTTCCCATATTTGGTTTTGTACTATGTACTTGTCTCAACTATTTTAATCCTATGGCCATATTGTCCAATTCTGCCTTAGTAACTTTAGCTGACTTGGAAAATGAAACCCTTGTGGGGTTTTACACTCATGTACTGGGTAAACCCCCTCATCCTTATTTTCCCAAAGTTTATGCCGAATTTCAATTACCTGGTTTGAGAATTGGTATTTTTAAACCTAAAGAGTCTCATGTCGCGGAGTTTGCCACACAGGGCAAAACGGGGATAAGTTTGTGTTTTGAGGTGGAGGATTTGGAAAGCGCGATCGCGTATTTAACCGAGTTAGGATATCCTCCGGGGGGCGAAATTATTACCGCGTCTCACGGCCGAGAAATTTACGCGTATGATCCCGCGGGAAATCGTTTGATTTTACATCAATCTCCCAGAGACACTAACAATATAAAGTGAGTAGGGCTATTTCATCAATATTCAGGCTATGTAAAGAAGATGCGGCTGAAAGATCCCCTACAAACTCTTTTCTTTCCTTATTAACTAATGACAACGGTTGTACTATAAACCAATAACGCCACACTTAAAAGTAATACCCCAGTCGCGATCGTCAAACGTATATGAGAAGAAGGAGAGATTAATTCGCGTATCCAGATAGAAGTCGCGGAGCCTACTGCATAACTAACACTAAGCACTAAATAAGGCCAATGATAGTTAGTTAACCAACAGATCCCTAATATTATCGTCAAGGTTAACATGATCAATTCGATTAACCGAGGGGGTTCAGACTGGATGAATAAAATAATATTTTGCCATTGAAAACGTCCGTTTGTCATGGGAAGTATAAGAGAAGATTAGATGTAGGTTTGCTTGATATTGAGTTCAGTTTTAAAGGATAAATCTTGCCCGGATTTATTTTCGCATACTTCTTGCCATTGCATAATTAACTCCTTTGTGAGTTAGCTGGGATGGCTGACTTCTTTTATTTTAACATGATTAGGGTTTTAGGGAAAAGACGCGATCGTATTTCAGGTTGTTGGGTTGATGACATAATTAACTTGTTGATAGGCAATATCGTCGCCCTCAACCCAACCTACTTCTTCTTTTATTTTAACATGATTAGGGTTTTAGGGAAAAGGCGCGATCGTATTTCAGGTTGTTGGGTTGATGACAGAATTAACTTGTTGATAGGCAATATCCTCGCCCTCAACCCAACCTACTTCAGTTGATGACAGAATTAACTTGTTGATAGGCAATATCGTCGCCCTCAACCCAACCTACTTCAGTTGATGACATAATTAACTTGTTGAGTTGATAGGCAATATCGTCGGCCTCAACCCAACCTAGGGACGCAATTATCAATTTTTCCGGCGAATTTGATGGGGGAAATTTGGTACTAATAAAGATTGACTTAATTCTCCTTCTTGATTAAAAAAAGTGATGTTACCGTTTTGATCGCAAACCCAAAATTCTTGCGCTCCCGCTTCTAGGTATAAATCTTTTTTGATGTTCATTTCCTCTTTGGTATTACTCGCGGATTTTATTTCTATACAAATTTCCGGCGCGATCGACGCGGTTTCTTCGTTTTCTATCTGATCAATTGTTTCATCGGAAGCCCAAACAACATCAGCTACTTTGACACCATCGGATGTTTGAATTGCACACTCGGGAAATGCCAATCCCGTATCAATTAATGATTGCAGTAAATTTTGGATAATGGCTTGATAAATAGAGTGTTTAAGTTTGGCTGGACTCATAACAATTTGACCCCATTTATTGAGTTCAATTTTAAATGGTAAATCTTGCAGGGATTTATTTTCGCATACTTCTTGCCATTGCATAATTAACTCCTTTGTGAGTTATAGTCATTCCCAATAAAAATGAGACGCGTTAAATCTAGCTTCTTCTTACTGTGACTGTTTTTTAAAGTTCTCAATATACGTTGAAATGACTATAGTCTTTCAGGTTGTTGGGTTGATGAAATAATTAACTGGTTGAGCTGCAATATCGTCGGCATCAACCCAACATACTTAAATTTAAACTACTTCCAGTCTTTTTCAGCTTGACTTAGCACATAGGTAGCAACGTCATCAATTTGATCTGGCTTCAAGCGACCTTTAAAAGAAGGCATGGCCTTTTTACCGTTTGTCACCTGGGCAATAATAGCCTCCGCAGAGTACATACCGTTCGTCTCCAGGGCCGCCTTTTTCAAGCTTTTACCGGAGCCTGCAACCAGATTGCTGCCACCTGCGTGACAAGAGGCACAATTGGCACTAAAAATTTTGGCCCCTTTTACAGCATCTCCAGCGAAGAGAGGAGTCGCGGTGCTAAATAGGAATGCGGCCAGAGCTAACAGGAAAAGCGATAGTAGTCTTTTCAAAGTAGTTATCCTCGAATCACAAGCTAAAGGGTGATCATTTTTGTCAGTTGGGTTGATGAAATAATTAACTGGTTGATCAGCAATATCGTCGCCCTCAACCCAACCTACTTCTTCTTTTATTTTAACATAATTAGGGGTTTAGGGAAAAGGCGCGATCGTTAAGAGGGAGTGATATCGCTTAATAAGGCCCCAAAAATCTTTCTCCGTTAAAATGAATAATGTGAGTCGGTGTCTCCGCGATCCAAACTTCCGTTTCCCAAGCAATATCACTCAAATATTTTGCTAAATCTCGGCGATGCAAAAAAGCACTGACAAACACAATTCCTATCTGAGAATTTCTCAATACTTCTTGCAGTTCATTATGACGTTTTGGAGTGACAGGGCCATGACTTGTCACTGCCTCAATTAATACTAGCCAATTTTTCTGGATGTGATGAACTACAACGTCGGGCATTTTACCATGAGAGTTAACTGTAATACCCAATACTTCAAGAGATTCCCGATCAAAATAACACCATTTATCAGCAGTATCGCCAACATAAAGCAGTTTTCCACCGGGGGTAAAGCGAGTACAAAAATTATTAATAATTTTTTCGACAAAAATATTTTGACCCCCTGGGGACAAGGAAATTATCTCTCATGATGTCATCGTTATGGGAATTTGCTGAAGTTGTCTTTCTCATATTTACTTTTTAACGTCTCTACTGATGCTAAGTAAACCTTTAAATTATCACGCCATTGATCTGTAGTATAACTACGAATTAATTTTAAAGCATTAGCTTCAATTTGATAAACTGTTTTTGGGCTATTCGTAGGTCTTGATGGTTGATCTGGGTTAATCATTAATAATCCAGCTTCGACAAACTGATGAACAGTTTGGCGACGTATTGTTTCACGGGTATTAGGTGCATAGTTTTTGCCGTAGTTGACCACGAGAAACTCCATAATAGGAGTAATTCCTAATAGTGGATTTGAGGCATTACTCCAAGGTGTATTTCCTTGAATATTCAGCAATGCGAGTAATGTTAAAGCAGAGCGTTCATTTTGTTGTGCTTGTGGTAATCCTATCTCGAATAAAATTTTCTTTGCTTCTTCAATTTTTTGTGTTCTTTGCCAGCTTTGATCTGCCTTGACATTATCTATCATACTTAATAAATCCTTGAGACTTCAATAATTACTTTTTATAGCCTGAAAAATCTTCGATTTCCCTTTCTAATCCTAGAGATAACTGGATATATTCTGTATAGGTTTTTAATGAGTTTTCTCTAGTATTCTCTAAATACTTTTTAACCGCGATCGCGAAAGCTTTGGCTAACAGAGGAGGCACGGCATTTCCTATCTGATTAAATTGACTATTTTCCGAGCAATGAAAGGTAAACCAATCAGGAAAACTCTGAAGTCGAGCACCTTCCCTAACAGTTAATCTTCTCCTACGTCCATCGGGTAAACGTAATCGTAACATATCTCCGGTTGCACCAGATAAGTTTCGACAAGTGACAGTTCTCGCGGGTGCATTCAAATGTAAATCTCTCGGTGTAATACACTTAGACGCGATCTCATATTTTTTAATATATTCATCCATACTAGAAGTCAAAAATTTTGCATTTTCAGGGATAGATAAAGCTAATTTTTCTAATGCTTCACCACTTGTATAATAATGATAATGCGTTTTTTTCGGCCATTGCCAACCCCCTTGATGTGCGACACAGATTAAACGTTCTCGTTTCTGGGGAACTCCATAATCAGCAGCATTAATGATATCCCATTCTACTAAATAATCTAACTCTTGTAAAGCAATAACTATTTCTTCAAAGTAACTTTTATTACGAAATAACATTCCGCGTACATTTTCAAATAACGCGAGTTTAGGACGATACCTTTTCACCGCGGAAATAAAACTGGGAAAACCGTCACGACTATCTTTTAATCCCAGTTGAGTACCCCCAACACTAAAGGGTTGACAGGGAGGACCTCCAATAATGACTGAGGCTCCGTTTCTTAACTCCGAATTGGGTGTTAAATGTATTTTATGGCAAGAATGTCCTAAATTGTGTTGGTAAGTTAAACAAGCATCTTCTTGCATTTCATATCCGACTGTTTGAAAACCGACGATCGCGAAACCTAATGCCAATCCACCACACCCCGCAAATAAATCAATAACTACAGGTGTGGTATGTTTTTGGGGTGAAAGTCGAAGTTCTTTTTCGACAAAATCAAGGTATGATAGTCTTTTATTCAATTTTTATTAATAATATAGGAGTAGACAATTCGTTAATCTGTAGGTTAGGTTGATGACATTATTCGCGTATTAATAATTAATATTCTCACCCTCAACCCAAGCTACTTCAGTTAATTTGTAGGTTGGATTGATGAGGGAATTCCCATTATTCACGAAGAGCGTCGCTCTCAACCCAACCTACTTAAATGTTAACGCTGTTTGGGAATACGAGTTCCGATCCGGTTGCCATTAGGATCATACACATGAAGTTTAACTTTGGCATTATCACTAATCGCTTCTAATGCTACTTGTAAAGTTTTAATGTGGTTATTGATCGCGTCCTGGGCTTCCTTATTTTTCTGACTTCCTACACTCTGTACTGTTTGCTGAAGTTTCTGCACATAACCCGCGGTAATTTGTACTGTAATTAATTGCTCACTTGCCGTATAATCACAGACTTTGATCGAACCATTACAAGTCTTATTTAAGTCTTGACGGGCTTGCTCTAAACGTCTTTCTAAGTCGGCTTTATCTTCCACTTTGCTCAAAGATTCCTTATAAGAAGAAATCAAGGGTTTCGCTTTATTGTAAAAAGAACTGCTTTTCGGGACTTGTTCAATATAAGCCACTCCTTCTAACCAATAATCTTTAGCTTGTGACCAGGTTTTTCGCTGTTCCAAAATCTTGGCTTGTGACGCGGCTGTTACTGCTTTAGTATAAGCTTCTTCTCCTACTTGTTCGACGGCTTTTCGATCCTTGGCTAGGGCTAATTTACTCTCATATTTGGCAAGGCTCGATCGCGCTTGTTCATAGGCTGTCGTTCCCGTCGAAATTGAGGCCAGTTTCTCCAGTGCTTGTTGCCAACTTTCTTCTATTTTAGCCCAACTGTCAGGAAATTGGGCAACACTTTCTCGCGCTTCGGCCAGTTTAGCAATTTTTTCGGCTTCCTGTAATTTAATTTCGGCTCTTTCCTCTGCATTTAAACTACGAATGACATCGGCTAAACTGCTTTGATATTGTTTCGTTTTCTCTTTAGCAAAAGGATAGACAATACTCTCTTTGCTAATTCTTTCTAAGGGGTTTAGGGCTTTTTCCCATAAGGTTTTCGCTTCTCGCCATATTTGAGAAGAATGGGGAGCTTTGGCTCCTTTTTGCATGGCTAAGGTGGCATGGGTTAGGGCGGAAATTGCTAAGTCTAATTCCAGATTTTTGACTCGATATTCTGCTAACAGTCTTTGCGCTTCCCCATATTTAGGCGACCAAAATGGCACGGAGTCTAAAAGCGCGATCGCTTGTTTTAAATTTTTTTGCGCCTCCATCGGATCTTCGGAAGCTTTCGCTTTTTTCATTAATTTATCAACGTCTTTATTAAACTCTTTCGCGAGAGGAACCGCGATACATTCCCCTAAGACACAAGGACGACTTAATAAATAAAATCCACTTAATATTAAGACACTGGCAACCCCGGCACTAGCAGCTAATACTAATTTCCAAGATGATTTAGAAGTGGGTTTTGGTTCAGAAACTTTTTCTAAATCATGGACATCGAAGGGATTTAAAGAAAGATCCTCTAATTCAGAATCGGATAGAGTTAAATTTTTGTTCTGTAAATCTGGTTCTGATTCTCCTTGAATAACAGTAGTTTCATCTAGGGGATGTTGTTCTATGGTTTCGGGAGAAACTTGCCAAGAATCTTCCAGAACCTTCTGAGATGTTTCTGTTATTCTTTGAGGAGACTCAGACGCATTTGGATATAAAATTTCGGGGTGAGATAGATAGATTAACTGAGAAGAGTCTAGGGGTTCCATCATAAAAGAATGGAACGCGTAGGGCTGTTCTGCACTGGCAACTTTTAGACATAAACCGACTTGTTTAGCTTTTGGGGGTTGTAATTCGATTAGGGCTTCTTGTAACGCGGTTAAGGTTGGTTCAGTTTTGAGAGAAACATTCGCGGGATGTTCGACTATTACCATTAATGTTTCATCAATTAGTTGACAATTCAATTGTAATGATAAGCGTTTAAAACCGTTTCTTTGTAAACGATGTAATAAATCTTGTTCAAGGGTTTTTAAATCGTTGATTCTGGTTGCTGTTTTCATTATTTTTCTCCTTTTTTTAACTCACCACACTTGTGTTTTTTCTGAAATTAGGTGTTATATAGCATTTCTCTGTCTGCTGATGTACAGGGGGTTAGTCCTCCCAACCCATTGTTCTCCCTATCTGCATTATGAAGGGAGAAACCGCGGAAAAAGAGGGGGCTTTTCCTATTCCCCGCGGAAAAAGGGCAGGGGGAGCGTTTTTGTACTTCATATAGAGAAACGCGATATCAAGTCCGGTGGATCATTAATTAGGAGGGGCTGGTTTACTAACTCTCTGGCTTGTCGTTAAGATATTGGCGAACCTGCCCCTGGGCTCATTGGGTATATTTCACTGGACTTGATATGAGAAATCAGGTTGTAGGTGATGGTAGGTGTTAGGTGGAATTTATTAAGAAGACGAAAAAATCACAGAGAGCTTCCTTCCCTCTTCCTTCTTCCTTCTTCCTTCTTCCTTCTTCCTTCTTCCTTCTTCCTTCTTCCTTCTTCCTTCTTCCCTCTTCCTTCTTCCTTCTTCCCTCTTCCTTCTTCCTTCTTCCTTCTTCCTTCTTCCTTCTTCCCTCTTCCTTCTTCCTTCTTCCTTCTTCCCTCTTCCTTCTTCCTTCTTCCTTCTTCCTTCTTCCCTCTTCCTTCTTCCTTCTTCCTTCTTCCTTCTTCCTTCTTCCTTCTTCCTTCTTCCTTAAGTTAAACCTAATTCGCGTTTGAGGGAATTAATCGAAAGGGAGTCGATATAATTCTCACTGCAAACTAATTGGGGAGGACGAATAATATCCTCGCGCGCGGCATTTACCGCGGATTTAACATGGGCAAAACTGGCTTGATCTGAGAAAATTACTCTGGTAGAACGAACCATTGCTTTGAGTTTATGATTATCGGAGGGATGGGCTGTTAAAACAAGGATTTCTTCACCTCGCATACTATGGATAATTACTTCTGTTGCCCGCAATAGGCCTGCGCTCAGGCTGACAACGCCTAAATAACTATCTTTGGGTAAATCTTTAACGATTTTAATTTCCTTAGCATAATCATAAATGTCAATGGGAATAACTCGCACCGATCGCGGATTGGCAATTTTTTCCGCGTCTCCAATAAAATAACGACTGGTAACGACGGTACCAGAGGGGACTTGATCCAAAAAACGTCCCAAGTCTTCCAACGCGAGTAACTGCACTGGAATTTTCAAGGCTTCTTGAAGCTCCTGTGTCATTAACTCCCCAATACCGATATCCTGAGTGGGCGCGGTGACGATTACTCGCGCACTACAACGTAATCGCCAATCAATTTCCCCTAAAAATAACTCCCGCGCTTGATTAAGAGTACACCCCATTGCTAACAATTGATCAAGACTTTCCTTGACGATTTTATTGGCTAGGGGGTATTGTTCAATAATGGGGGACTTGGGACGGCCACCGCCTTCGTTTCCCTGGATACGGACGTAAATGCCCGATCCCGCGAGGGAATCGACTAAACCTGTATCTTCTAACTGGCGATAGACTTTGCTGATGGTATTGCGATGTAAGCCCGTTTGCATCGCGAGTTGTCGCGTACTGGGGAGACGATGCCCAGGTGGAAATTGTCGAGACGCGATCGCGAAACGAATTTGATTAAATAATTGGGTGGATGCTGGGATTTCACTGTCTTGTTGAATGCGAAACTGAACCATGAAAGAACGAACCTCCAACGGGACGGCGCTACAGACTGGGTTATTCTGTAACCGATCTTATTTTTACGCTTTTTGTGCCTTAATGCTTTAAAGTGGTTATATATTGAAAAATTGAATTTTTTGTGATTTTCCACAATATCAATCATTTTTGACTATGGCTACTTTAGAAATTCGTCACGATCGCGTCACTGTACCCAATGGGGATTTACTGATTGATGCCTATCTCGCCCAACCTGTCGCCGCGGGGACTTATCCGGGTGTGATTGTCATTGCGGAAATTTTTGGGGTAAATGTCCATATCCGTGATGTTACCGAAAGGCTCGCGAAGCAAGGATATATCGCGATCGCGATCGCGATTTATCAACGTCTTGCCCCTGGGTTTGAGGTGGGTTACAGCCCTGAAGATATCGAAATTGGCCGAAAATATAAAGAAAAAACAAAAGCATCAGAACTTCTCAGTGACATTCAAGCCACCATTAATTATCTTAAAACTTTACCCTCCGTTAAAGGAAATGGGTTTGGGACTATTGGCTTTTGTTTTGGCGGGCACGTTGTCTATTTAGCCGCGACTTTACCCGATATTAAAGCAACGGCATCTTTTTATGGTGCCGGAATTACAACTATGACACCTGGTGGTGGGGAACCAACCATCACCAAAACCAAAGATATTAAGGGAACCATTTATAGTTTTTTTGGTACTCAAGACGCGAGTATTCCTTTAGAACAAGTGAATCAAATTGAGGCAGAATTACAACAATATAAAATTCCCCATCGTATTTTTCGCTACGACGCGGCTCATGGATTTTTCTGCGATAGACGGGGAAGTTATGAACCCAAAGCCGCCGCGGATGCTTGGATACAAGTCAAAGAATTATTTAAGCATGAACTGTAATCGCATCTAGCTCAAGTGGTTTATGGCAATTCTTACGGTACGGGTGAGGTGTAGTAACAGCTTTACTCCGCCATTCTCAATCGCGTCTCGCACCATTTTTCCTTGATGTATTTTGGCATTATCCATGACTAAAAATGCGTGTTTTTCACCGTTTTTGCCCTAATAATTTTACCATAAAAAATCATTTGTTATCTCATTAATTCTCATAAAGGTTACGATAAACTCTTACTTTATCTACAGATAAAGCACTAATTAATGAAACATTTTTCCTCTGTTTTGCGGTCTTTATCCTCTGGCTTATTTGCCTTTTCAAGCCCGTGCCTACATTCTCACACGGGCGAGATTTACTCCTGAGTCATCGCGGAAAATAAAATTTTATACGGGAATATCTCTGATCAGGTTTAATCGTGAATTTTCCTCGCGTATATTTTACCCTTTCTCTTGTACCTCATCAGTGGGAGAACCCCGATAAATAGAGCCAATGGCGGGTGTCATCAAAGCCGATCGCGCTGAGTGATGAAAAGTCAAGAAAAAGATGGATAATTGTGATTAATTATGGTTTCCTATAAAATTGGGTGAGATTTTTTCTGATCCCCATAGTCTTTTCCTCTGGGGGGAGCATTTGACTTGTCTTTACAAATCTCAACTTATGTCGGGTGATGAAAGACGACAGGGATATGAGAGTATGAGACTATATAAATTTTTGTAAGTTGGCTGAGGAAAGTGCCAAATGCCAAGAAATAAACGAGGTGTTAACACCTCGCATTCAGCAGGCAAAGTTAAAGTGGGAGTCTCCCTCTCGTCTAGTGCCGCAAACCAACTCGACGCGATCGCACGAAAGCTAGGAATTTCAAAGTCGAAACTCTTTGAAATTATTGCCCAGGGCGATATCGTTAAGTCTGGGGAAGACACTGCCATTACTCTCCCATTAAAAAACACTTCAGGGAATGTCTCTGGAGTGACTTCGGAATCGGAAGAGGCATCAGAAGCACAAGAGCAGGATTTACATCCGAGTACAGATGAGGATCATGCACTCCAACAACAGTTAGAAGCTAAGGATGAGATCATCGCGTCTTTAGAAGAAAAACTGGCTCAGTTAGGAAAAATCCAAACCGAGTCACTCGAAAGTGTTTCCCTCGAAAGTTACAATGAGTTAGCTCGTCAGTCTGAAGAAAAAGATCACAAGATTCAGTCTTTGGAAGAAAGAGTTAATCTTTTGCAACCCTTAGAAGCACAAGTGCAACAACTCCAAAGTCAGTTACAGCAAAGTGTTTCTTCCGAAAGTTACAATGAGTTAGCTCGTCAGTCTGAAGAAAAAAGTCACACGATTCAGTCTTTGGAAGAAAGAGTTAATCACTTGCAACTCTTAGAAGTACAAGTGCAACAACTCCAAGCCCAGTTACAGCAAAGTGTTTCTTACGAAAGTTACAATGAGTTAGCTCGTCAGTCTGAAGAAAAAAGTCACACGATTCAGTCTTTGGAAGAAAGAGTTAATCACTTGCAACTCTTAGAAGTACAAGTGCAACAACTCCAAAGTCATTTACAGCAAAGTGTATCGCGCGAAGCTTATGATCTCGTAGTGAAACAGTCAGAAGAGCAAAGTAGTGAGCTGGCATCTTTGCAGGAAAAACTGAGTCACTTAGATCACTTACAAACCCAGTTACAGCAAAGTGTATCGCCCGAAGTTCATACCGCGTTACAGAAACAGGTAGAAGAGCAAAAACACGCGATCGCGGTTTTCCAACAACAACTCGCGCAAAAGATAGAGCAGAGTCAACCTACGATAGTAGGTGTTTCCTTGGGGACTTATCAAGCCTTGCAAAGACAATTGGATACCCAGGCGGAAACCATTAAATCCTTGCAGCAACAACTAACATCCCTCCAAGGAGCCGCCGCGATAGGCGAATCTCAACTCAATAAGTGGCGTAATCGTAACTTTTTCTGATGAGACTTTCACCACGCCATCCTTTTCCGGTTGGCGTGGTCGTTTTTGTGCCTTTTTTCCGGTATTTTGGCATAATCAGCACTTATTCGTAACAATTTGTAATATTTTCCCAAAATTATCGGTATAATTAAGTTAGAGCACTAACTGGTGACACAGTAAGTAATCGCCAGTAGTCTCGAAACCATCCTTCTGAGTCATTATTATCAGTCGGTTATGATTATTAGCCCCCAAAAGAAAACCGATCAGGTTAAAAAGACTGATTCCCAATCAGCAGAGATTCCCGCCCCCAAGAAACCGACACCACGCAAAAAATGGGTATTTGGCCTGGTTGCGGGGGGGTTACTGATCATTCCGGGTTCAATTTATGCGATTTATCAGCAAAATAAACCCAAAACCGACGATCTCGACAAATTAACCGTGCGGGTAGAAGCTCAGAATTTAACCCTAAAAATTAACTCTAGTGGTACTGTACAACCAGTTCAACGTGTTAATCTCAGTCCCAAAAATTCTGGACGTATAGCAGAATTATATGTCGAACAAGGCGATCGCGTGCAACAAGGTCAAGTCATTGCGCGTATGGAAAGCCGCGACATAGAAGCCCAACTACAACAAGCCCAAGCCCGTCTGGCCAATGCCCAAGCCCGTCTCGATAAGGCAAAAGCAGGAACCCGCCCCGAACAAATCGCCCAAGCCAGTGCCCGTCTCTCCCAATCTCAGGCAAAATTAGATCAATTACGCGCGGGTAGTCGTGTCGAAGAAGTGACACAAGCCCAAGCTCGATTAGCTCAAGTCGAAGCGAATTTAGCTCAACTGCGTGCCGGAAACCGTTCCGAAGAAATAGCCCAAGCCGAAGCCAAATTACGTCAAGCCCAAACCCGTTTTGATGATGCCAAAATGGGTACATTAAATGATGAAATTGCCCAAGCCGAATCTCAACTAAAGTCGGCTCAAGCAGAGGCCCAATTGACAGCGCAACGCTTAGAGCGTAATAAAGAATTAATCGCACAAGGGGCAATTTCTCAAGATCAATTTGATGAATTAAGTAAAGCAAACCTCACAGCCGAAGCGAAAGTCGAAGAAGCCCAAAGACGCGTACAACAACTACAACAAAATCAGCGATCGCAAATTGCCCAATTAGAGCAGGGAGTCGAACAAGAAAAACAAAACTTCAAACAAATTAAAACAGGTACTCGTGTGGAAGCCATTACTAAAGCCGAAGCCGAAGTCGCCGAAGCCAAGGGCAAATTAACACAAGTGCTTAATGGTAGTCGCCCCGAAGAAATACAGGATATGGAAGCGCAAGTGAGGGAAGCCAAGAGTAAATTAGATGAATTAGTGAATGGGAGTCGCCCCGAAGAAATTGCCCAAGCCGAAGCCGATGTCGCGGAAGCTTCTGCCCAAGTTCGTTACAATCAAGTTTTGTTAGATGATACCAAAGTGCGGGCTCCCTTTGGGGGTATTATTACCCAGCGTTATGCCATTCAAGGCGCGTTTGTGACACCTGCCACTTCCGCGTCGAGTGCCGACTCTGCGACATCGACTTCGATTGTGGCTTTAGCCAAAGACTTAGAAGCATTGGCAAAGTTACCAGAATCGGATATTAGTCAAATTAAACCAGGCCAAGATGTGGAAATAGTCGCGGATGCTTATCCCGATCAGGTATTTAAGGGCAAGGTGAAATTAATTGCCCCAGAAGCGGTGAAGGAGAAAGATGTCACCTTATTTCAGGTACGGATTAAGGTGGAAACTGGGAAGGATAAACTACAGTCGGGGATGAATGTGGATCTGAGGTTTTTGGGTAATAAATTGAAAGATGCTTTAATGTTGCCGACGGTTGCTATTGTCACGAATAAGGGGAAACCTGGGGTTTTAATTCCTGATGAGAAGAATCGACCGAAATTTAATCCTGTTATTACGGGTTCCAACATTGGTAAGAAAATTCAAGTGTTGGAGGGGGTTAAAGCGGGCGATCGCGTCTTTATCGACTCCCTGAAGGCCTAACTCTCGATAAAATCATTAAAAATACTAAATAGCTGAAGAAGGAAGAAGGAAGAAGGAAGAAGGAAGAAGGAAGAAGGAAGAAGGAAGAAGGAAGAAGGAAGAAGGAAGAAGGAAGAAGGAAGAAGGAAGAAGGAAGAA
>Ga0209175_10000549_pt1 | contig 21448 bp, 10 predicted proteins | sample JI91814C2DNA_FD_187506 | JGI IMG/M metagenome (GOLD analysis project Ga0209175, IMG submission 187506) | Wastewater effluent complex algal communities from Wisconsin, to seasonally profile nutrient transformation and Carbon sequestration -... | ecosystem: Engineered > WWTP > Effluent > Algae...
GTATGGTCGATGTAGGCGACTCGATGTTGATGGTGGTCGATGCGTTGGCGCCCGTGGGATTGACCGTGATCGTGCCGTTGTTCGTGATTGGCGAGGAACTCAGGTACAGGTTGGAGGACGGGGACACGTCCAGGTTGTTCACATTCACCGCGCCGTTGACTCGTGTGTTACCATCGACTTTCAGGACGCCGCCGTTGATCGATGCGAGCGTGCCGTTGTTGACTGTGCAACTGCTGAGCGAAACAGTTCCTCCGTCGGCGCGGATGACGCCTCCCGCACCCTGCGTGAATGTCGCACCGCTCATCACGAGCGTGGCGCCGTTGATCGCGCGGAAGATGTTGTTGTTGGTCTTGGGCTGGTTGAACAGATGGAGCGTGCGTCCCGTGATGTCTGCCTGCACGACGCCGTTGTTGGTGACGTTGGTGTAGACGTTGCCCGTGCCTCGCACTGTCTGCCCCGCGCCGAGAGTGAGCACGAACGCCCCGTTGGTGAAGTAGAGGTACGCCGAGTCGAGGTTGAGCGAGTTCGCGTTCAGGACGATCGATCCCGTCCCGCCGATCGTCTGGGATGCCGCATTGCACGCGAGCACCGTGGCGGTGTTGGTCGAAGAGGAGTTGACCGTGATCGTGCCGTTGTTCGTGAGTCCCGGTCCGCCAATGTTGAGAACGGCACCTGGGTTCACGTTCAAGGGTCCCGCGACGGTCGAGCCGTCGACGGTGCTCGTTCCGACCGTCTGGAGCACACCCGAGTTGATGGCGTTGAGAACGCCGCCCGTGATCGAAGCGGAGTTGATTGAGACGGTGCCGCCGTCGGCGACGATCTGCCCGCCCCCGGACTGGGTGATGCCGATGCTGGAGATGGCGAGGGTGCCGCCGTTGGTGCCGCGCATGGTGCCGCTGTTGGACTTTGGTTGGCTGAGCAACTGGAGTGTTGCGGCGGGCACGTCGGCTTGGACCGTGCCCTGGTTGTTGATGTTCGTATAGATGTTGCCGGTGCCACGCAGGGTCTGGCCCGCGCCGAGGGTCAGGACGTTGGCGCCGTTGTTGAAGTACAGGTAGGCGGAGTCGAGGCTGAGCGGATTCGCGTTCATCACGATCGACCCGGTGCCGGAGATTGTGTGGGACGAGTTGATCGAGAGGACTGTGGTCGTGTTGGTGCCGGTGGAGTTGACGAGGAGCGTCCCGTTGTTGGTTGAAGGTCCGTTGAGGCTGAAGGTGGTGCCGGGGGCGGTGCGGAGGGTTGCCAGCGGGTTGGTGAAGTTCAGGCCGCCGATGGAGTAGTTCGTGGTCGTGTCCACGACGTACGCGGCGATCCCGCCCAGTTCGGCGATTTCGACGCCGTCGTCGGGGACGTTGGCCGGGCTCCAGTTACCGACGGTGCCCCACGTGCTGTTCGTCTGGTTCCAGACGCGGGTCTGGGCGTGGGAGGTGCTGGCCACCCCTGCGACCAACCCGGCGGCCAATGCCAGCAGCCTCGCACGGCTGGAAACATGGGGAACGTGGGCAGACTGGGCGCGGGTGGTAAGCATGGCGATTCCTTCCAGAGACGGGTACGAAAAGCCGCCGTACATCGGGGGCCTCGACACCAGTAGCCGCACGCGTCTGGAACTCTGAAAGGAAAAAACAAAAATCTCCTTCCCGCGAAGGAGATTGAATGGATGCTCAGTTTGATTCGAGACGATCCGCTGCTCTTAGGGCGCGACCTTGATCGCGATCCGCGCGAGCACCACGTTCCCCTGCCCCGAGCAATAGCGGATCTCGGCGTCGCCGAGGTCCTTGGGGGCGATCACGGTGAGGGGCGAGCCCTTGGTGGTGTTGGTGTACTTGCCATATTGCCCGTCGGGCGTGCCCTTCTTGACGATCGTGATGTAGTCGCCATTGTGATTCGGCCCGGCCCACGTGATGGTGACGGGTGCGTCGGGCTTGCACGTGTCGGGCGCTTGGAGCGTGATGCTGGCCGCGATGATCTTGAGATCGCGACGACCCAGCACGTGATTGCCCTGCCCGCTCATGTAGCGGATTTCGGCATCGCCCACCATGATGGGCGTCAGGAGTTTGAGGGGCGAGCCAGCCGATGTGTTGGCGTACTTGTCGTAGCGGCCGTCGGGCGTGTCCTTCTTCACGATCGTGATGTAATCGCCCTTGTTGTTGGGGCCGGCCCACGCGATGTCGATGGTGGACCCGGCGACGATTTCGGGGATGGCGTCGAAGCGAACTTCGGCGGCGAGGACCTTGATCGCGAGGCGTGCGAGGACCTTGCGACCATCGCCTGTGACGTAGCGGATCTCGTGGTCGCCGGGCTCGATGGGGGCGGTCAAGAAGCGCGGCGCGCCCAGTCTGGTTCCGGCGTAACTCGTATAGGCATCATCAGGCGCTCCCTTCTTGACGATCGTGATGAAGTCATCCTTGTTGTCGGGCCCGGTCCATGTGACGCTAAACTGATCGCCCATGACCACTGTTTCTGGCGCCGAAAGCGTTGCAAGAGTCGCGTCGACCTCGATTGGGATGCGCCCCAGGATCGTCCCCGAGTGGGCGGTGATGTAGCGCAGTTCGTAGGTGCCGGGCAGGATGGGCGCGGTGAGGAAGATCGTGGGTTCCTGCTTGACCTCGCTGTAGTACTTCGTGTTGTTCGTGGGCGGTGCGTATGCCTTCGCGACGCTGATGTAGTCTCCGACGTTTGCCGGCCCGGTCCATTCAACCTTGAACACGGACCCTGCGGCGACGCGGGCCGGCGCGGTGAGCGTCGCAGGCGTGAGCACTTCCGCGGGCTGTGGTGCCGCGGGCGCGTGGGCGGACGGTGCAGGAACCGGCTCCGGCTTGGGTGTGGTCACAGGTGCTGGCGTCGGCGGCACGACGGTGGGCGCTTTCTTCGGCATGCATCGCGTGAGCAGGAGCAGCACGATGATGATGATCAGGATGATGGCGGCAATCACGACGTTGCGCGTGCGGGAGGAGTTGTCTGCCATGCGACAATCGTAGTACCTTCAGGGTTTCGGGAGCGATCTCAGTCGTGTCCGCGCTTTCGGATCGCGCGGCGGGGTTTCTTGGAACCCCGCGGCTTGCGGCCTTTCAAGTCGGCCGCGATCCACTTTTCCACGGCCTCAACTTGCGATCGCGCGTATTGCACAAACTTAGCGAGTGACTCTTCGGCGAGCGCGGCGTTTGTGGCGTCCCCGTGCTGGAGGAACTTGGTACGAGCTTCCATAATTCGAAAGTAGATTTCGAACACGCAACTCTGATGTGTGCAGGCGTAACGAAGCAGTTCGAGCGCGGTGTTCAGCGACTGTTTGCCAGGAAGTGTTGGCAGTACCGATGCCAGGCTGAACGCATCGTCAGCAGCACGGGCTCGCAGTACTTTGGACTTGCTGCGAAGTGCAAAGGTACGTGCCGCTCGATCGAAGGATCGGATCGATGCTTGCGGCTTGTCGTCCTTTGATTCCACCAGCAACATCTGCATCGCCTGCCAGCACTCATGGTACTTGGTCATTTCCTTGTCGTGGGGAAGGTCAAGCGAAGCGGTACGCTGTCGTGGTGTGGACTTCTTGGGGGTCATGGGTGTCCTTTGTGCACGTCATAGTTGCCCTGTGCGGCCTTGGGCACTATAAGAACCCATGCTTCGACTGACCGAGATCAGGCTGCCGCTGGATCACCCGCCCGAGGCTATTGCGCGGGCGGCCGCGGCTCGCCTGCGGATCTCGGCGGAGGAACTCCTTTCCTGCACGATCGCCCGGCGGGCGCACGATGCCCGCAAGAAGAACGCCATCCTCTTGGTGTATTCGCTCGATGTCGAGGTCAAGGACGAGGCGGCGATCCTCGCGAAGTTCCCCAATGAAGTGAGCGTCCGCCCCACGCCCGACACGTCGTACAAGTTCGTGGGCAAGGCGACGGGGCACGAACGATTGCGCCCCATCGTGATCGGCGCGGGGCCCAGCGGTTTGTTCGCGGCACTGATCCTCGCGCAGATGGGGTTTCGGCCCATCATCCTCGAGCGAGGCAAGGTCGTTCGCGAGCGCACCAAGGACACGTGGGGGTTGTGGCGCAAGTCGATCCTCAATACTGAGTCGAATGTGCAATACGGCGAGGGGGGCGCGGGCACGTTCTCCGACGGAAAACTCTACAGCCAGATCAAGGACCCGCGGTTTCTTGGGCGCAAGGTGCTCACGGAGTTTGTGAAGGCCGGTGCGCCGCCAGAGATCCTGACCGAGGCGCACCCGCACATCGGCACATTCCGATTGGTGGGCATGGTCGAGAACATGCGCGCGACGATCGAGGCGCTCGGAGGCGAGTATCGCTTCGAGAGCCGCGTGGTGGATCTGGATGTTGAGGTCGGGAGCGATGGGCAACGCCAAGTGCGGGGTGTGGTCCTCGCGAGTGGCGAGCGCATTGCGGCGGACCATGTTGTTCTTGCGATCGGGCACAGTTCCCGCGACACGTTCCAGATGCTGCACGACCGCGGCGTGTATGTTGAAGCCAAGCCCTTCTCGTTGGGCTTCCGCATCGAGCACCCGCAGTCGCTCATCGATGTCGCTCGCTTTGGCAAGAGCGCGGGCAATCCGATCCTGGGTGCGGCGGACTACAAACTCGTGCACCACGCGAAGAACGGCCGCGATGTTTATAGTTTCTGCATGTGCCCCGGCGGCACGGTTGTGGCCGCGACTTCTGAGGTTGGCCGCGTCGTGACCAACGGCATGAGCCAGTATTCGCGTTCGGAACGCAATGCCAACGCGGGCATCGTCGTTGGCATCACACCAGAGCAGGATTATCCAGATGGCCCGCTCGCGGGGATTGCGTACCAGCGCAAGTGGGAGTCGGCGGCGTTTGTTGCGGGTGGCGGGACGTATGCGGCTCCGGCGCAGCGCGTGGGGGACTTCATCGCGTGCAGGCCAAGCACGTCGCTGGGCAGCGTTGTCCCGTCGTATCGACCGGGCGTCACGCCAACTGACTTGTCCACGTGCCTGCCCGACTTTGCGATCGTCGCCATCCGCGAGGCTCTCAAGCGGTTCGGGCAGCAGATCCGCGGGTTCGACATGAAGGACGCCGTGCTGACGGGTGTCGAGACGCGCACGTCGTCCCCCATCCGCATCAAGCGCGATGAGACGTTCCAGAGCCTCAATACGCGCGGGCTCTTCCCGGCGGGCGAAGGCGCGGGGTACGCAGGGGGCATCTTGTCTGCGGGTGTGGACGGCATCAAGATCGCCGAGGCCGTGGCGCAGAGCATGCTCGGCGTCGCGAGGGCGTGAGTCGTTGGTGCATGCGAAGCGCGAGTCGGGCGAGCGTGCGGGCGAGTGTGAGGTCGAGCGCGTGTTCATCAGCAACCCTCCATGCGTGGTGTGTGAGACGTCCTTCAGTGGAAGTCCCGCGATCGTGACTTGATCCCTTCGCTCATGTCGTCGAGTGATGCCAACTTTGATACGAGAACGTGCACGACCGAGCCGTTGCGTTCGACGCGTCCCCACGCGGCGAGGGACGTGCTCAGTTTCGCGACGCGGCGGTGTCGCTCGTAGATGTCCGGCTTCACGATCAGGTTTGCGATCCCTGTTTCGTCCTCGAGCGTGATGAAGACGATGCCGGAGGCGGTGCCCGGGCGCTGTCGCACGAGCACGAGCCCCGCGACACTGACGCGGCGGCCATGGGGAGAGAGTGACTCGTCCTGCAGCACGCGAGCCGTGATGAACGTGCGCTCGGTGAGTGTGTCGCGGATGAACGACATCGGGTGTGCTTTGAGTGAGAGGCCCGTTGCGGCGTAGTCGTGGCGCACGCGCTGCGCGGGCGTGGTGAAGGGGAGGAGAAAGTTCTCGCCGGGTGCGACGGTGTGGTTGTGCGTGGCGTCGACCTCTTCGAAGACCGGTGCCTCGCTGTCGTCGAGTGCCTGGATCTCCCAGAGTGCTCGCTGGCGATCGAGGCCCATCGAGGCGAAAGCGTCCGCCCGCGCGAGGCAGCGGAGCGGTTGGGCACGCAGAGGCGCTTCGTGGCGGAGTGCATCGAGCGTCGCGAAGGGGCCGTGCGCGTGGCGTGCTCGCGTGATCGCGTCGGCGTCGATCTGCGACAATCCTTTGACGAGGCGCATGCCCAGGCGCAGCGCGGGACGATCGTGGGCGTCGCTGTGCTCCAGCGTGCAATCCCAGTCGCTGTGGTTCGCATCTACCTCACGAACAACGACGCCATGGTCTTGCGCATCGCGCACGATCTGGGCGGGGGCGTAGAAGCCCATGGGCTGGCTGTTGATGAGGGCGGCGGCGAACGCCGCGGGATAGTGGCACTTGAGCCAACTCGACACGTACACGAGGAGCGCGAAACTCGCGGCGTGGCTCTCGGGGAAGCCATACTCGCTGAATCCCTTGATCTGCTCGAAGCAGCGTTCGGCGAAGTCGCGGGAGTAGCCGTTCTTGAGCATCCCGTCGATCAGTTTCGCGCCGAAGCGGAAGATGAGATCGCCCTTGCGCTTCCACGCCGCCATCGCGCGGCGGAGTTTGTCGGCCTCACCAGCCGTGAAACCGGCGGCGACGATCGCCATCGACATCGCCTGTTCCTGAAACAGCGGCACGCCCAGCGTGCGCCCGAGCACACGCTTTACATCATCGTTGGGATACGTGATCGCCTCCTCGCCATTGCGGCGGCGGAGGTACGGGTGCACCATGTTCCCCTGGATCGGCCCGGGGCGCACGATCGCGACCTCGATGACGAGGTCATAGAACGTGCGCGGGCGCAGGCGCGGGAGCATCGACATCTGGGCCCGGCTCTCGATCTGGAAGACGCCGATGGTGTCGGCCTTGCAGATCATGTCGTAGACGGCCGCATCTTCCTGCGGGATGTTCGCGAGCGTGAGGTCGCGCCCGTGGTGCTCGCGCACGAGGCCAAAGCACTTACGAATGCACGTCAGCATCCCCAATCCCAGGCAGTCGACCTTGAGCATTCCCATTGCGTCGATGTCGTCCTTGTCCCATTCGATGATGGTGCGATCGTCCATCGCGGCGTTCTCGATCGGGACCGACTCGCACAGGGCCCCTCGCGTGATGACGAAGCCGCCGACGTGCTGCGAGAGGTGGCGAGGGAAGCCCTGGATCTGATCGGCGAGCGCGAGCACGAGTCGCAGCGTGCGATCCGCGGGATCAAGCCCCAGTTCGCGCAGGCGTTCCGCGGGGATCTCGCCCTTGTCCCACCAGCCGAGCGTTTTGGAGAGGCTGTCCACGCAATCGAGGGAGAGGCCCATCGCCTTGCCGACCTCGCGGATCGCGGACTTGCCGCGATAGGAGATGACTTCCGCCGTCAGTGCGGCGCGGTCGCGGCCGTATTTGGCGTAGATGTACTGGATCACTTCTTCGCGGCGTTCATGCTCGAAGTCGATGTCGATATCGGGTGGCTCGTTGCGTTCCTTGCTGATGAAGCGCTCGAAGAGGAGATTGCCCTGGGCGGGGTTCACGTTCGTGATGCCCAGGCAGAAGCAGACGGCGGAGTTGGCGGCGGCCCCGCGCCCCTGGCAGAGGATGCCCCGCCCACGCGCGAAGCGGACGATGTCGTGCACCGTCAGGAAGTACGGCTCGTATCGCAGGTCCGCGATGAGCGACAGTTCGTGCTCGATCTGGGCGCGGACGTTCGCGGGGACGCCTTGTGGATATGCCACGCACGCCCCTTCTTCTGTGAGCGAGCGGAGATATTGCGTGGGAGAGTGCCCCTGTGGGCAGACCTCGTCGGGATACTCGTAGCGGAGTTGGTCGAGCGTGAAGCCGCTGGTGCGTTCGGCGATCGCGAGGCTGCGCGAGAGCGCGTGGGGCATCGCGGCGAAGAGGCGTGCCATTTCTTCGGGTGATTTGAGGTGGCGCTCGGCGTTGGCGTGGAGCGCGTATCCCGCAGACTCGACTGTGGTACCCAAGCGGATGCACGTCAGCACGTCCTGCAACGGGCGGCGTTGTGGCACGTGGTAGAGCACGTCGTTGGTCGCGAGCAGAGGGAGGCGCAGGCGGCGTGCGAGCGCGTCGAGGAACTCGATTCTCGCCGCATCGTCCGAGCCATAGCCGAGGCTGATCGCGAGGGAGAGGCGATCGTCGTCGAAGATGTCGCGCAGATGGCGGAGCACGCCTTCCCGTTCTTGTGGTGCAGGCGGCTCGCCTGCTTCTTGCTCGTGTGTGAACCCCGTCGGCACAATCGCAATCGAGACCAGCCCCGTCGCATGCAACGCCACATCATCGAGCATCAGGTGGCACTCGCCCTTGGGGGCACGGCGCTTGCCGATGGTGAGCAACTTGCACAATCGCCCGTATGCCGCACGGTCGGTGGGATAGACGGCGACCTCCACGCCGTGCGCATCTAGCAGCACCAATCGACTCCCGACGATGCAGCGGCGCTGTGCGTCCTTCGCGGCACAGTGCGCCCGCACCACGCCCGCGAGCGTGTTGGTGTCGGCGATGCCTAAGGCCACGTAACCAAGTTCGGCCCCGGTGTTGAAGAGGTCTTCCGGATGGCTCGCGCCCGTCAGGAACGTGTAGTTGCTGCGCGTGAGGAGTTCGATGAACGTGGGCGCGTGAGCGGGCGGCGGAGCGTGCGACGTGTCTGGCCGCTCTTTCGCGTGCAGTTTGAACGGGTGCGTGTGGGGCTTGGGAATGCTGTCGGGCATCAGGTCCACTCTCCATGCACGAACCAGCGGCTGGTGCCCGCCTCGCGGAAGAGCCAGAGCCAGCGGCCGGTTTCGTCCTGCACGCGGTAGTAGTCGCGCGTGGGCTCGCGTCCTTTCCACCATTCCGGGCCGACGCGTTCGGGGCCGACGCTCGCAATGATCGCGTGATCGTGCTCATGCCCTTGCTCATGATGGACGTGGTGCGTGCTCCATCGCAGCCGCTGGACCGGGCCATCGGGAAAGAGGGCGATGGTGTGCGCGGGGCGTGGCGGGTCAAAGAGGCGCGAGGGGCGTGGCCCAACGGGGCAGGTGTCTGGGGCTTTGGACGAGCCGCGAACATCGTCGATGGGCAGGAGGCGAAACGCCCGCTCGGGGCGATGGCTCTGGACGAGTTCGGCGCGCAGGACGTTGGTGCGGCCCAGGCGCGAGGCCATGGTGTCGAGCATCGCGGCGAACTCGCCGTCGTGCTTCCATGCATTGTCGCGTTCGCCCGCGAGGGAGGCCTGGCGATGAACGAGGCGGGCGATGCCGCCGACGGCGAGCGTGATGAGCTCGACGCCAAATCCCATGTGCAGGCGCTCGACCTTGGGGCGCAGGAGGGACCACAGGTGCTTCGCGTCCCGCGTAGGGCGGCTGACCTGAATCGTCATGCGCTGGGCGTCGGCGTTCATGCGCTCGAACGTCGCGTCCAAGCGGCGCAGGCCCGACTCGTGCGTGCCCAGCGTTGTGGCGATGTCGGTGAGCAGCATCTGCACGACGCGTTCGATCGCGTCGAGGCGCGTGGTCCCGCCACTGAGTTCGCGCGAGGCATGGATGGTGATTGCCTCGCTCGTGCGATCAACGAGTTCGGGGATGAGTCCCAGCGCCTGATCGAGGCGACGCAAAAGGTCGGGCCCATACCGGATCGGGAGCGTGTGGCGTGGCAGATCGAAGAGTTGCCCGACACGCTCGATGCCGACCTCGGCCAATCCCTCGATCACGTCCGCATCGACGCGCAACGCGGCGATGGGCAGGTGCGCGAGCGACCGTCGCTCGTGTCCCGGTGGGGCGATGCAGTCTTCGCCCTCGGCGAATCGCGCGAGGGCCCACGCGGCACCAACGGTGGAGGCGATGCCCGTTCGTGGCGTAAAACCAAGTGCACGCACGTTCTTCTCGAGTGACGCGACCAGTTCCGTTTCGCCGCCGAAGAGGTGCCCGCACCCGGAGATGTCCAGCAGCACGCCATCGGGCGGATCGATGCTGACGATGGGTGACCATCGCTTGGCGGCCCAGCGGGCAAGAGCCGTCAGCGCGAGCGCGTCGGCGGCGGCATCGTGTGGCGGGGTGTGGACGGTGAGGCCTGCGAGCAGCGTGCGCGCCTGCGCGAGGCTCTGCCCCTCGCGCGCGCCGTGGGCGAAGGCCAGGGCATCCACGCCCGCGACGATCTGCTGCCCCGCGCGCACGCGGACGAGCAGGATGGCATCACGCGCCGAGTTGCTGCGCAGACCCAGCCGACGATGCGCTCGTTCCGCGCTCCACCAGGGCAGGCACAGGGACACAACCCTTTTCATCGCTCCACTCCACGTGTGGCCGTCCCCGCTCGTCCGTGAGCGCGGGGTGGTCCTTGTTGCGAAGCAGCGTCAGTTTCCAACCGGCGCAGGAACGTGACGAGACGCGGGGCTCGACGCGCCAGCGCGTGGTGGCGGCCGAGAGGGTGTGGATGTCGGTGGGTGGGCGCGCGAGGAGGGCGATGCCGCGTCCGGCGCTCGCCGCGAGTTGGAGGCGGCGCGTGTGGGCGAGGGTCAGCCCTGATCCATCGGCGATGACGGCGGTGGGGGCCTGCGTGCGCAGGGCGAGGTCGATCGCCCACAATCGGGCGGCGGCGTTGGGCGGATCCACGAAGACCGACGCGGTCAGGAGTCCTTCGTGGCGTGCGAGCGTGATCGGATAGGGGAAGACGCGCCGCCCGATCCACAGGACGCGCGAGATGAGCCCGGCGAGGAAACCACGCCGAACGACGTCGATGAGTGGGAGCAAGGGCGGCGACCAATCGGCATCGCGTGCCGTGCTTCCATCCCCGCTCCCGAACCACTCATGGAGCGTCCGCCCGCGCAGGCCATCGCCCGCGGCGGTCGGAAAGGTGCCTTGGTCGGGGTCGCGGGCGTGGGTGCCAGCGATGCGATCGCGGAGGCCGGCGAGTTGAAGTGATCGGCTCATGTTCGGTATCCTAACGGATACCGACATTAGAGCAAGCGGAAATCAGTCTTGTGGGTCGAAAATACTCCCAAAGTCTTGTGGGACAGCCTCTTGGATGCATTGGGGCGAGTCGTTGCGGGGGCTGTTGACGAGGGTCGAGACCTTGCGGAAGGCCAGCCAGGCGGGCGGGCAGGGGGTCAGTAAGGGGGCGACGTCGGCCCCCTCCTTGGCGGTGATCCACATCCGGGCCTGGGCGGGGTCCAGGAAGATGGGCATGCGGTCGTGGATGGGGGCCATCGCGGTGTTCGCGCTGGTGGTGATGACGGAGAAGGACTCGAGGGCGGGGGCGTCCTTGGGGAGGGCGGGATCGTGCCAGGATTCCCAGAGGCCTGCGGCGAGCCACATGGCGCCGGTTGGGTCGTCGGAAGGAGCGGTGGGGGAGTTGGGTGCGGGGAAGATGTAGTACGGCTGCTTGGTGCGCGAGCCTTCGACCTTCTGCCATTCATAGAAGCCACTCATGGGCACGATGCAGCGACGGCGCTTGAACGCGGCGCGGAAGGAGGGCTTGGATTCGATTCCTTCGGAGCGAGCGTTGAGGAGGGAGTTGCCGATGGCGATGTCCTTGGCCCAAGAGGGGACGAGGCCCCAGCGCATGGGGCGCAGGGCGAGGCCGTCTTGGGCTTCATCGAGCATCACAACGGGTTGGTGCTGTGTCGGCGCGACGTTGTAGGCGTTGGTGAGCGTTACCTCGGGGGAGGTGAGAGAGAGCAACCGGTGGAGTTGCTTCCAGGTGAAGAGGTGGGTGTAGCGGCCACACATGCGGGGATCGTACGGCTGCTGCAAACGAACACACCCCGCCAGTGTTGGCGGGGTGTGGTTCAGGATTCAAGAGTGGAAACGATCAGAATGATGCGAGGGAGTCGTCGGCGGTTTCGAGGGGGATGGCCTGCTCGGCCGCGGCTTGGGCGGACTTGGCGGGGGACGCCGTCTGCTTGAGCGACTTGGACTTGGACAACTTCATCGGCGCCTTCGCGGGCTTCGTTGCGGTTGGCTTGGACGCTGCTGGCTTCGATGGCGTGGAGGTGGTCGCCATGCGCCCGGCCTCCGACGTCCTGAACTGCCTCACCAGTTCCTGCAGACTCGTGACCTGCGACGCGGTTTCTTCGGCTCCCGACGCGAGTTCTTCCGAGTTGCCCGCGTTGGCCTGCGTCACCTTGTCGAGTTCGCTGACGCCCGTGTTCACCTGGCCGATCCCCTTGGCCTGCTCGGACGATGCGGACGCGATCTCCGCGAGGAGCGTGTTCACCTTCTTCGTTGCATCCGCGATCTCATCGAGCGCCTGGCCCACGCGGCTCGCGATCTCCACGCCATTGTCCGCACGCTTCGTCGACTGCTCGATCATGCTCGACGTGTTCTTCGCGGCTTCCGCAGAACGCTGCGCGAGCGAACGCACTTCTTCCGCGACGACCGCGAAGCCCTTGCCCGCCTCGCCGGCACGAGCCGCCTCGACCGCGGCGTTGAGCGCGAGCAGGTTCGTCTGGAACGCGATCTCGTCGATCACCTTGATGATCTTCGCGATCTCGGCGGACGACTGCTTGATCTCGTGCATCGCCGACGCCATCTGCTTCATTTCAGACTGGCCCTTGTCGGCGGACTTCTTCGACGTCTCGCTCATCGCGTTGGCCTGACGCGCGTTCTCCGCGTTCTGCTGCGTCATGCTGGACATCTCTTCGATCGAAGCGCTGATCTGCTCGAGGCTCGCGGCCTGCTGCGAAGCACCCTCGGCAAGCGACTGGCTCGCGGCGGAGATCTGCCCGGTGCCCGCATCGATCTGGGTCGTACCAGAGTTCACTTCGGCGATGATGTCGTGCATGCTGGAGACCATGTTATTGAAACTCTCGCCCACGCGCCCGATCTCGTCCTGGGACTTGACGTCCACGCGCTGGGTCAGGTCCTTGGTCTTCTGAATGGTGACGATGCTGGAGAGCATGGCGCCCAGTGGCTTGCCCAGCACCTTGCGTGTGAACCACACGAGGATGCCGCACGCCGCGATTCCCAGCGGCACCGTCCACATCAATCCGTTGGACACGAACGACGCGACCTGCGCATCGACGGGCGCGAGCGGCATCGCGATGTGGAAGGCGCCGTGCACCTTGCCCGCCTTCCAGTTCTCCATCTTGAAGCCCAGGATGTCCTTGCCATCCTTGGTGGGGCTCGTCGCCGGGTCGCCGTGGCACGCCATGCACGACTGGTCGAGCGTGATCGCACGCATGTAGTGCAGCGTGTTGGTCGCGGTATCGATGCGATGCATGTTGGCATCGCCGCCACGCTCGGCCTGGTTCGTCAGATCGGTCATCAGGGCGTGCTCAAAGGAGCCAGCTTTGGGCTCGTTCTTGGGGTTGCGGGCGTCGAAGGCGGGCGTGCGGAACTCGATGCCTTCCCTCTCGGCCGCCGCGTCCGCCGCGAGCCAGCCCGCGACGACGGGGATCGTCCCGAAGATCTTGGACTCGCTGTAGGGTTTGCCGGCCTCCTGATCGGCCTTGAGTTCCTCGATCAGCTGAGCCGAGTCGAACGCTCCCTGCTGCTGGAGTTTGCCCACGTGGGTCTTGGTTTCATCGGCGAGGGCGATGAACGCCTTGGCCTTGTCCACCATCGCCTGCCCGGCGTTGGTCTCGTACTTCTTTACGAAGACGACGTTGTTGACCGTAAGGGCCGCCACGAGTGCGAAGGAGGCGATCGCGGTGATACGGGTGCCGACGCCGAGCGATGCAATCTTGTTCCACATAGTTCTTGCCATCCCCTGCTTAGGTGCTGGCTCGTCACGATCGGCGGCGAATGCCGCAAGATGGCGAGAGAGCACGCTCCATGTGTTTCGGAGAACAATGAGTCACGGAACAGTCTGGCGGCATATTTTCGTGCCATGGCTCCTGCAAGAATGGACCTGCACCTGAATTGTGTGTGCAAGTAGGTGGGTTCCTGCAGGCGGGCCTAGGTGGACTCACTGGAGATTGGGCAAGAATTGCGCACGAGCAAGTTCGAACACCGATGCGGCGCCAACGCCGCTGCCCTCATGCCGTGCTTCGCGCGGCCGTCAGGGTTGGGCGGGGAATTGCACAATGCCGCCACCCGGCAGTGTTGGCATTGTGCGCAGGCATTGTGGCGCGGAGTGCTAGGTTGGTCGAGCGTGTAGAACTCCTCGTCTAGCACCCTGCCTCGAAGTGGGCAAGGAAGTAGAGCAAGTCGCTGACGTCGATGCCGCCGTCGGGCGTGCCGGAGTTGTTGCCATCGTCGAGATCGGCATCGAGGCTGCCGGCTTCGAAGGACTCGAGGAAGAAGAGGAGGTCGTTGATATCGACGCCATTGTCGGGCGTGCCGGTGCCGGTGCCGTCGTCGATGTCGGCGGGGCAGCCGCTGATGTGGAGGACCGCGACGCTAGAGGTCACGGAGCCACACGGGTTGGTGACGACGCAGTCGTAGTCGGCGACGTCGCTGGTGGAGACGAGGTTGATGGTGAGGGAGGAGGTGGTGGCGCCGGTGATGGTGCCGCCATCGACCAGGGGCGTCTCGTCCTTGCGCCACTGGTAGGTGATTGGGGCCGAGCCGGTGGCGGCGACGGTGAAGACCGCTTGCGAACCAGCGGGGATCGCGAGGCTGTCGGGCTGCGTGCCGATCGACGGGCTGTTCTGGACGGCGAGGGTGGCGGCGGCGCTGGTCGCGCTGCCACAGGCGTTGGTGACGACGCAGTCGTAGACGCCCGCGTCGGTCTCGATCGCGGTGGCGAAGGAGAGGGTGCTGAGCGTGGCACCTGGAATGTCGATGCCACCCTTGCGCCATTGGTAGGTGATGGGTGCGGTGCCGGAGGCGGTGATGCTAAAGGAAGCGGGCGCATCGACGCACACCGTCTGGTTGGATGGGCTGCTCGTGACGCTGGCGGATGCGTTCACGGTGAGGGTGGCGGCGGCGCTGGTCGCGCTGCCACAGGCGTTGGTGACGACACAGTCGAAGGAACCCGCGTCGGCTTCGAGGGTGGAAGCGATGGTGTAGGTGCTGAGCGTGGCGCCGCCGATGTCGACGCCGCCCTTTCGCCATTGATAGGTGAAGGGGGCCGTGCCCGAGGCGGTGACGGTGAATGAGGCAGGAGCGCCGGAGCAGACCGACTGGTTGGAGGGGCTGCTGGCGATGGTCGCGGCGGAGTCAACGGTGAGGGTCGCGGCGGTGCTGGTGGCGCTGCCACAGGCGTTGGTGACGACGCAGTCGTAGGAGCCGACGTCGGCAAGGGTTGTTGCCGCGAAAGAGAGCGCTGCGTTGGTTGCGCCGACGATGTCGATGCCGCCCTTGCGCCACTGGTAGGTGAAGGGCGCGGTGCCGGAGGCGGTCACGGCGAACGAGGCGGGTGCGCCGTCGCAGACGGTTTGGTTGGAGGGGTTGGATGCGACGGATGCGGCGTCGTTGACGGTCAACGTCGCGGCGGTGCTGGTCGCGCTGTCACAGGCGTTGGTGACGACGCAGTCATACGAACCCTCGTCGGCCTCAATCGCGGACGCGAAGGAGAGGGTGCTGCTTGTTGCGCCGACGATGTCGATGCCACCCTTGCGCCATTGGTAGGTGAAGGGGGCGGTGCCGGAGGCGGTGACGCTGAAGGAGGCGGGAGCGTTTGCACACACTTCCTGGTTCGACGGGTTGGATGCGATCGTGGCCGCGTCATTGACGGTCAACGTCGCGGCGATGCTGGTGGCGCTGCCACAGGCGTTGGTGACGACGCAGTCGTAGGCGCCTTCGTCGGCTTCGAGGGCGTTCGCGAAGGAGAGGGTGCTGTTGATTGCGCCGACGATGTCGACGCCACCCTTGCGCCATTGGTAGGTGAAGGGGGCGGTGCCCGAAGCGGCGACGCTGAAGGATGCGGTGGCGTTGGCGCAGGTGGTCTGATCGGACGGATTGCTCGCGATGGCGGCGGGCTCATTGACGGTGAGCGAGGCGACGGTTGAGGTGGCCGAGCCGCAGGCGTTGGTAATGACGCAGTCGTACGTCGCGACGTCGGCGAGGGTGGTCGCGGCGAAAGCGAGCGTGCTGCTCGTCGCACCAACGATGTCGATGCCACCCTTGCGCCATTGGTAGGTGAAGGGTGCGGTGCCGGAGGCGGTGACGCTGAAGGAGGCGGGAGCGCCCAGGCAGGAGGTTTGGTTGGAGGGGTTGCTCGCGATTGTCGCGGCGTCGTTCACGGTGAGGGTGACGGGCGTGGACGTTGCCGAACCACAGGCGTTGGTGACGACGCAGTCGTAAGAGCCTTCGTCGGCTTCGAGCGCGGAAGCGAACGAGAGTGTGGACGAGGTGGCACCGCCGATGTCAACGCCGCCCTTGCGCCATTGGTAGGAGTAGGGGGGCGTGCCGCCGGCGATGACGACGAAGGACGCGGGCTGGGCAGAGCAGACGTCCTGGTTGGACGGGTTGCTCGCGATGGTTGCGGGGGAATCGACCTCGAGGCTGGCGGCGGTGCTGGTCGCGCTGCCACAGGCGTTGGTCACCACGCAGTCGTAGGACGCGATGTCATCTGGGGTGACGGCGGCGAAGGCGAGTGTGCTGTTCGTCGCACCGACGATGTCAACGCCACCCTTGCGCCACTGGTAGGTGAAGGGGGCGGTGCCGGCGGCGGTGACAGAGAAAGAGGCGGGGGTGCCATTGCAGACGGTCTGGTTGGAAGGGTTGGACGCGATCGTGGCGTCGTCGTTGACGGTCAGGGTTGCGGCGGTGCTGGTGGCGCTGCCGCACGAGTTGGTGATGACGCAGTCGTAGGAACCTTCGTCGGCTTCCAGAGCGGTCGCGAAGGAGAGGGTGGAAGAAGTGGCACCACCAATGTCAACGCCACCCTTACGCCACTGATATGTGAAGGGCGCTGTGCCCGAGGCAGTGACCGAGAAGGAAGCGGGCGCGTTTGCGCAGACGGTTTGGTTGGACGGGTTGCTCGCAACGGTGGCGATCTCGTTGACCGTGAGCGTTGCGGCGGTGGACGTCGCACTGCCACAGGTGTTCGTGATCACGCAGTCATACGAGCCGACATCGGCCAACGTCGCGGTTCCGAAGGAAAGCGTGCTGCTCGTCGCACCACCGATATCCACGCCACCCTTGCGCCACTGGTAGGTGAAGGGAGCGGTACCCGAAGCAGTCACCGTGAAGGATGCGGGTGCGTTGGCGCACACGGTCTGGTTGGACGGACTGGACGCGACGGTGGCAGCGTCATTGACGATCAGGGTCGCGGCACCGCTCGTGGCAGAGCCGCACGAGTTGGTCACGACGCAGTCGTAGGAACCTTCATTGGCTTCGACGGCGCTGGCGAAGGACAGGGTGGACGAGGTGGCACCACCAATGTCAACTCCACCCTTGCGCCATTGGTAGGTGAAGGGGGCCGTACCTGACGCGGTCACGGTGAAGGACGCGGGTGCATCAGCACAGACTGTCTGGTTGGAGGGATTGGAGGCAACGGTGGCCGCGTCGTTGACGGTGAGTGTGGCCGCCGAAGACGTGGCCGAGCCACAGGCGTTAGTCACGACGCAGTCGTAGGACCCTTCGTTGGCTTCCAGGGCGTTGGCGAAGGAGAGGGTGCTGCTCGTCGCGCCACCGATGTCGACGCCTCCCTTGCGCCACTGGTAGGTGAAGGGGCCTGTGCCGGCTGCGGTCGCGCTGAATGACGCGGGCGCGTCGGCGCAGACGGTCTGGTTGGAGGGATTGCTGGCAACTGTCGCGGCGTCATTGACGGTCAACGTCGCGGCGGTGCTGGTAGCGCTGCCGCAGGCGTTGGTGACGACGCAGTCGTAGGAACCTTCGTTGGCTTCGAGGGCGTTGGCGAATGAAAGCGTGTTGCTCGTCGCGCCGCCGATGTCGACGCCACCCTTGCGCCATTGGTAGGTGAAGGGGGCGGTGCCGGAAGCGGTCACGCTGAAGGATGCGGGTGCGTTGGCGCAGACGGCCTGGTTCGACGGATTGGACGAGACGGTGGCTGGCGTGTTGATGCTGAGCGATGCCGAGCCGCTGGTGGTGTTGCCGCAGGAGTTGGTGACGACGCAGTCGTAGTTGCCAGCATCACCGGGGACGACGGCGGGGATGTTGAGGGTTGCGTTGGTCGCGCCGCCGATGTTGATGCCGCCCTTGCGCCACTGGTAGGTGTACGAGCCGCCGCCGGTGGGGGTGACGGTGAAGGACGCGGGGCCGCCGAGGCAGGCCGCGACGTTGCTGGGTGCGGAGACTGCGGGCGCCGTGTTGACGGTGAGCGTGGCGGCGGGCGAGGGCTCTGCGCCGCAAGCGCTGGTGACGACGCAGTCATAGTTTCCGGCGTCGTTGGCGTTGGTGGTGGGGATGGAATAGGAGGTGCCGGTGGCGCCGCCGATGTTGACGCCATTCTTTCGCCACTGGTAGGTCTTGGGGCCCGAGCCCTTGGAGACGATCGAGAAGTTGGCGGGTGCGCCGGCGCACAACTCGGCGGAGGTTGGCCCGGTGATGGGGACGCAGAGTGGTGAGGTGAGGGTGAGGCGCAGGGTGAGCCCGCCGTTAACGGTGGAGACGGTGAAGAGGTTGGAGGGGAGTTCAACGAGTTGGTTGGGGTCGGCGGTGAAGCCGCTGTTGTGCGCAGGGAGCGTGAGCCCGAGCGACGCTGCGCCGGCGGCGGTCATGAGCGTCGTGACGTTGAGCCCGCCGAAGGGAAGGGTCATCGCGGTGTCGGAGTTGATGACGTCGAACGTCGCGCCGACGTCGGGGACGTAGTTGAAGAGGCTGGGCTCAAGGATGACCTGGAGCGAGCCTTCGAGGTCGGCGCGGCCCTGAACGTTGAGGCGGCTGTACTGAGTGCCCTGGTTGGCGCCCGCGATGTAGATGCGTGTGGTGCCGGTGGGAGACTGGATGAAGCGGCCCGTGATGAACATCTTGCCGTCCCACGCGAACGTGCCGTGGTTGGTGATGCGCCCCGAGTCGAGGAGGCTGTTCATGGGGTTGACGCCGGGCGCGGCGATCCCGCCATTGGTGTGGGCAAAGCCCGCGCCCGCGCCGACGTACCCCAGCGTGTTGACATTCAGGTCGACGATATTGTTGGGATCGATGAGGACGGCCTGCCCGGGCGGGAGGGCGTGCACGACGCCGCCCTGCGTGCGCGTCCAGTAGCGCATGTTGTTGGCGGGCATGCGGAAGAGGTGGGCGTTCTCGACGGTCTTGTTCCAGAGCGTGCCGTTGGCGGTGAAGGTGGAGCCGGCGCCGATGATGAGGGTGCCGTTGTTGCCGTCGAGGGTGAGGGTTTCATGCACGCCGAGCCCGAAGGAGAATCCCGGGCGCAGGTCGAACCACTTCATGACATAACTGGCGACGGGGCCCGAGGGTCCTGGGTCGGCGCGGTTGGCGTCGGCGTAGCCATAGTTGAACTGGCCCGCGGTGTTCCAGGGGACGGGCGTTTCCCACTCGACGACATAGCCCTTGTTCTGGAGCCAACTCGGCTCGTCGTTCCATTCGCCGACGGGGCGCTGCGTGCCATCGAGGGGGTCGTAGGGCTGGGTGTGGTTGCGGCGCCAGTAGGCGAGGCGTTCTTCGCCGCCGCTGTTGTTGGGTTCGAGCGGATCCCAGTTGGCGTTGGAGAAGTTGAAGGGCTCGCCGGTGACCCAGGTCCAGCCGTCGGCGGGTTCGTTGCTGCCGGGGAGTTGGTACCCGCCGAGCCAGTAGCGATCGGCGGCGACGGGATACCCGCTGGGGAAGCCGGGCACGCCCATGATGAGCATGTTCTGCACGATCCACGCGTTTTCGGCGACACTGGTGGGGACGGCGAGGTGTCCTGGGACGTTGTCGCGGCGGACGGTTTGCGCCTCGTCATTGGCCGCGAGCCAGGTGATGCCCGCGCCGGGCGCGGTGACGTAGGCGTAGTAGTTGCCGGTGGCTGGGTTGAGGATGGGGGTGGACATCTGCGCGTGGGCCGCAGTGGTGGCGAGGGCGGCGAGTGCACCCGCGAGGCGCGTCAGGTGACGAGCGAAGAGGCCACGATTGAAACCACGATCTTCCACAGCGCGCATAGATGCCCCTCAACAGTTTTCGGTGCACGGACGAACATCCGGGGCTCTGGCAAAGGCCACAGCCCAAGGACGTCCTTGCCTCTCAAAGCGGCTCCCCGGTGCTCTTACTTTATTTTGGTGTGCCCCTGAACGCAAGGGGCGTTCTGCATTTCCTGCAGCAAGATTGTCGAATCCGCGCAGGCGTCACAGGTCCACGGAAGGGCGGCGTCCCAGAACCAAGGGCCAGCATAAGAGGTTCTGTTCTCAGAATCGCGGTTCGCAAGTCGACGAGTACGGGTTTGGTGAGGGAAGACGAAAGGATGTGTGAGCCTCCACCCGCTTTTCCTCCCCACTCACTCCCTTCTCCCCACATTCACATGCACCTCCCAGAAGTGGTCGATCGAACGAGCGATCGAGAACTCCTGCGCGTGCGTGCTGGCGGCCTGTCCCATCGTCGTTCGACGCCCATCGTCCGATGCCAGGTCCACCATCGCCTGTGACCAGTGCGCCTCATCGTCCGCGCGGAGAACGTGCCCGGTCACGCCATCGTTCACCACGGCCTTGGGCCCGCCCACATCGCTCACTAGCACCGGCAATCCCGACGACTGCGCCTCCAGCACCACCTGCCCAAGCGTGTCTGTCGTCGATGGAAACACGAACGCGTTCGCACTCGCGTAGATCTTCGAGAGTTCCTCGCCATGTCGAAAGCCCAGGAAGTGCGTGCGCGTGCCTTCGAGTTCGCGCCGCATTGGCTCCAGGTATGGCCCGTCACCCACGACGATGAGAGCCGCGTCAACGCCGCGCTCGCGCAGCGCCATGTCCGCACGCCGCCACACCTTCGCGAGCAGCGGCAGGTTCTTCTCGACGCTCACGCGCCCGACAGAGAGGAACCGCACCGTCGAGTCCTGTGCGTTCGCAGGCCCACCCTCAAGTCCGAGGCGCTGCCACACGCCCATGTCGCGCCATGATGTGTTGAATCGATCCGTACGAATCCCCGGCTTGAGAGCCTCCACGCGCGACGCATCGACGCCCATCGCCACCACCGCCTCGCGATACTCCTTGCTCCGCGTGAACACCACATCGAACGGCTTGTAGAACCTCGCCATCACGTTGCGCGTCGCGAGCGTCAGCCCGTCCACCTCGAACAATCGTTCGATGTACGCCGGAAAGTCCGTGTGGTACGTGCCGAGCAAGGGCACGCGCAGCCTCTTCGCGATCGAGCGACCGACCAAACCAACTGGCCCGGGCGTCGAGACGTGGATCGCGGTTGGTTTCCACGCCTCTGCCAACGTTCGCATCTCGCTCGCACGCGGCAGCACGACCTCCAGATGCTCGTACCGCGGCATCGCGATCGCGACGCGAGGGCGGACGTTCACGATCTGCGGCCGCTCTTCGACCTTGAAGCGCGTGCTCGTCACGATCAGCAGATCGCGCTGGGTGCGGGCCGCCTCGCTCGCGGCGTCGTTGAGGAACCGCGACACGCCATTGACGTCGCCCAGCGTGTCGGTGAAGAGCATCACGCGGGTGCGGTGGTTGGCGTTGGCGTGCGACATCGAGGCATCTTATGGAGAAGGCGAGAGCATTCTGGGCTTGCGGGGTTGGGGGCTGGAAGTTCCTCGCCCCGCACTACTGACACTCAACTGTCC